>Ga0082335_1001032_pt1 | contig 64147 bp, 60 predicted proteins | sample Subgrocontami58m_FD_72375 | JGI IMG/M metagenome (GOLD analysis project Ga0082335, IMG submission 72375) | Subsurface groundwater microbial communities from S. Glens Falls, New York, USA - GMW37 contaminated, 5.8 m (SPADES assembly) (version 2) ... | reverse complement strand
TGAGCGAGCCACACCCGGCGGGCGGGCAAGGAGCGTGGGAGCCAGGCGGTCACCGACCTCGCACCCTAGGGCCCGCGTGGCCCGGGTGCTGTCCGCATCTAAACAAGTCAGGAGCTTGGATTACCGGGGTCGGCACAAGACCCAGGTGGGTCAACGCCTCGCTGGGTCGATCGTCCGGGTCGGCCGGCGGCGCCCGATCTCGAACGTCCAGGCGGCAGACCGCCATGCCGTGGCGAGCGAGACGAGCCAGGCCGTCCCGAGCCAGGCCGTGGACAGGAGTCCGAGGCCGATCCACTGCGCGAGGGCCGTCCCGTCGTCGAGCAGGACGATCCGGAGGTGATCGAAGGCCACCCAGACCGCGAGCCCGCCGACGAGGACGGCCAGCGCCAGCGCGGCGTTCGTGAGCACGAGCACGGCCAGCGCCGATGGGCGGACGAGCGAGCGAGCCGCCCGCACAAGGGAGGGGCGCACCCCGGCGCCCCAGGCCAGGTGTCGAATGGCAAGGCCGCCGACAGCTTCCCCCGCGACCCAGGCACCGACCAGGAGGCCGACGATCTCCGGGACTCGGAGGATGACCCGGACCGCAACCGGGAGGGTCGGGTCGCCGGGGCGGATGAGTTCTTCGTACGCCGCGTCCACGAGCGGAGCGGCTCCCCAGGCGATGACCATGACCGTGGGCAGATGAGCGAGCCAGCGGAGCAGCAGCGCCGTCCACAGGTCCCCAGCCGTGGGACGCTCCCGGTCCTCCAGCTCCTCGTTTGCGCCCGCCTCTCGGACGAGGGCGAGGTCCAGGGCGGCACCCGTCACGCTGCCTAGCGCCAGCCACAGCGCCAGCCCTCCGACGACCGTCCCGACCAGGACGAGGAATGCGGGCGACGGCCCGCCGAAGACGAACCCGACAAGGGTGGGACCCAGCGCGTTGGCAAGCCCGGCGGTCGTGGGCAGCGAGATCAGCGGCAGGAGCAGGAGGATCAGGCCACCACGAACCAGGAAGCCCGCCAGCGCGAGCACCCACCAGCGCGGGTGAACCAGGACCGCCAGCAACGACGCGCCGAGCGCGCCACCTGCCGACATCCTCGCGGGGATTCTCCGTCGGCTCAGGGCTGCGACTACGGCGTGGGGCCGGCGAGCACGTCGAGTTGCGCCAGGGCCTGACGGACGAACTCGATCTCGCGGCCATACGCAGCGAAGTCGCCGTTGCGGAGCGCCGCCTGCGCAGCCTCGAAGTGCGCGTTCGCGTAGGCGATGAGGCCGGGCACGTCGGTCGGGAGGTCAGCTCCGAACGTCGGGGCCGGCGTGCTGGCCGGAGACGGCGTCGGACCGCCGGACGGAGTGGGCGTCGGCGTGGGGCTGGGCCGGCTGCCCACCAGCAGATCGAGGGCTTCGCCGAGGGTCTCGCCCCAGACGACGCTCGTCGGCGACGCCACGACGATCCGACGGAACTCCGGGAAGGAGGATGCGGTGGACTGGAGGTAGACCGGCTGGAGGTAGATGAGGGTGTCCCCCACCGGTACGACGATGAGATTGCCGCGGACCACCGAGCTCCCGGACTGGTTCCAGAGCGTGATCTGGGCGGAGATGATGGGATCCTGGTCGATCCGGGCCTCGATCTGGGCCGGCCCGAAGACCGAGGTGTCCGACGGGAACTTGTAGACGCGGACCCCGCCATAGTTCGGCGGGTCGTTGCGCGCGGCGATCCAGGCGATCATGTTCGGCCGGCCCGAGGGCACCATCGGCTGCAGGAGCAGGAACTCCGGATCCGGCTCGCCGGGCATCCGCATGATCACGTAGTACGCCTCCGACGGGAGGCTCTGGGCGGTGGTCTTGCCGGCCGGGACGGTCCAGCGATCCTCGTTCCGAAAGAACGTCTCGGTGTTCGTGACGTGGTAGCGCCCGAACTGCGCGGTCTGGATGTTGAACAGGTCCTCGGGCACCCGCAGGTGCGCCTGGAGATCGGCCGACATCTCGGACAACGGACGGAAGAGCGTCGGGAACACGCCCGCCCACGCCTGGACGATCGGGTCGGTGGGGTCGGCCATGTAGAAGGTCATCCTGCCGTCGTAGGCATCCATGACGACCTTGACGCTGTTCCGGATGTAGTTCAGGTTCACCGGCGGGAGGCCCGACGACACGAGTTCCGCCGGGTTGAACGGTTCGGCGTTCGGGAATCGGTCCGAGACAGTGAAGGCGTCCTGGATGTAGACCAGGCGGCCCTTGTCGGTCACGACCACGTACGGGTCCTTGTCGTAGTTGAGGAACGGTGCGATGAGGGCCAGGCGGTCGCGCAGGGCTCGATGGATGAGCAGCTGGCTGTCGGCCGTGACCTGGTCGCTGATGAACAGGTTGAGGTCTCGGAAGCGGAGCGCGTAGAGCAGCCTGGACAGCGTGGTGTCCAGACTGATCCCGGTCTTGCCCGTCCAGCGCGTCTGGACGCCGGTCTCGGCACCGGCGTCGGAATCGCCCTGCGGATAGTCGAACTCGGACTGCTTGGCGCCCACGATCACGTAGTCGGACGCCTGTTCGCCGAAATAGATCCGGGGCTCGGAGACCGGCGGCGCGCCGCCGCTGGAGACCGGTGGCAGGTTCTTGACGAGGAGCAGAGGCTGGCCTTCGGCCGTCACCTCGTTGACCGGGACCATCGCTATCCCGATCCCGTGGGTGTAGATGATCCGCTGGTTGACCCACCCGCTGGCCGCGTCGTTCACCGAGATGTTCAGCTCGCGGGCGGACAGCATCACCTGACGCGCTTCGCCGTCCAGGATGTAGCGATCCGTGTCCACATCGATGAAGTCGTAGTAGCGCCGGACCGTCTGGAGCTGGTCAAGCGTGTCGCCGAGTGGCCGGTAGTCCCACAGTCGGGCGTTCACGAACGTACCCGACTCGGCCTCGACCTGGGCCTGCGTGAGCGGGGCAGACCCGTCGTACCGCCGCTCGTCCCAGGTATCGAGGCCGTAGGCGAGGCGGGTCATCGAGATGTTGTTCGCGATGTACGGCTGCTCCAGGTTGTACTGGTTCGGCAGCACGACGAGGCGCTGGATCACCTCGGGGTAGAGCCGACCCACGAATAGCGATGCGAGGAACCACGTCGCGAGCGTGACGCCCAGCGGCCAGGTCCAGCGGGTGAACGCGGCGCCGACGAGGAACGCGGCGGCGAACGCCGAGAGCACCGTGAGCAGGTCGTAGGCGAAGAACTGGGCGCTCTGGTCCGTGTAGCCGACGCCGGCCGCGACCCCGCGGGCCGAGTACACGAGCTCGTACTTGTCCAACTGGTAGCCGAACGCCACAGACAGGAGGTACAGCCCGGCGAGGACCGCCAGGTGAACGCGTACGCCGGACGGCACCGCGAATCCGGTTCGGGCCGCGCCGGCCAGGTAGCGCCCGCCGGCCACGAGGAGCCCGCCCAGGACAAGCGCGTTGAAGATCGTCTGGACGGTCCGCAGGAACGGGAGGTCGAACAGGAACCACGCGACGTTGCGACCGAAGACCGGGTCGACGCTGGGCGCCCCGGCGGCCGCCTGGAATGGGACGCGGTTGAGCCAGAGCAGGACGGTGTCCCAGGCGGACGCGGCACCGCCGCCCACGATCAGTGCGCCGAGGACGGACAGCCCGGCCAGGGCGGCCATCGCGGCCGGGGTGAGGTCGGGCAGCTCGAGTGGCTCGGCGTTGACGATGACGGGGCGAGGCATCCCGCCCCGCTCACGTGGATCACCTGCTGCCAGGCCCATCTGGCCGAGCCGCTCCAGGACCTCGCGGATCGTGCCCGGCTTTCCCTCGCCGGGCGGGGCGAGCCGGTTCGCGATCCACAGGTTGCCGAGCAGGACCACGAGCGTGATCGCGGCGCCGCCGACGAACAGGGCGAGGGAAGCCCAGACACGCGTCCAGAAGACGCCGTCGAATTCCACGCTGCGGTACCAGATCGCGTCGGTCCAGAACTCGATCGCGCCGGTCCCGAAGAGGAGGACAACCGCGAGCACGGCCACAACAAGGGCCATCCGGCCGCTCGGGGGGCTCGCGCTGGATGACGCCGCGCGGCGCGGCCGAGCGGGCGGACGGTCACCGGGACCGCGACCGTCGGGACTATGCGGCGATCGGAAGGGGTCGTCGCGGTCGTCCATACCCGGGAAGTCTACGCCGGCAATGGCGGGAAGGCGATCGGACGGAATCAGGTGCTGGCCTCGATGGGATCAGGGGCGCGGACGTCAGCGCCGACCAAGGCCCTCGACGGCGCGCCGAAAGGCGGTCAAGACCTCCAGCGCGAGGACGTTTGGCGACATGGTCGCCGCACGGGCCGGCTCCCAGCGGAACCCGGCCCGGACTGCCAGCGGACAGCGCCACGGGCGCTCCTGGTCATCCGGGGGGACGAGGAGCCCGAGCCGAATGGACAGGCGTCCGGCATCCTCGAGGATGAGCCCGGACAGCCCGCCGGCGAGTGTCGGACCCAGCCGGGCAAGTGGCAGGTCCGGGGGCGGGCCGGCCGCCGGCGCCAGGTCCCGGAAGCTGACGATTCCGTCCGCGTCCCGCACCCAGAGCACGCCGAGCCACCACTCGTCGGGGCCGGTGGTTGGCCGACTCATGCCGACGTGCAGCACGCGGTCGCCGAGGCGCAACTCCTGCTCGCGCAGGTACGAGGGACCGGGGGGCGGGAGTCGGTCGGGCATGGGATGGAGGATAGCCGGGCGCCGCACGAGGACCGTCTGGGCGCCGCGGGGGCACGGTCTGGGCGCCGCCCGAGCGCTGCCGGCGCTCCGGCCATCGCCGCGCGTCAGGTGTCGGCGGGCGCCTCGGACCCGGAGGACGCCGCTGCCTCGCTGGACTCGCGCGACTCGCCGGGTTCGGGCTCGGCGTCCTGGGGTTCGGGCTCATCGGGTTCGGCATGCTCGATCAGGCCGGCATCGGCCAGCTCGGACACGAGCAGCGCACGCCGGGCCTGCGCCTCGGCTTCGAGGGCTGCGAGCTCCAGGCGGAGCATCTCCCGGCGCACCTCGGCGGCCGGCGGCGCGAGCGTCCCCGGAGGTTCCGGGGCCGCCGGAGTCTCGTACTCGCCCGACAGCCAGCCGATGAGCCCGCGCGACCGCTGAGCGGGCGCCCGAGATCGCAGGATCGCCTCGTGGTCCACGCGCGTCACGCCCGGGACCTCGTCCGTGGCGCCCTCATGGAGCGAAGCGCCGCACGATGGGCAGCGTGGTTCTTCGGCACTCGGCAGCTCGGCCGAGCACCAGGGGCATTGAGGGGACGAGCCCGATGAGGGCGCGCCGCCGGACAGGACCTCCTCGGACATCGCGCTCACTGTAGCGCGCTCCGCGGCCGTAGGAATAGCCCAGATGTCATCCCCGGGACCGACGGCGCGTCTCGGGTCTTGCCATTTCTGCGGGGGCCGGGCACGCTGGCCGGCGATGACATACTCGATCGTGGCCCTCGACGAAGGAACCGGCGAGCTCGGGGTTGCCGTGCAGTCCCGCTGGCTCGCGGCGGGCGCCATCGTGTCGTGGGCTCGCCCCGGGGTCGGCGCGATCGCCACCCAGTCGTTCGTCGACGCCCGCTACGGGTATGGTGGGATCGACCTCCTCGCAGCCGGACTGACGCCCGAGCTCGCCCTCGCGGAACTGGTGGCCGCCGATCCGGATCCCGGTGTGCGACAGGTGGGGATGGTCGATGCCACAGGGCGATCCGCCGCACACACGGGTTCGGACTGCGTCGCCGCCGCGGGACACCTGGTGGCGCCGGGTGTGACGGTCCAGGCCAACATGATGGAGCGGGAGACCGTCTGGCCCGCGATGCTCGCGGCGTACCGGACCGCGGACGGGGATCTCACCGACCGGCTCCTGGCTGCACTTCGCGCCGCAGAAGCCGAGGGCGGCGACGTGCGCGGACGGCAGTCGGCCGGGCTGCTCGTGGTCCCCGGGTCGCCCGGCGCCCATCCCTGGGATGTTCGGTTCGACGTCCGGGTCGACGATGCGCGGGCCCCGCTTGACGAGCTGGAGCGCCTGATCACGATCTCCCGGGCCTACGAAGCGCTCGACGACGCGATGGAGGCGCTCGCGGTGGGAGAGTCGAGCGCGGCCGTGGCGTTCGCGGAGCGTGCCGCCTCCCTCGCGCCAGACGACGACCAGATCCGGCTCTGGCAGGCGTTGACGGTCTTCGACGCCGGCGATGAGACGCGCGGGCGGAGCCTCTACCAATCCGCGCTGGCGGTCGAGCCGCGTGCCGGGGAACACCTGCGCCGGTTCGCCGCGGCCGGACAGCTGCCTGGGAGGGAGCGTCTCGTCGCCCGTCTCACCGAAGACCGGGGAGCCTGAGCGTCGGGGGGCCTGCTCAGGCCGGCCGCGCTACTCCCATTCGATCGTGGCCGGCGGCTTGGAGGAGATGTCGTAGACGACCCGGTTGACGCCCGGAACCTCGTTGACGATCCGGGACGAGATCTTGCTGAGGACGTCGTACGGCAGCTTCGCCCAGTCGGCGGTCATCCCGTCCTCGGACGTCACGGCCCGGATCGCGACGACATTCGCGTAGGTGCGCCCATCGCCCATCACGCCCACGCTCAGGACCGGGGTCAGGATCGCGAACGACTGCCAGACGCTCCGGTAGAGGCCGGCGGCCTTGATCTCGTCGATGACGATCCAGTCGGCGTCGCGCAGCGTGTCGAGTCGCTCGGCTGTGACCTCGCCGATGATCCGGATCGCGAGGCCCGGGCCCGGGAACGGCTGGCGCTGGACCATCGCCTCGGGCAACCCGAGCTCCACGCCGACCCGGCGGACCTCGTCCTTGAAGAGATACCGGAGCGGTTCGATGAGCTTGAACCGGAGGTCTGCCGGAAGGCCGCCCACGTTGTGGTGGGTCTTGATCTTCTGGGCCGCCTTCGACTCCGAGGTCGCGCTCTCGATGACATCCGGGTAGAGCGTCCCCTGGGTCAGGAAGTCGATCCGGCCGAGCTTGGTCGCCTCCTCCTCGAACACCCGGATGAACTCGTCGCCGATGATCTTCCGCTTCTGCTCGGGGTCGATGACGCCGGCCAGCCGGGCGAGGAACCGGTCCCGGGCATCAACCATGACCAGGCGCATGCCGAGATGCTGCTCGAACGTCGCGCGGAGGAGCTCCGACTCCTTCTTGCGCATCAGGCCGTGGTCGACGTAGATGCAAGTGAGCCGGTCCCCGACCGCGCGATGGACGAGCGCGGCCGCCACCGCCGAGTCCACGCCGCCCGACAGCGCGCAGATGACCAGCCCGTCGGATCCGACGGCGCGTGCGTGGTCGTCAACCCGCGTTCGAATGTCCGCGACCGTGGATTCGATGAAGTTCGCCGGGGTCCACGTGGCGCGCGCGCCGGCGATCCCGATGACGAAGTTGCGGAGCACCTCTCGGCCACGGGGTGTGTGCACGACCTCCGGGTGGAACTGGATCCCGTACAGGTTGCGGTCGTGATCGACGAGCCCGGCGAATGGCGTGGAGCCGGTCTGGGCCGTGGATCGGAAACCTTCGGGCAGGCGGGTGATCGAGTCGCCGTGGCTCATCCAGACGGGCTGGTCGCGGTCCAGGCCGACGAACAACGGGTCGTCCGCCGTGATGCTGATCGTCGCTGGGCCGTACTCGCGCTTCGAGGTCGGGAGCACGTCACCGCCCAGCTCGAGGGCCATGAGCTGCGCGCCGTAGCAGATCCCGAGGACGGGGATCCGTCCGCTCCAGACTGCCGGATCCGGCTTCGGCGCATCCGCGTCATACACGGAGTTCGGGCCGCCGGACAGGATGATCGCGGTGGCGCCGCGGGCTTCGATCTCCGCCATCGGCGTGTCGTGCGGCAGGAGCTCGGAGTAGACATTGAGCTCGCGGACGCGGCGTGCGATCAGCTGGGCGAACTGGCTCCCGAAGTCGAGGATGACCACCGTGCCATGGTCCGTGGTCGCGGGACGGTCGGCCGCTGCTCGCTCCGGCCCGGGGGCGTGCAGGGCGGTTTCAAGGTAGGCCTCGACCTCGGCATCGTCCGGGGCGAGGACGCGATGGCCGGCATTCGCCGCCTCGCCGTGGACCGTCTTGCCCTTGTCCGCCACCCTCGATCCCGCCCTCCGTGCCGGCGGGGTCCCGCCTTGCGGGAAGTGTACCGGCGCGGAGGGCTACTCTTGGCTTCATGGCCGCTCAACGCTTTTCGATCCGCATCGGCCACCGGTCCGGCGGCCTCGTCCGCCTCGCATTCGGCGCACGGCCGGAGAGCGCTTGGGCGGACGTCGGTGACGAGTCGTTCGTGGCGCGGTTCGGCCGGGGCGAGTTCCGGACGGAGCTGGCGAACATCCGGTGCTGGCGGATCGAGGGACCGTTCCGCTGGATCACCGCGATCGGCATCAGGCGCAGCGTCCGGCACGGCGACGTGTCATTCGCAGGCAGCCCGCACGGCGGCGTCCGGATGGACTTCGAACGGCCGGTCCGCTGGGGACCGTTCAATGTCCCGGCGTTCTACGTTGGGGCGGACGACCTCGATGGGTTCGCGTCAGCGCTCGCCGCACTCGGCGTTCCGGGTGAAGACGCGCGGGTCGGCTGATCGCGGCACGGCCCCTCTACTTGCCGAAACCCGCAAGTTCGGCGCATCCTCCATCGATCAGACAGGCTTGGTTGTACGCGCCTGGCGGCCCGATTCAGGCGATCCTTGCCATTGCCCGAGGTCACGCAGGCGACTGATCATCGCCCGGTCCGCGCGGAGGCCGGCGCCCTGGGGCCCTGGGCGCGCTGAGGATGTGCATTGTCAGCGCGGAAGCGCCGCAAGTTCATCCCAATAGCGCGCCACGGTTCGGATCGCCGTCTCGTAATTGCGAAGGTCCATGGATTCATTCGGGGCGTGGGCGTTGTCATCTGGAGGCGTGAACCCCAGGAGAACAACCGGTAGCCCGAGGATCGTCTCGAAGCTGGCGCTGACCGGGATCGACCCGCCCTCACGGATGTAGAGCGGAGCCCGCCCGAATGTCGCCTCGAGCGCCCGAGCTGCCGCCTGTGTCGCCGGATGGTCCATGGGCGTGAGGCTTGGCCTGCCACCCGACAGGTAGCGGACACTCACCCGAACACCCGCGGGCGCGATCGATTCGATATGTCGTCGAAGCGCCTCAAAGATCCGCTCTGGCTCCTGGTTCGCCACGAGGCGGCACGAGACCTTGGCGTGCGCGTGGGCCGGGATGATCGTCTTGCCACCCTCCCCCGTGAAGCCTCCCCAGATCCCGTTGACGTCCAGCGTCGGGCGGGCGCCACGACGCTCGATCGTCGTATAGCCGACCTCACCGAACAGCGCATCGAGGCCGAGCGACTCCCGGTACACCTCTTCGTCAAACGGGAGGTCCGCGAGTGCCCGGCGGTCTGCACTCGAAAGCGGGATGACGTCGTCGTAGAAGCCCGGGACGAGAACCCGTCCGTCACGGCCCTTCAATCCGGCCACGATCTCGCAGATTGCGTTTGCAGGGTTCTGGACGGCGCCGCCGTAGCTGCCTGAGTGGAGATCGACGGGCGAACCCTCGACGTCGATCTGTGCGTAGGTGATGCCTCGGAGGCCGATCGTGATCGCCGGGAGGTTGCCGTCAAAGAAGCCGGTATCCGAGATCACCGCGACGTCGGCTCCGAGTCTGGCGCGGTTCGCCTCGAGCCAGGCGTCCAGGTGCTCGGAGTTTGCCTCCTCCTCGCCCTCGAAGATGAACCGCAGGTTGACCGGGAGTTTCGCGCGCGTCGCGAGAAGGGCCTCGAACGCCATCAGGTGAATGTGGATCTGGCCCTTGTCGTCGGCGGCTCCGCGTCCCAGGATCCGATCGCCCCTGGTGATCGGATCGAAGGGAGCCGACTCCCAGAGGTCTATCGGGTCAACCGGCTGGACGTCATAGTGGCCATAGACAACGGCCGTGGGTGCATCGCCCGCGTGGAGCCAATCTCCGTACACGACTGGGTGCCCGCCCGTCTCGCTCACCTCTACGTGCTCGACGCCAATCCGGCGAAGTTCGGCCGCGACCCACTCGGCGGCGCGTCGACAGTCGGCAGCGTGCTCCGGCAGGCCGGATATCGACGGGATCCGCAGGAACTCGGAGTACGAGGCGTGGCGGACCTGGGCAGTGTCGTCGAGGAAACGAGCGAGGGCGCCGTCGGTCACGGGGATGGTCCTTTCCTGGGTCAGGATCCGGTGGGCGGGCTGGGCGGGCGGGCCGGCCTCCGCGGCGGCGCGCCCACGCGATGGTCGGGTTCTGGCCGTTCCAGTGCCGGCCGTTTCCGATGCCGCCCCGTCGACGCTGCGCCTCAGAGTTCGCCGTCCAGATGCTCCCATGACACGAGCCCGGGTGGCACCGCCGGTCGATGGGCCGCGGGCGCTCCGGCTGGTGACGGGCTCGGGGCCAAGGCGCCGAGGGGGGTCCCCGGATGCCCCAGGACAACGAGCAGCTCCGGAACGATGTGCTCAGGCAGTCCGAGGATGACGCGGACCGCATCCTGACTGAACGACGTGACGGGGCAACTTCCGAGACCGAGGGCGTGGGCGGCAACCATCATGTTCATCGCCGCGGTACCAACGTCGATCCAGGTCGTCCTGTCATGGTCGATCTGCACGAGCTCTCGTGTTGCCCGCTCAAGATCCGTGACGATCACGATGATTGCTCTTGGCCGGCCGAGGATCCCGGGCGAGACGGCCCGGAGGTGCGCGAGCTTGCCACCCTCGCGCACAACCAGAAACCGATGGATACGGCGGTTGCCGCCACTCGTGGCCCAGCGGCCCGCTTCCAGGACGTCGAGGAGGGCCGCATCCGAGACCGGCGTGTCGGCGAACGCGCGGGTGACGCGGCGACTGCGAATCAACGCCAGGACCGCGTCGGACGCCATCCGTGGCTCGTCAGGCACCGACCGGACCATCCGCGGAACCTGTGCCCGGAGACCCAACCGCCAGCCCGTCCGATGGCGAGGACGGGCTGCCTGCGTCGGCACGTTCCACCAGATGCTCCGCGATCGTCCGACTGGCGGCGGTCAGGAACGCCAGATAGTGCTCGCGGTCCCGGATCGAGCCCATCTTGCCACGGTCAATCGTGGCGACGAACGCCTCAAGCCACGCTCGCTCGGGGAGATCCGAGCCGGGCGCAAGGAGGGCGCCCAGCCGGCTCGCGGCGTCGATGAGACGGAAGATCCCGTAGTCGTAGGGCTCCGTCATGCACAGCTCCGCGCTGGTCACGAGATGACCCAGCAGCGCGAGCGCCTCGGCCTCGCTTACTTCAAGACGCGCGGAGCCGCGCACGCCCGGTTTGGCCGTCCTGGACGCTGCCATCAGTAGCCCGCGACCCCCATCTCACGGCACAGGGCCGCCAGATCCGGGTCCACATACCGGCCCCCATCCTCGACCTTGAGGTCGTCGAACCATACCGACGGATTGAGGAGGACGCCGTCGCTGTGGATCGGCGAGCCAAGCTCGGTCGCCCCGATCCCGAACTGCATGCAGCCGAAGATCCGCTCGTCCTCCAGGATCCTGCCCGTCGCACGCGTGACGCCCGGGTTGAAGCCGTAGCAGGCGTGATCCATCAGCATCGCCGCCGAGTTGCCGAAGCCGCGCAGCCAGCGGTCGTAATAGGCTGCCTCGGAACCACCCTGGACAGACGTAACGTACCCACCTTCGATCGTCAGTCGCACCGGGGCCTTGAGAACCCCGATGTCGGTCGGCGGCCAGATCGCCCCGTCGTAGACCAGCGTCCCCTCGAAACTCTCACGGAAGGCCATCGGCCCGGATTGCCCGCCGAGCATCTGGGGGAAGCCGCCAATCTTCTCCTCCTCCCAGAACGGGTCGCCCTTCTTGTCGACGGTCATCCGCAGGTCTGTGCCGGCGGCCGTCGTCACGCGGATCGTGTCGGCGGCCTGGGACATCCGGTACAGCACCCGGGCCATCTCCTCGAGCGGCCCGTACGCCGGGCGCCCGATCGTCCGCACCATCATGTCGGCGTCCATGCCGGTCAGGCAGACATAGATGCAGCCATTTGCGATCGCCGCGTGATAGGCGGGGCTGTACAGCTGGTAGGCCACGGCAAAGTCGATCCAGACATCGGCTCCGAGCGCGGCCTGGGACAGCGGTCGCGGCGGCTCGCGCATCGGCTCCGGCAATGTCGGATAGCTGACGAGCGTCGGGACACCACCGACGGCCAAGACGGCCCCCACGGTCGCCCGCGCAACGCGGGAATCCCCGGCCGTGTCGACGGAGACGAGCACCTGCTGGCCAGGGCGGATCGGGCGAACTTCGGTCACCAGCTTGTGGGCGGCGGCCACGAGTTCCATCCCGAGATAGTCGTCGCGCGGTTCGGTTCCGATCAGCAGGTCCATGTGGTCTCCCTGGTGTGTCGAGGGTAGGTCCGATCCGACGGGCGTGAGGGTCAGACGATGAACGGCGTGGGCACCGGCCAGCGCATGCCGACGACGAACGGACGCCCGTAGGTCCGGCGGCTGTGGCGCAGGCCGAGTGAAACGATGGACTCGGCAAGCTTCAATGCCACCGGCGGGGGATCGAGGACCGGGACCTCGCAGCCGCGTCGCGCGAGTTCGGCCTGAATCCGCGGGGCAAAGCCGGCGAGCCCGGTGCAGCCGGGGATGAGGACGTGGGCTCCGTCCTGGCGGACCGCCACTTCGGCGACGGCCATGACGGCATCGAAGGTAGCCCCGTGATCCGAGGCGAGGTCGAGGACCGGCACGTCGAACGACCGGACCGACGCGAGTTTGTCGGCGACGCCATACCGACGTGCCTGACGTTCGACCACGGGAATGAGCGTCTCGACGACCGTCAGGACCGAGAAGCGGTGCCCGAGCATGGCTGCGAGGTGCATGCTCGCCTCGGCCGGGCCGATCACCGGAATGTCGACCGCCTCTCGGCATGCCTCGACACCGGGATCGCCCATGCAATCGACGACGACGGCATCCATGCCGGCGCGCTCGGCTTCGATCGCCTTGGCGATGATGTCGGGCGTCACCAGAGACTCGGCGACGTGGCCCTCGACGGACGGCGTACCCCAGTCGAGGGTCACGACGGTCACGTCCGTTCCCGCGCTCGCGGCGGAACGGTAGGTGTCGAGCGTCTCCTCTTCCCACTCCTTGGTGATCACCGGGTTGATGACGCGGATCCGCATCGATGACTCCTCTGGCTGCTGGAGCCGGCGCGCTCGCCGGCGGTTTGGCTAGACGCGGCCGAGCAACTCCTCGATCGGCCGATAGTCGATGTCGAAGCCGAAGTAGCGCGGCCCCGCGCAGCTGAGCCCGCGCTCCGAGCGGAACGCCTCGAGGCCGCGGATGCCCACCACCGCGACCTCGGCGCCCGCGTCGATGAGTGTGTTCGTGAAACCCTCGCCGGTCGTCCGGTCCGCGATCGTCACGAGATCCGGGCTGCAAATCCACGGCTCGTCGTCCAGCCACGTCACGTGGTTTTCGTTCTTGAACCAGACCTTGAGCGTGTGGCCGGCGGATCGTCCGTTGCCCTCGATCGTCGTGGTCCCGAACATGTACCCGTCGCGATCCTCCCAGTCCTTGGCGGTCACGCGACCCTCGAAGAGGAGGTGCCCTCCGGTCGCGTCGATCGCCGCGGCGATCGGGTCTTCGCCCGCCTCGCGCGCCTCGCGGATGGACCGACCCAGGGCGAGGCTCGTCGTGAGCGTGCCCGGAACGACGATCTCCTTCATCTCCGACGCCAGCAGCAGGGTCGCCGCCTGATAGCACGAGCCGTGCGCGGCGATGCTGAGCATCTTGCCGATCCGTTCGAACATGAACGGGTTCGCCGCTTCCTTCACGATCACGACGTCGCCCCAGCGATCCACGCTGGCCATCGGGTGACTCGTCTTGCCGGCGAGGTAGGGCATCCCCTGCATCTCGTCGGGGATCGCCCGACCCGCATAGTCGCCGTCGACGCAGATCACGCCGAGTCGCATCGCCGTGACGAGCGGCGCCGGCGTGTTCCCGGCACCCAACTCCGCGGGGACGACCACGCCGATCGGACTCCCGATGTACTCCCCGAGCTCGCGGACGGCCGTCGTCATCGCGTCGTCGCCCAGTCGGTCGGCCAGGCCGAGGGCCTCGATCGCTCGAGTGGTCTCCTCGCCCTTGGGCGCGATCGATCCCATCCCGTAGGCCGTGCAGGTCATCACGTCGTCGGGGATGTCCTCGAGATCGGTCCACTCGAGGGTCAGGCCGTCGGCAAGGGCGCCCTCGAGCATCCCCAACCCCCATTCGATGCCACCTCCGCCGCCCGTCCCCATGAACAGGCAGCCGCTGATGAAGTCATGACAGTCCTGGAGTGTCGTCAGTGCGTGGCGGGCCATCGAGTGCTCCTCTGCAAGAGTGGTTGGGGGGTCGGTCGGGATCCGCGAGGCGTCAGGCCATCGAGCCCTCGCGCGTTCGATCGGCGAAATGGCAAGCGACCAGCTGGGCGTCGCCGCGGTGGCTGAGGGCGGGCTCGCGTTCGTCACAGTCGCTCGGGTTGTCCAGCTGCGTCCGCAACCAGCAGCGTGATGCGAACGCGCAGCCGATGGAGTCCTGTCCCTGATCGGGGACGTCACCGCGCAGGACGATCCGCTCTCCGCGCCCGCTCAGGCCCACGGTTGGCGTGGCCGAGACGAGGGCGATCGTGTAGGGGTGACGCGCCGCTTCGTGCAGCTTGCCTCCCTCGAGCTGCTCGACGACCCGCCCGAGGTACATGACGGCGATGACGTCGCTCACATGCTCGACGACATCGAGGTCGTGGGAGATGAGCACGTACGTGAGGCTGAGGCGAGCCTGCAGATCCACGAGCAGGTTCAGGATCTGTGCCTGCACCGACAGGTCGAGCGCCGACGTCGGCTCATCGAGGACGAGGAGCTCCGGTCCGAGCGCGATGGCGCGTGCGATGGCGACGCGTTGGGCCTGGCCACCGCTCAACTCGCCCGGGCGCTGCTCGAGGACGGCTCGGCGCAGCGAGACGAGGCCGAGCAGTTCGACGACACGCTCGTCCAGCTGCTGCCCACGGATCGGCCGGTGGATCCGAAGGGGCTCGGCCACGATGTCCCGCACCCGCATGGTCGGATCGAGGGCGGACATGGGGTTCTGCTGGACGAATCCCAGTCTCGCGCGGGCGGTCCGCAGCGCAGCTCCGCGCAGCCTGGTCAGGTCCTGGCCGGCGAATGCGATCGTTCCCGTCGTCGGTCGGATCGCGCCGATGACGCAGCGGGCGAGTGTCGTCTTCCCGCAGCCCGACTCGCCGACGATGGCGAGCGTGGATCCGCGCTGGACCTCGAGGCTGACGCCGGCCACTGCCCGGACCGTGGTCCCGGTGTCGGTTCGGAAGTGCCGGACGAGATCGCTGACCCGGAGAAGCGGCTCAGCCATGATCTGGACCGGTGGCCGCGACCCAGCATGCGACGCTCCGGCCGTCGACGGTCGACAGCTCTGGCGTCTCGTCCCGGCACCGCTCGATCGCCCGTGGGCAACGTGGGGCGAAGGCACATCCCGGCGGCAGCGGCCCCGGCGCCGGGCCGAGACCCGGAATGACCGCGAGCGGCTGCTTCCGGCGGCCCCGGCTCACGATGCTGTCGAGCAGGGAACCGCTGTATGGATGGAGCGGCGACTCGAGCACGGTCGCCGTCGGCCCCGCTTCGACGATCCTGCCCGCGTACATGAGTGCAACGCGGTCGCAGGTCTCGCTGACGATCCCGAGGTGATGACTGACGAGGACGATCGACAGGCCGCGCTCCTGCCTGAGGCGCAGCAGAAGGTCCAGGATCTGGGCCTGAATCGTGACATCCAGAGCCGTCGTCGGTTCATCGGCCACCAGGAGGTCGGGGTCGCCCGAAAGCGCGAGCGCGATCATGACTCGCTGCTGCATCCCGCCCGAGAGCTCATGGGGATACCGTTGTGAGACGAGAGCGGGCTCCGGAAGGCCCACCTCCACGAGGCGCTCGAGCGCCCGCACCCTGCGTTCCGGGGCACTCAGGCGGGCGTGTGCGGCAATCGCGGCATCCAGCTGCGATCCCACCGTGAACACGGGGTTGAGCGACGCCGCGGGATCCTGGAAGATCATGGCTATCCGCCTGCCCCGAATATCCCGAAGTCGCGCCCGATCAACGGACAGCAGATCGATGCCGTCAAACTCCATGCGACCGGCGGTCGTGATGCCGGGCGGTGGCACCAGCCGGAGCAGCGAGAGCCCGGTGAGCGTCTTGCCAGATCCGGTCTCCCCCACGAGCCCGAGGATTTCGCCTCGGCCCACCTGGAATGACACGCCGCGAACGGCCTCGAGAGGCCCGGATCGCCGGGCGAAGGTCACGCGCAGGTCCTCGACGTTGAGGAGCGGCGCGGTCACAGGCTCGCGTCCGTCGGACGAAGATCGAGGGCCCTGCGGAGGCCGTCTCCAACCAGGACGAAGCCAACGCTCGCGAGCACGATGGTCAGTCCGGGGAACGTCACATACCAGGGGAAGGCGAGGATGTAGACGCGGCCGGAACTGACCATCGTCCCCCAGTCGGCGGTGGGAGGCTGGACGCCGAGACCGAGGAAGCTCAGCCCGGAGCCAATGAGGATCACCGCTGCCAGATCGAGGGTCGCCTGGACGAGGATCGGGCCGGCCAGATTCGGTATCACGTGGCGCGAGAGGATTCCGGGCGATCGAACCCCAATGACACGAGCCGCCTCGACGAACGGGCGATCGCGCAATGACGCTGCCTGGGACCTCGCCAGCCGGGCATACCATGGCCACCACGTGATCCCGAGGGCAACCGTGGCGCTCGCGAACCCTGCCCCGAGCGCGGTGGCCACGACGATGGCCAGCAGCAACGGCGGAAAGGCCAGGAAGACATCCGTGATCCGCATCAGGAGCTCATCCACCCAGCCGCCGAAGTAGCCGGCGGCGGCACCCAGGGGGACGCCGATCAGGATGCCCATGGCGACGACGGCGAAAGCCATTGCCAACGAAACGCGGCCGCCGAACATGATCCTGGACAGCACGTCGCGTCCGAGTTCGTCGGTCCCGAAGGGGTGCGCCGCGCTTGGCGGGCGCAGCTTCTCGATGACGTTCGGCACGCCGGCTCCTTGATCCGCGTACGGCGAGATCCAGGCGGCCGCGACGGCGGCGATGAGGACGGTCGCGACGATTGCCAGCCCAACCGCTGTCCCCCGATCGCCCAGCAATACCGCCATCCGACGAGGAAGCGCGCTGCCAGAGGTCGCCGTCACGGGATTCCCAGAGCCCTTCGCGCCGGGGAGCTCCGCCCGGTCATGCCACCGGTGCCCACGTGGCATCGCTCGGGCGAATGCCGAGGCGCACGAGCATCTCGGCCGTGCGGAGGGCCACAGCCAGCGGATCGATGACCGGAATGCCCCGGTGTCCGCGCTCCGCGAGCGCGGCCTCGAGATCCTCGCGATGCGGCGCCATCAACGTGCAGCCGAAGATCAGCGCGCCGGCGCCGTCCAGCTGGATGGCATCGATGGACGCGGCAATCAAGCGCTCGAGCAGTCTGGGCGGGTCCTCCTGCAGCTCGAGGACCGGAAGATCGACGACGCGGATTGACGCCCCGCGATCCATGTGCCCATAGCGCCGCCACATGTCTCGGGTGAACGGAATGTCCCGGCTTGTCGTACCGAGGACGGAAAATCGGTCGGACAGCGTCGCGGCCAGCCCGAATGCACTCTGGGCGGGGGCCATGACGGGAATCCGGACGGCCTCCCGACTCGCGTACAACCCTGGATCGGCCATGCAGTTGATGATCACGGCATCGGCACCATTCGCCTCGGCCTCCCGTACTCGTCGCACGATTGCCGGCGCCGCAAGTGCGATGTCCAGATCCGATTCAATGGATGCCGGACCCTGATCGATCACCGTGACCGTCAGTTCCACATCCGCCGAGCGATGCGCTTCGAAGTATTCGCTGGTCTGCCCGATATCAGCGCCGGTGACGGGGAGGACGATCGTAATGAGCATGAGACGTGTCCTTTCTCAGATCCGCGGGTCAAGCCACGCGTGGACGATATCGACGATCAAGTTGATGACCACGTACAGGACGGTCACGACCAGCGTCGTGGCGACGATTACCGGGAAGTCGAGATTGGACACGGCCGTCGCGGCGTAGCCGCCGACACCGGGCCAGGACACGATCACCTCGACGAAAAAGGCTCCAGTGATCGAATAGGCGAAGGACAGACCGATGACCGTGATCGTCGGGAGGATGGCGTTCCGCAGCGCAAAGCGGAACAGGATCTGACGTTCGCTGATCCCGACTGCGCGGGCGGCGAGGATATAGCGCTCAGTCAGGACCTCGCCCATGGCCGCACGGGTCATTCGAATCGCGATCCCGGCCGGATATGCCGCCAGGGCAAGCATTGGGATCACCAAGTGCAGTGCCACGTCGCCGAATGCGGCCCAGTTGCCGGTCAACGCAGTATCGATCAGGTAGAAGCCGGTGATCGGTCGAACCGGGCTCGTCAGCGCGATCTGATCGCTCACTCGACCGCTCAACGGCAACCAGCCGAGTTGCTTGAAGAAGAGCAGCTGGAGGAGGAGCACCAGCCAGAACGTCGGGAGCGAGACGCTGACGATGGACCCGAGTCGCGAGATCTGGTCGAACAGCGACCCCGGTCGGGCCGCGGCCAGGACGCCGATCGGGATCCCCACGAGGAATGCCAGCAGGGTCGCAAGGATGAGCGGCTCGAGGGTGGCCGGCAGCTTGTCCCCGAGGTCCGTCAGGATCTCGCGCTTGGACGAGAAGGACACGCCGAGGTCGCCGCGCGAGAGGTCGCCGAGATAGCTGAGGTACTGCTCATAGAGCGGGCGATCCAGCCCAAGGCGCTCACGGGCGATGGCGACCTGCTCGACCGTTGCGCGAGGGCCCGCCCAGCGGGCCGCGGGATCCGACGGCACGATCCTCGAGATGATGAACGTGACGGTGATCGATCCGAGGACGACAAGGATCGCGAGGGCGATCCGCCGGAGGAAGAAACGGAGTCGCGGACCGAGCCGTGGGTGAGCTCGGACCGCGACACTCATGGACGAGGTGCAGCCGGGTCGGGAATCAGCGGCTGACGTCGTAGGCGAACAGGACGTGCGGGTACGCCGGATTGTCGACGAACCCCTTGAGGTCCGAGCGCACGACGTGGATGTTCTGCTGATCGAACAGGAAGATCGCCGGCGCATCGTCGAGGAGCATCTTGTTCGCCTCGACGAAGAGCTCCATAGACCGCTTCCGGTCGGACGAGAGCAGCGTCGCCGCCTCGTCGATGAGCGCATCGAAGGCCGGGTTCTTGTAGTAGCCGAGGTTGAAGAACGGCGCGTCTTCCGTGTGGAAGAGGTTGAACATGAAGTCGTATGGCGTCGCGTAGGTCGGCCACCAGTAGAACATGAAGCCGTCCTGGGAGGCCGTCGGGTCGCCCTGGGCGAGGGCCCACTGGGCTTCCCAGGCCATGGAGCGGACCTCGAGCTCAACGCCGATCTTGGCCAGTTCCGCACGCCAGAGCTCGCCGGCCTGCTGCTCGACGGTATCGCCCGCCGTGAACGTCATGGTGAGCTTCAGTCCGCCGTTCGGGTAGCCGGCCTGGGCGAGCAGGGACTTCGCCAGGTCGAGGTCGTAGACGGACTGTGGCACGGCGTCGGACCCGTCGATCAGGCTCGCCGGCACCGCGCCGCGCGCCTGCGTGGCGTAGCCGGACATCGTCGCGTCGATGACCGTCTGGTAGGGGAACGAGGCCACGAGAGCCCGCCGGACGAGGACGTCCTTCGTGGGGTCCTTGACCGTGTTCAGCAGGATCATGAGGTTCTGGAACGCCGGATTCGTGACGATCCGGACCGACGGGTTGGCGGCGAGGGCCGGCAAGTTCTCGGTCGGGATCGTGTAAGTGTAATCGGCGTCGCCGGACTCGATCATCTGCTGTCGGCCGGTGGCGTCCTGGACGACCTTCATGAGGACCGTGTCGAATTGCCCGGGCTTCCATCCGCCCCAGTACGCATCGAACCTCTTGAGGACGGCACGTTGGTCCTTCTCATACGTGTCCAGGACGTATGGCCCTGAACCCGCATCGTTGCCATCGTTGAACCACGTCCCGTCCTTCCCGGTCACAGCGGTCGGGCTCATGATCCATGCCGCGTAGCCGGACGAAGCGATCAGGTCCATCGAGGCCTGGTACTTGAGCTTGAACTCGACGGTCAGGTCGTCGACAGCCGTGATCGTCTCGACCGGGCCCCAGATGAACGCACCACCCTGGGCGAGCGTCATGGTTCGCTCGACCGAGAACTTGACGGCCTCCGCGTTGACGGGCGTGCCGTCATGGAATTTGACGTCTGGGCGCAACTTGAACGTCCATGTCAGGCCGTCGGCGCTGGACGACCACTCCGTAGCCAGAAGCGGCTCGATCTGCGGGTCTGAGCCGGGCGGCGCATAGCGAGTGAGCGTCTCGTACAGGTTCGAGACGACCGCGCTGTCGTTCGAGAATCCGGTGCTCGGATCGAGGTCCGGGAACGTGGTCACATTGGCGTACACGAGGACCTGCGGAGGGGCGGCGGTTGCCGAGCCGACCGGGCCGTCCGAGCCGGTGGGCGCGGAGGCAGGTGCCGCAGACGGGGTGCCGGTCGAACAGGCGGCCAGCATGGCCGCAGCGGCGAGTGCGAGAGCTGCGCAACTCGAGAAGCGTCGGGGCAACACGGCTACTCCTTGGTGGCGTCGGACAGTGCGGTTGAATGGAAATGTACGGACAACTTTCGTATGTGTCAATGTTGGCCGTCGAAGCTGGCCCCGAGCAGCGAGAGGAAACCCCCAGAATGAGCCCGAAGCCGATGCCGCTCCACCATCAACTTCGCGAGAAGTTGCTCAACCGGATCCTCGGTGGTGAGTGGGCGCCCGGGGAGGCGATGCTGACCGAGTTCGAGCTGGCGGCCGAGTACCGGGTGAGTCGCCAGACCATTCGACAGGCGCTCAGAGCCCTGCAATACGAAGGGGTCGTGGAATCGCGTCGAGGGTCCGGTACCTATGTCCGTGAGCCACTCCCCGGGGGCCCAGTGCTGCTCGAATGGATGAAGACGTTCTCGGCGAACGGCCACGCGGCCGCGATGACGACGCGGGTTGTCCGACGCGAGATGCGAGTCGTGGGCGAAGCCGAATCTGCCCTCGACGTACCGATCGGGACGGAGGTCGAACTCACAGAGAAGTTGCGCCTCCGCGATGGGAGGCCGTTCTGCCTGACCTACTCGTTCCGCCTGCCAAGGCAGAACGGCACGTGCTCATCCGAGCTCGGTCCCAAGAGTGCTGGCACCTTGTCCATTCTCGCGACGGTGCTCCACCCGTACGAGGCCCGTCTTCTGTCGGCATCCGCCCACACGGCGGCGCTGGAGATCGAGGTCATCGAGCGCGATGCTGGTGAAGTTCCGCAGGCCTTCCACCGTAGCGTGGTACCGAACACGAATCTCCGGATCGACCTTGGCGTGGACGGCGCTGAGATCGGACGGCTGAGCGAGATCCTCGACCTCACGGGCGACAGTCCGGCGTTCCCCTTGGCTGACCGTACCCCTCGCCAGCCGGAAGCCTAGTCCTTGTTCCGCATCGCCTCCGCGGCCATGTCGAAGTACTGCAGCAGGCGCGCGGCGACGTGCGCCGGCGGGTCCATGTAGCCCACGGCCGCGCGCATGTGGGTCAGCCAGCGATCTCGAGCGGCGGGGTCGATCGCGAAGGGTACGTGACGGAGATACAGGCGCGGCTGCCCGCGTTCCTCCGAATACGTCGTTGGACCGCCCCAGTACTGCGCGAGGAAGAGGGCGAGGCGGTGGCGCGCACCGCGGAGGTCGCCGTGATCGGGGTAGATCGCGAGGAGCTCCGGGTCTGATTCCACGCCCTCGTAGAAGCGGTCGACCAAGCCCTCGAAGAACGCCAGGCCGCCGGCCTCGTCGAAGATGGACTTGCGGGCCGGCGTGCGATCGAGGATCGGCTGATACCCGTCAACCGCTCCGACCTCGTCGGGGCGCGCGGGGCGAACGGGCAATTGCTCTGGCATGGGCCTGATGGTAGCGCCGGGTCGGTCAGCGGTCGGCGGACGCGACCCCGGTCGGCCGCAGCCGGAACGCTGGCCCACGGCCGAGGCGCTCTGCCGGCGTGCCATAACGGAGGATCAGTTCGGTGACGGCACGGGCCGTGTCGGCGGGGTCGAGCGGCTCGGCAATCGCGTCCCAGGCGCGTTCGCCGATGGTCACGAGACAGCGCGGATCGGCCTCCAGGTTGCGCGCCCAGTCGGCGTCTGGATCCCCGGCCGCGACGAGCAACACGCGGTTCGCCTCCTCGACGAACCCGACGGCAACCTTGAGTGCCTGTCCGCTGATGCGGCCTCGCATCTCCAGCAGGACGACCCGGCCCCACTCGGCGAGCTGCTCACCGAGATCGTCCGTGGGCCGTGGGTCGTCGGGCACGGGCTCATCATGCGTCAGCGGCGTCGCCTGCCGGGCTCGATCACGGATGCCGCGCCCGGTGCTGCCGGCCTGCCCCGCGCGGGGCGGTGGAACGCCCAGCGTTCCCTGCGACCGCTGCAAGCCGGCCGCATCGTCGATGTGGAACGCCGAGCGAGCAACGTTGCCCGATCCCGGGTCGAACGCGTCGATAACGCGTCGAGGTGGCTCGCCTGCCGTTCAGCGGCGACGGAAGCGACACCCGCGGCGGTCGTACCACTCGCTGAGCGTTCCACGGGCGAGCAGGGCCGGCAGTCGCCGATCTCGTCCGTGCTCAGCGGCCCCGCTGCTGCCAGGACTTGCCCTCGGTGGCAACGGACGGCGCGTAGACGATCTCGACCGCCTGCATCTCGCGGAGCGTCCGGGCGCCGAGCGCCGCCATCGACTGGCGGAGCGCGCCCATGAGGTTCTGTGAACCATCCGTGACGGTGGCCGGGCCGAACAGGATCTTCTCCAGCGAGCCCACCGTCCCGACCTTGATTCGCGTGCCGCGCGGCAGGACCGGCGATGGGGCCGCCATGCCCCAGTTCACGCCGCGCCCGGGCGCCTCCTCGGCGCGAGCCAGCGGGCTGCCGAGCATCACGACGTCCGCGCCGGCAGCGATCGCCTTGGCAACCTCACCACCTCGTCGCATTCCCCCATCCGCGACGACTGGCACGTACCGGCCGGTCCGCTCGAGGTAGGCGTCACGCGCCCCGGCGACGTCGGCGATCGCGGTGACCTGGGGCACGCCGATGCCGAGCACCTCGCGGGTGGTGCACGCGGCACCTGGGCCGACGCCCACGAACACGGCGGCGGCCCCCTGTTCCATGAGCAGGAACGCGGCCTCGGCGTTGGTGGTGTTACCGACCGCCACGGGGATCGGCATGAACCGGGTGAACTCCGCGAGCGACAGCGGGTCGTAGCCGGAGGCGAGGTGACGCGCCGACGAGACCTGTGACTGCACGAGGAACAGGTCCGCGCCGTGCTCGGCACAGAAGGGACCCCACCTCCGCGCGGCACCAGGCGTGGCCGAAACAGCAGCTGGCGAGCCTGCCGCGCGGATCTCCTGGAGCCGCTTCGCGACGAGCTCCTCACGGATCGGAGCGGCGTACGCCTCCGAGAGCACGTGCTGAGCCTGGTCGTCAGGGGCGGCGGCGATCCGCTCGATGACCGCGTCCGGATCGTCGTAGCGGGTCTGGACACCCTCGAGATTGAGGATCGCGAGGCCGCCGAGGGCTGCCAGCGCGCCGGCGAACGCCGGGTCGACGACCGCGTCCATCGCCGACGCGAGGACGGGGATGGCCAGGTCAATGCCGCAGAACGTCTGGGCCAGCTCGACATCGCTCGGCTCGACCGTGCTGGTACCGGGCGCCAGGGAGACGTCCTCGAAGCCGTATGTCGCTCGAATCGCGTCCATCTTGGAACGGAGCGCGGGAAGCGGCAGCGAGGCGGGTGCACCGTGCTGTTCGATCATTCGGGCACCTCCTCGCGCTCGCCGGTGGGTGCCGGGAAGTCTACCAGCGAGCCGACGACGACTCGGGCTCAGAAGGGATCAGTCCGGGGCCGGAAGCCGGAACGCCCCCGCCTTGGCCGGATGCGCGAGCAGCCATTCGACGAAGTCGATCGCTCGCTCGTAAGCCGGCCAGGTGACGAGCGCCCGGGCATCGTCCGACGACACCCAACGGGCATCGTCGTGCTCGTCCGAGATGACCACCTCGGCCCCGGGCCGGACCCTGGCCGCGAAGACCGCCTCGCACAGCAGAACATCGAGCGACTCATGGTGGAACCAGTTGACGACGTCCGTGTCGAAGACCGCTTCGAGGTCGGTGGGCCCAAGGCCGGACTCCTCGACCACCTCCCGGAGCGCTCCCTCGAGGATCCGCTCGCCCGCCTCGAGCTTGCCGGTCACGCACTGCCACATGCCCGCGTACATGCGGTCGAGGGCGCGCCGGATCAGCAGGAATTCCGGTTCGCCGTGCGCGTCCAAGCGGAACAGCCAGCAGGCGACGAGATCCGGGCGCGCATTCATCGGGCGGTCACGGGGTGCTCGCTGCGCATCGGCGCGTCCTCGGCCCCGAACTGCGCGGCGATCCCGTAGAGCTGCTCGAGGTGCATCAGGTCGTGGACGCCGGCGAACAGCAGCCATTCCCCACAGCGCAAGCGGCCCACGAGGGGATGCTCCAGCGGGCAGGGTTCCTCCTCGTGGCCCGCGATTGTCCGCGCCGCGCGCTCGACGATCCGCTGGCTCGCCCCGATCCGTCGCACCAGTGCCGCCCTGTCGATCCCCCGCGTCCCGGGAACACCCGGCACCACCGCCGGCGCGTCGTCCGAGAAGCGACCTGAGACGGTCAGCGCACCGGCCATCGACAGGCCGGCCCGTGCGTCCGCGTCATGCCCGATCGCCTCGGCAACGTTCCAGTCGCCCTCGCCGCCTGGGGCGGAGAACGCGGGTTCGGACAGCGTCTCGACAACGGCCGTCAGGGCCCCCGCGATCGCGGCAAGCTGGGCGGCGACCCGCTCCGCGCTGCCCATCCCCGCGCGCCGACGGACCTCGCGCCGAACCGAGATGAACCGGCCGGCTTCAATCCCGCGGAACGCGGCGACAGCGTCGGGAGCGGCAGGCTCCAGGTCGTCGAGCCACATGCCGGAGATCATAGGCCGACCGTCGCACGGACCCTTCCCTCGTCCGCCCCCATCGTCGCGGCGTCCGGCCGGCAGGTACCGGAACGCGCAGCGTGCGGTGTGACCGGCCTAGTTGATGGGCCGCTCGATGTCGAACGCCGGGCGTTCAAACTGGCTTGCCATGGGGGCCGGCGGGTCCTCCAGGGTCATCGCGGCACGCCTCGCGGTCCGAATCATCGTGGAATTCGCAGGCAACCCGGGATCCGCCGTCGCACCGCTCGCTCGGCGGTCAGGAGGCACGGGGCGGCAGAGTGCCTCGTGGATTTCCAGGCCCCCTACAGCCGCTCGAACCGCTCCACGGGGAGCACGAAGACCGTCGCCCCGCCCACCTCGACCTCGAGCGGGTAGGGCATGAAGAACTCGCCGGGCTCCATGATCGGCGGCATCGGGTTGACGATCTGCGTCCGGGACGTGCAGTTGGCCCGCACGATCTCGAGGACCGCCTCGACGCCCTCGTCATCGGCTCCGACCATCACGGTCGCGTTCGACTGCTTGAGGAAGCCACCGGAGGACTGGAGACGTGTCGCGCGGTATTCAGCCTCGAGCAACGAGTTGACAAGCGCTCCGGCGTCCTCGTTGTGGACGATTGCCACGATGAGCTTCATGGCGCGAGTATAGGCAGGCTGTCACCCGTGCAACCTGCGTTGACCGGGGTTGGGCGCGGTGTACGATGCGGCGCATCCCCCAGCATCCCCCAAGCCGCCCCTCGATCCCATTCGGCCGCCCAGGCCGAGCGCCACCGCCGGGAGCACTTCGTGACTGACCGAGACATGACCACCGCAACGCCGGACGCGATCCTCGCCAGTGCCATCGCGACGGTCGCCCGCGCGTCCGGCGCAGATCGGGCGCTCGCAAGCCTCCTTGCATCGGCCACGGGGTCCGTTGGTGCCGACCGCGGTGCCGTCGTCCTCTGGGATGGCGAGCGCGGAAGCCTCGCGCTCGCGGCGTCGGTCGGGTTCACGGCGGAAGACGCGGCCACGTTCGAGACGGCCGTGGCGTCGAATGTCGAGCATCCGGTTGCACGCACTGCACACGGCCAGACCGCCGTCCTGGGTACGGAGAGCCTCGACGCCGACGGCGTTGCGATCGTCAGCGCAACGTGGCCGCTGCGCGTCACGACGGATGGCCTCGAAGAGCCGCTCGGCGCCCTGTCCGTGAGTCGGCCGGCGCCATGGACCGTGAGTGAGCCCGACGCGGCGATGCTCGCGGCGTTCGCGGATCTCATCGCGATCACGGTCGATCGGGCGCGCCTGGTCGCTGCCGCGCAGGAGCGGACGGACTGGCATGAGCGCATGGCGCACACGGATGCGCTCACCGGCCTCGCCAACGCCCGAACCCTCTCCCGCGTCCTGGAGCTCGAGGTCGCGCGGGCGAGCCGTCAGGGCACCGACCTCTCCATCGCGCTCTTCGATGTCGACGGCCTTGCCGGGACGAACGCCCAGGGCGGTCCCGCCGCGGGCGACGACATCCTCCGCGAGGTCGCGGCGATCCTCGCTGAGTCCGTCCGGCTCGTGGACACGGTGGCCCGCTGGGGGGGTGACGAATTCCTCGTCGTGGCACCCGGCTCGGCCGGCATGACGGTGGCCCGGCGCGTGCTCGATGCGATTGCAGCGCGGCCGGAGACCGGCGGTCGGACCATTTCCGTCTCGGCGGGCGTCGCCCGGTTTCCCTCCGACGGCGCCTCGTCGGACGAGCTTGTGGCGGCCGCCGAGGACGCGCTCAGGGCCGCCAAGGCGACCGGGCCCGGCGCTCTCGCCGACGCCGGCGCAGCCTGAGGTCGGAAGCCTGAGGTCGGCGGCGGCCGGCAGGTCGGCGGCCTACCGAAGCCTCAGGGCAGGACCTCGAGGGCCGACGCGAGGACGGCGTCGAACACGGCATCCGTCTCGCGGTCCGCATCGATGATCGCCCAGCGCCCGGGCTCGGCGGCCGCCATCTCGAGGAACCCGGCGCGGACCCGCTGATGGAAGGCGAGGTCGAATGCCGCCTCGAAGCGCGTGTGGCTGTCCGGGGTCTTCCGCTCCAGGCCGGCCTCGGCCGGCAGGTCCAGGAGGATCGTTCGGTCCGGAACGAGGCCGCCGGTGGCGATCGCGATGATCCGCCGCAGCGTGTCGAGACCCACGCCGCCGCCGTACCCCTGGTAGGCCATGGTCGAGTCGGCGTACCGGGCACAGACCACGATGCGCCCGGCAGCAAGCGCCGGCCGGATGACGGTCGCGACGTGCTGGGCGCGCGCGGCATTGAACAGGAGCGCATCGGCGACCGGGTCGATCGGCGCCCCGCCCGTCGCCATGAGGACCTCGCGGATCTGGTCGCCGAGACGGGTGCCCCCCGGTTCCCGGCTCAGCAGGACGTCGTAGCCCCGTTCGGCGAGGGCGTCCGCGAGACGAGTCGCCTGAAGGGTCTTTCCGGCGCCATCCGGCCCCTCGATCGTGATGAAACGGCCTGAAGGTCGATCGGGGAAGGTCACCCGGCGAGTGTAGCCGAGACCCCCTCCGGCGCCGCGATGCGTCGCCGCGATACGTCGTTCACCCGATGTCCATGCCTCGGGCGGCCGTGCTAGTGTCGCGGCCCGACATGCGAGACCTGACTGACCGCGCGCTCGACACCGCTTCCGGCCTGGGCGCCGGCTATGCGGACGTTCGAATCGTTCGCCGCCGCGAGGAGTCGATCGGCATCAAGTCCGGCCGGCTCGAGGGCGTGGCGTCGGGTGAGACCGAGGGCTTCGGAGTCCGCGTCCTGGTCGACGGCGCGTGGGGCTTCGCGTCCTCTCATCACCTCGATCTCGGAGAGGCGGACCGGGTGGCCGCGCTGGCCGTTCGGATCGCTCGCGCCTCCGCGACCGCCCTTCGCACGCCCGTCGTGCTCGACGATCGACCGCCGGCCCATGGCCGGTACGAGACGCCGGTCCAGGAGGATCCGTTCAAGATTCCGCTCGAGCGGAAGATCGGGCACCTCCTGGAAGCGGACCGCGCCGCCGGGGCGGTTCGTGGCGTCACCTTCACCGAATCAACGTACGGCGCCCAGCGCGAGGAGAAGACCTTCGCCGCGACCGACGGGAGCTACACCGAGCAGGTGATCACCCACCTCGGCGCGGCGGTCGAATCCAACGCGATCGAGGGCGACGAGCACCAGCGGCGGAGTTACCCCGACCAGGGCGGCGGCTGGCGCGCAGCGGGCTACGAGTACATCCGGGCCATCGACCTGGCCGGCAATGCCGAGCGCCACGCCGAGGAGGCGGTCGCGCTGCTCACCGCGGCCCAGTGCCCGGCCGGCGTGACCACCGTCGTCCTGGACCCGAGCCAGCTCTACAACCAGGTCCACGAGAGCTGCGGCCATCCGACCGAGCTGGACCGCGTGTTCGGGACCGAGGCGTCCTATGCCGGCACGAGCTTCCTCACCACGGACAAGCTGGACGAGGGCTTTCGCTACGGGTCCGATCTGGTGACCATCGTGGCCGACGCGACCGCGCCCTTCGGAATGGGCACGTTTGGCTGGGACGACGAGGGCGTCGCCGCCCAGGCCGTTCCGCTGGTCCAGAACGGGATTCTCGTCGGCTACCAGACGTCGCGGGAGACGGCGCCGCGGATCGGGCGCTCGTCCGGCGGCGCAATGCGCGCAGACGGCTGGAACCGGATCCCGCTGATCCGGATGACGAACATCAACCTCCTCCCGGTGGACGGCATGAGCCTCGACGACATCGTCGCGGACACGGACGACGGGCTCTACCTCGCGACAAACCGGAGCTGGTCCATCGACGACCGCCGTCTGAACTTCCAGTTCGCGACCGAGGTCGCCTATGAAATCAGGGGCGGGAAGAAGGGGCGTCTCTTCAAGAACCCGACCTACACCGGCATCACCTACGAGTTCTGGCGCGCCTGCGATGCCGTGGGCGACGCGAGCAGCTACGTGATGCTCGGCACGCCGAACTGTGGCAAGGGGGAGCCCGGCCAGGGCGCGCACGTGGGCCACGGCGTGTCGGGGGCGCGGTTCCGGAACGTCCAGGTGGGCGTGGGCAAATGGTGAGCAGCACCGCGCACGCGGCCCCGCTCGCGCTCGCGGAAGACGTGCTGGCCCGCGCGCTCGTGGCCGGGGCAACCGAGGCCGAGGTCCTCGTCACGACCGAGGACGCCGCGCTCACGCGATTCGCGAACAGCGAGATCCACCAGAACGTGGCGGAGACGAACCTCACCGTCAACCTCCGCTTCGTCGCGGGGCGACGCATCGCCGTGGGCGCCTCCGGCCGGACGGACGAGGACGGGCTGCGGGCGCTGGTCAGGCGCGCCGCCGCGATCGCGCGAACCTGCGACGAGCTGGAGGACTGGGGCGGACTGCCGCCACCGGACGGCGACGGGTCCGTGCCGCGGCTCACCGCCGCGTACGCCCGCGCCACCGCGGAGGCGAGCCCGGAGTTCCGCTCGGACGCTGTCCGCGCGGTGATCGCCGCGGCGGACGCCCAGGGTGTCCTGGCCTACGGGTCGTTCTCGACCTCGCGCGAGCAGATCGCGGTCGCCAGCTCCACGGGCATCCGTGCCGAGCAGGAACGGACCGCCTCCCAGCTCCTCACCGTCTCGATGTCTCCGGATGGGGGCACCGGCTATGCCGAGGTCGCCGCCACCGACGCCTCGACGATCGACGCCGCGACGCTCGGCCGCGAGGCGGCGGCCAAGGCCCGCGCGACCGAGCGTCCGATTTCGCTCCCGCCGGGCGACTACCCCGTGGTGCTGGAGGAGTACGCCGTCGTCGACATCACGGATATGCTCGGCTACCTCGGTTTCTCGGCCCTTGCCGTCCAGGAGGAGCGTTCGTTCGCCGAGCCCGGCCGACGAATCGGATCCGAGCTCATCACGATCGTGGACGACGGGGCGGACCCCGCAGGCCTCCCGATGGCCTTCGACTACGAAGGTGTTCGGAAGCAGCGCGTGACACTCGTGGAACGGGGGGTCTGCCGGAACGTCGTGTACGACGCCCAGACGGCGGCCCGCGACGGTCGGCGGTCCACCGGCCACGGCCTGCCGGCCCCGAACTCCTACGGGCCCTTCCCGCTGAACATGGTCATGTCACCCGGGGCGACGCCGCGCGACGAGCTCATCGCGGGCATGGATCGCGGCCTGCTCGTGACTCGCTTCCACTACACCAACCCGGTCCATCCGAAGCTCGCCATCGTCACCGGGATGACCCGGGACGGGACCTTCCTCGTCGAGGATGGGCGGATCGTCGGACCGGTGCGGAACCTCCGCTACACGCAGTCCTACCTGGACGCGCTGGCGGGCGTCACCGCCGTCGCGCGCGAGCGGAAGACACTCAAGGGCTTCCTCGGCAGCGCGGTCGTGCCGGCGCTCCTGATCGAGAGCTGGACCTTCACCGGCGCGACGGAGCACTGATCGGCGCCGAAGGGGCGATGGTTTCAGTCGTGACCTGAGGCAATCTACCATCCAGTGGTAGACTTCTACCATGAGTCTCAACATCAAGAACCCGGAGACGTATCGACTCGTAAGGGAGCTGGCCGAGAAGACCGGCCAGTCCATGACGGCTGCGGTAACGGATGCGGTCCGTGAGCGACTCGACCGGATCCGTGCAGAGCGTGGCGACGACCGCGAAGATCGGGTCCAGCGCATGCTCGAGATGGCCGCCGAGATCGGGCGCCGGATGCCACCCGGTTACCTCGACCAGGATTTCGACGAGATGCTCTATGACGAGAACGGGTTGCCGAAGTGATCATCGACACGTCCGTGATCATCGCGATGCTCAAGCGTGAACCCGAGGCGGCAGCCTTCGCCACGCTGATCGAGGACGCGCCGATCGCGAGGATCTCGGCCGGAACGTATGTCGAATTGGCGGTCGTCATCGATCGTTCCGGTGACGCAGTGTCATCGAGCGCCCTGGATCCGTTCCTGGACAAGTCGGGCATCCAGATCGAGCCACTGACGGCCTCCCAGGCGCGAATCGCCCGGACCGCCCATCAGCGCTTCGGCAGAGGAAGCGGACATCCGGCCAGGCTGAACATGGGCGACTGCTTTTCCTATGCGCTCGCGCGCGACCTCGGCGAGCCGCTGCTGTTCAAGGGCGACGACTTCACACTGACCGACATCGAAATCGTGACGGAGCCGATCAGGCACAAGCGCCTGAGCGAGATCGTTGCCGGTTACGGGATCAGCGCTCCATAGAGGTCGGCCGGCCAACGCGCGGCGGCGCCTCAGCGAGCTGTCGGCGTCCTACGCCTGGCCTTTGCTGCCCGTCCTGACTCGAGAGGCTGGTCGGCCGCTGCTTCCGAGGTCCCGGGATCCTGCCGGTGTGAACGCCTGGCGTGCGGTACGACCGCCGGCAACGGGCGGTTCTGTCAGCCTGAACGCCGCGCGTTCCGGGGCGACGTAACCCCGGTCGTTCGCGTCGGTCTGGACCGCTGAGCGTTCAGGATCACCGGGTCGGCGGCCGGCGGCCCCGCGCCGTCGGTCGCACCGCTCTGTGGGCGTTCAGCACCGCGGGATGGCGACGGGCGGGGGCGTTCAGCGCTCAGCCAACCTGGTGGAGCGTCCGCCCGGGCCGCCTACCGCCAGGCGCTCTTCGCGGCGTCCGGGTAGAGCCGGACCCGGCGGTAGGGCTCGCGGCCGCGTGAGCGGGAGACGAGATTGGCCCGCTCGGCCATCTGGTGCTGGAGCCGCCGGATGTACGCGTTCTGTGGTGACAGCTCCACCGACTCCGCGCGCTGGAGGACGATCCCGATCGCATCCTCCGTCTCGCGCATCGCTGCGTCCCGAGGATCGAGCTCCAGGGCAAAGATCGAGGTCAACGAGGCCTGCATCTGGGGAATCGTGTTGTTCTTGAGGACGTAGATCGGGAGCGCCCGCTCCTCTGCCTCGCGGACCAGGGGCGTCTTCTGCCGGTACTCGGTTCGGATCGTCATGACCACGTCGGCTTCGTCCACGTCTAGAGCGATGAGGACCGGCAACTGGAGCTCGCGGATCGCCTGCTCGAGCCGCTTCCGGCTGATCCCCTGGGGCAGGACGCGGAGGGTCGGGAGGCCCTCGGCCGAGGAGAGTCGGAGCGTGCCGTCCTCGTCGAAGCCGGCATCGAGGGCGCCCTCTGGCAGAAGGTTCGCGGAGCCACTCGCGCCGCCATTCGCGCCGGCCTCGGGTGCGAGATCCACCACGTTCACCGGTGCCGTCCCCTCGTCCGACTTGAGCGCATCGATCGCCTTCGTGGCCGACGCGCGCCATTCCACCTGGCGAGATACCTCGCGCGCCTCGCGCGCACGCGCCTCCGGGGTTGGGGCGCTGCCGCGCTCGAGCGGGCCGCGGTCGGCGATCTCGCCGGCGATGAACGGGGCCTCGGCCGCGCCCCGCATGACGGGACCGCCGCCGCCACGCTCACCCGGAGCGCCGCCCGACGGCACGCCCCGCGTCGGCCGCCACGAGCCCGATGCGCCGGGACGGTAGCCCGGCCGGGCCCCTGGTCGCTCGCTGCCCGGGAAGGCAACGCCGCCACCGCCGCCGTATCCACCGCCGCCGTATCCACCACTGCCATATCCGCCGCGGCCGGACCGGTACGACGGCTCGCCGCGCCATCCCGGCTCCATGCGCCACGGGGAGCCGCTCCCGACGAGCCCGGAGAAGCGGTCCGTTCCCCCACCCTCGCGCGGTGACGGCTTCGGCCGCGACTGCGATCGGTGGACGCCCTCGTCGTCCCGCCAGCGCTGCTCGGGATTGATCGGATCGCCCCGGAGCAGGGCGTCGACCGTATCGGCGACGTCGCCGTGGACCAGCACCCGCTCGCGATCCTGGATCTCGATGATGACGTCGAAGGTCGGCGGAGCCTTGCGCTCGAGGACGCTCTTCTGCGTCCGACGACGCCGGGCCTCGTCGTCACCCAGGGTCACGCTCTGGATGCCGCCGATGAGGTCGGACAGGGTCGGGTTGAGCATCAGGTTGTCGAGGTTGTTGCCATGCGCCGTCCCGATGAGCTGGACGCCGCGCTCGGCGATCGTTCGCGCCGCCTGCGACTCCAGCTCCGTCCCGATCTCGTCGATGACGATGACCTGGGGCATGTGGTTCTCGACGGCTTCGATCATCACCTCGTGCTGCACCACGGGCGTTCGCACCTGCATCCGACGGGCCTTGCCGATGGCCGGGTGCGGGATGTCGCCATCGCCGGCGATCTCGTTCGAGGTGTCCACGACCACGACCCGCTTGCCGAAGTCGTCGGCGAGGACCCGGGCCGCCTCCCGCAGCATCGTCGTCTTGCCGATGCCCGGCCGGCCCATGATGAGGATCGACTTCCCGCTCTCCACGAAGTCCGCGATGATCTCGATCGTGCCGTACACGGCCCGCCCGATCCGGCAGGTCAGCCCCACGATCTTCCCGTTCCGGTTCCGGATCGCGCTGATCCGGTGGAGCGTCCGCTCGATCCCGGCCCGGTTGTCGTCCCCGAACGTCCCGATGTGGTCCACGACGTGGGCGATGTCCGCTTCCGTGATTTCGCGCTCGAGGAGCGTCACCTCCGCGTCGGGAAACCGCGCCTCCGGCCGACGGCCGAGGTCCAGGACCACTTCGATCACGGCTTCCTGATCCGGCAGGGCATGGATGGCCGCCACGATCTCCGGGGGCAGCGCCGCGAGGAGCGCGTCGATGTCGTCGATCGTCTCGCGGCGGGCAGGTCGGACCTCAGGAGCCACGTGTGACCTCCCATGGGCGAACGCCGGCCGGCACGAGGGTCGGTTCGGCGACGCGGACGAGGGTTTCCTTGATGAGTAGCGTGACGGTGGAGATCGTCGTGAAGCCCGCCTCCTCCAGTCGGCGATCGATCGGTGCTTCGTAGGTTCGCACGGGCGCGATGACGCCGTGGTCTCCGATCCGCTCCCCGCCCTTCACCGTGCGCGCCCGAATGTCCCCGAGCCCGAAGTCGATGAGCTCGGTCAGGTCCGCCTCGGGCCGGCCCATGACCCGCAGGTAGTGGGGCTGGTCCTCGCGGGCGACGCCCAGCTGAATGAACCCGTTCAAAACCATGCCGTCGACGGCCTCGAGCACGTAGCCCTCGATGTCGGCGAAGCGGAGGATGGGCGCGAGGCTGCTCCGCAGCACCCACACATGCGAGCCCTGGCGCTCCCAGTCCGGGATCCGGAGGTCCTCCAGTCGACGGACCGGAGCGGGAGTCACCGCGGTGTACAGCTGCATCAGCGCGATCGCGTCCCGCGGGGTCGCGGCGCGGATCCGTGCGGCGGCCGCGCGATCCTCAGCCCAGGGCTCGGGCAACGGTGCCGTGACGTCTCGATGCAGCACCCGCTCCTCGCCATATCGCGCGAAGCCGGCCTGCATGAACAGCTCGACGTTGCCGCCTTCGTCCGTGCACGCGACATGGAAGCGCGCGGCGCCGCGCTTCTGGCCCTCGCGCAGGACCTGCTGGACGAGCCGGAACCGGATGTCGCCGGCGCCCGCCCCGGCCAGGCCGGTCAACCCGTCCAGCTCCACGATCGTCCAGTCGTCGCGGTGGCTCTCGCGCTCCACGCGGACCAGGCCCGCGACTCGTCGATCCTCCTCGTACACGAACAGGAGGTCGTTCGGCCGGAAGGCACCCAGCGGGAGCCGGAACAGGCTGAACACGCCGATCCGCGGCCCGTTGACGGGCAGGCCGAGCGATCGGCCGCCCGCGGCGTCGTCCTCGCACAGCCGGGAGAGCTCGCCCAGGGCGGCAAGATCCGTGAGGCGCGCCGCGCGGACCTTCCCCGTTGAGCGTCCCGCGCGCGGCGGCGTCATCGGACCAGCCCGGCTCGGCGCGTCGGGTGATGACGGCGCCCCGATCCCTCGCCGGGATCGTCGTGCTCGGCGGCCATCGTGGCCACGAGGCGGTGGAAACGCGTCTCGCCCGCGAGCTCGGGGTGGAACGCCGTGGCCACGACGTTCCGTTCCCGGACCGCCACGATCCGCCCATCGTCGAGGCGTGCGAGGACGTCCACGTCGGGTCCGATCCGCTCGATGATCGGGGCGCGGATGAATACCGCGTGGACGGGTTGATCCCCCAGGATCGGCACGTGCAGGTCCATCTCGAAGGAATCGAGCTGCCGCCCGAAGGCGTTCCGCCGGACATCGACGTCCAGAAGCGGAAAGACGGGTTCGTCGCCATCCGCGATGTCGCGTGACAGCAGGATCATCCCGGCGCATGTCCCGAAGAGCGGCGCGCCGGAACGGGCGAGATCCAGGATCGGCTCACGCAGGCCCCACCGGTCGATCAGACGGCGCTGGGCGGTGGACTCGCCGCCGGGCAGGATCAGCCCGCTGAGGTCCTCGAGATCGGACGACAGGCGCACCTCGACGCCCTCGACGCCGATGGCGTCGAGGATCGCCATGTGTTCGGCGAACGCCCCCTGGACGGCGAGGACCCCGATCTTCATCGGTCGCACCCCGCCGTCGCCGGCGCGGCGACCTACCAACCGCGGACGGCCAGCCGGTCCGACTCGGCGAGCTGTTCCATCGCGATGCCCCGCATCGGGGCGCCCAGGCCCTTGCTGACCTCGGCCAGGATCTTCGGGTCTTCGAAGTGCGTGGTCGCCTGGACAATCGCGTTCGCCATGCGGGCCGGATCCTCGCTCTTGAAGATCCCGGAACCGACGAACACGCCCTCCGCGCCGAGCTGCATGACGAGGGCCGCGTCGGCAGGCGTGGAAATGCCGCCCGCGACGAAGTTCACGACCGGCAGCTTGCCCTCTTTTGCGACCTGCCTGACGAGCTCGTAGGGGGCCTGGAGCTCCTTGGCCGCGACGAACAACTCGTCCTCGCGCATGCCCTGGAGCCGACGGATCTCAGCCAGGACATCGCGCAGCTGGTGGACGGCCTCGACGACGTTGCCGGTGCCGGCCTCACCCTTCGTCCGCATCATCGCCGCGCCCTCGTTGATCCGGCGGAGCGCCTCGCCGAGGTTCCGGCAGCCGCACACGAACGGGACCTTGAAGGCGTGCTTGTCGATGTGGTTGGCCTGGTCGGCCGGCGTGAGAACCTCGGACTCATCGATGTAGTCGACCCCGAGGGCCTCCAGGATCTGGGCCTCGACGAAGTGGCCGATCCGGGCCTTCGCCATCACCGGGATCGTGACGGCGTCCATGATCCCCTGGATCATCTCCGGGTCGGACATGCGGGCGACGCCGCCCGTGGCGCGGATGTCCGCAGGGACGCGCTCGAGGGCCATGACGGCCACGGCGCCCGCGTCCTCGGCGATCCTGGCGTGCTCGGCGGTGACGACGTCCATGATGACGCCGCCCTTGAGCATCTGGGCGAGACCCTTTTTCGTCGCCCAGGTGGAGGTTTCGACGGTCATGTTGGGACTGCTTTCCTCTGGTCCTGCCGCGGGTCCGCCGGTCCGCCTGCCTCGGGGTCCTCGCCCGTTCGGGCCGGGCCGGGTCGCCGCAGCGCGGCGCCATTATCTCACGGGTGCGCCGCGGCTCCGAATCGGGTTCAGCGACCGACGGTGCGGACCACTCCGGACATCAGTTTCGTGGCTCGACGGGCGGCCTTCGGCGAAAGGTGACTGACGGCCTCGACGAGGTCGAGGACATCGTCGTCCGGGAGGCCGCCCAGAAGCCGCACGAGGCGCAGGACAGTGTCGTCCGGAACCTCGCCGAGCAGACGAAGCGCCCGCTCCAGTTCGCGTGGCTCAAGACGCGGGACCAGGCCGACCGCGCGGTCGAAGAGCCGCACGAAGACGAGGAAGGTCGTGAGCCACTCGCGAAGCGCCGCGACGTCCCGATCGCTCGGGCTCGCGGCGGCAGCATCGGCGACCTCCCTCGCGGACGTCTCGAGGACACCGATGATCGGATCACCCTCGCGGATCTTCCGCTCGGCGATGACCCGCCCGAACCAGCGCCAGGGGTCGCCGATCGCCTGGTATGCCGCTCCAGCCGGTCCGCGCCGGCCGACGCGCCGTGGCTCCGAGACCCGCTCCACGAGACCCCAGGCCTCGGCATCGGCAAGCGCGAGGCTGGCCGCCCGGTGCGACAGGCCGAGCGCCTCTCGGACCTCGCGCTCGGTGAGAGCGCCCTGGCGGGTCATCAGGTAGGCGTGGACACGGGCGATTGCCGGAGCAACGCCCCAGGCGGTGCCCATCTCGCCCCACGCGTCTGCCAGCCGCAGCCGGATGGCCTCCGCCGCGGGCGACGCCGGGTCGGAAACGTGCACCTTGACAGTAGCGGGTTCTTGGCTCATAACTTGCTAAGTGACCGTAGCACAAAGGATCGTCGCGATGACGGTGCCTGCGCTTGCTCGGGCGCGGGAGTTCAAGGTGACAGTCACTTGGTCGGGCAAGGCGGAGGCTGGGGCGTGACGCGCGTGGTGATTGCCGGCGGTTCCGGCCTGATCGGACGAGCGCTGACGACGTCACTGCTCCGCGACGGCGTCGAGGTCGATGTCCTTACGCGGAGCGCGGCCGGTCGCGGTCGCCCCGTCGCCCCCGGCGCGCGGGCCGTGCACTGGGATCCCGCGGATCCCTCCGGTGTCGCCGAGCTTGCTCGCACCATCGACGGCGCCTCCGCGGTTGTCAACGTGACCGGGGTGCCCATCGGTCCGTTGCCGTGGACGCCTTGGCGACGACGCGCCATCGTCGAGAGCCGGGTGGGGCCGACCCGGAGGCTGGTGGACGCGATGGCCCTCCTCGCGCCGTCGGCCCGCCCCGGGGTCTTCGTATGCGCCTTGGGGATCGACGGCTACACGGGCCTCGATACCGATCCCGCGACCGAGGCCACCGATACGAGTGCGACGACCGGCTTTCTCGCCGATCTCGAGCGTCCCTGGGAATCCGCGGCGCTGGGCGGGAAGGCGCTGGGTGTCCGCGTGGTCATGATTCGGACGGCGTTCGTGCTCGCCCGGGAGAGCAGCCTCCTGCGACTCCTCGCCCTGCCGTCTCGCCTGGGCCTTGGCGGCCGATACGGCCACGGCCGGCAATGGTTCAGCTGGATCCATCTGGACGACCTCGTCGCGGCGTACCGCTTCGCGATCGCTGATGCTGGGGTCTCCGGATTCGTTATCGCGGCGAGCCCGGAGCCCTGCCAGCAACGCGACCTTGCGGCCGCCCTGGCACGCGTCCTCCACCGGCCGAACTGGCTGCCGGTTCCCGGCTGGCTCCTGCGCCTCGTTCTCCGGGAGGAGGCGACACTTCTCCTCGGGTCACGACGGGTCGTGCCGGCCCGGCTGCTCCAGAACGGCCTGACGTTCGCCTACACCGATCTTGGGGCCGCGCTTCGAGACGTCCTGAGCCCGCCCGGCCATGCCTGACCACATGTAGGACGCCCTACACTCGTGGCATGCCGGTGCTGAGCAGTCGCCTGGACCCCGCGAGCCCCGACGCGACCGCCAACGCGGACACGATGCGCGCGCTCGTGGCGGACCTCCGGGCCCGAACGGCCGTGGTGAGCGCTCGCGGCGCCGGTGGTGATGACCGCTCCATCGCACGACACCGCGAGCGAGGCAAGCTCCCGGTCCGCGAGCGGATCGATCGGATCCTTGACCCCGGTGCGCCCTTTCTTGAGCTGAGCGCGCTCGCCGCGAACGGCATGTACGACGACGAGGCGCCCAGCGCGGGGATCGTCACGGGGATCGGGCGAATCGAGGGGACGATGTGCGTGATCGTCGCCAACGACGCGACGGTCAAGGGCGGCACGTACTACCCGATCACCGTCAAGAAGCACCTTCGGGCCCAGGAGATCGCGCTCGAGAACCGGCTGCCGTGCGTCTATCTCGTGGACAGCGGCGGCGCGTTCCTGTCGCTCCAGGCGGACGTCTTCCCGGACCGCGAGCACTTTGGGCGGATCTTCTACAACCAGGCTCGGATGTCGTCCGAAGGGATCCCGCAGGTCGCCCTCGTCATGGGCTCGTCCACGGCCGGAGGTGCGTACGTCCCGGCGATGTCCGACGAGACCGTCATTGTCAGGGGCACCGGCACGATCTTCCTCGGCGGGCCGCCGCTCGTGAAGGCCGCCACGGGCGAGGACGTCGATGCCGAGACGCTCGGGGGGGCCGATGTCCACGCGCGGCAGAGTGGCGTGGCGGATCACGAGGCAATGGACGACGAGCATGCGCTCGCACTGGGGCGATCTATCGTCCGGCACCTCGAACGAAGGGCGCCGTCGACGCCCTGGGACCGGCGTGACCCCGTGGCGCCGGCCGTGGACCCGGAGGGCCGGGGCGGCGGCGCCCACCTGTACGCGGCGATCCCGGCGGACGCGCGGCGCGCGGTCCCGGTTCGCGAGCTGATCGCACGCCTCGTCGATGGATCGAGCTTCCACGAATTCAAGCCGCTCTACGGTGAGACGCTCGTGACGGGCTTTGCCCACCTCGACGGCTGGCCCGTGGCGGTCCTCGCCAGCGACGGGATCCTGTTCAGCCAGTCGGCGCTCAAGGGCGCGCACTTCATCGAGCTCGCCTGCCAGCGCCGGATCCCCCTGGTCTTCCTCCAGAACATCACGGGTTTCATGGTCGGCCGCGAGTACGAGGCCGGCGGGATCGCCAAGGACGGCGCGAAGCTCGTCACCGCGGTCGCCTCGGCGGCCGTGCCGAAGTTCACGGTCCTGATCGGCGGCAGCTTCGGCGCGGGCAACTACGCGATGGCCGGAAGGGCCTACTCGCCGCGCTTCCTGTGGACCTGGCCGAACTCACGGATCAGTGTCATGGGCGGGGCGCAGGCCGCGCGCGTGCTGTCCACCGTCCGCGAGGCCTCGCTCCCCGGCGGCGCCTGGCCGTCCGATGCCGAGCGGGACGCGTTCGAGGGACCGATCTTCGAAGCCTACGAGCGGGAGGGCAGCCCCTACTTCGCGACGGCACGCCTGTGGGATGACGGGGTCATCGATCCCCTCGACACGCGCCGGGTCCTCTCCATGGGGATCGAGGCCGCCGTCCACGCCCCAATCCCGGAGACGCGTTTCGGCGTCTTCCGGATGTAGCGGTTCGTGACGCAGCTGGCTGAACGCCGGGCGAGCGGTATGACCGGGGAGTCGCCGTCAATGCGCCGGTTCGCTCGCCGGGCGAGCCGTCTGGACCCACAGGGTCCTCCACCCGCTCCACGGAGGCGAAACTGCTCTCGGACCGTTCAGTCCTGACCGCTTGCTTCCGGTCAACCGTTGTACCGCACGCTGGCCGTTCAGCGCCCCGCTCGATTGGAGCCGGACCTTGCCACTCGCAGGTGACGAACCGAGCGAGGACGGCGCGTAGCTCCGCGTCCGCTGGTCGATACACTCTCCGCCATGTCCGAACTCGATTCCCTGGCGCACGGCAGGGTCGTCTCCGTCAACGTGTCGCCCGGCGGGGTGCCCAAGCTGCCCGTCGCCTCAGCGTGGATCGGTCGACTCGGCCTCGACACGGATGCCCATACGGAGCCCGAGCCGACGCACGGCGGGCCGGACCAGGCGGTCTGCATCTACGCGATCGAGGCGATCGAGCGAGTGGCCGCGGACGGGCACCAGGCCTTCCCGGGCGCATACGGGGAGAACCTGACGGTCGAAGGCCTGGACTGGGCGAGCCTCCGCGCTGGCGACGTCCTTGCGATCGGCGAAGGCGGCCTCACCCTCGAGCTGACCAAATACGCCGGGCCGTGCCAGACGATCGCCCACTGGTTCGTCGAGCGCGGTATCGCGCGCATCTCGCCGAAGGTCCATCCCGAGGACGCGCGCTGGTACGCCCGGGTCCTCGTCGAGGGGCGGGTTGAGCCGGGGGCCCGGATCGAGGTCGAGCGACCGGGCACGTAACCCCGACCGGGTACCGAGGCTGCCGAGGCACGATCGCTGGTCGATGGATCGACCAAGCGACGAACGACACACCGGATCAGCCGCCTTCCGACGTCAATTGGCGCATCGATCGACCGGACAGCGGCGGAAAGGGCGGATTCGTCCCCGTTCGGGTCCGCTCCTTCGTCGGATGGTCGATCTCTGGACCAGGCGGCCGGACCGCGGCCTGACCAGCGGCCTGACCAGCGGCCTGACCAGGCGGCCGGACCAGGCGGCCGGCGTCCGCCGGCTAGCTCAGCCGAGCGCGCCCTCGCGCATCCCCCACGGCGAGCCGTATTCCACCAGCAGGTCGAGGAACGGAACGGCATCGAACGCCTCCGGGCCCAGCACGCCGGCCCCGGACCAGGTCCCACGGGCGAGCAGTTCCAGCGCCACGACCGGATTGACCGCGGTTTGCCAGACCACCGCCTGCGATCCGTACTCTCGCATCGTCCAGTCGTTGTCGACGACGTGGTAGAGGTAGACCTCCCGCGGCTGCCCGTCCTTGCCCCGGCCCGTCACCCAGGTTCCGGCGCAGGTCTTGCCGTGCATTCGGTCGCCGAGGGTGGCCGGGTCTGGCAGGCACGCAGCAACGACATCGCGCGGCGAGACCTCGACCCCACCCACCCGGACCGGAGCGGTCCGATCCAGGCCCAGCTTGTGGAGCGTCTTGAGCACGCCGATGAACTCGTCCCCGAGGCCGTATTTGAAGGTCACCCGCTTTGCCTTCACCCAGCGCGGCACGAGCAAGACCTCCTCGTGCTCCACGTTCACGCACTCAACCGGGCCGATGCCCTCGGGGAACTCGAAGACCTCGGGCTCGCTGAACGGCGGCGTCGTGTACCAGCCGCGGCCGTCCTCCCAGATCACCGGCGGGTTCAGGCACTCCTCGATCGTCGTCCAGATAGAGAACGATGGCGCGAAGCCGTAGCCGTCGACGACGAGGTTCGCGCCGTCGCGAATACCGATCTCGTCGATCTCGGAGAAGAGGTGGTCCGCCGCGTACCGGGCGAAGACGTCCGACAGGCCCGGCTCCACGCCCATGCCCACGAGCGCGAGACGACCGGCGGCCTCCCATTCGGCCGCGCGGGCGAACTGCTCGTCGCCGAGCTTCACCCCGGTCAGCGCATGCGGCTGCTCCGGGTGGGGGTGTGAGAGCGACATCGCCATGTCCATGTACTGGGCGCTCGCCGCGGCACAGCCGTTGAAGACCGGCATGACGAAGCGCGGATCCACGGCATTCAGGACGTGGGTGATCCGGTGCTCGCGGATGAGCGCGGCCACCGCGTCCGCGCTCGAGGCGTCCACCTGTGCCGCCGAGACGCGAGGATCCGTCGCGCGGGCGACGACCGCGTCCGCCCGCCGGAGGTCGTAATCCGCCACCACGATGCGTTCGAAGAAGGAGCGTCGGAGGGCTGTCGGGACGAACGCGCTGCCGACACCGCCGGCGCCGATGACGAGGATCCGCATGGGAACGAGTTCCTCCATGAACCGCGATGAGTTGGAGCCGGTGGCTCGGGGAGGCGAGACCAGTGTGCCTCGTCGGGCCAATCTGAGCGGGCGGGTCTCGCAGGACGGACTCCGCCGGGCGGGATCGGCGGGATGGTCCGTCCCGTACGATGCGCGAGATGGGAACCGCGGTCCGTCTCTCCCGCTCAGGACCCGGCGATGTCGTCGCCCGGGTGACGCTCGCCCGGCCGGATGTCCACAACGCCTTCGACGCGTCGGCCATCGCGGAACTCGCCGGGACATTCACCGCGCTCGCTCGAGAGGCCCCGACCACGCTCCGCGCCGTCGTCCTGGCCGGGGATGGCCCAACGTTCTGTGCGGGCGCCGACATCGCCTGGATGCGCGCCGCGATGCAGCTCGACGTTGAGGCCAACGAGCAGGACGCGATGGCGATGGCCGACATGTTCGAGACCATCGACACCTGCCCCGTGCCCGTCATCGCGCGCGTGCAGGGTGCCGCGCTCGGCGGCGGGATGGGCCTGTGTGCCGTGGCGGATCTCGTGATCGCGGAGTCCGGGGCGCGGTTCGGGTTCACGGAGACGCGCCTGGGCATCCTGCCGGCCGTCATCGCACCGTTCGTGATCGCCAAGATCGGCGAATCGAACGCGCGGGCGCTCTTCCCGGGCGGGCGACGGTTCGACGCGACGCGCGCCCAGCGGATCGGGCTGGTTCACGAGATCGTCGAGGGCGAGACAGCGCTCGACGCCGCCGTTGATGCGGCGATCGCCGACATCCTGGCCGCGGGGCCCACGGCGGCTCGCGCCGCGAAATCGATCGTCCGGGAGGTCCGCGGCCTGAGCCACGGGTCGTCGAAATGGCACACCGCGCGGGTCATCGCACGCCAGCGCACGGGGCCCGAGGCCCATGAGGGCTTCCGCGCGTTCACGGAGAAGCGACGGCCTGCCTGGGATCCCCGGTCGGAGGACTGAGCGCCGCCGCCCCGCCCCTTCCCGGCGCGGTGGACACGGATTGCGCCGCGCCGCGCACCAGCTTCGGGCGCCGCGGTCGTGCGACCGCGCCAAGTTGGGCTCGCAGCCGTGTCATCATGCCGCCATCCAGGGGTGTCCAGCAGGGAGGACCGACGCGATGGCGAATCTGGCCGATCCGGACGGGGACCTGGGCATGTTCGCGCGCCTGAAACGATCGGCAATGGCTAACCGACCTTGGGAGCGTCGCAGGTTCTGGGTCGCCGGCGTCTTCGTGCTGATGTTCCTGATGTCGGCTCCGGCGAACCCTCTCGGCGCCTTGCTCTCGATCGTAGTCATCTTCGCGATCTACCGGCGGTGGGACGCGATCGCGCGGTGGAATCGAGCCCGTCGATCTCGCGGCTCGGACAACGGCGCCGCCGCCCCGGAACCTTCCTCCGGAAGCAAGACGACGATTGGCCTCAAGCCGTCGAGCTACGTTGGAAAGACTCTTGTCGGAGGCGAAGTCGGCCGGTACAAAGCCCGCCTCTCCCGATTCGCATTCTTGCTCCCGTGGCTCTGGATCGCCTACCTGACCACCGAGATGGTCGTCACGAACCGCCGAATCGTGATCAAACGCGGCTGGCTCTCGCGCCGAACGGCGGAACTCCGCCTGTCAACGGTTGAGAGCATCGGTGTTCACCAAGGCCCCCTTGCGCGGATGTTCGGCTACGGATCGGTAACCCTCGTTGGCTCCGGCGGCACACCTCAGAAATTCGGCTTCATCGCTAATCCGCTCGCATTCAGGCGCGCGATCACCGAGGCACTGGTGGCGCAGGAGGTGAGCCAGGGAGCGGCCCCCTGACCGCGGGCCCCTCCTACGAACGGCTCCTGCGCGGGTCATTGCCAAGCGCGGGGCGCCGGCGAATGAGCCCGATCGGATAGTTAGCCGCCTGGCGTCCATGCGACAATCGCGACACGATGATGCCCGATGAGCTCAGCCCGAGCCAGGCCGCGCGGCGGATCGGGGCGACGACGCGGTCGGTTCAGCGGTGGATTGCCCTCGGCCGCCTCCCCGCGAGGCGTGTCGGCAGTCGCTGGCGTGTCGCGTCTGACGCGTTAGACGCGTTCATGGCTGGCGGGGCGCACCACGAGCTCGCCACCGAACCGAGTATCCGCCCGATCCGTCACCTCTTCGTCGCGAACCGCGGTGAGATCGCCCGTCGCATCAGTCGAACCTGCGAGCGCCTCGGCATCCGTGTCTCCGTCCCGGTCACGGTCGGTCCCGATCCGCTCGATCTCCTCGATATCGGGGCGGTCGTGAGCGCGGCCCGTGCGGCCGGAGCCGATGCCCTCCACCCCGGATTCGGGTTCCTGGCCGAGAACGCGGCCTTCGCCGAGGCCGTGGAGGCCTCGGGTCTCCAGTGGGTCGGGCCGCAGCCCGCGGCCATCCGCGCCATGGGCGACAAGGCAACAGCCCGGCGGCTCGCCCAGTCCCTGGGGGTCCCGGTCGTGCCCGGGTACGACGGCGCCGACCAGTCGGACGCCGTGCTCACGGCCGCGGCCGCCGCCATCGCATACCCGATCCTCGTGAAGCCCGCGGCGGGCGGTGGCGGCAAGGGGATGCGGATCGTTCGCGAAGCCGGCGCGCTGCCGGACGCCCTCGCTTCCGCCCGGCGCGAGGCGCTGGCCGCGTTTGGCGATGACCGGCTGATCCTCGAGCGGCTCGTGGAGGGGCCGCGGCACGTGGAGATCCAGGTCCTGTTCGATGAGCACGGGCAGGGCGTCCACCTCGGGGAGCGCGATTGCTCCATCCAGCGCCGGCACCAGAAGGTCCTCGAGGAGACGCCGTCCCCGGCCGTCAACGCGGAACTCAGGGCAAGCCTCGGGGCGAGTGCACTGGCGCTCGCGGGCGCGGTCGGGTACGTGGGAGCAGGCACCTGCGAGTTTCTCCTCACGGACCGCGGCGAGACCTTCTTCCTGGAGATGAACACGCGACTCCAGGTGGAACACCCCGTCACGGAGCTCGTCACGGGACGCGACCTCGTCGCCGATCAGCTCCGGATCGCCACCGGAGAGGCGCTCGGAGTTGCGCAGGCCGAAGTGGACGCCGTACGAGCTGCCGGAGGCCATGCCGTCGAGGTTCGGCTGTACGCGGAAGATGCGGAGCAGGGTTTCCTTCCAGCCACTGGGCGGGTCGCGTGGCTCAGGTGGCCGACCGGCGACGGGATTCGCGTGGACAGCGGGATCGATGAAGGGGACGACATCACCGGTCGGTTCGACCCGATGCTCGCCAAGGTCATCGCCTCCGGCCGAGATCGCGACGAGGCCCTCGACCGCCTCGCGCTCGCGCTCGATCGGACCGTGGTCCTTGGCCTGACCACAAACCTCCGGTTCCTGCGTTGGCTCGTGCGGGAGCCCGCGATTCGCGCCGGGGAAGCAAGGATCGACACGCTGGACCGGAGCTGGCCGCCCGACGATTGGACCGACCGCATCGTGATCCCTGACGGGGCCTGGGCGGCAGCGGCCTCGGCGCTTTCCGTGGACGGTTGGCGGGTGAACGCCGCGCCACGCGTTCGCCTGGCGGCCGATGACGGAGCGGAACGGACGGTAGAGGTGACGACGTCGCCGCCGGATCGGCCCGCCGCCCTGGCGGACGGCACGGCCCACATCGATGTCGGCGGTCGAAGCGTTGCGATCCGGCTGGCGCCGCCACCTGACGTGGATCGTGCTGCCCGTTCCGCGATCTCCCACCACGCCGGCGGGCCCGTTGAGATCAGCGCCCCGATGCCCGGCACCGTCCTCGCCGTTCACGTCGCCGCGGGCACGATCGTCGATGCGGGCGATCCGATCGTCACCCTCGAAGCGATGAAGATGGAGCACCTCGTCGTCGCACCGATCGCCGGTACCGTCACGGATGTGCGGGTGCGCCGCACGGACCAGGTCACGCGCGGCCAGCCGCTCGCGGTCGTGGAGCCGTAGCAAGCGGCTGAACGCGAGGCGAGCGGTGCGACCAGGGAAACACCATCATCGTGCCGGTTCGCTCGCGCAGCGAGCGGGGTGGCACCCAGGCTGGTCGTCGAGCGGCGCGGTGGCGGCGAGTCTGCTCTCGGGCCGTTCAATCTGAGCCGTCGTCTCGAAACATCGGTCGCACCGCACGCTGCCCGTTCACGACCCGCAGCCGCACAGATCCGGGTGCGCCGCACGGACCAGGTCACGCGCGGCCAGCCGCTCGCGGTCGTGGAGCCGTAGGGGTACCCTCTGGCTGCCCAGCACGACCCCTGACATCGGAGTCCGATCCCGCGATGGCCACAGCCCACAAGCCCGAAGACGCCGCCACGCTCCCGGACAACCGGGACGCACTTCTCGTCCTCCACCGCGCAGCGCGCGGCCGCCGCGATGCCTCCCCGCTGCTGAGCGAGGAGCGCGCCGAGGCGACCGAGGAGATCGCCCGCATCGAAGTCCATATCGCCCGCATCGAGCGAGCGATGGACCCGCCGCTCGTCTGACGCCGGAACGGCGCAGCGCGAACGGATCGCGAAACCAGCCCGACCGATGGCCGACCACGTTCGCATCTACGAGGTCGGGCCACGCGACGGTCTCCAGAACGAGGCGACACCCGTCCCGCTGGAGGCGAAACTCCAGTACATCGAACTGCTCGTGGCGGCCGGCCTGCGCGAGATCGAGGCCACGAGCTTCGTCTCCCCCCGAGCCATCCCGCAGCTCGCTGATGCAGATCTGCTCTTCCCGCGTCTCCCGCTCGCCGCGGGCGTCCGCTACCCGGTCCTCGTCCCGAACCTCCGCGGGATGGAGCGAGCGGAGGCCGCCGGGGCGCGAGCGCTGGCCGTCTTCACCGCGGCCAGCGACGCCTTCACCGAACACAACATCGGGATGACCGTGGCCGCCTCTCTCGAGGCGTTCGCGCCGGTTCTCCGGCGGGCCGGCGACCTCGGCTGGTGGCGACGCGGCTATGTCTCCACGGCGTTCGGCTGTCCGTACACCGGCGCGGTGGCCCCGGCTCGAGCGGCGGAGGTGGCGCTCCGCCTCCTGGACGGCGGCGTGGATGAGGTTTGCTTCGGTGACACGATCGGGGTCGCGGTCCCTGGACAGGTCGCCGCCCTGACGGGCGCGGCCGTGGCCGCCGGGATCCCTTCCGACCGGATCGCGTTCCACTTCCACGACACCCGCGGGACGGCACTCGCGAACGTCGCGGCGGGCCTGGATGCCGGTGTCCGGTGCTTCGATTCAGCAGCCGGCGGCACGGGTGGTTGCCCGTATGCCCCGGGCGCAGCGGGCAACCTCGCAACCGAGGACCTCGTGTACTTCCTCGACGCGTCCGGCTGGGAGCACGGGGTCGATCTCGGTGGCGTTCTCGCGGCCGCGCGGTTCGCGGCTGAGGTCCTCGGCCGGCCGCTGGCGACGAAAGTCGGCCAGGCGGGTGGGTGGGATCCCGTCACCGGTAGACCGGTGGACCGAGCGTGACCGGCAGTCCGTTGCTAGCATCCCGCGCATGAACGGCGTCGTGCTGGTCCTGAACCAGGATTACGAGCCGCTGAACGTCACGAACCTGCCTCGGGCGTTCCGGCTCGTCTTCGGCGCGAAGGCCGAGGTGCTCGAGTACGACCACCAGATGATCCGGACCGTGCGCGAGGTCTTCCGCGCGCCGTCGGTCATCCGCCTCCAGCACCGCATTCGTCGACCTCGACCCAGGGTCAAGCTCACCCGTCGCGAGGTGTTCACCCGCGACCGGCACACCTGTCAGTACTGCGGTCACACCGCGCACGACCTGACGCTGGACCACGTGATCCCGCGCCACCGGGGTGGCACCCACACCTGGGAGAACCTCGTGGCCGCATGCAAGCCGTGCAACCACCGGAAGGGCAGCAAGACGCTGGACGAGGCGCGCCTGCGGCTGGTCCGGTCGCCATTCGAGCCGCGCAGCGATCTCTACTCGCTGTTCACTCCCTATCTCGCCGACGATCGAAACGAGGCCTGGCGGACCTACCTGTTCCTCGGCCGGAACTGAACGGCGCGAGGCCGGCGGTGGACATCCGACCCCCGGACGCGGTCCTCACCATCCTCGGCCGACTCTGGTCTGCCGGTCATGCGGGCTACGTTGTGGGTGGCTCGCTTCGGGACGTCATCCTCGGGCGCGAGCCGGCCGACTGGGACCTGGCCACCGACGCGCGGCCGGACCGGCTGCTGGAACTCTTCCCGGGGGCCGTCTACGAGAACCGATTCGGCACGGTCGCGGTCCGCGACGGTGCCGAGCTGCACGAAATCACGACCTTCCGGTCAGACCATGAATACGCGGACTACCGACGGCCCCATCGCGTGGAGTTCGGGGACCGGATCGAGGACGACCTGGCGCGGCGAGACTTCACGGCCAATGCGATGGCCTGGGGCGCAGACGCGCCGGCACCCGAGGGCGCGGGCGAGGGCGCGGCCTCGCCGGAGGGCGCGGGCCAGGGCGCCGCCTCGCCGGAGGGCGCGCCCGAGGAGAGTGCCTCGCCGACCCCCTCTCTCGTGGATCCGCATGGCGGACTCGCCGACATCGAGGCGCGGACACTGCGGGCCGTCGGAGACCCGAGGGCCAGGTTCGAGGAGGACGCCCTCCGGATGGTCCGCGCCGTCCGCCTGGCCGCGACGCTCGGATTCGGGGTTGAGGCCGGTACCCTGGCCGCCATCCAGGCACGATCGTCCCTGGTTGCCCACCTGTCCGGTGAGCGTCTGGCCGCCGAGCTGAACAAGCTGCTGGACGCCGAGCGCCCGTCGGTCGGGCTCCGGCTCATGGCGGCGACGGAGATCCTCGCCGTCCTCTCGCCCGAGCTCGCCGCCCAACGCGGGACTCCGCAGAACAAGATTGCCGGCGACGACCTCTGGGACCACACGGTTCGGACGGTCGATGCCGTCCCGCGGGACCGACTGGTCGTGCGACTGGCCGCACTGCTCCACGACATCGGCAAGCCGGCGACGATGGCTGAGGGCCACTTCCACCGCCACGACGCCGTGGGCGCGGAGCTCGCCGCGGCACTCCTGTTGCGGCTTCGTGCGCCGCGGGCGGTCGCGGACCGCGTGGTCCACCTGGTCCGGCATCACATGTTCACGTACGACCCCGCCTGGAGCGATTCGGGCGTCCGCCGCTTCATCCGCAGGATCGGACGCGACGCGCTGGAGCCGCTTTTCGACCTGCGCGAGGCGGATAACGAGGGGAGCGGCGAGCTACGCAGCGAGCACGGCCTGGACGAGCTGCGCGCACGAGTCGCCGAGCAGCTCACCGGTCGCGTTGTCCTGGAGCGCGGTGACCTGGCAATCGACGGCAGTGACCTGATCACGGAGCTGGGGCTGACGGAGGGGCCGGTCCTGGGCCGAATCCTCGACGAATTGCTGGACCGCGCGATCGCGGACCCGGACATCAACGACCCCCCGACGCTCCTCCTCATGGCGCAGGCGATGCTGACGGAGGACCGATGATCGAGCTGCTCCTGGTCGCCGAGCGGCTGCTCGACGAGGGGATGACCGACCGCGCGGAGCACCTGTTCGCGCAGGTGGCCGAGGCAGACCCGCGCAACGCCATCGCCGTCGTTGGGCTGGCGCGGGTCGCGCTGGCGCGCGGGGACGCGGACGGAGCGGTGCGGCTGGCCACGCGGGCGCTCGAGATCGATCCCGACGATGCTGCTGCCCAGCGGCTGGTGGACGAGCTTGGGCCCGGCACGCAGGCGGCGCCCGAGCCCGAACCCACGCCCACGGCCGTCCGGCGGTCCTGGCTGGACCGGCTTCTCGGGTTCGTGCGCCGGCGTTGAGCCCGCCCAGACCCGCCGCGCCGCCTGCGCCGACCTCGCCCGGCACGCCGCCGGTCGCCATATGGCCGATCGTGACGCTCCGGGCGTCATTTGCTGCCCTTAATGCGCCTCAACGCCACCCCAAAACGAGGTGGGCCCGCCTGCCTGAGCTCGGGATGAGGTCATCCGAGCCCGACGGGGACGCTGGCGCGAGCCAAATGGCCATAGCAGGCCCGGATTTGACGCTGGCAGCGTCATCGGGTGCCGCTTGGGCGCGGGGACCCACCGGCGGGGCCGCCTGCCGTCGGGCGGGGCCGCCTGCCGTCGGGCGGGGCCGCCTGCCCGAAGCCGCCCGGGCTGGTCGTCGCACAGGCGGCGGGCCTGCCGCGTACCCTGCGAGCATGCGCATCCTCGTCACCGGCGGCGCCGGATATGTTGGTTCGGTTTCCGTCGAACGCCTCCTCGCGGCGGGACACGAGGTCACCGCACTCGACGACGTCTCCACGGGCCATGCCGCCTCCGTGGTCCCGGGCGCCCACTTCGTTCAGGACTCCTTCTGCGATCGCGACGAGGTCGCAACCCTCCTTCGAGACAACGGCATCGACGCGGTCCTCCACTGTGCCGCGAAGTCACTCGTCGGGGAGTCGATGCGCGAGCCGGCCCTGTACTACCGCCACAACGTCGCGGGCGGTGTCGCCCTCCTCGATGCGATGCGGGACGCGAACGTCGATCGGATCGTCTTCTCGTCGACCGCCGCCGTCTACGGCGTCCCGGAGTCGACCCCGATCCCCGAGGGCGCACCGCTCCGGCCGATCAACCCGTACGGCGAGACGAAGCGCACGTTCGAGGGTGCGATGGCCTGGTACGGGTCCGCCTACGGACTGCGCAGCGTGAGCCTTCGCTACTTCAACGTCGCCGGCGCGACCGAGGCGAACGGCGAGCGCCACGACCCGGAGACACACCTCATTCCGAACGTCCTGGCGGCTCTTGAGGGCGGCCCGCCCGTCACGCTCTTCGGCAGGGACTACCCGACCCCCGACGGCACGCCGATCCGGGACTACATCCACGTGGTTGACCTCGCGGACGCGCACCTCGCGGCGCTCGAGGCTGCCGCCCCGGGCGACCCGAGGACGGACACGGCGCTTGTCTGCAACCTCGGGAGCGGCGGCGGGTTCAGTGTCCGCGAGGTTCTCGCGGCGGCGGAGCGCGTGGTCGGGCGACCCGTGCCGCATACCGTCGGGCCGCGACGTGCCGGGGATCCACCGGTGCTCGTGGCCGCGATCGATCGCGCGGCCGAGGTCCTCGGCTGGCGGCCGAAACGCTCGACGCTGGAGGAGATGATCGGTTCGGCGTGGGCGTGGCGGCAGGCCCACCCGGCCGGCTACGGCAACGGCGGCTCACAGGCCGCTCGGTAGCCCTGACGTGACGACGCCGACGGATCCCGCTGGTCCCACGGGCCCGCCATTCCCGACGCTCTTCTCGCCACTCCGAATCGGTTCGGTCACCCTGCGCAACCGGATCTTTTCGTCCGGCCACGACACCGTCATGGCCGACCATGGCAGAGTCTCGGACCAGCTCGTCGCGTACCACGAGGCTCGCGCCGCAGGCGGCGTCGGGCTCATCGTCATCCAGGTCGGCGCGGTCCACTCGACCGCGGAGTACACCGCCCACGCCCTGGCGCTCCACGACGACGGTGCCATCCCCGGCTACGCGCGTCTCGCCGAGGCGATCCATCGCCACGGCTGCCCGGTCTTCGCCCAGATCTTCCACGGCGGTCGGGAGGTCATGGACTCGCTGGACGGCTCGCTCCCGGTCGCCCTGGCGCCGTCGGCCGTCCCGACCGAGCGGTTCCACGTCATGCCTCGAGCGATGACGCTCAGCCTGATCGAGGAGGTCGTGGCCGGCTACGCCGCGGCCGCGCGCCGCGTGCAGGCGGCGGGCATGGACGGCGTGGAGATCGTCGCCAGCCACGGCTACCTGCCCGCCCAGTTCCTCAACCCTCGCCTCAACGTCCGGACGGATTGCTACGGGGGCTCGTTCGAGAACCGGCTGCGCTTCCTGCGCGAGGTCATCGCCGCGGTCCGGGCCGAGGTCGGCCGTGAGTTCGTGGTCGGTCTCCGCATCTCGATCGTCGAGATGGAGCCTGCGGGGATCACCCAGGACGAGTCGCTCGAGGCGTTGCGCGAGCTCGACGGGGACGAGACGCTCGACTACGTCAGCGTGGTCGCCGGCAGTTCAGCGACACTCGCGGGATCGGACCATATCGTGCCGCCGATGACGATGCCGAACGCCTACACGGCGCCGCTCGCAGCGCTCGCCAAGGGGGTCGTCCGGGTTCCGGTCCTGGTCGCCGGCCGCGTGAATCAGCCCCAGGAGGCGGAGCGGATCGTCGAGTCCGGCCAGGCGGACGCGGTGGCGATGACCCGGGCGCTCATCTCGGACCCGCTCCTCCCGATCAAATCGGCGACCGGCCGAGCCGAGGAGATCCGGGCGTGCATCGGCTGCAACCAGGCGTGCATCGGCCACTTTCATGCCGGGTACCCGATCTCGTGCATCCAGTACCCGGAGAGCGGCCGTGAGCTCCGCTACGGACGCCGGCACGCGGCGACGGTCGCCCGCAGCGTCCTCGTCGTCGGGGGCGGCCCTGGTGGCCTGAAGGCCGCGGCCGTCGCGGCGGCTCGCGGCCACCGAGTCACGCTCGTCGAGGCGGCCCGCCGGGTGGGTGGCCAGGCGCTCCTCGCGGAGCGCCTGCCGGATCGCGCCGAGTTCGGCGGCCTGATCACGAACCTGGCCGCCGAGGCGGAACGCTCCGGCGCCCGGATCGTCACGGGAACGCCGGTCGATCTTGCCTACGTGGACCGCGCGCGACCGGACGTCATCATCCTCGCCACGGGTGCCCGGCCGCGGCGCCCGGAACTCGAGCTCAGCGCCGGCGCCACCGTGCTGGACGCCTGGGAGGTCATCGGCGGCGCCCCGATCCCGGACGGCAGGATCGTCGTCGCCGACTGGCGGTGCGACTGGGTCGGCCTGGGCGTGGCCATCCAGCTGGGGCGCGCCGGGCACCCGGTGGTCCTCGGCTCGAACGGCACGATCGCCGGCCAGCGGATCCAGCAGTACGTCCGCGACGCGATGATCACGGCCGCGGAACGGGCGCGCGTCGAGCGGATTCCGCTCGTCCGGATCTTCGGCTACGACGGCTCGGCCGTCTTCTTCCAGCATGTCCTGACGGAGGAGGCGGTGGTCGTCGAGAACGTCGCCGGACTCGTCCTCGCGCTCGGCCACGAGCCGGTGGACGAGCTCTACCACGCGCTGCTCGACTACCCCGGCGAAGTCCACGCGATCGGGGACTGCCTCGCGCCGCGCACGGCCGAGGAGGCGGTCCTCGAAGGGCTCCGGGTGGCGAGCGCGATCTGAGCCGGCGCGCGATGCCGGCGCGCGATGCCGGCGCGGCGGGCCGGCCGGCCGCAGCCAGTGCGACTCTTCCTTCACTGATCGATGTGGTTCATCAGTACGGCTTCAACTGAGCGAGGCCGAGCGTCGTTTCCGACGAATCCGCGGCATGGCCGAGCGTGGATGCCGTGTGTTTGATGAATGAGGTCGATCACGGCCTTGAAGCCGCGGCCGGGCGCCGATCGCGGCCGGGCGCCGATCGCGGCCGGGCGCCGATCGCGGCAACGCGTCAGCGCGGTTCCATCGAGGTCGTCGAAGGCGCGAGCCGATCCGGCGGCGGGGCGGCTCGGTCGTCCACCTCCCCGGAACCCGTCCACTCGTCGGACACCGGCCGGATCAGCCAGGCGCCGATGAGCATCGTGACGAGCAGGCTGAGCACCGCCACCTGGTAGGCGCCGTTGCCGAGCGTGTCGAAGGTCCACAGCAGGATCAGTCCGTAGAGCAGCTGGCCGATGACCTGAGAGCCCTTGCCCACCAGCCCGTACAGGCCGAAGAACTCGCCGAGCCGCGCCGGCGGCGAGAGGCGGAGCATGAACACCCGGTCCGCGACCTGGACGCCGCCGAGCCCGCTGCCGAGGATCCCGCCGGCCACGAGGAACATCCCGATCCCGACCGCCCCGCCGATCCCGATGGAGATGCCGCCGAGGACCAGGCCGATCGCCCACGACATGAGCACGGCCATGAGCGTCCGCTTCGGGCCCCAGCGGTCCACGAGGCGGCCCCAGCCGAAGCTGGCCGCAACGGCGACGACCGTGAGTCCCAACAGCACGAGATTTGCGACTGTCGCCGTCATGCCCATCGCGTGAACCGTTACCACGCTCATGACGACGATGACGGTGTTGACCGCATCCGAGTAGAAGAACCGGCCGAGGAGGAACCGGCCGAGGCCGGGCACGCCGCGAGCGTGCTCGATCGTCCGGAAGAGCTGCCCGAACGAGCCGGCCAGCTCGCTGCGGGTCAGTTTCTCCCCGGTCGCCGTCTCCTTTACGAACACGAAGATCGGGATCGCGAAGAACGCGAACATCACCGCCGACAGGCGGAACCGGTCCTCCACGGGGACATCCAGGAAGAAGATCGCCAGGCCCACCGCGATCGTGCCCATGTAGCCCACGGCGACGCCGATCCCCGACAGGGTGCCCCTGGTCCCGGGCTTGCTCACCGTCCGGAGCGTCGCGTCGTAGTAGATGAGCGACGCCTGGTAGGCGAAGTTCGCCAGGATGAACAGGACGAGGCCGCCCGTGGCGCCGACGTCGGCGATGAACGCCGTCGCGCCGACGCACAGCACCGTGAACGCGAGCAGGAACGGCAGCCGCTGTCCGCCACGGTCCGAGAGGGCGCCCAGGATCGGCGACACGATCGCGTTGAGGCCGACGCTCACGACGATCGCCAGGCTCAGCAGGAAGTTGCCGTCCCGCTCGCCGAACTGCCCGGAATCCGTGAGCCAGAGTCCGATCGCACCGGACACGACGGCGAAGCTGAAGATCGTGTTCGCGAAGTCGTACATCGCCCAGGCCGCGGGGACGCGAGCCTGACCGGACGGCGTGAGCGCGGCGAGGCGCTGCATCAGGTGGAGTCTCCCCAGATCGTTGGGCCGATCGGGACGCCGGCCATCGTTTCGGCCGGAGCGTCCGCCTGCGGCCGATGATAGCCGCGCGGTACCAGCCCGGAACGGAGAAATCGCCGGCTCGACCGCTCGACGATCGCTGGTCGACCGAGGGCTGATCGACGTGGCTGATCAAACCGCGCTCGTGCACGCTCGGCCCAACCCCGGAATCGACGGATGTCATGCACGGCCACGCTCGTACGCACCGATTCTGATGAGCCAAATCGATCACGGCGGAGGATGCTCGACCGATCGCGCTAGGATGCTGCCATGAGCACGCCGCCGAGCAGCGTCCGGCCCGCCGACCTGAGGCTCATGCCGTTCGGGCGGACGAGTTTCCGAAGCGTCAAGGACGGGATCTGGGAGCCGCTGTGGGGCGGCCGACGCGTCCTCGTCCACGTCCTGGGCGGCGAGATCGGCTTCCGCGACGAGCTTGGCGAGTCGCTGGAGGGATTCGACGAGCTCCACGAGGCGATCCACGAGGCAACGCTGGCGGACGAGCTTGTCCTCGACGGGCACCTGCTGCCGGCACCGCTGCGCGACACGCGAGGATCCGAGGCCGCGATCGGACTCGACTACGTGCCGTCGGTCGGGCAGATGACGCGCCAATTCCTGATGGGCAGCGGCGGTGCCGAGCGTCGCGAGGCGATCGAGGCGGGCCAGGCGCGTCGCGTCGCGCTGCCATCCACGTCGCCGACCGCATTCGTGGCCATCGATCTCCTGTGGCTGGACGGCGCGTCGATCATGGACGTGCCGCTCGCCGAGCGGAAGCGGCTCCTGGAGAGCGTTCTCCTCGAAGGCGATGTCGTCCGGCGGACCGTCGCGGTCCGAGCCCCGGTCGAGGCCTGGTACGCGCAGTGGCGCGCGCTGGGCTTCCGCGAGGTCGCGGTCAAGGGCGCGAACAGCCGCTACACGCCGGGGGTTCCGAACGGCGAGTGGGCGACCGCGCTCATCCCGAGGCGCTGATCCCGAGGCGCTGATCCCAAGGCGTTGACCCAGGGCGCTGACCCAGGGCGCCGGATGGTAGGGTGGGCATATGTCCGAATCCCTGCTCACGCCGGCGATCCGCGAGGAGATCGCCCGACTCGACCGCGCGGACATCATGGTGGGGATCCCAAGCTTCAAGAACGCCGCCACCATCGGTTACGTCGTCCACGCAGCGCAGGCCGGGCTCGTCCAGTACTTCCCGGATCTGCGGCCCGTCGTGGTCAACTCGGACGCCGGATCACCAGATGGAACCCAGCGCGTGGTGGTCGAGACCGAGCCCCCGGACTACGTCGAGGAGATCCTCCTCGTCCGGCCCACGAACAAGCTGTCGCGGGTGTCGTTGACCTATCCAGAGATCGGCGGCGTGGGCGGCAAGGGAGCGGCCCTGCGCACGATCTTCGAGATCGCGGATGCGCTCCAGGTCCAGGCGCTCGTCGTCGTCGACTCGGATCTCCGGTCCATCCTGCCCGAGTGGGTCGAGCTGCTGGCCGGGCCCATCCTCAAGGGTGGCTATGACTTCGTCGCCCCACTCTATTCCCGCTACAAGTACGACGGGACGATCACCAACACCGTCACGTATCCGCTGACCCGCGCCCTGTACGGCCATCGGATCCGCCAGCCGATCGGCGGCGACTTCGGGGTCAGCGGCGACCTCGTCAAGCACTACCTGGCGGCCGAGGACTGGACCGACGACATCAGCAAGTTCGGGATCGACATCTGGATGACGACGACCGCCCTCGCCGGCGGCTTCGCGATCTGCCAGACCCGTCTCGGGTCCAAGGTCCACGACCCGAAGGATCCCGGCTCAGACCTCGGCCCGATGTTCCGCCAGGTCGTGGGAACGATCCTTCGCCTTGCCGTCCGCTACGCCGATCGTTGGGAAGGGATCCGCGGCAGCCATGACGTGCCGGCCTACGGGTTCGAGCGGCTCGCCGACCCGCCCCCGCTCGAGGTCAACACCGTGCGGCTCATGTCCGAGTTCCACAACGGCTCGCTCACGCTCGCCGATGCGTGGCGCGGGATGTTCGCCCCGGCCAACGTCGAGGCTATTCTGGAGCTGGCCGATGAGGCCGGGCGGATGGCCGAGGCCGCGCGCAAGGCGCTGGACATGGATGCGCCCGGCGCCGTGACACCGACGACCGCCCAGATGGCCGCGTCCCTCGCCGGGTTCCACTTTCCGGATGACCTGTGGGCGCGGACCGTGTACGACATGGTCGTCGCCGCTCGCAGGGATCCCGATGGCGTGGACCGAATGGTCGCGTCGTTCGTGCCGGTCTACTTCGGGCGCGTCGCCGGCTTCATCATCGAGAACCGCGACCTGACCACGGATCAGGCAGAGGAGCGGGTGATGCGCCAGGCCCGCGAGTTCGAGCTCCTGAAGCCCTATCTGGTGGACCTCTGGAAGGACACGCCCGCCGGATGAGCACGCTGCCGCTCCCGGCACGGATCCTCATCCCGGTCGCCAACCCGGCGACGGCGGAGGAACTGATCATGCTCGGCGCGGACCTGCTGGAGCCGCGGACCGGCGAACTGACTGCCCTCGGTATCGTCGAAGTCCCCGAGGGCATGGCCCTGTCCGACGGCGCAACACGCGCGCGGCATGCGCGACGCCTGCTCCAGCGCGTGCTCGACTTCGCCCCGGAGGGAACCCCGATCCATCCGATCGTGCGAATCGGTCGGCACGCCGCCGAGGGGATCGTGGAGGCCGCAGCTGAGCTGGATGCGGACCTCCTGGTTTTCGGCTGGGGCGGCAAGGCCCCGTCGGGCAAGGATGGATTCAGCGTCCCGTTCTCGTCAACGATCGACGAGGTCGTCCGGGACGCGCCATGCGATATCGCCGTGGTCAAGCAGCGCGGGGCCCACGAAATCAAACGGATCGTCGTGCCCGTCCGAGGCGGCCCGCATGCGGAGCTGGCCATGCGCTTCGCGGACGCAATCGCGCAGCGCCACGGCGCGGTCCTTGTCGTCCTGCACATCGTGCCGCCGGGGATCACGCTCGCCGTTCGCGCCCAGGCGGAGCGAGCGCTCCAGGCATTCGTCCGACAGTACGCCACAGCCCCCACGGAGACCGTCGTCCGGGAGGCCACCAACGTCCGGAACGCGATCGTCAAGGAGGCAGACCGGGCGGACCTCGTGGTCATGGGCGCCGCCGCCGCCCAGACATCGGGCGAGGCGTCGACCCACCTGTTCGGCGCAATGCCGGAGGCAATCGCGACGCGCTCGAAATCCACCGTCATCGTCGTCAAGACGCGCGAGCAGATCGGTCGCCAGACCTTCGAGCAGCTCGCGACCCGCGGCGAGACCCTCGCGGCGGCCGATCGGGCCGCGGAGGAGGCCCGCGCCGTCCCGACGCGCGTGGACCGCTGGTTCGGTGAGTCGAACTTCCATCACACTGAGTTCGCGGACCTCCGACGCCTCATGCAGATGAAGGAGAAGCAGGGACTCACGGTCAGCCTCGTCCTGCCGACCCTCAACGAGGAGGACACGATCGGGGCGATCGTCCGCCGGGCGATCCGGGACATGGTCGGTCGCGTCCCGCTCCTGGACGAGATCCTCGTGATCGATTCCGCGTCGACAGATCGAACCCGCGAGATCGCCGAGGCCGAAGGCGCGCGGGTCGTGCAGCACCCCGATGTGCTGGCCCGCTACGGGTCGTTCCGGGGCAAGGGCGAGGCGCTCTGGAAGTCCCTCCACGAGACCACCGGCGACCTCATCGCCTGGGCCGACACGGACGTCAAGAACTGGCACCCCAGGATGGTCTACGGGACGCTCGGCCCACTCCTCCACGAGCCGCGCCTCCAGTACGTGAAGGGCTATTACCAGCGCCCGATCGTCGAGGATGGCGTGCTGCGCGAGGGCGGGGGCGGGCGCGTCACCGAGCTCGTGGCCCGACCGCTCATCAACCTCTTCTATCCGGAACTATCGGGGTTCATCCAGCCCCTCGCCGGCGAGTACGCCGGGCGTCGCTCGCTCCTGGAGCAGCTGCCGTTCTTCACCGGCTACGCCGTGGAAATCGGACACCTCATCGACATCGCCGAGCGCGTGGGGCTCGAGGGCCTCGGCCAGGTGGACCTGGACCGGCGGGTCCATCGGAACCAGGAACTCGAGGGCCTGTCCCGGATGAGCTTCGTGATCCTCCAGGCGGTCATGAAGCGGCTCGAGGAGCGCCGCAAGGCGCGCCTCTTCGCTGAACTCGGCTCCACCATGAAGCTGCCCCGCTCCGGACGAGGCAGGCTGTCCCTCGAGGTCATCGAGCTTGCCGACATGGAACGGCCGCCGATGATCCGCATCCCCGAGTACCTCGAGCGACGGAACGAGCTGGGGCAGCACCTGCTCTCGAACACGTGAGCGTGTGCGGCGAATGAGCGTCTCTCGGCAACCCGGCTGGTCGCGTTGAGGTCACCAATGGCGCCCCCACCGTCAAATCCCGGTCTTGTTGGCCACCAACGGCCTGCGTGTCGCCGCTTGCGGGCCCCCGGCGGCGCATCTCACGCTCGGCGGGCGGTCGCCGATGATCGTGGCCGTCTCGGCGGCCCGCTTTTCCGGCCTCTTGCGGCCGTGTCTGGCCTCGATTTGACGCTCCCAGCGGAATCGGCGGCCGCCCTTAGCCTCGATTTGACGCTCCCAGCGGAATCGCCGGCCTGATCGTGCAGCGTCGAGACGCGGGTCGGGACGTGGTGCGGGCTCCGCGGCGTGACGACGGCTCGCTCGTGGTCCTCATCGCGCCCGATTCGTTCAAGGGATCGCTCACGTCCGTCGAGGTCGCGGAGGCACTCGCCGAAGGCTGGCGCCGCGTGCGGCCCGCCGATGAGATCACGCTCGCGCCGCTCGCCGACGGCGGCGAGGGCACGCTCGAGGCGGTCGCAGCCACCGGCGCCTGGGCGTGGCAGGAGGTCGCGGCGAGCGACCCGATCGGTCGGCCCGTCCGTGCCCGATGGCTGCGCTCCGCCGATGGCGCGCGGGCCTGCGTTGAGCTGGCGAGCGCTTCGGGCCTGTCACGGCTCACCCCGGATGAGCGGGATCCGTTCGGGGCATCGACGCGCGGAACGGGCGAGGTCCTTCGGGCCGTGCTGGACGCGGGAATCCGTCACATCGTCCTGGGGATCGGTGGCAGTGCCACCACCGACGGTGGACGCGGGATCCTGGAGGCCCTCGGGGCGACGGTCCGGGATCTGCCGGACGGCGCCTTCGAGATCGATCTCTCCGGGCTGGACGCGAGGCTTGCCGCCGCTGAGCTGCGGATTGCCTCCGACGTCACGAATCCGCTCCTCGGTGAACGCGGGGCGGCCACAACCTATGGACCGCAGAAGGGCGCCAGCGCGGCCGACGTTGCAGCGCTCGATGCCCGACTCGCGCGCTGGGCGGACGCCCTCGAGGACGCCACGAGGCACCGGACGCGGGACTCGGCCGGGGCCGGGGCCGCGGGTGGCACGGCCTTCGCGCTGCTCTGCCTCGCCGATCGATTCCGGCTGCTGGAGCTGGTCCCGGGTGTGGACCTCGTCGTCCACGAGACGGGGTTGCAATCGATGCTGGCCGCCTCCGACCTCGTCATCACCGGCGAGGGCCGGATCGACGCCCAGACCGCGTTCGGCAAGACCGCCCTGGGGGTCGCCCGGCTGGCCCAGGCCGCGGGCGTTCGATGCGTCGCGGTGGGCGGCGGCGTGGAGCCCGAGGGGGTCGAGGCGCTTGCCCGCTTCGGAGCTGCGGTCGTTCCGGTCTGGGAGCAGCCCGTGCCAGTCGAGGTGGCGATGGCGGCCGGCGCCGCGCCGCTGATCGAGTGCGGGGAGCGGCTCGCGCGCCTTGAGAAGCGCGCTCGCCGCGTCCCAGGGATGGACACGGGCAAGGTCATCATCCACCCGGACTTCGACGACCCGATCCCCGAGTTGGATCCAGACTACATGCACCCGGGTGATCCGATGCGCGACCTTCTCAAGTGAGGGCAGCTCGGCCGGCCAGGAAGGCGAAGCACAAGCGCCGCGCGCCGGATCCCGTCAAGGCCTGGGTCAGGAAGCTGGACCGGACGCGGCCAAACCTCGTCCGTGACGTTCTCGATGGACTGGCGTCCATCCACGGGCACCCCGCCTGGGAGCGCCGCCTGGACCCGACGAGCGAGCTGATCCTCACGATCCTCACCCAGAACAGCGCCGACACGAACGCCGAGCGCGCGTTCGAGTCACTCCGCGCTGCCTATCCGTCCGGGCTGCCGGAAGAGCGGCACATCCCGGGTCCCGGCTGGGGCGGCGAGGGCCTGGCCGACGGGGCCCCGCCGGACTGGGACGCCGTGGAGCGGGCGCCGGTCCAGGAGCTGGTCGACGTTATTCGGCCCGGCGGCCTCGCCAACCAGAAGGCGCCGCGGCTCCAGGCGACGCTCCGTACCATCCGCGAGGCCCGCGGTGACTACTCACTCGAGTTCCTCGGGGACATGGCGCCGCTGGACGCACGCGCCTGGCTCACCGCGATCGACGGGATCGGCAAGAAGACTGCCTCCGTGCTCCTGATGTTCTCATTCGGGATGCCGCTGATGGCGGTGGATCGCCACGTCGAGCGGGTCTCGCACCGAGTCGGGCTGATCCCGCCGAAGTCGAGCGCGGACGACGCCCACGACCTCTACCTCGCGCTGCTCCAGCCGGCCGAGATGTACGAGGCCCACGTCAACCTCATCCGGCACGGCCGGGTCATCTGCCATGCCCGCAATCCCGAGCACGACATCTGCCCACTCCAGGCACGCTGCCGGTTCGTCGACCCGAAGGCACCCTGAACCCCAGGCGCCACTGGCCGCGGCTGCATTCGGCCGCTGATCGATGTGGTTGATCAATCTGGGCTCTTCTCAATCTGGGCTCTTCTGAGCGCGGCCGTGCCCCGTTTCTGCCGAATCTGAGGTGTGGCCGAGCGTGAGTGCTGTCCAGCTGATGAATGAGATCGATCACAGTCAGGAGCGGGGCCCGGCTAGCGTCCGGGCCCGATCGAGCGCATGAAGTCCGCGTAGTCCAGATACGGCGCCGGGGAGCGTCGGCCATCGATCCGCAGCGCACCGCACAACGCTCTTCGCCGCGAACGCGGATCGATCATGGCGATAGCCCGCCCCATTTCAGAAGGTGCCGTCCCACCGCTCACGACCGTCCCGAGGTGACGCGCCCGGAGCGGAAAGCCGGCTTCGATCGACGCTCGGTTCGCGGTGACACGCACGTCGTTTGCCTCGGTCGCAAGGAGCAGCAGGCAGCCGATCGCCCGCGTGGGGCGCCACCCGAACCGCCGCGCCGCCGCCCATGCCTCCCGCTCGTACCAGCCCAGGCTCCGCTCGATCTGCCCCAGGTCGTGGATCTCGGTCTTGATCTCGATAACGAGCAGCAACCGGCTGACCGGGTGGAACGCGAGGAGATCGATCCAGCCGCGAGATCGGTCCCCGCCCACCTCGACCTCGACCCGAGTCTGCCACCCGGCCCGCCGCAGCCGCGTGACAACGTGGGCCCCAAGCCGGGCGTGGGCCGGATCGCGCTGGCGCTCGCGGTCGCCGAGGTACGGGGCATCAACCTGGACGATAAGGCGGGCACCCATCGCGCTCAGCAAGGTCGAAGCGGTCGAGAACGTCAGGTCGCGCAGGGCGCCGCGCTCGACGACGCAGACCATTGACTGGGACACGGCCGCCCGCCTGCCGAGCTCGCGCTGCGACCAGCCGATCGTCGTCCGGAGCATTCTCACCATGGTCCCGACCACGACGACGGGATCCCCTCCATCGAGCATGGGTCGTTCTACCGCAGCGCACTTACCCGGGGATCACCTGGCAATGACTGGGCAATGACTGGGAGTTGCGGAGATTGCCTAGAACGGCCGGTCGCCCTTCGCCCGCTGATCGACCCGCCCCGCCCTCGCCCGCAGATCGACGTGGCTCATCAATTCGGCCTCAGCTGAGAGTGGCCGCGCACCGATTCCGGCGAATCAGAGGTGTGGCCGAGCGTGGATGCCGGGCATCTGATGAATGAGGTCGATCACGGGCAGGTCGAAGGAGCAGCGCGCGGAGGGACCGCGCCTCGCCGCGCTTGCATGTCAGAACAGGGTCATCCATACTGTTGACATGCGGTATGCATTGGGCACCTCGGTCGGCGAGCGAGGCCAGATCACGATCGAACGGGAGATCCGCGAGCAGCTCGGGATCAAGCCGAAGGACCTTGCCGTGCAGCGCGTGCAGGATGGGCGGCTCGTGGTGGAGTTCGTGCGGCTGCCCGAACCACACATGCGCTCACTCGCCGGGATCCTGGGCCCGTCTCCTGCCGAGCCACGCGAACCGCTCGACATCGACGACGCCGTGGCCCGGACCGTCGCCGACGAATGGCGCCAGGCCCTCGAAGGCGAGTCGGCCGAAGACAGCGGGGCCGTCGAGCGACCTGCTCCGCAACGTCGATCCCCGTGACCTACGTGGACACGTCGGTCGTCATCCGCTACCTGACGGGCGACGATCCTGCCCGGACCGCGGCGGCAATGGCGATCATCGAGACGCGCGCAGCCCGCGCCGTGTCCATCATCTCGATCCTCGAGGCGTCGCATGTGCTCCGGACCGCCTATGCGTACGAGCGCCGGAGCATCGCGTCGGCGCTGATCGATCTGCTGTCGCGGCGCAACGTCATCGTCCCCGAGCTCGCCAAGGACCACGTGGTGCACTGGCTGAATTCGTGGGGCAACGGCACCGTCGGATCGGCCGGTGACGCGCTGGTCGCGGCCAGCATGTCTGCCCACGATGCCGAGGCCATCGCCACCTTCGATGCCGGGTTCCCGGCCGGGTCCTGGACGGTCCTTGCGGGGCCACGGTCGTGATCGCACCGGCCAGGGGCTACGGGGTCTCGCTCTAGTCGCGCTCCTCGCCCACTGATCGATGTGGCTCATCAAATCGGCCTCGAACGAGCGCGGCCGTGCACCGTTTGCGACGAATCCGCGACCCCGCCGAGCGTGGCCACAGCGCGCTTGATGAACGAGGTCGATCACGGCCGGGCGGTCGATCACGGCCGGGCGGTCGATCACGGCCGGGCGGTCGATCACGGCCGGGCGGTCGATCACGGCCGGGCGGTCGATCACGGCCGGGCGGTCGATCACGGCCGGGCGGTCGATCACGGC
>Ga0082335_1001031_pt1 | contig 64235 bp, 62 predicted proteins | sample Subgrocontami58m_FD_72375 | JGI IMG/M metagenome (GOLD analysis project Ga0082335, IMG submission 72375) | Subsurface groundwater microbial communities from S. Glens Falls, New York, USA - GMW37 contaminated, 5.8 m (SPADES assembly) (version 2) ... | reverse complement strand
GCGCCGCAGAACCGGACGGCGGCCCGGACGACGGCGTCGAGTACGGGTTGCACGTTGGTCGGCGACTGCGAGATGACGCGCAGGATTTCGGCCGTCGCCGTCTGCTGCTCCAGCAGTTCGCGCAGTTCGGTGAACAGGCGGACGTTCTCGATGGCGATCACCGCCTGCGCGGCAAAAGTCTCCAGGAGCTCGACTTGGCGGGGCGTGAAAGCGCCCGCCACGGGCTTGCGCAGGATGATGCTTCCGACTGCGATCCCCTCACGCAGCATCGGCGCGGCGATCGTTGCACGAAACCCATGTTCCCGGGCCAGGGCCAGCGTCGTGGAGTATTCCACCGGATCGAGATCGTTGACATCGGGGTGATGCACCGTGCGGCCGTCAATCATAGCGCGCCCCGCACTAAAGCTTCGATCGAAAGGACGGCGGCTGCCGAGTGTCGCGTTGAGTGAACCGTCGTGGGCGGCAACCACCACCTCGTCGCCGTCGCCCAGGTTGATGAGCGCATCGGCGGCGCCGCAGTACCGGCGCGCCGCCGCAGCCACCACATCCAGCACCGGCTGCACGTCGGTTGGCGATTGCGAAATGACGCGTAGCACCTCGGCGGTCGCGGTTTGCTGCTCCAGCGATTCGCGCAGCTCCGTGAACAGCCGCACGTTCTCGATGGCGATGACGGCCTGCGCGGCGAAGGTTTCGAGTAGCTCGATCTGCCGCGACGTGAACTCGCCGGCCTCAATCTTGCGCAATCCGATGCCGCCGATCGCAACCCCCTCGCGCATCATCGGCGCCCATATCGAGGCCCGCCACTTGTGTTCTCGTGCTAGCGCGGCGGCGGCCGTGAACTCCGCGGCTTCGGCTGCGGCGATATCCGGGATATGGATGGTACGTCCATCGAGAATGGCCCGTCCGCCGATGCTGCTGCGACTGAGCTGGCGGCGGTAGAGAGTAGCCGTGAGGTTCCCTTCGTGGGCCGCGACCACTACTTCGTCCCCGTCGCGCATAAGGATCAGGGCATCGGTTGCGCCGCAAAAACGGCCGGCTGCAGACACCACCACATCCAGCACCGGCTGCACGTCGGTTGGCGATTGGGAGATGACTCTCAGGATCTCGGCGGTCGCGGTCTGTTGTTCCAGCGACTCCCTCAGTTCCCGCGTTCGGTCTTCCACCCGCTGCTCTAGCGTCGCATAGGAGTCCTCCAGCGCTGCTGCCGAGCGGTTGAACTGGTTGGCCAACGCTTCCAGCTCGTCGCCAGTCTTGATCGACAGGCGATGGCCGAGCTCGCCGCTGCCAATGCGCTGAGCGCCCGCCTGCAGCGTGCGGATCGGCACGACCATGCGCCGCGCCAGCAGCGCCCCGGCCAACGCGGCAATGATCAGGCCCAGCATGAGGAGCGCGAGCGATCGAAGGCCGGCATCGTTCACCGGCTGCTGCGCCTCCAAGGTCGGCAACTCGACGAACACGAGCCAGCCGAGCGCCGGGATCGCGGCATGGGCCGACAGCACCGACACGCCGGCGCGGTTGCGGGCATCGACCGATGCGGCGTCGTTGGCCCTCGGCGCGAGCGCCGCCGACACCTGCGCCAGCCGGCCCATGTCGGTGCCGCGCAGCACCAGCGAGATATCGGGATGCGCCACCAGCCGGCCCCGCCGGTCGACGACGTAGGCGTAACCGTCGCGGCCGATCTTGATCTGCGAGATGACATCGAGGATCAGCTTGAGGTTGATCTCGGCCACGGTGACGCCGCCCCGTCCGCCGTGCGCCACCGCCATGGTGAAGTAGGGTTCGCTCTCCTTGCGATAATAGACCGGCCCGAAATAGACCTTGCTGGCCATGGCTTCGACGAAGGCGGGTTCCGCTGAGCGGTCGGTGCCGGCGCCGACCACGTCCATGGAAAGCCGCGACACCCGGAGCTGCTCGCGGCCCTGGCGGTCGAGCTGGACCAGCTCGGTGATGGCCGGCACCTGGCGCAGCAGCCTGACGTAATCGAAGCGGCGCTGCTCGGCGGGAAGCGCAGCGAACTGCGTGTAAGCGACCCAGCCCATCTGGCGCTCGATCTCGCGCACGAAGGATTCGATCTTCTGCGCCGCCGCCTCAGCCTTCTCGCGCTGAACCTCGATCGAGGCGCGACGGTTCTCCTGGTAGACGAAATAAAGGTCGAGCGCGGCATTTATCACCAGCACGCCGGTTACCAGTCCGACGAAAAGAATGACGTACTTGAAGAAGAGGCCGCCACGCCTCATTCGATCACCTCGTCGGCTTGTGCCAGCAGGCTCGGCGGTAGGGTCAACCCGAGTACCGTGGCGATCTTCTTGTTGACGACCAGCTCGAAGACCGTTGGCTGCTCGATCGGCAGGCCGCCGGCGGCAGCACCGCCCAATATCCGCACGACGTACAATGCGACCCGGTTATAGGCCTCCTGGAGATTCGGACCATAGGTTAGCAACGCCCCTGCCCGTGCGATGGTGGCCCATCCTGAGACCAGCGGAACCTTGCGCGCCAAGCCTTGCGCCGCGACCGCCGATGAATGCTGCACCATCAGGGAACTCGGCAACATCAGCAATGCCTCGGCGCCACCATCGAGCGCCTGCGCCACGCTTGTCCGGATCTCGGCGGCTCCCCGTACGCGATGAACGACAAGCTCGATGCCAAACCGTTCGACGGCCCCCCGGCAGGCCGCGATCTCCATTTCCTCACCGGCATGGCGGGCGTTCGACAGCAGCGCCACCCTGCGACAGTCCGGCAGCGCCGTGCGCAGAAAGTCGATACGCTTGGGATTGAGCTCGACCGACATGAAGCTCATGCCGGTGGCGTTGCCGCCCGGCCGGGCCAGGGAATTGGCGATCCCGGCCACCACCGGATCGCCGCTGTAGCCGAACACGACCGGCACCAATGGCTTGGCCTTCACCAACGCCACGCTGGCCGCGCCCTGGGCCACGATAAGGTGCACGCCGAGTTGCTGGAGCTCGCCGGCTTGCGCCGCCATCGAGTCGCCCCCGCCGGTCACGTAACGCTCGATGATGCGCACCGACTCGGCACCGCGCGGCAGGTTCGCCTGCAGGCCGGCCTTGAAAGCATTGAAGAAGGGCGCCGTGGTCTCCTGCGATTCCGGCGAGATCCAGCCGATTAGGCGTTCGGCCGCGGCGGCCCGTCGGACAGGAAGGGCCAAGGGCGCGGCCAGGGCCGCAGCAAGTACGCGGCGCCGCCTCATTCGATCACCTCGTCGGCGCGGGCGAGGAACAGCGGCGGCAGCACGAGGCCCAGCACCTTGGCCGTCCTCTGGTTGACGACCAGTTCGACGCGCGTCGCCTGCTGCACCGGCAGGTCGGCCGGCTGGGCGCCCTTGAGGACCTTGTCGACATAACCGGCAACCGTGCGATAGATGTCGGAGAAATCCGAACTGAGGGACAGGAGACCGCCCGCCTCGGCAAATTCCCGTCGGAACGAAATGGCCGGAAGGCGGTACTGCATCGCCATCGTGGTCGTCGCCGCCAGCGGCAGGCTCGGCTGGATCATGACGCCGTCGACACCCCGGCGCGCCAGCTCGTCAAAGGCCGCCGGAAGCTCGTCGGGCGTCTTGATCATCACCGGCACGATTTCGATCTTCTCGGCGCGACCGACCGTATCGATCTCCCGCAGAAGCGGCACGTGAAACGGATCCGGCGCGTTCAGCAGCACCCCCAAGGCCTTGGCCTTGGGCTTGAGGTCGTGGAAGAGCTGGACGCTCTTGCCGGCGAGGGCAGCGGTCGCACCGAAAACGCCGGTGAGATTTCCCTCCGGCCGCGCTACATTTTTCACCAGCCCGGTCTCGACCGCGCCACCGTTGAAGATGATCGGTATTTTCGTGGTCGCCTTCTTGGCCGCCGTGATCGCCGGTGTCAGCACGGCCACCAATACGTTGACCTCGAGACTGACCAGGACGGTCGCGAGCTCGTCGAGCTGGCTGCGATCTGCGGTTGACGCTCGATATTCGAAGCGGACGGTACGACCGTCGACGTAGCCGAGATCGGTCATCGCCTTCCGGAACTGCGTCCAGCTCGGCTCGGGATCGCCCGCCACCAGGAAGCCGACCTTCGGCGTGGCGGATTTCTGCGCGTGGGCCGGGGCAGCCGCGCTGACGGCGGCACCCGCCAGCGCCAGGAGATGCCGCCGTTTCATTCGATCACCTCGTCGGCGCGGGCCAGCAGCAGGGGCGAGATCGATACGCCGAGCAGCTTCGCCGTGCGCTGGTTGATGATCAAGTCCGTCCGCACTGCTTGCTCGATCGGCAGGCTGGCGGGCGGCACGCCGGCCAGCAGCCTGTCGACATAATGTGCCAGACGGCGGTAGGTGTCCGCGGGCACCGAGCCGAAGGCGAGCAGGCCGCCGGCCTCGGCGAACGGCCTCTGCCAGCCGATCGCTGGTAGGCGGAACTTCAGGGCGAGTGCCGCGATCACGGGGCTCTGCGAATAGAAGATCTGCTGCAGGATCAGGCCGCGCGCGCCGTCGCGCACGGCCGCCGCCATCGCGGGCTCGAAATCCTTCGGGCCGTCGACCTCGACCAGCCGCAACTCCACACCCGCCCGGGCCGCTGCGGCCTTGGAGATGTCGAAAAAGCGCGGCATGTTGAACTCGCGACGAAGCCCAAGGAAGGCCATCGTGCGCACGTCGGGAAGCGCTTCGCAAAGAAGGCCGGCGCGCTTTTCCGAGATCTCGAACGCCATGGACGAGGTGCCTGTGAGGTTCGCTTCCGGCCGGGCCAGACTCTTGACCAGTCCCGAGCCCAGAGGGTCGGCGACCGCGACGACGATCGGGATGCGTTGGGTCGCGCGCTTGGCCGCTTCGGCGGCATCGGTAGCCCACACCACGATGACCTCGACTTCGGTGCGCACCAGTTCCGCGGCGCGCTGGTCCAGCAGATCGTTGCGGGCCTCGCCATCGCGATAGACGATCTCCAGGTTCTGTCCTTCGACGTAGCCGGCCTCGCGCATGGCCTGCGAGAAGCCTTTGCGGAATGCGTCGTTCGCCGAAAAAAGCAAAAGGCCGACACGGCGCTTGCGGGACGCAGGCTGTGCCCGCGCGTCATTGGCAGGCTTCGCGATGGCGCCGGCGCCAAGTACCCGCAACAGAAACCGCCGCTTCATTCGGCTGCGTGGACGCCCAGCTTGATGCCCCGCGACTGTTGCCCCTTTTGACATTGCTGCCCGCCCTCCCCCCGGAGCCGCTCCTGCAGCCTATAGGGAACCCACGATCTTTACGAGCGCCGCGGACTTGGGCGATCACCACCGTGCAGACGAAGGACGCATACCGTCCACAAGAACAGAAGTGCTGGCAAAATGCTGGCGCCCATAGGATCACCTCACTGAATAGGCCTATTGAATTAATCCTATCATCCTGATATTCCTGTCCTCGAACGCGAGGAAGCACAGGCAGGCCGAACATGACCGCCCAGGAATCTCTCAAGTGCCGGGATGCCTACGGCGACGCTGCCGCCCTGCCGCAAATCCATCGCGACAGGGGGCTGACACGGCTGCCCGTTCTGACCGTACGGCGACGTGAAACGGGTCATCCGGCGTCCCACGCCGCAGCTCCGGAGACGCCGGAGTCTGCGAACGCAAACAAGGACTTGGCCGATGCCGCGTGAGGTGTCCCGCGACGTAGACCCCTGTCCCACTGCCTCGCTCTTCCGGACCGGAAGAGAAGAGCTAAGTGTGGACGGGGCCCATCGGCCTGAGCCGCATGCCCTTGCGCAGGAACTTGTAGGGCATCTCGACCGGGTCGGTGATGTGGGCGCCGGGCGACTGGACCACCAGGATGGTCTCCGCGATGGGCTGGAAGTCGGCGCGGAAATGCACCGTCGATTTCAGCGCCAGGATCGGCACTTCCGAAGGCTCGACGCCGACGGTGCGGAACATCTCCTGGTCGGCCGCCTGCACGCGCTTGCAGGCCAGCACCGCCGAGACACCGGAAGCCTCGTCGGTCACCAGCGCCATCGGCCCGATCTGGAATTTCGCCCCGCCGTAGAACGGGCCGGTGCCGGTGAAGACGCCGTCGCTCAGCTTCACTACGCGCCAGTCGGCCACGACCGGCGTCTCGCCGGCATAGCCCACGACCGCGCCGATGCCGCGGCGCATGATGTTGCCCTCGCCGGTCTCGACCGCCGCCTTCGCGGCCTCCTCGTCCACGATCATGCCGATCACCGCGCCCTTGGCCTTGTGCCGTATCAGCGCCGCCAGCAGCCCCACCGTGTCGGACGTGCCGCCGGCGCCGGGATTGTCCTGCACGTCGGCCAGCACGATCGGCTTGCTTGCCGTCTTCGACAGCTCGATCGCGCGCAGTGCCGCCGCATCGGGGTCGAGCAGCTCGCCGTCAAAAGCCTTTTCCTGCGCCTTCACCGTGGCCGCGAGCTTGTCGGCCGCGGCCTCGACCGCTTCCTTGTCGTGGCCGTAGACCACCAAGGCCGGACCGCACTGGGCGATGTCGGCCGGCGGAAAGCCCGGCGTGTGCGTCACGCTCACGATGCCCTGGTTGTGGCTCTTCTCGCCGGCCTCGAGTTCGCCCACGAGATCGAAGATGGCCTTCGCCGGCTCGATGAAGGTGCACTGCCAGACCAGGGGGATGAGGAAATCGAGCTGGCGGTAGGCGCGATGGACGGGCCGCTTCTCCTTGAGCAGCTTGTCGAGCAGCTCGACAGCGCGCTTGCCCGTCACCGCCATGTCGATGTGCGGATAGGTCCGGTAGCCCACCAGCGCGGTCGCGAGTTTCGCCATCTCGGGCGTCAGGTTGGCGTGGTAGTCGAGGCTGGCCACGATCGGCAGTTCGTCGCCGACGATGCCGCGGATGCGCGCCAGCAGCTCGCCCTCGCCGTCCTCGGTATTCTCCGCCACCATGGCGCCGTGCAGGTCGAGATAGACCGCATCGAACGGCCCGTGCTTCTTCAGGTCCTCGTCGAACAGCGCCCACATCTTCTCGTAGGCGTCCTCGGTGACGTAGGACGCAGGCGCCGCCGCCGCCCAGGCGAGCGGCACGATCTCGTGGCCGAGTTCGGCCAAACGCTTCACCGCGCCCGCGATCGGGATGTTGAAGCCCTCGACCCCGGCGATCATCTCCGGCCCGCGCAGCAGCGGCGGCCAGGCGTCCGCGCGCACGAACTCGTCCCACGTCGCCTGTTGCGGCGCGAAGGTGTTGGTCTCGTGTTGAAAACCACCCACCGCAATTCGCGCCATCGTCTCGTTCCTCTCAATGCTGTTGTCGTTCGACCTATATCCCCCGGATCGTGATATTGCGAACATGAAATCTTGGGTGATTGGCCGGCCAGGTGTCCAAAGGTCAGAGCGCGGATCGCCCGATCCCCGAAAGGCAACAACCGGTTGGCCGGACGTTCACGGGCAGCGCCGCAGGCGTGAGGCCGAGTGGCGGACTGGAGTAGCGTCCCCTCGTCTCGGGGCGACGCCAAGGGATCTCGTCGCCAACCGACACGCTTGTCCGCTGGACGCAGTACGTCTCGACGGGCCGGCCGACGCTCTGCGCGCGCCGAAGCGCCAGCCGGCAACGACCGCGTGAGTTGGGCCGATGCGAGAGCGCTGAAGACTGGCGGCCATCAAGATACAATTCGCGTTCACGCGTTCGAGGAACGCAGGGCCACAATCATCTCCGAGGCGACGATATTCTCTATGTTCAGATAGTCGTTGGTGAAGGTCCAGGCAATATCGGCGAGTTCGGTCGCCGCCGCGCTTTTCAGCCGCGGAAAATCGCTCACGTCCCCCACCGTCGGAATGCCGAAAATCGACCTGTTCCGCTCGATCAGCGCCGTCAGGAGAAGTCGGCGATCCTCGATCGAAAGCGAGACGAAGGCAGCGCCCAGCAGAGGGCGGCCACCATCGTCCTCGGCCAGCAGCGAAATGAGAAGCGTCAGCACGCGTTCCGGCCCAGCCCCCTGCAGTCGTGCGTTCCTCAATGTCTCGACCGCACTCCTGTTGAAGCGCTTGACATGGAACCAGCGACCGGACGACACCTCGACATCCCCCGCCCTCCGCTTCCCCACGGAATCCTGAAACAAGCTAGCAACGCGTGCCAGCCAACCCAGATACGGCATCACAAACCCTCGTGCCCACGCATCCAGTACGCGCCCATCGTTGCAACAAAAGCGTGTCGTCGTGATTGCTTGAAGGCGGCAGGCCTACGATTTCGTGAAGATCATGGCGCGGCCTCGGGCGACAAGAGCAGCTTTTGTGCGTCATAAGACCTTCTTTGGTTTGTGCTTGCATGTGTCCTGTCGGTCGCGAGCGAGGCGCTGAATCTGTGTCTGCCGACGGCTACCCATGCCATGACTTTCCAAAGGCTGAACGTGGCGATCAAACCGAGAACCGAGGGAACATCCGCCGTCACCTTGCGCCAGTTGCGCGCCTTTCTGCTGACGGCGGAAAATGGCAGCGCTTCGATGGCGGCCCGCAGCCTCGGGGTGACGCAGCCCGCCGTCAGCCAACAACTTCAGGAACTCGAGAGGCAACTTCGTGTCCGGCTGATCGAGCGCGTCGGCATCCGCATGCTGCCGACGCCGGCCGGGAGGGCTCTGATCGAGCCGATCCGGCGTGCGCTTTCGGCCCTCGATCAAATCGAGCCGGCTCTTGCGGCCTTCCGGCAGCACGAAGCGAGACTGGTGAGGCTGGGGTCGGGTGCGACCGCCTGCATCTACTTCCTGCCTGCACCTCTGGCACGGACACAAGCCCGGGTTCCGAACCTGCAGATCGTGGTGGTCACGGGGAATACGGGCGAGATCGTCGTCGCTGTGGAAAACGGCACGCTCGATATCGGATTGGTGACAGGCGACGTTGCACGTTCGAATCCCTCGATCCACTCGGAACACGTCTTCGAGGAAGACCTGATCGGAATTCTGCCGAGGAAGCCCGAGTACCGGGTCTCCGAGGCGCTGCGCGCCCAGGACCTGGCGCGGATGCCGCTGATCCTGCACGAACCCGCCGGACAGACCCGCGACATCATCGACGGATGGTTCAAGGTGGAAGGGATACGGCCAAACCCCGCGATGGAGCTCGGCAGCATCGAAGCGATCAAGACGCTGGTTGGCGCCGGCCTCGGTGCTTCGCTGATCCCGCGTCTGGCGGCCACGCCGGCTTCGCGCAACGTCGTCTATCGAAGGCTATACCGACCTGTCCGACGGCAGCTCAGTCTCGTCATGCGCACGGACAAGATGCTGGACACTGGTCTGAGAACACTGTTGGCGGAGATCCGCACCTCGGCGCAATCATTGCGGATGCCCGTGATCGATCAGCGAGACGCATAAGAAGAAGCAATACCTTGCGATAAGCGCCGCTATGGCCTTCGTTACATTTGCGTATTCTTCTCCCGTTAACCTCCGTGCGTCCGCACTCCGCGACCGTCGCGCGGTGCAGTCCTTGCACAGGGAGAAGCCTCTTGACCAATCCGAATGTCGCGAGCGGGCTCGAGTCCGCACCCGCCCCGCTTGGTGGCAGACTGGCCTGGAAAAGCGCCGACCTCGCGACCGCTTCGTCCTGGGTCCATCGCCTGACCGAGCCCGAAATCGCGGAACTTGAGGCCGCGGCTGAACATTCCAGGGCGACGGCGAGCGAAATCCTGAACCTGCGCAAGGATGACTTCCCGCTGCCGACGCTGGCCGCCAAGATCAAGGAACTGCGCGCCGACATCATGGATCGCTTCGGCTTCGGATATCTGCGAGGCCTGCCGGTGCACAAATACGATCGCGACACCGTCATGCGCATCTATTGGGGACTGGCTTCGCATATCGGCGATATCGTCCCGCAGAATCGAAACGGTCACATGATCGGCCATGTGATCGACATCGGAACCCGCGTCGACGACTACAACAAGCGCATTACGCAGACCTCGGCCAGCCTGTCATTCCACTCCGACTCCTGCGACGTGGTGGGCCTGTTGTGCCTCCAAACGGCGATGCGCGGCGGCGAAAGCGCGCTCGTCAGTGCAATCGCCGTACACGACGAGATGATGAGACGGGCGCCCGATCTCTGTCGCGCCCTGTATCAGCCTGTGACCGTCGACCGCCGCGGGGAAGTGCCGGAAGGAAAATTCCCATGGATGCGCATCCCCGTCTTCATGTGGCGAGACGGCCAGTTCACAGGCTATGCCCCGCTTCAGGAGTATCTGAACTCCGCGCGCCGCTTCGACGAGGCGCCGAAGTTGACGGAGCAGCAGTGGCAGGCCGTGGAACTCTTCTTCTCGATCTGCGGCGACCCGGACTTTGCGGTAAAAATTCCCTTCGAACCTGGCGACTTTCAGTTCGTGCACAATCACGTCGTGTTCCACTCGCGCACGTCATTCGAGGACTGGCCCGACACGGCAAAAAAGCGGCACCTAATGCGGATCTGGATCTCGCTGCCGGACGGACGCGAGCTGCATCCGGCAATCGCGGAGCGCTGGGTGCACATCGAGCGCGGGACCGTGCGCGGCGGCGTGAATATTCCCAATCGCAAGACACTCAATATTCCCATGGAGCCGCTGACGCCGGCCTTCGCCTGAGCCGCCGGATTCGGTGAACGACAAGGAGAGGTCTGGTCGGAGGTTCATGCGCCCCGACCGGGTGATGTCGTTGTGTTGGGAGTCGCGTGTGTCCATTCTGATCGTGCGAGGCATTTCCAAGTCGTTCGGCTCCGCGCCTGTCCTCTCGAACATCGATCTCGATATCGACGAGGGCGAGATCGTAAGCCTGCTGGGGCCGTCCGGATGCGGAAAATCGACATTGCTGCGGATCATCGCGGGACTCGAGTCCGCGGATTCCGGCGCTATTGAGATCGCCGGGCGGGAGATCACTCGACTGGAGCCGGGCGCACGCAACATCGCGATGGTGTTCCAGAACCTCGCACTCTATCCGCATCTTACGGGCAGGCAGAACATCGCGCTGCCCTTGCGCGTTCGTCAGATGAGCCGATGGCAGCGCATCTTCAGTTCGCTGCGGCTCTCCGCCGCGGTGCGCGCGATCGAGCGCGACATCGAGGCGACGGTCGACGATCTGGCCGCCCGACTCGCGATCACAGAGGCGATCGATCGCCTGCCGGGCCGTCTTTCCGGCGGCCAACGGCAACGGGTCGCGATCGGGAAGGCGCTGGTACGCGACAGCCGGCTGCTGCTGCTCGACGAACCATTGTCGAGCCTCGATGCCAAGCTGCGGATACAGGCTCGCGACGAGATCCTGCAAATCCAGCGCAGCTTCGGTATCTCCTGCGTGTTCGTCACGCACGACCAGGACGAGGCACTGGCGATCTCGGACCGGGTCGCGGTCATGCTCGGAGGAGGCATCGCCCAGTTCGATACGCCGGCCGCGATCTATCGCAACCCCTCCTCTCTGAACGTCGCCCGCTTTGTCGGTACACCGACGATCAACTGTCTGGAGGGAATCGTCGAGCAGCAGGGACGGGTCCGTGTCGGCGACCATCTTTTCGACGCGCGCCTCGCCCAACCCGCGGGGAGCGCCGTCACGGTCGCGATTAGGCCGGAGCATGTCAGAGTCGGCGACGGCCATGATCAGCCGGGAACATCGCTGCGCGTCGTTCGCGTCGAGGATCACGGTCATGACGGTCTCGTCCATCTGGCGGCGGCCGACCAGGCGGGCGTCTCATTCGTCGCTCGGACAGGGCAGCCGGTCGTCCTTCGCCCGGGTGACGAAGTGCGGGTCGCAATTGAGGCGCATGACGCATTGTTCTTCGGCGCCTCCGGCACCCGCCTGGAGTCAGCTCCCGTACGGATGGCCGATTATGCTCATGGCTGAGACACGCGCAGGACAAGGCAGCCCCCGGCTGGCGCCATATCTGATGGTGGCACCGGCGGCGGCACTTCTACTGATCCTGGTCCTGGCTCCTCTCGCCCTCGTCGTGGCGACGGCGTTCACCGACTGGCATCTCGGCGCGGGCGGTGCCGCTTTCGTCGGCTTGCAGACCTTCGAGGCACTGATCGCTGATCCGGACTTCCAGGCAGCTGCTTGGAATACGGTCCGCTACGTCGCGCTCGTCGTGCCGGTTACATGTCTCGCGGGCCTGGCCGCCGCCTTGTTGATCGTCGAGTGTCGCCGCGGGCAGGCATTCTACCGGATGATCTTTTTTCTGCCGTCCGTTGCGACTCTCGCGGCGATGGCGGTGGCCTGGCAGATGTTGCTCAGCCCTTCCGTCGGGGCCGTGCCCCAGTTGCTTCGAGCCCTGGGCCTTGCGCCGACCAACTGGCTTCAGGATCCTGGAACCGCGCTGCCCACGCTCGCCCTGATCGGCATCTGGAGCGAGGCGGGATTCGCCATGCTCTTCTTCCTCGCCGGCATGAAGACCGCGCCGCGTGAACTCTACGAGGCCGCCGCGCTCGACGGCTGCGGCAACTTCCTGGACCGCCTGTGGCACGTGACCCTGCCGCATCTCGCTCCAATCACGGCGTTCGTCCTGGTTTTCAGCTCGATCCACGCACTGCGGGTCTTCGACACTGTGGCGATCATCACGCGTGGCGGGCCGGAGAAGTCGACGCTGGTCGCCTTGTATTTCATCTACCAGGAGGCCTTTTCGCTGTTCAGGACCAACCTTGCCGCGGCCGCGACAGTACTGTTCATCGCCGTCGTGCTGCTGTTCAGCCTGCTTCAACTCCGGATCGCACGTGCGCAGGGCGATCGATGACGTATCGCTCCTCAAGCCTTGCCAGCTACGGCCGACATCTCGTCCTGGGGTTTGCGGCGCTGCTGGTCCTGCTTCCGCTGCTCTGGGCCGTGCGGATCTCGTTCCTGCCAGCCGAGGATGTCTTTTCGCCACAGTTCCACTTCCTGCCCAGTCGCTGGATCGGGTTCGAGAACTACCTGCGCGCGCTGACCGCTTCGCCCTTGGCGCGCTATCTCGCCAACGGCGCGATCGTCTGCCTGGCGATCATCGTGTGTCAGCTCGCGGTCGCGATACCTTGCGCCTACGTATTGGCGAAGTCGCAAGCCACCGGTCTGGGGATTGTCTGGGCAGCCGTGGCCGTCGGGCTCGTCGTACCACCGGCAGCCCTGGCGTTGCCGCTCTTCGTCATGGTGGCGGAGGTAGGGCTGATCGACACCTACGCCGCGCTCATCCTGCCGTGGACGATCTCGCCTCTGGGCATCTTTCTCCTGCGTCAGGCATTTCGCCGGGTTCCCGACGAGATGATCGAGGCGGCCCGTCTCGATGGGCTGGGCGAGGCCGAAATCCTGGTTCGCATCCTCATTCCCATGATCGCGCCCGCGATCGGCGCCCTGATCATGATTTCCCTCATCGCGCACTGGAACGACTTGCTGTGGCCCTCGGTCGTGGTGACCTCGGGCGCCAAGGCCACGCCACCTTTCGGCGTGATGCTCTTCCAGGTGCAGGAGATCGGCTCCGATTACGGGCCGTTGCTCGCCGGTGCGATCATGATCGCCGCCCCCCTGCTGCTCGTGTTCATCCTGACACAACGACGCTTCCTCGATGCGCTGACCTGGACGGGGTCGAAGTAGCGCAAGCCAAATCTCCCGCAACACATTCCCACACCAAGCGAGGCTGCCATGAAACGACTGACATACCTGTTCGCCGCGCTGCTGGCGGTGATCATCAGCAACCGGACTGCGTTCGCAGTCGAGATCACGGTGCTCTATCCCCAGCCCTATCTCTACCAGGCACCGCTCGAGGAGATCGTCAAAGCCTTCGCCGAGAAGCGGCCCGACATCCAGGTCAAGCTCCTGGCGCCGAACAAGGCCTACGAGGAAACCGCGAGCGCGGTGTTGCGCGGCGCGGTGACGGGAAGCATGCCGGACGTGGCGTTCAACGGCACTAACCTCATGCACCTTTTCGTCGACCGCAAGCTCGCAATTCCCCTGGATGGCTTCGTCAAGAAGGAGGCGGATTGGGACAAGCAGGGCTATGTCCCGGGCATGATCTCGACGGGCATGGTGAACGGCCGGCTCTACGGGCTGCCATTCGCGCTTTCGACACCGATCATGTATTTCAACGCCGACCTTCTGCGCAAAGCTGGCGGCAACCCCGAGGCACCGCCGCAAACCTGGCCGGAACTGCTGGCTCTCGCGCACAAGATTACCGATCCGGTGAACAACACGCATGGCGTGTACATCCTCTGGACGACGACGGGCAACTACCTCTGGCAGGAACTGCTCTTCACGCATGACGGCAGGATGCTGTCGCCCGATGGCAAGTCGGTGGGCTTCGACACGCCGGCTGGACTGAAGACGTTCGAGATCCTGCGCGATCTCGTGGTCGAGGGCGGCATGCCGAACCTGACGGACGATCAGGGCACGCAGGCCTTCGTCGCCGGTCAGATCGGCTTCTACCTCGGCTCGTCGGCCCGGGTGAACAGCCTGACGAACAAGGTCGGAAAGCGATTCGAACTGCGGACCGCACCGTTTCCCGGTCCCCGGCCCGACGCAAAAATCGTCTCAGGCGGCGCCACCATGATGATTTTCGCCAAGGATCCGGCGAAGCAGGCGGCTGCCTGGGAGTTCATCAAGTTTGCAGCGGGGCCGATCGGCCAGACGATCATGGTCCGGCGTATCGGTTACATGCCTTCGAACCAGATAGCCGTCGATACTCCCGAGCTGCTGGGCGACTACTACAGGAACAACTCGAACATGCGCACCGCGATCTCGCAGTTGTCGCGGACAACCCCCTGGCTCGGCTTTCCGGGCGAAAACAGCCTGAAGGCCATTCAGGTGATCTACGACAATATGGAAGCCGTGGTGGCGGGCAAGGCTACGCCCGAGGTCGCGCTTCGACGCTCTGCAACGCAGGTCCAAGTGCTGCTTCCGAAATAGAGGCTGGTGATGTCGAGGGCGGTCCAGTCTCTCATGGTCAGGACAGTCGCCGACGACGGCTTCAGTACGCGCGAAATCTGTCGTTCCATTGCGCCGGGCGAGATGCCGAACGCAACCTCACCTACGAGGATGACATGCACGAACGTCCTCCTAGCGCTTCTTCCGCGCCCGCCCTTCGTACGGGTTCTTCGGCTTGCGCAAGGAGAGGCGGATCGGCACGCCGAGCATGTCGAGATCGGAGCGCAGGCGGTTGGTAAGGAAGCGCAGCTAGTCGTCTCCCAGTTCCTGCGGCTGGCTGACCGACAGGATGAAGGTCAGCGGGCGTGGAGACGAATGCGCAGCTATTGCTGGCGAGCGTCTGCCCGCACGAACTCCTCCCACGTCGCCTGCTGGCATCGAAGGCCCGCGCGGGGTGACACTGAAGTACGAGATGTCGAGCCGAACGGGCACATTCCGGACAAGGGTTGTCCCGGAACTGTTCCTTCGGATGTTCAGGAAGCGTCGGCCCGCTCGAACCGGACGATTCTTTTCGACTCGCGGCCAAATCGCGGACCTGTCCGGAAATTCAGACGGCCGCGACGCCATGAACGGCGTCACGCGATGGGAATGCACATTGCGTCGAGAGCATCGAGGACGCAGGGTGAATCCTGCCGGGCCGTCGTCCGGCGTTGCAACAGGCCGTGCGGGAAGCCCCGGCAATACCTACCTGAAATCCTCAGGCCGCAGTTCGATCGGCGTGCCGTGCGGCGTGCGATCGGCAGCATGGTCCCAGGCGTCGTAATAGCGCGCCAGGGTTTCGGCGTCGGCGATTCCCTTCTCTGCCACCAGGCGCTCGAGCGCGTTGAGCCAGTGCCGGTAGTAGGTCTCGCCGGTATCCGGATCGCCCGCCCCCTGGGCGCGTTTGATTTCGGCGCCGAGTGTCGCCGCCCATTCCGGCCAGGTGAACAGGCCGCGCGCATGAAGCGCAACCGCCATAGCGAAGGCTTGCGCCTCCCACGGCTCGCGGAACACCGGGCCTTCGATGTCGCGCGGAATGCCGGGAACGGCGGCGGCGGCCTGCCGTGCGGCGGCCGGATCGATGGACGTGTCGATGGATGTCATGGCGAATTCACCCCGATTGCGGCACGCGACGGCTTACGCCGGCCCGAGATACGGCTCGAATGCTTCGATCGAGATTTTCAGGGTCGGGTCGGCGTCCTCGCCCCAGATCTCGTGGCCGTCGAACACCACCGTATAGAGCCATTGCGGATTGTCGCCTTGATCGGCCGCGACCGAGTCGGGATAGGCGTGGCAGCCGTGGATCCGCTCCACCACGCCGAGCTTGTCCCGCGCATAGCGCGGCAGCCGGGTGTGGCCCTGGGGGTGGATGTTCTTGGTGCGCACGCGGTCGCCCGGCTTGAAGCGGGCGGGCGCCTGCTGCTGCCGGTAGAACGAGCTGCGCGCCAACCCTGCCCGCACCACGTCGAGCGTGAGCTTGTGGTCCACGGGCTTGCCCGGCCGCAGCGCGCGACCGGCGGCCAGCTCGTCGGCGGCGACATAGCCGCGTTCCATCAGGTTGTGTTCCATCGCCAGCGCCCAGCGCTGGTAATAGGAGACGGAGAGATAGACCTGCGGCGGCAGTATCTCCTGGGCAAAGCGGGAGTGATCGATGTGCCACGCGCCGGCATATCCCATGGCGCGCTGCATCGCGAGCACGCGCCCTTCCCAGCGGGCATGGAACGGCGGTTCGTTCGGCTCCGCCTCGACCTTGCCGAAGCCGTCCATGCCGCCCATGTCGTGGATGCCGTTCATTGCGCGACCTCCCCGGGCTTGCGGGCGAGGCCGGTGCCGATCATCGAATCGCGGGTGACCAGGTCGGCGAGGCGTTCCTCGCTCCAGCCTTCGGTGCCCGCGGGCCGCATCGGCAGCACCATGAAGCGCGTCTCGGCCGTCGAATCCCAGACTCGTATTTCCGTTTCCTTCGGCAGCTCGACGCCGAAATCGGCGAGAACGCCGCGCGGATCCTTTACCGCGCGCGAGCGGTAGGGTGCGGATTTGTACCAGACCGGCGGCAGCCCGAGGACTTCCCACGGATAGCAGGAGCACAGCGTGCAGACGATCATGTTGTGTCGCTGGGGTGTGTTTTCGACGGCCACCAGATGATCGCCGATCCGGCTGATGTGACCGAGCGCCGCGACGGCCTTGGTGGCGTCGCTCAGCAGCGCCTGCCTGAAAGCCGGATCGGTCCAGGCCCTGGCGACGACGACGGCGCCGTTGCGCGGGCCGACCTTGGTCTCATAGGTGTCGACGATGGCGTCGAGCGCCGCCGTGTCGACATATCCCTTCTCGGTCAGGATCGTTTCCAGGGCGCGCACGCGCAGCTGCGTCTCCGACAGCTCCGAGCCGTGCTCGGCGTGATGATCGTGATCGTGGTCAGTCATGGGTATCGGGACCTCCGTCGACGGGGGAAATCACTGTCAAACATACATCGGCAGGGCGCTCAAGGCATGTCAGGCCTTGCCGGTGGCGTCCTCGATGGCCTTGAGCAGCACCGGCCAGTATTCCTTGCCATGGCCCAGTTCGACCGCACGCTCCATCACCTCGCGGGCGACATCGGCGCCGAGCCCCGGCACGCCGTGCTGCTCGGCCATCTCGATGGCATAGCCGAGGTCCTTGAGCGCGTATTCGGTCGAGAAGGCGCGTTCCGGAAACACGCCCGGCAGCAGCGCCTTCATGCCGTGGTTGCGCAGCGCGAAGGAATCGGCCGAGCCCTTGGTCAGGGTCTCGAACAACACCTTGCCGTCGACGCCCTGCGCCCGCGCGATCGCAAGCGCCTCGGCCAGCGCCACCACGGTCTGGAACAGGATCATGTTGTTCAGGATCTTCACGGTCTGGCCGCTGCCCGCCGCGCCGCAATAGGTCACCTCGCTCGCCATGTGGCGCAGCAGCGGTTCTATGCGGGCGAAGGTGGCGGGCGTGCCGCCGACCATGATGGAGAGCGTGCCGTCGATCGCGGCCTGGCGCGTGCGTGCCACCGGCGCGTCGGCGAAGGCCGTGGCCCTGCCCTCGAACTCCTCGTAGAGCCGCTGCGCCAGCCGGGGCGGCGCCGTGCTGAGATCGATCACGGTCCAGCCGAGCTTGGCCCTGGAGACCAGTCCGCCCTCTCCCCCCTCGCTCCCGAGGCAGATCTGCTCGACCTCCTTGCCGCCCGGCAGCGACAGGAAGATCGTGCGGCAGTTTTCCGCGATCTCGTCGAGCGAGGCCGTCTTCACGCCGTCGGCCGCCAAGCGCGCGAGCGGCGCCGGGTCGCGGTCGGCCGCCAGCACCGTCATGCCGCTCTTCTTCGCCAGGTTCCGGCACATCGGCTCGCCCATGGTGCCGACGCCGATAAATCCGATCATGTCCGTCATGTCAGTCCACTATGAAGAGTTTGGCGCCCACGTCGGTGCGCGAACGATGCGCCAGGTCGCCGTCGGCGACCTGGTAGCTCTGGCCGGGCTTCAGCACCACCGTGCGGCCGTCGGCCAGTTCCGTCTGCAGTTCGCCCTCCAGCACCAGCAGCACATGGCCCTTCTGGCACCAGTGATCGGCGAGATAGCCCGGTGTGTATTCGACGATGCGCACCCGGATGTTGTTGAAATTCCGCGTGCGCCAGAATGCCTTGCCGGTCTCGCCGGCATGTTCCGTGCGTTCCACGTCGTTCCAGTCGGTCGTTCCGAAGGGTATGTCGAACATCAGCATGGGTCTGATCTAGCACGATTTCCGGATGCGAAGGGCCGGGATTCCATCCGGCCGGCTCGTCAACTCGACGCAGCCGCCGTCCAGCCGCCGACGACCTGTGCCTGCCGGTGTGCCGCACGACGCAGGTCGTCGGCCAGGACGGGGTCGTCCACGGTTCTCGCCACGACCATGCCTCCGACGCACAGGGCGACCAGGGTCAGCGCGCGCTCGCGTGCCCGGGGTTGGTCGAGGTCGGCCTGGAAGAGTTCGACAAGTCTCTCCAGCACTTCGCGGTAGGCCGCCTTAACCGCCTCGCCGCTGCGCGACACGTCCGACGGCATTCCGATCAACGGGCAGCACTGCTCGCGATCGGCGAAGTGATCCTGCGAGAAATACGCGTCGACCATCCGGTGCGCGCGCGCCTTGCGCCTGGACGATGGCTTCCGCCCCTCCTGCCACGGCTTGGGCGCCTCCTGGCACAGGAACCAGCGGACCGCCTCGGCGTAGAGTTCGGCCTTGTCCCGGAAATGCCGGTAGAAACCGCCATGGGTCAGGCCGGCGTTCTCCATGATCTCGCCGATCGAGACTTCGGCGAAGCCCTTGCTGTTGAACAGGCAGCGGGCGCTTTCCAAAATCCGTTCGCGCGTCTCGCGCTTGTGTTTCGCCGTATAGGGCATGCCGCTCTCCTTCGTCGGACGCCGATCGCCGGGTGTCGACCGATAGCGCCGGCCAAAAGATGATGTTGAACATCTTTTGCCATGCGGGAGTTTCCCCCCGACAACTGGAGGACGCAATGCTCGATTTCGTCGGCACTCTCGTGACCGCAGCCTTGATGACGTTCGTCGTCAATGCGCTGGTCGTCTTCATGGACGTTCCCCGCGCCGCCAAGCTCGTCCTGGCCGGGCTGATCGGCCTCTGGATCGGGCTGGCCGCCGCCGCGGGCGCGGCCGGCTGGCTCGCGATCTCCGAGCCGGTCCCGGTCATGGGCGTATTCGTGGCCACGCCGCTGGCGGCGGCGGCGATCGCGACCGCCTGGCCCGGCTCCCGGCGGGCTCTGCTCGGCCTGCCGATGCCCCTGATGATCGGCCTCAATACCGGGCGCATCTTCGCCGTGCTTTTCCTCCTGCTGGCCGCCGCGGGGCGTCTGGCCGGTCCGTTTCCCCATTTCGCCGGCTGGGGCGACATCATCACCGGCGCGATCGCCCTGCCGCTGCTCGGGCTCCTGCGCGCCGAGGGCCGGCACACGGCGGCGATCCATCTCTGGAACGCCTTCGGCATGGCCGACCTCGTCCTCGCCATCACCCTCGGGGTGACGTCGGCGGTGGGCTCGCCGTTGCAGGTCTTCGACGTCGGCGTCGGGTCCGCCGCCATGCAGGGCTTGCCCTGGTCGTTCGTTCCAACGGTGCTGGTGCCGCTCTGGATGATCCTGCACGCGATCATCTGGGTGCAGCTTCGCAGGGGCGCGAAGCGCGCACTACGCGGCTCCCTGGCGTGAGATCCATGGAGCTACCAAGTCATGCGCAAGCCGGCGGAGAAAACGTGGTTGTCGATGCCGGTACCGAGCTCGCCGTCGTAGCGGAGGTAGACCGACGTCGCCTCGGCGATGGCGGTGTTGGCGGCGAGGCCGATGGTGGCGGAGTCGCGCTGCGGAGCCGCGCCATAGACGGTGTAGCCCAGGGTCGGCGCGCCGGCGAAGCTTGCGGTGACGGGCCGCGAGGTGTCGGCATATTCATGCGCCCAGCCTAGCCGGAACTGCAGCGCCAGCTTCTCGCGCCAGCCCATGTCGATGCCGCCGGCGAGTTCGGCGCCCAGCACCGTGCGCACCGAGTTCGTCGTCTGCTGCGCAACGTTCAAGTTCAGGGAGCTCGCGCCGGCCTCGCTGAACGCCGCCTGGTTGACGGTCATCGCCTGGAATCGCGCGAACGGCGTCAGCGAAGCCGCCGCCGGTTCGTAGATCCAGACCTTGTAGCCGGCCTCGGCCTGACCCAGCAGTTGGTTCGCCCCGGTGCGGCCCATCGCCGTGCGTGTCGGCAGGCCCGGGATGACGATCTGGCGCGTCATCTGGTTGTCGTTGTAGGCGTAGCCTGCCAGGGCATCGAGATAGAAGGCGCTCTGGGTGAACGAGCCATAGAGCGAGCCGCTGTAACTGTCGCTGGTGCCGCGACCGTTGAAGCCGCTGGCCCACTGGTTGCCGCTGGCAAAGCCGACGCCGAGACCGGCCAGCAGGTTTGGGCTGAAGCGATAGTCGACGCCGGTCGAGACGCCGCCGGCGTTGTAGGTGAGCGTGGCGCTGTTGTTGTTGCCGGCAACGCTGCCGGTGGCGCCGAGCGCGCTGCCCCACAGGCTCCACGGGCTTGGGCCCGCGCCGTCGCAGGCGACATCGCAGGCCTCGGCCAGCGCCACGCGCGTGCCGCCGCCGGAGCTGCCGCGCGCCAGACTCATCTGCTGGCCCAGCACGTTCATGAACATCAGCCCACTCGACATGTTGGCCGAGCCGAAGCCGGAATACTGCTGGCCGCTGATCGCCGTCAGCGCCGCCGGCCCCTGCTGGGTGTTGAGGCTGGAGAGCGCATTGAGCACTGTATTGAAGTCGCCGGTGGCGGTGGCATTGGCCTGGTCGAGCACGGTGCCGACGGCGCGCTGGTTGCCGGTCTGCGCGCCCGCCGCGAAGGCGCCGTTCGTCTGGAACAGCAATAGATAGACGTTGTTGGCGTCGTAGGAGAGCGACGGCGTCAGAAAGGCGAAGTTGCTGGTGACGTTGGAATAGGTGCCGGTCCGGCCGCCGGTGGCGCTGAGGATGGTGTAGGTCGTGTTGCGCGCATAGGTGCCGGGCTGGGCCAGCACTTGCACCGCGCCGCCGTTAATCGTGGCCGTGCCGGGCGGGCCGGTGACGTTGATGCGGTCGCTCTGGCCCGCGGCATCGACCTCGACCTGATAGACTCCACCGTTCTGCACGTAGCTGCCGACGACATTCAGCGTGCCGATCGAATTGCCCGGCGCCACTGCACCGTTGTTGACGACGCCGCCGAAGATCGTGCCGCTGCCGCCCAACGTGCCGGCGACGCCCACCGTCACGCTACTATTGATGCTGCCATTGATGGTGAGTGTGCCGGCCGACACCGTGGTTGGGCCGGCATAAGTGTTGCTTCCTGACAGCGTCAGCGTGCCGGTGCCGACTTTCACCAATTGCCCGCCACTGCCCAGGATTTCACCGTTCACCTCAGTCGAGAGATTGTTGCTACCGACCGTGAGCTGGTTGGCGCCGAGAAAGATCCTGCCCAAGCCCTCGATTGAACCCGCCGTTACGGCCCCCGAAGTGACAGTGGAGAAGTCGAGTCCGAGACCGTTGTTTGCGAAACGCGCTTGGCCGCCGTTGCTGGACTGGGTGAAGATGGCGACCGAGCCGGGGTTGTTGATGATGGTTGCATTGTCGGCGGTGCTCGAGCCATTGAATTGCATGATTCCGCCGTCATTTGTGGTGATAGTGGCATTGCCGGCCGTACTCGTGTCGAAGAACTGGGTACTCCCGAATGAGTTGTTGGTGATGGCGGCATTACCGGCCGTACTGGCGCCTCTAAAGGTCGTACCTCCGCCATTGTTGGTAATGGAGGCAATCCCCGAGGTATCGGCATTGACGACATTGAAAATAGCATTGTTCATCGTCACCGCGCCGGTGATCGTTCCGGTGCTACCACCTGACACGCCGAGCTGGAGGGTGCCGCTATCCACCGTCGTGCCGCCCAAGTAGCCGTTCGTGCCGGTCATGATCGTCGTGCCGGCGCCCTGTTTGGTCAGGCCACCGGCACCTGTCATGTTGCCGGCGTAGGTGCCGGTGCCGGTCTGATCGAACACGACCGCAGCGTTGTTTGTGATGGCGCCCTGCAGGCTGGCAGCGTTGCCCTGCAAGATGCCACCGCTCACGGTGGTGCCCCCGCTGTTGATGTTGACGCCGCTTAGGATCAGCGTGCCGGCTCCCTGCTTGGTCAGGCTGCCGGTACCCGACATGCTGCCGGCATAGGTGCCGGTACTGGCCTGGTCGAACACTACGGCGGCATTATTGACGATATTCCCCTGCAGGCTGGTCGTACTGCCCTGCAGGATGCCGCCGCTCACCGTCGTGCCGCCGCCGTAGGTGTTGGCGCCGGACAACGTCACGGTGCCGGCACCCTGCTTCGTCAGGTTGCCGTTGCCAGACATGACGCCGGCATAAGTACCGTTCGCGTTCTGGTTGAACACGACCGAGGCGTCGTTCACGATGTTGCCCTGCAGGCTGGGCGTCGTGCCTTGCAGGATGCCGCCGTTTACCGTCGTGCCGCCCGAGTAAGTGTTGGGGCCGGCCAGGACGAGGGTGCCCGCTCCCTGCTTGACCAGTGTGCCGCTGCCGGAAATGACGCCGCCGTAAGTGAAGTTGGAGGCTCCCTGGTTCACCGTCAGGGTACTGGAGCGCAAGTCGACAGTGCCCCCGCTACCAGACAAGGAGGCTACGGTCTGGGTGCCGCCGGTGACTTGGAATGTGCCACCATTCACCGTCAGGGCCCCGGTCAAGGCAAGGCTTCCGCCGGCGGCGAGTTCCAGTACGCCGGCGTTTACGGTTGTCCCACCTGTGTAGGTGTTGGCGCCCAGCAGTGTGAGGCCGCCGACATCTCCCATCACCAACGAGCCGGTGCCCGAGATGGTGCCATTGAAGCCGGCTGACCCGCCACCACCGACGACGAGTTGTTTGCTGCCGAGCACAACGTTACCGCCGCCCGAGATCATCCCCACTGTGGTGCCGCCTGTTGTCAGGTTGGAGATGTCGAGCATCGATCCTGAAAGGGTGTTGAAAACGGCCTGCCCGCCCGATGCGGAGTCCACGAGCGTCGCTGTCGCGCCCGACTGGACACTGATGAACGCAGCGCCGGCCGTGCTGTTGTCGCGGAAGGCAATGGTCGTGCCGACGCCGGAGGTGGTGATGGTGGCGTTGCCGGCCGTACTATTGTTGTTGAGGAAGATGCCGCCGGCCCCGCTTGCGCTGATGAACGCTCCGGGGATGCCGGGCATCGAGCCGGTGCCGGCCGACGCCGAATTATTGAGCGTCAGGACGGTGCCATTGAAATTGAGGCTCTGACCAACGCTGGAATTGTTGATAATGCCCGCGCCGCCCAGCGTCAGCGACCCGCCGCTCAGCGTATAGGACGAGAAGCCGGCGTTGAACTGCAGCCCTCCTAGGCTGGGATTGCTGGAAAGCGAGACAGTAGTGGTGTTCGAGGTCCCGAAGTTCGCCGTCCCGGTCGGCACCACGGCTGGTGTCCAGTTGCTGGCCGTGCCGAAGTCGGACGTGGCCGGAGCCGCAAGCCATGTCGCATTTTGGGCCTGGGCGCCTAGCGGTGTGAGACAGGTCGCCACCAGCAGAATCGCCGGCAAGCAGTCCTTCAAACGCAACGCACGTCGCACACGAGCCACACCACTCTCCTGGCGCCCTCCTCCGTCCGCTCGCGCCGACCTCCGAGGTGAAGCCTCCGAACGAGTAGTGGAGCCGGTGGAGAATTTCAACGCATATTGCCGCGATTGTATGACAGTTGCGCGAACATGAGAAAATGCCAGCACCTGCTTCACCGTTGTTGCGGAGGTGGAGGAATGTCGCGGCTGCGAGCCACCGATTCCCGGCTGTGCTGTCAAAGTGCCAGCGTCCATCGCGCGGTTGATCTATCCATAGGATATTGACGATCAGACGGAATTTCGATAGTCCTCTTCCTGCTCAACGCAGGAGGAGATGCAAGACATGGGCTGGACGCACTGCCCGATCGAAGAGGTTCCCGCCGAGGTACTGGCCGAGAAGCCGCCGGCCCCGCGCAAGCGGACGCTGGCGCACAAGAAGCGCGACTACGAGCGCCATCTGATGCGCTGGGGCTGTCACCTGGACGCCGCGGCGCGGGCCGGCGTCGATCCGCGCACGGCGCGGCGCTGGCGCGAGGAGGATCCCGACTTCGCGCAGCGCTGCGACGTGTCGCTGTCGATCTACATCGACAGGGTCGAGGAGGAAGCGTCCGTCCGCGCCACCCGGCCGCAGTTCCGCACGACCTGGTATCGCGGCCGGCAGATCAGCCACGTGCGCCGGCTCAACGATGCGATGCTGATGCGCCTGCTGCGCCGCCTGCCCCTGAAGCCGGGAAGAGAGTTGTGAATTCGATTCCCGTGATGCCCGCACATGGCGGACATTTTGGGCGCGGCATGCGGCGGCGAATCTCGCGCGATATCAGCGCGTTGGCGGGCAAAATCGGGACACTGGCGACGCGCGGGTTGAGTTTTTTTCTTTTCCGCCACTGCGGCGGACATTTTCAGGCGCTCGTTCCGACGGGCTCAGCCCCACCCCGCCAGTGCCTTCTCCAGGCTTTCCGGCCCGCGATAGAGCATCGCGCGCCAGCCCGCCATCCGCGCGCCGTCGACGTTGGAGGCCTTGTCGTCGACGAACAGGATCGACTGCGCGACGGTGACGCCCATGCGCGCCTGGGCGGCGGTGTAGAAGACGCGGTCGGGCTTGCAGACGCCCAAGGCCGCCGAATAGACGATCTCGTCGAAATGCGAACTGAGGCCGGCATGGTCGCGCAGGTAGGCGATGCGATGGTGCTCCTGGTTGGTGGCGGCGTAGACGCGGCCGCCGGTGCGCTTGCGCCAGGCATCAGCCTGGGCCAGCACGCCGCGGTCGATGATGGCGTCCTTGTCGAACCAGTAGGCCACGAACTCCCCGAGCCGGCCGGCGAGGCCCTTGGTCTCGAAGTAGTCCTGCAGGGCCACATAGAGGTCGAGCCGGCCGCGCAGCACTTCCATGAACTCCGGCTTGAGGAAGAACTCCGGCGCCAGCTCATCGTCGTGGCTGATCCCCCAGTCCGCCTTCAAGGTGGCGTACCAGGGCTCGGGCGATCCCGGCTGGGCGAGCGAGACGACGCCATCGATGTCGAGGACGAGGACGGGGCTGGCGGACATGGGCCGTCATGCTACAGCAAATCCGTGGAACTCGTGGTCCCTTCTCTCGACCGGCTGCCGGCCTATGCCGACGCCCTGCGGCGTGGCTTCTGGTCGGACAATCTCCGTCGCGAGGAGTCCGCCCGCGAGGAGCTGGCGAAGATCGCGGCCGATCCCGCCGCCTTCGTGGCCTCGCTCGACGATCCCGAGGCCAGGGGCGGACCGATCAAGCTACTGAACGGCAGTACGGTGACGCGCCTGCCGGGCTACCGCCGCTGGATGTGGGACGACGGGTTCTGCGGCTCGGTGAATTTTCGCTGGCAGCCCGGCACGTCCGACCTGCCGGAATACGTGCTGGGCCATCTCGGCTATGCCGTCGTGCCGTGGAAGCAGCGGCGGGGCTACGCCACGCGGGCCCTGGCGCTGATGCTGCCGGAGGTGCGCAAGTTCGGCCTGGCGCATATCGACCTCACCACCGACCCGGACAACCTGCCGTCGCAGAAGGTCATCACGGCCAATGGCGGTTCCCTGGTCTCACGCTTCGTCAAGGTGGCCGGCCATGGCGGCGGCGAGACGCTGCTGTTTCGCATCCCGCTTTAGCCGCCAACCCGCACCACGGTCTCGGCCATCGCCGACAGGAGCGACAGGCCACGGGCCTTCAGGGCGCGCGAAGAATCCTTGCCGCCGATCTGGCCGTCCAGCAGCAGGCTGATGAAGCCGTGCACGGAGGCGCCGGCGAAGTCGGCCATGCGCTGCTTGATCTCGCCCGAGGCGTGCGGGATGACCGCCTCCACGGCGGCGGCCTGGAGGGCGCGGACGGCCTCCGAGGCCGCGGCAAGGGCGGGCGTGTCGAGCCGGTTGGCCTCGCGGCTGAACATGAGCTGGAACAGGGCCGGATTGCCGGCGGCGAAGGCCATATAGCCGACCCCCTGGCCGACCAGGCGGGCGGTGGCGCCGCCCTCGGGCCCGTTGCCGTCCGCCCTCGCGGCCTCGGCGGTCATGGCGACTCCCAGTTCCTGGAAGCCGCGGACCGCGAGTTCGGCCAGCAGATCGTCGATCGAGGCGAAATGATAGGCCGGTGCCGCATGCGAAACCCCGGCCCGGCGGGCGCATTCGCGCAGGGTGAAGCCGCGGATGCCCTTCTCTTCCAGAAGCGCGCGGCCGGACGTCGCCAGGGCCTCGCGGAGCTGGCCGTGATGGTAGGGTTGGGCTTTGGGATTGGCCATTTTGCCTCCGACAAGATTTTTCGCACCAAATCTTGACGATGGAAAGAGGCGGAAATCTGGCTGACTTCGGCCCTGCTCTGTGGCTTCGTCGGAACCCGGAAGCAAAGGGAGAAGCCGGGAGATGTCATTCGAAGCCTGGGCCGCGTTCGCGGCAGCGTCGACCGTCCTGCTGATCATCCCGGGGCCGACGGTGCTGCTGGTGGTGTCCTACGCCCTGGGCCAGGGTTGGCGGACAGCTCTTCCCATGGCCATCGGCGTGGCCCTGGGCGACTTCACCGCCATGACACTGTCCATGCTGGGGCTGGGAGCGCTCCTCGCCACCTCGGCCACCCTGTTCACCGCGCTGAAGTGGGTGGGCGCGGCCTATCTGGTCTACCTCGGGATCAAGCTCTGGCGGGCCGGCGACACGCTGGACGCGGCGCCGCGCACCGACGCGATCTCGGCCGCCCGGATGCTGGGCCATGCCTGGCTGGTGACGGCGCTCAATCCCAAGAGCATCACCTTCTTCGTAGCCTTCCTGCCCGCCTTCCTCGACGCCAGGGCAGACTTCCTCACCCAGATGCTGGTGTTCGAGACGACCTTCCTCGCCCTCGCCTTCGCCAATGCCTTCGGCTACGCGCTGGTGGCCGCCAAGGCGCGGCGCTTCGCCGGCAACCCGCGGGCGATCGGCGTGGTCAACAAGGTGGGCGGCGGCCTGCTGGTGAGCGCCGGCGTGGCCACGGTCAGCCTCGGCGGATCGAGGAGCTGATCCGCCCGACGCGCGTCGCCGGGATGCGCGTCCCGGAGACAGAGGGTAGTGGCGAGCCCGGCTGGATTCGAACCAGCGACCACCAGCTTAGAAGGCAGGTGCTCTATCCTCTGAGCTACGGGCCCGAATTGGCAGGATAACACATCGGCGACGAGCCCCTTGCAAAGGCTCGGGGTGACGGCCGATGGTCGACGGCCGCGGCCGTCAGTGGGTCCAGCGGCCGACGCGGGTGTAGGCGAAATTGTCGGCGTAGGCCTTGGGTCTGACCGGCCGCGCATGGGGCAGCTCGACCGTGTACTGCCAGCCGTTCTTGTCGGCGTGGGCCTTGGCTTCCTCGAGCGTCGCGAAACGCAGCTTCACCTGCTCCATGGTGTCGCGCGAACTGGTCCAGCCCATCAGCGGGTCGACCTGCTTGGGCGATGGCTCCGGCTCGAGCACCCACGCGTGGGTGTTGCGCATTCCGGACTGCATGGCCGTCTTGGCCGGCTTGAAGATGCGAACCTTCATGAACTCCAATACTCCACTGGCGGGGCCGTGGTCGGGGCGGCCGGATTTGAACCGACGACCTTCTGCGCCCAAGGCAGACGCGCTACCAGACTGCGCTACGCCCCGCCGCAAGGACTTGCAGGCGGGGGACTTCTACCAGCGGCAGCGGTCCCTCGAAAGCGCAAATTCCGGGTGCTAGACTTCGTCATGTTCGATCAAACATCCGAGGAAGGCCGCCCCGGGCGCGCGCCTTCGGTCAATGTCCTGGGCGGCGCCCTGCAGCTCTGCTCCGTCCAACCCGTGACCGGCTTCTATCGCGACGGCTGCTGCAACACCGGCCCCGAGGACGTCGGCCTGCACACGGTCTGCGTCGTCGCGACGGCGGCGTTCCTGGCCTTCTCCAGGGCCCACGGCAACGACCTCTCCACCGCCATGCCCCAGTACGGCTTTCCCGGCCTGCAACCGGGAGACCGCTGGTGCCTGTGCGCCGCCCGCTGGAAGGAAGCCCTCGCGGGCGATGCCGCCCCGCAGGTCGTGCTCGAGGCCACCCATGCCGCGACGCTGCGCGTCGTGCCGCTCGACGAACTGAAGAAACACGCCTTCTGCCCGAACTAGGACTCGCTGAACTGGTGGTCGGTCCTGAAGCGCTGCTCAGGCGTTGCCGAAGATCGCGTGCCTGACCTTGTCGCCCGGCTTGATGCCCAACAATTTGGCGCTGCCGCCATTGATCTCGAGCACGGCGCGCACCGGGAACTGGCTGGGAATGGTATCGGTCGACAGCGGCACGGCGTTGGAATGGATGTGCCGGATGGTGCCGTCGGCGGCGATGAAGATCATGTCGAGCGGGATCAGGGTGTTCTTCATCCAGAAGCTGACGGGCATCTCCTGGTAGAAGTCGAACAGCATGCCTTCGTAGGGGCCCAGACTCTTGCGGAACATCAGGCCGTGCGACCGCTCGACGTCATTCGTGGCCAGGTCGACCTCGAACTTGAGATCGCGTCCGCCGGTGCCGATGACCAGCGACGAGCGCTTGAACTTGATGTCGGCGCCCTGCGCGACCGCGGCGCCGGCCACCAAGGCGAAGGGGGCCGCGAAAAAGACCCGGCGGCCAAGCGGCCGATGAAACCCTGCGAATGCCATGCTCATGGGATAAAGCCTGCGGGCCGATTTCGTCAAACTCAAGACACTTGCGTGACGGCGGAGCGCTTCCCATAGTGCAGCGCAATCATCGGGGGGAGCCGCGCCGCGGCTGAGAGGTTCGCAAGAACGACCCCGGGAACCTGATCCGGTTAATGCCGGCGTAGGGACTGGTGACTTTCGTGATGCCTGCCCTTTCTCTTTCCGTGCGTGGCGCGCGCATCGCCTTCGGCGACCGCGTGGTGACGAACGACCTAACGCTCGACTTTCCCGGTGGCCGGACGACGTGCCTGCTGGGGCGCAGCGGGGTGGGCAAGACCTCGCTGCTGCGTTGGTTGGCGGGCCTGCTGCCGGGCACGGAACGGGCCCAGCCGCTCGCCTACATGGCGCAACGGGACCTGCTGCTGCCCTGGCTCAGCATCCGCGACAATGTCCTGCTCGGCTACCGTTTGCGTGGCGACGCGGCCGCGCTCGGGGCCGCCGAGCCGCGGGCACGCCACCTGCTCTCGGAGGTAGGTCTCGGCCACAGGCTGGGCGACCGCCCAGAGATGCTCTCGGCCGGCATGCGCCAGCGCGCGGCCCTGGCGCGCACGCTCTGCGAGGACCGGCCGGTGGTCCTGATGGATGAGCCGTTCGCCCATCTCGACGCGGTCACGCGGCTGGAACTGCAGGATCTGGCGGCGCGGTTGCTCGCGGGCCGCACCGTGGTGCTGGTGACGCACGATCCCCTGGAAGCCCTGAGGCTCGGCCACCAGGTCCGCGTGCTGTCGGGGACGCCCTTCCGCGTCGGCCCGGCCATCGAACCTCCGGGGCCGGTCCCGCGCGATCCGTCCGACCCGGTGCTGCTCGGCCTGCAGGGCCGCCTGATCGCAGATCTGCGGAGCGCCGCGTGAGGCCTCTGATCACCGCGATCGGCCTGCTCCTCGCCTGGGAGCTGCTGGCATGGGCGGCCGGCGTACCCGTCTACATCCTGCCGCCGCCGTCGCGTGTTGCCGTGGTGCTGGTCGAGCGCTTCGATCTCCTGCTGGAGCAGGCGGCCTGGACGGCGACCGAGATGATTTTGGGCCTGGTGCTGGGGCTGATCCTCGGTGCCGCGCTGGCCGTCGTGTTCGCCGCCTCGGCCGGCTGGCGACGCTGGGCGTTGCCGCTGGTCATCGTCTCCCAGGCCATTCCGGTGATCGCCATCGCCCCGTTGCTGGTGCTGTGGCTGGGTTACGGCATGGCCTCCAAGGTCGCGATGGCGGCCCTGGTGATCTTCTTTCCGGTGGTCAGCACACTCTATGACGGGCTGCGCCGCACGGATTCCGGCTGGCTCGACCTCGCACACACGATGGACGCCCGGCCTCGTGCGGTGCTGCTCCAGATTCGCCTGCCCGCCGCCCTGCCGGCCTTCGCCTCCGGCGCCCGAATTGCCGCCGCCGTGGCGCCGATCGGCGCGGTGATCGGCGAATGGGTCGGCGCGAGCGCGGGCCTCGGCTACCTGATGACCCAGTCGCTCGCACGCGGACAGGCGCCGCTCGCCTTTGCCGCGCTCTTTCTGCTGAGCCTGCTCGGCCTCGCGCTCTACCACGTGACCGACTGGGCGGCCCGTCGACTGGTCCCCTGGCAATCGCCTCAAGGAGAATGAGCATGCGCATCCTGCTTCGAGCCATCATGGCTCTCGCTCTTGCCTGCACCGCCCTGCCCGCCCTGGCGCAGGACAAGGTCCGCGTCCTGCTCGACTGGTTCGTCAATCCCGACCATGCGGCGCTGGTCGTGGCCAAGCAGCGCGGCGTCTTCGCCAAGCATGGGCTCGACGTCGAACTGATCGCCCCGGCCGATCCCAACGCGCCGCCCAAGCTGGTGGCGGCGGGCCAGGCGGAGTACGCCGTGTCGTACCAGCCGACCCTGCAGATGCTCGTGGCCGAGGGGCTGCCACTGGTGCGTGTCGGCGTCCTCGTCGCCCAGCCGCTCAATTCGCTGGTGGCGCTGGCGGATGGGCCGGTGAAAGCCCTCGCCGATTTCAAGGGCCGCAGGATCGGCTACTCCATCGCGGGCTTCGACGAGGCGCTGCTGGGTGCGATGCTGGAGAGTGCCGGACTCACTCTCAAGGACGTGACCCTGATCAACGTCAATTTCGCGCTGACCACGGCGCTGATGAGCAAGCAGGTCGACGGCGTGATCGGCGCGTTCCGCAACTTCGAGCTCAACGATCTCGAGCTGAACAAGACCAAGGGCCGCCTCTGGCTGGTCGAGAAGAACGGCGTGCCGACCTACGACGAGCTGATCCTGGTGGCCAAGCGCGAGACCGTCGACATCGCACGCACCAGGAAGCTGCTGGCCGCGATCGCCGAGGCGACGGCCTGGCTCAAGGCCAATCCCGCGGAAGCCTGGGCCCTGTTCGCAAAGTCCGGCAAGGAGCTCGACAACGACCTCAACAAGGCCGCCTGGAAGGACACGCTGCCCCTGCTGGCCGATGATCCCGTCGCCCTCGACCGGGCACGTTACGAGACGTTCGCGGCGTTCCTGGTGAAGCGCGGCCTGATCAAGCAGGCGCCTTCGGCCGACAGTTACCTGCGTGACTTCAGGTGACTGGCCTCAGGCGGCCCGGATTTCGATGACCTGAAGGCCCTTCTGTCCCTCGGCGACGCGGATCATCACCTTCTGGCCGGGGGCCAAGGCGTCCATGCCGTGCCGGCGCAGCACCGCGGCATGGACGAAGATGTCGCCGTCGGCCGCCTCGCGCGTGACGAAGCCGTAGCCGCGTTCGTTATTGTACCATTTGACCAGGGCGACGATGTATTCGCCCATCGCCACGCCATCCGGTATCGCCGGAGGCTTGGGCGCAACTGCGACCGCTGTCGAGGAATCAACCTCGAGCACCTTCATGACCTGCCAGCCCTTGGGGCCACGCACGCCGGCGCAAACGACGGTCGCCCCAGGCTTGAGATCTTCATGCCCGGCTTGCCGAAGTGTCGTCACATGCAAGAACGCGTCGCTATTGTCGATGTCGAGGGCCAGAAATCCGTAGCCCTTGACAGCGTTGAACCACTTTACTTTACCACGCAGCTCAACCGTACCCGCGTCCCCGCTCGCTTCCCCCTGCTGGGTCGTCATTCAACGATCCCGTGTTGTTATGCGGAAATCCTATCATTCTTGCGCGCAGACGCAACAGTCCTTGTGACCGGGCGCCGGGGCCAGCTAGACGAGAATATCGATGCAACGAGGAGACGTCGTCCGATGTTCAAAGCCGATCTGTTCAAGGGAAAGCGCTTTCTCGTCACCGGCGGCGGGACGGGCCTCGGTCGGATGATGATGGAAAAATTCGTCGAACTGGGCGCCGATTGCGTGATCTGCGGCCGGCGCGGCGGCGTGCTGGACGAGACGGCCAAGCAGGTCATGGCCAAATATCCCGGCCGCCGGGTCGATACCCATACCGTCGATATCCGGGTCGCCACTGCCGTGGAGGAGATGATCGAACGGATTTGGGCTACCGGCCCGCTCGATGGCCTCGTCAATAATGCCGCCGGCAACTTCATTTCGCAGACCAAGGACCTCAGCCCTCGCGCCTTCGATGCGATCGCCAACATCGTGCTGCATGGCACGTTCTACATGACCAATGCCTGCGGCAAGCGCTGGATCGCCGAGAAGCGCAAGGCGAGCGTGCTCAGTATCCTCACCACCTGGGTGTGGACCGGCAGCCCCTTCGTCGTGCCCTCGGCCATGTCCAAGGCCGGTGTCGCGGTCATGACCCAGAGCCTCGCCGTCGAGTGGGCGCGCCACGGCATCCGCCTCAACGCCATCGCCCCCGGCCCCTTTCCGACCGAGGGCGCTTGGGCACGGCTCAATCCGCTGAAGGAAGGCGATGACAATCGCTACAACACGCGCAATCCGATGGGCCGCGTCGGGCGACCCAGCGAGCTCGCCAACATGGCCGCCTTCCTGATGAGCGAGGAGGTCGAGTACATCAACGGCGAGGTCATCGCGATCGACGGTGCCATGGGCATCATGGGCAACGGCACCTTCTCGAACATGATGGCCTACAGCGACGCCGATTGGCAGCGCATCCGCGAGCAGATCCAATCGACCAACGCCGCCGACAGGGCCAAGCGCGGCTAGGCCCTTCTCTTACGCTTGGCGGAGAACCGACGTCAGGGTGTGATGGAAGTGGACGATGGCGCTTTCGAATTTTCCGAAGGTGAAGGCGTCGTTGGCGCCGCTGTCCAGGCCGCGCTGGATCGCCTGCACCACGGCCCTGTCTTCGGCCGCGCCGGTCGTGCCGACGAACTCGGCATCGCGCCTGGCCTCGGCCAACGCCTCGGGATCGCCGCCGCCGCCATTGGTCAGCGCATAGGTGATCTGCCGAGTGCGGTCGGTCGCCAGGGGCTCGAGAATCACGACGTTGGTGTGGCGCGACAGGACGGCGATCAGGACGTTCGGGAACAGGTGGTAGACGTAGGTCAGCAGGCCTGCCACCCGCCGTTCCTGAGGCGGCACCTTGGCCAGCTTCTTGATGCGCTGGAACGGATAGGTGACGCGGCTGTTGCGGCCGAACAGGTCGATGACGTTCAGGTTGTCGAACCCATAGGGGAGGAAGCTCTCCGGGTGGGTCGACTTGATGTGATAGCCCTCGATGAAGCTTTCGAGCAGGATCTTCCAGTTGACCTCGAGGTCGCGCTCCGCCGTCGCGAAGACGCGCTGGTCTGGAGCAATCAACTTGTCCAGCCCATCGAGCGAATCCTCGCCCGGCAGCGGTTCGTTCTGGGTGACGAAGACGAGCCCCAGATGCTCCTTCGCCACGACCGGGACCAATGGATGCGCATCCTTGTCGAAACCTGGGAATCCCTCTTCGTGCGGGATGTGGCGCAGCCTGCCTTCGAGATTGTAGGTCCAGCCGTGGTAACGGCAGACGAACGCCTTGCCGCACCCCGAGCCACTGGCGACCTGCATGCCGCGATGCCGACAGGCATTGCGGAAGGCACGAACCTTTCCGTCGGCGCCTCGAACGACGACGATCGGCGTGCCGGCAGCCTCGCGGGCGACGTAGGAGCCGGGCTCTGGTAAGGCCGCCGACGGACAGAATGGCGTTGGCAACCGCTTGAGCACCTGCCCGATTTCCGCGGCCAGCCGCCCTTCCGATCGATAGTTCTCGACCGGCTCCCGCCAGACGCTTTGCCCAACGTCGGTCGTTCTATTGGCGATGTGGTCGAGCACGCGTTGCGCGACCGATTGGTCGTCCATCATCGTCTTCATCGCCGGTCTCCTTTCCGCCCCTTTCAATCATACGCCAGGGTGAAGAGCCCTCCAGTCCAAAGTGTTGCATGAATGCAACACGCCGAGACGATTATTACGAGGGAGTGACCCGGGCAGCCTGCTATGGCCGCATTTGAGCCAAAGTGTCGGGGCTATCTACCCTCTCCTCTTTCTCCAGTTTCGGGTCCCTGTGAGATCTTGCCGTGCGGTTGAGCAGTAAGTCGGTCTCCCGGACGTTCAGAGCCGGAGCGCGGCGGCGCTTCGTGCCTGTCGGCATTTTCGCCATAGGCCTCCTGTTTGCCGTGGGCGGCGGGGCGATGGCCCAATCCGTCGAATTCCGCCATTGGCACGGCGTCACGGCGACAATCCGCCAACCCGAACAGGTCGTCGCAGGCACCCAGGCCGAATGGCGGGCCCTGTGGGGCCGGGTCGGCCTTCCCGCCCCGGACATGTTCGAGCAGGGCCGCATGAATGCGGTCGGGATTTTCCTCGGCCGTCGCGGTGGCGAGGGTTACGCCGTCAATGTCCTGTCGACCAGCCGGCGGCGCGACCGCATCGTGGTCGTCTTCGAAGAACGGATGCCGCCCGATATCATGTTGGCACAACGCGCGGCGCCGAGGCCGGTAGCCGGTGGCTCGCCCTTGGGCGCCGCGGGCACGACGCTCGGACCGGCCGGCCCGGGCAGTGCGGGCTTTGCCGCCTCCGGGACCGGAGTCCCCGCCACCACCAGCCTGCCACCCTCGTCGAGCCGCCCCACCGGTCCGTCCACGTCGCCTTGGGCCATCATCCTGATCCACCGGGCCGACCTGCCGATCTCGGTCGAGCAGCGGCTGTTCCGGTAGCCCAGCGGATCAATGGGAGTGCCGAGGCACCCCCTTCGTCCTGGCGATCTTCTGGTAATTGACCGCGAAATCGAGGCAGGCGCCGCTTGCGAGCTGCCCCACGAACTTGCGCTGCAACTCCTGCCACGGCGTCTGGCTCTCCGTGATGTTCGGCTTCCACGCCGCCTTGCGCTTGGCGAGTTCAGCGCTCGAAATCAGGATGTCGGCGCGCCGTTTGCCGATGTCGACGCGAACCTTGTCGCCCGTCTTCAGAAGGGCCAATCCGCCGCCGACTGCGGCTTCCGGCGAAGCGTTCAGGATCGAGGGACTGGCCGACGTGCCGCTTTGCCGGCCATCACCTACGCAAGGCAGAAGGAGCACGCCGCCCTTCACCAAGCGGTCGGGTGGCAGCATGTTCACCACCTCGGCCGCTCCCGGGTAGCCCACCGGCCCAGTATTGCGGATGAACAGAATGCTGTTTTCGTCGATCGGCAGCCTGGGGTCGTTGATCCGGTGGTGATAGTCCTCCGGCCCTTCGAACACGATCGCGGTGCCTTCGAAGGCGTTCCTGTCGCCTTTGCGTTCGAGGTACTTCTTGCGGAACTCGGGCGAGATCACCGACGTCTTCATGATCGCCGAGTCGAACAGGTTGCCGGTCAGCACGGCGAAGCCCGCGGTACCGAGCATCGGCTTGTCATAGGTCTTGATCACCTCGCCGTCGGCCCGCGTCGCGCCCTTGAGGTTTTGCGCCATTGTCTTGCCCGTGACGGTGAGCGCATTGCCGTGGATCTTTTTCTTGCGCAGGAGCTCGGCCATCACCGTGGGCACGCCGCCGGCACGATGGAACGCCTCGCCGAGGTACTTGCCGGCTGGCATGCAATTCACCAGCAGCGGGACGTCGTAGCCGATCCGGTCCCAATCCTCATTGACCAGCTTCACGCCGATATGGCGGGCGATCGCATTGATATGGGGCGGGCAATTGGTCGACGCCCCCAGCGCGCTGGCCGCGACGATGGCGTTCTCGAACGCCTTGCGGGTCAGGATGTCGGACGGCTTCAGATCCTCCCACACCATGTCGACGATGCGCTTGCCGGTCTCGTAGGCGATCTGGCCGCGTTCCCGGTAGGGGCCCGGAATGGCTGCACAGCCGGTGAGCGACATGCCGAGCGCCTCGGCCATGCTGTTCATCGACAGCGCCGTGCCCATGGTGTTGCAATGGCCGACGCTGGGCGCGCTCGATGCAACCATCTCGACAAATTGCTCCATATCGATGCGCCCGGCCGCCAGTTCCTGGCGGGCGTACCATACGATGGTGCCGGATCCCGCCAGGCCACCGGCAAAATGGCCGTCGAGCATCGGCCCGCCCGACAGGACGATGGCCGGAATGTCGACCGTCGCCGCCCCCATGAGCATCGCCGGAGTGGTCTTGTCGCAGCCCGTGGTGAGTACGACGCCGTCGAAGAAGTAGCCGTACAAGCACTCGACCAGGCTCAGATAGGCGAGATTGCGGTCGAGAGCGGCCGTCGGCCGCTTGCCCGTCTCCTGGATGGGATGGACTGGAAACTCAATGGGGATGCCACCGGCGTCGCGGATGCCGTCACGCACGCGGCTCGCCAGGTCGAGGTGGTGGCGGTTGCAAGGCGAGAGGTCGCTGCCGGTCTGGGCGATGCCGATGATCGGACGGCCACTGCGCAGCTCGGCGAGCGTCAGGCCGAAATTCATGTAGCGTTCGAGATACAGCGCCGCCATCGTCGGGTCGCCCGGAGCGTCGAACCATTCCCGACTGCGCAGCCGCCGATTGCCGCGATTCGCTGCATTGGCGCCCTTCTTTTTGGCCATCCGCGTTCCTCCATGTCTCGTTGACGCAAGCGTGCGAGAAGGCGCCCCGGAAGTCCAGCGCCACGCTTGAGGTCCGCCGAGCGGCGTGACAAACGTCGTCGGATGAAGACTGCTCCGGCCATCGTTTGCCTCGGCGAACCATTGATCGAATTCAACCGGCCGCGCGAAGGCGATGGTCGAACCTGGCTGCAGGGCTTCGGCGGCGATTCGCAGAACGTGGCCATCGCGGCGGCGCGCCAGGGTGCATCGGCCGGCTACCTCACCAGCCTCGGCGAGGACTGGATGGGCGATGCGTTCCTTGCGCTATGGAAGGCCGAAGGCGTCGATGCCTCTCGCGTCACGCGCCATCCCAGCGCGCCGACCGGCGTGAGCTTCGTCACTCACAGCGAGGCCGGCCACAAGTTCGACTACCTGCGCAAGAACTCCGCCGCCTCCCTGATGACACCCGATGCTTTGGCAGCCGACTACATCGCCGGCGCCCGGTTCTTCCATCTGTCGGCCATCGGCCAGGCGATCAGTGACAGCGCCCGGCAGACCTGCGACGCCGCCATCGCCGCGGCCCGCGCGGCCGGCGTGAAGATCTCCTACGACACCAACCTGCGCCTGCGGCTATGGGGCCTCGACGTCGCACGCCAAACGATCGACGCCACCATCGCCCGATGCGACGTGGCGCTTCCCAGTCTCGATGATTCGCAACAGCTCACCGGCCTTTCCTCGCCGGATGCCATCGTCGATTACTATCTCGAACTGGGCGCTCCGCTGGTGGCGCTGAAAATGGGCGCCGAAGGATCCCTGATCGCCACGCCCCAGGGACGCTTCCGCCTGGCTGCACATCGCGTCCAGGCCGTCGACGCCACCGGCGCGGGAGATACGTTCGACGGCGCCTTCCTCGCGCGCCTGCTGGCTGGTGACGCTCTGGAAGACGCCGGCCGCTACGCCAATGTCGCCGCCGCCCTGTCGACGACGGGCTATGGCGCGGTAGCGCCCATTCCGCGACAGACCGAGGTCCTCAAAGCGCTGTCGCGCGCCCAAGCCTCGGGTTCAAGGCCCGCATAAAGCGCCAGAACACCGTGACTTGCTGGACGAGCCAGCCCCGACCATTGTCGGCATCGACGGCCGGGTCGGCCACACCTGTCGGCCGGATTCGCTCGTCATAGATCGCGGTGCCGAAAAGGATGTCCCAGATCGGGAACACGGGCGCGAAATTATGATCCTGGATATGGCGCTCTTCCGCGCTCGCCAGCGCGTGATGCAGCCGGTGGAACCGCGGCCCGACGAGCAATCTATTGCCGAGCCAGCCGAAGTTCATGTCGACGTTGGCATGGGACCAGCTTTCGATAAGGCGCCCGACCATCAGGATGATGACGTATTCCCCGGGCTGGACGCCAACCAGCTGGGAGAACAGCACCAGCGCCAGTGTGATCAGAAGGTCGTCAACGACATGGTTGCGGTCGTCAGTCCACACCGTCATCCGGCGCTGGCTGTGATGCAGGCTGTGCAGCGCCCACCACCAGGCAAAGCCGTGCTGCGCCCGGTGCAACCAATAGGCCGCAAAGTCGTAGAGAACGAAATAGGCGAGGAATGAGGCCAGCGCGTTGTCGCCGAGCCACGGCAGCACCCGCTCCAGTCGCGGTGGTGCATAGCCCCAGGCCCGCACCGTCAATTCGATCTCCTGGACCAGCGGATAGGTGACGACGAAGATGGCCAGCGGAATGACGCCGAGCTTGTTCAGCACCGTGTAAACCTGGTCGACCAGGACCAGGTGGTCGTCCTTGCCGGGTTTCTCGAGCGGCCATCGGCGCTCGAAGAAACGCATGCCGACGGCGATGACGACAATCTGGGCGACACCCAGCATCACGAACTCGACGGCGTTGTAGCCCGGCTCGTACCAGGCCATCAGCCCGAAATGGAAGAGGACCGGCCCGACGAAGGTCTCGAAAATCCAGGTCTGGCCGCCAACCCAGATGTCTATGAGGTCGCGCATCGGCGCGCCGGCCTACTTCGACTCGCCCGCCGTCGATGCCGCGCGTACCGGCCCTCTCGCCGGTTCCGCCGACCCGGGCTTCAGCAGGAACACGCCATGCGGAGACTTGCCTACTGGAACGCTGGCAACAACCTTGAGCTGCTCGACATCGACCACGGCGACCCGGCGCAGGAAGCGCTGCGTGACCCACAGCTCCTTGCCGTCCGGCGTGATGTCCATGCAATCCGGACCGCCGGGAATACGGATGCGGCCGACCACCTTCATTTCGTTGCTGTCGATCAGGGATACCGTGCCCTCGACGCGGTTGCTCAGAAAGTAATGACGACGGTCGCCTTTGGGCCAGAAATTGTGCGCGCCTTTGCCGGTCTGCAACGCGCCCTTCACGCTGCCGTCCTTCGGGTCCACGACAACGATGCCGTCCTCGCCGGTCAGCGCCACCAGCAACCGGTTGTTGTCCGGCAACATGACGATGCCGGCCGGCGCGTTGCCGACGGGAACGTTCCATTTCACGGTCTGCGTCTGCAGGTCGAACGCCGCAAGCCGGCCGCTCTGCTGCAGCGTAACGAAGACGGTCTTGGACTCTGCATCGAATGCGATGTGGCTCGGCAGTCCATCGATGAATATCCGCCCGGCGAGCCGGAATCCGTCGGCATGGAAGATGTCGACGTGGTCGAGCCTGTACGCTGCCGTCACGAGCCACTTGCCGTCGGGACTGAAGCCCATGTGATAGGGATCGATCACATCCTTCACGACCCGCTTGCGCTCGCCGGTATTGATATCCAGCACGAGCAGTTCGTTGGTGACCGTGGATCCGATCAGCATCTCCTTGCCGCCCGGCGTCACGATCACGTGGTGCGGCTCGCGGCCGACCGGGTGGCGCGCCAGCTCGATGCGGCCGCTGCGGCTCAGAATGCTGTAGGACGCCTCTTCCGAGTTGAGAACCAGAACGGCGTCGGCTCGGGCCGCTCCACTGGCGCCCAAGGCCAGCACAATCACCGAAAGAACCAATTTCTTCATGAGGTTCGAGCGAACTCCTTGGGCCACCTTGAAGCACCTTTCCCGCACGTGCGCTAGGGTTATTTGAGGGCAGCGGCTGCGACGGCAAGCCGCTCGATGCGGGGCCAGTCCCGGGCAATCACGGACTCTCTCGGCGCCACCCAGGACCCGCCGACGCAGACCACATTGACGAGCGACAGATAAGCCGGGGCGGTATCCGAACCGATACCTCCGGTTGGGCAGAAGCGCAACCCAGCCAACGGGGCTGCGACCGACTTGAGCCAACCCAGCCCGCCCGCCGCATCGGCGGGAAAGAACTTCAGCAGGCCAAAGCCCCGCTCGGCGAGCCGCATGGCCTCCGAAACGGTCTGGACACCGGGCAGAAAAGGCAGACCCGAAGCTGACGCCGCGGCGGCCAAATCGGCCGTGCAGCCGGGGCTGACGGCAAAGCGCGCGCCCGCTTGCTGTGCCTGGTCGAGTTGCCGGGCGTTCAGAACCGTCCCGGCACCGACCACGGCGTCCGGAACCTCGCTGGCGATGGCCTGCAACGCACCCAGCGCCGCCGCGGTCCGCAACGTGATCTCGAGAACCGGCAGGCCGCCCCGCACCAGCGCCCGCGCCAGAGGCACCGCATCGGCCTGCCGCTCGATCGTCAGGACCGGTACGACGGGCGCCAGTGCCGCAATGGCCGAGATTTCCATCGTCAGACGCTCCAGCCTCCATCGACCACGTGTATCGCGCCGGTCGTGAAGGCGGACTCGTCGCTGGCCAGATAGATGGCAAGCGCTGAGATCTCCTCGGCCGAACCGAAGCGGCCGGTGGGCTGGCGCTGCAGGAAGAACTGCTTCGCCTCGGTTCCTCCACCCAGGGCGCCGATCCGCTCGTCCAGCGACGGAGTCTGCACGGTGCCGGGGCAGATCGCGTTGCAGCGAATACCCTTGCTCACATAGTCCACCGCCACCGATTTGGTGAGGCCGATCACGGCGGCTTTCGTGGTCCCGTAGACGAACCGAAGCGCGGCGCCTTTCACCGACGAGGCTGCGGACGACATGTTGACGATAGAGCCGCCGCCCCTGGCGAGCATGCCCGGCAGGAATGCCCGGATCGTCCAGAACATGCTGCGCACGTTGAGATCGAAGGCGAATTGCCATTGTTCGTCCGTGGCCTCGAGAATCGAGCCGTGGTGAACGAAACCGGCGCAATTGAACAGAACGTCGATGGCGCCGGTCTGTCCGGCCAGGGTGCCGATCGCCGCGTTGTCGAGCACGTCCAGCTTGCGGGTTCGGATGCCCGCAACGCCGGCTAACGATTCGAGCTTCTTGGAGTCGACATCGGTTGCCCAGACCGTCGCGCCTTCCCTGGCGAAGGCGCGGGCTGTCGCCGCGCCGATCCCCTGCCCCGCCGCCGTGACGACGCAGATCTTATCCTTCAGCCGCATGTGCCCGTCTCCGCATCTGCCAGAGTTGATGTCCCACCACAGGGAGACTGAATGCGACGCTTGCCAGCAACGGCGTCGCACCGCTCGCCATGGCCGGTATCGCGGCGACGGCCAGCCAAAGCCGTTCCCAGATCGCCATCGGCGCCAGCAGGTAGGACGACAAGGCGGCGCCGAGGAAGGTGACGCTCACGATGCAGCCGGCGAACGTCAGGAGGAAATCCGGCCAGTTGAATTCAGGGACGACGATCAGCAAAGCCGGCGAGAAAACGAAGATGAAAGGAACCAGCGCCTTGGCCAGCGCCAGCCGGAAGGCCGTATTGCCCGTCTTGAACGGATCGGCACCGGCCATGCTCGCGGCGGCATACGCGGCCACGGCAACGGGCGGCGTCACGTCGGCCAGCACGCCGTAATAGAAGACGAAGAAATGCGCCACGATCGGCGCCACGCCCAGCAGGCCCAGCGCCGGCGCCGCGATCGTGACCATGATGATGTAGGTCGCCGTCGTCGGCACGCCACAGCCCATCAGGATGCAGACGATCCCCGTCATGACCAGGGTGAAGAACTTGATCAAGGTCACCTTGTCGAACGGCAGCCAGACATCGACCAGCACGGCGGCGTCGTTCGCGACATTGACGATGATCGTCGCAAACTTGAGCGCTGTACCGGTCAGGGTGACGACGCCGATGATGACCCCGATCGCCGCCGCCGCCGCGCCGACCGCCAGTGCATACTTGGCGCCGACGACGAAGGCATCGGCGATATCACGCCAATGCAGCGACGGCGCCGGATTGAGCCGCCAGAGCACGACACACAATGCAACGAACAGGGTGAAGCAGATCTCTCCGAACCAGTCGCCGAACTCGCCGGGCAGCATTCCCCGGCCGAAGGTGAGCAACGCCGCCCAGGCAACCACCAGCAGGATCTCAACAGTCGGCGTGCGTTGCCGCTCGGAGCGGATGAGGCCGACCACGATGCAGAGGAAGATGCCCCAGAAAGCAGCCAGATAGGGTGTCGACCCGTCGAAGATCTTCCAGATCAGGGCTGCCAGGGGGATCAGCGTCACCCAGTCTTCCTTCAGCACGGCGCGCCAGTCGGGCATCTCCTCCGGCGTCAGTCCACGAAGGCCCAGTCGCTTCGCCTCGAAGTGCACCTGGATAAAGACACCGAAGAAATGCATGAAGGCCGGAACGATCGCCGCAACGATGATCGTCTGGTAGGGCATCTCCAGGAATTCGACCATGAGGAAGGCCGCGGCGCCCATGACGGGCGGCGTGATCTGGCCGCCGGTACTGGCCGTCGCCTCGACGCCCGCGGCGAAGTGCGGCTTGTAGCCCAACTTCTTCATCATCGGGATGGTGAGCGAGCCAACCGTTACCGCGTTGGCGACCGATGAGCCGGAGATCATGCCGAAGAGCGCCGACCCGAAGATCGCGACCTTGGCCGGACCGCCGGCAAACCGACCGGCGACCGCCATGGCCAGCGCCAGGAACAACCGGCCCAGGCCGATACGCATGGCGACCACGCCGAACAACACGAAATGGAACACGTAGGTCGCCACGACGCCGATCGGAATGCCGTAGATGCCCTGGCTGGTGAGATAGAGATGGTCGGCCAGTTGCGACCACGAGGTGCCGGGATGGACCAGGATGCCCGGCATCCAGGGGCCGGCGAAGGCGTAGACGATGAACCCCAGGGTGATGATGACCAGCGCCCAGCCCATGGTGCGCCGCGTCGCTTCGAGGACGACGAGGGTCAGGGTCGTTCCCATCACCACGTCGATCGGGTCGGGATTGCCGGTCTTGAAGGCGATGTCCTGGAATATCGACGGCAGATAGAGGGAGGAGACGACCGCCGCAGCGAACAGTGCCCAGTCGTAGAGTGGCACCCCGCTGGGTCGCCACCATCCGTGGGTGGATGACGTGGCATCGCTCCGCCTGTTGGCGGCGAAGACGAGGAAGATCAGCCCCAGCACCAGGGCCATGTGCACGCCGCGATGCGTCTGCTCGCGCAGCAGACCGAACCCGGCCGTATAGAAGTGGAACGTCGAAAGGGACAGCAGCAACGCCGTCACGATCCAGGTTCCACTGATACCGAGCGGGCGGAATCGCATTTCGGCATCGAACTCGCGCTCGAGTTCGGCCGCTTTCGCATGGTCGACTTGCAGGCTCACACGATCCCCCGGACGGCGGCGGGCGGGGCTTGGGCCGCCGCCCTCGCCCGGCCTCTACTTGATGAGGCCTTTTTCCTTGTAGAACTTCTCGGCGCCGGCATGGAGCGGGATTCCCAGCCCGTCCAACGCCGTATCGAGTTTGATGGCCTTGCCCTTGGAATGGCCCGAGTCGAGCAGCTTGCGCGTGTTGGGATTCCAGAGTGCGGCGGTGATACCGTAGATCAGGGCATCGGGCAGCTTCGCGGAGGTCACCCAGATCGCGTTGACGCTGACCGTCTTCACCCCGGCGACGTTCTTGTAGGCAGTGCCGGGAATCTCGTCGGTACCGAAGAAGCTGTACTGCTTGATCAGTTTCTCGGCGTCCGGACCGTCGATCGGGACGAGATCGATCCCGGTAGTGGCGGCGAGTTCGGAGATCGCGCCTTGCGGCCATCCGCTGACGCTGAAGAATGCGTCGAGCGCGCCATCCTTGAGCTTGTCGGCCGACTGCTGCGGCTTCAGGTACTCGGCTTTGATGTCCTTCTCGGTCATCCCATAGGCGGACAGAATGAGCCGCGCGTCGACCAGAGTTCCCGAGCCGGGCTCGTCCAGCGACATGCGCTTTCCCTTAAGGTCCTTGATCGACTTGATGCCGGATCCCTTGCGCACCACCAGGTGGAAGCTCTCCGGATAGAGATTGGCAATCGCCCTCAGCGAATCGACCTTCGGGCGGCCTTCATAGATCCCGGTGCCGGTATACCCCCAAAAGGCCACGTCGGACTGAACGAAGCCCGACTGCATGCTGCCGCCGGCGATCGCATTGACGTTGGCGACCGATCCGTTCGACGCCACGGCCGTCGCCACCAACCCCGGGACGCCGCACGATCCGCCTTCGGCGCAGGCGCGCGAGCCGGGCGGGTTCGAAATGGCATTGGCGATCAGGCCTCCGATCGGGAAGTAGGTGCCGGCGGTGCCGCCTGTGCCGATGCGAAAAAACGTGATGTCCTGGGCGAGAGCCGGCGGTCCGCCGAGCGCGGCCACGCCGAGGCCACCGAGCAGCGCGGCCCTGCGATTGATCAACATGCGATCCTCCCTGACTGGGCGGCGATTAAACCGCGTCCGGTCGATCATCGCAATAACTGCCCGTCAATTGACGCCGATCGCTCGGCTCATGGTCGGTCCGATCTCGCCATGAATGACCAGATCGGCATTGACGTCCTGATCAGTTGGATCGCGATTGAGGATGACCAGCTTCGCGCCTTGGCGCTTGGCCATTCCCGGGAAGCCCGCCGCCGGATAGACGACGAGCGAGCTGCCGAGCACGATGAAGAGGTCGCATGCCAGCGTCTCGTCCTGGGCCCGCGCCATGGGAATTTCCGGCATAGGCTGGCCGAACGAGATTGTGGCGGTCTTCACGATGCCCTCGCATTTGACGCAGAGCGGCAGCCGGCCGCCGTCGAGGAACGCCCTGCGGATCGGGTCGAGTCCGTGGCGATGGCCGCAATCGAGGCACGTCGCGTAGGTCGCATTGCCGTGAAGTTCGATCACCCGAGCGTCGGGAACACCCGAACGCTGGTGAAGGCCGTCGACGTTCTGGGTGATGACGGCGCTCATGCGGCCCTGCTCGATCAGTTTGGCGAGCGCCCGATGACCGGCGTTGGGCTCGGCCTTGAGCATGGTTTCGTCGGTTGCGAACTTCCGTCGCCAGGACTCGCGGCGCATTTCCTCCGAGGACATGAAGTCGTCGAAGTAGATCGGCTTGTAGCGTGTCCAGATGCCGCCCGGAGACCGGAAATCGGGAATGCCCGATTCGGTCGAGATGCCGGCGCCTGTGAAAGCCACGATCCGCTTCGCTGCACCGACCATGTCCCGCAGCCGCTCGATATCGTCCATGTCTCCCTCCTGCCCGCAACCGCGGCATCAGGGCAAGATGCATGCCGCGCTCCAGGGCGACGGTCAGGATAGCCAGCGCTTTCGCCGCTTGTAATGCTTTGTGTCGCGATATGACTTGCGCGCCCCGCCCTCGTTCAGGCCGAGATAGAACTCCTTGATGTCGGAGTTGTCGCGCAGCCTGTCGGCCGGCCCCTCCAACACGATGCGGCCGTTCTCCATGACGTAGCCATGGTCGGCCACGGCCAGCGCCATGGTGGCATTCTGCTCGACAAGGAGAACCGAGAGCTTCTCCTGCTGCACGAGGCGGCTGACGATACCGAAGATCTCTTCGACCAGCATGGGCGCAAGCCCGAGCGACGGTTCGTCCAGCAAGATGACCTTGGGCCGGCTCATCAGGGCCCGGCCGATCGCCAGCATCTGCTGCTCGCCACCGGACAGATAGCCCGACTGCTGGTGCCGACGCTCCCTCAGCCTCGGGAAATATGTGTAGACCAAGTCGATCCCCTGCTTCACACCGCCGCCATCCTTCTGGACATGACCTCCGGCGATCAGGTTCTCCTCGGTCGTGAGATGCTCGAACACGCGCCGCCCCTCGAACACCTGCGCAAGCCCCAGTCGCGTGACATCGTGGGCGCGCATGCCGTCGATGCGGCGGTCGCCGATCTGGATGGTGCCCTTGGTAACCTCGCCGCGCTCGCTGTGCAGTACGCCTGAAATCGCCTTGAGCGTCGTCGTCTTGCCGGCGCCGTTGGCGCCCAGCAGGGTCGTGATGGCGCCTTCGCGCACGTCGATCGACACGCCCTTGAGGACGAGGATCACGCGGTCGTAGACGACTTCGATATTGTTGATTGCCAGCATGGGATGTCGGGCGGCGATTGCTCGCCGCCCACTCTTCCTTCGTTCAGGACTTCTTGGCTTCCGCCGCGAGGTGCTTCTGGATAATCTCGCGATAGCCTTGGAACCAGTCCTTGGTCCGGACGAGCTTGCCGCCCTTGACCGTCCATATCTGGACCCAACCGCCACCCTCGTGATCAGCCGGCGTGATTTCCATGGGCGGCACCAGTCCGCCCAGCGTGAAGCCCTTCACCGACTCCATGCCCTTCTTGACCTCTTCCGAATTCGGCGCGGCGCCGGATTTGGCCTTGATCGCGTTGCGGGCCGCCTCAACATGAAGCGCGGCGATGAAGACGCCGCGGTTGTAGTAGACGGTCGAGTCCATTTCCTTGGGCACGGCCTTGCCTTGGGCCTTGTACATGGCCTCGATATCCTTCAGGACCTGAAAGTCCTTGCCGACACCGGCGAACTGGATGGTGTTGTAGCCTTCTGCTACGCCCATGCCGCCGGCCGCTATGATGTCGGCTTCGGCGCTGCCCCACACGAAGGCGATCACCTTGCTGAGCGGATAACCCTTGCCCTTCAGCTCCTTGATGGAAACCGACGGAGAGCGCCCGAACAGATGGGTGATGATGAAGTCCGGCTTGAAGCGGCCGGTAATGTCAAGAATCTGAGCGCCCATCTCGACGCCCGGCGCCGGCACCGCGAAGGTCCGCATCTCGAAGCCTTCCTGTTTGGCCAAGTCTTCGAGGATCGGTAGCGGTTCCTTGCCTGCCGGATTGTCGTAGAAAAGGTAGGCGATCTTCTTGCCCTTGAGATTGCCGCCCAGCCGCTCCTTGGCGAACGCTACCGCCGCGCCCGCCTGTGACCAGTAACTGGCGGCGATCGGGAAGGTATATGGGAAGCGCTTGCCGTCTGCCGCCGCCGCCGTGCCAAAGCCAGGCGACGTACCGAGGATCTTGTCCTCCTCGAGCTTCTTCGAGAGCGCCGCGGTCTGCGGCGTCCCGTAAAGCCCTTCCAGAACTGCCCCATCCTTCTTGAAGCGCTCGTGCGCTTCCATGGCCGGTGGCACCTTGTACTCGTTGTCGATCTCGAGGACCTTGATCTTGAAACCTTCGACGCCGCCCTTGCTGTTCACCAGGGCGATGTAGTCGTGGTAGCCAGGGCACAGATTCACGCCGACAGTCGCTGTCGGCCCGGTCCGATCACACTGCAAGCCGAACACAAGCTCTTTCTGCGCGAAGGCCTGGCCTCCGCCGAACGCCAGGGTCGCGGTCGTTGCCGCAATTCCCAGCCAACTCTTAGCGAACCTCGTCATGGGTTCCTCCCTTCAGTAACGCCCCGCTCTAGTAGGAGAAGGGCCAGACCCGGAAATAGCTCCGGATATTCCGCCACAATCGGTTGAGCCCCTCGGGCTCGACGATGAGGAAAAAGATGATCAGGCCGCCGAATACGCCCAACCTCAGGCCGGAGATGACATTCGCCATTTCGGCGCCGGTGAAGAACAGCGACCCGATATTCTCCATCAGAATACGGATCACGATCGGCAGCAAGGTCACGAAGACCGCCCCGAGGATCGACCCAAGCACAGAGCCCAACCCGCCGATGATGATCATTGCGAGGTAATCGATCGAGACGATGAGCTGGAACTGCTCGTAGTTGGCGATGCCGAAATAGTAGGTGTAGAGGACACCGCAAACGCCGGCGTAGAAGGACGATATGGCAAACGCCAGCAGTTTGTATCGATAGATGTCTATACCGATGATCTCCGCCGCGATGTCTTGATCGCGGACTGCCACGAACGCGCGGCCGATGCGGCTGCGCACCAGATTGAGCGTCGCCACGATGGCGACCACGGCGAAGAACAGCAGGAAGAAATAGAGATGGCTCTGGGTGTTGAAGCTGACGCCGAACAGGCTGGGCCGTTCGACCTGGATTGAGGCCTGCGCGCCGCCCGAGATGGCCGGCACATGGTTGATGGTCCATTCGATGATGAGCTGGCCGGCCAGGGTGGCGATGGCGAGATAGAGCCCCTTGATACGCAGGCTCGGCATGCCGACGACGACACCGATCGCTGCTGCCATCAGACCGCCAGCCGGCAACGTTATCCAGAACGGCAGGCCGAGCCTGACGGCAAGATTGGCCGCTGTGTAGGCACCGACCGACATAAAGGCGGCATGGCCGATGGAAATCTGGCCCGTGTAGCCCACCAAGATATTGAGTCCCAGTGCACCCACGATGGCAATGAAGATGAGATTTAGGATCGACAGGTAATACTCATGGACGGTGAGCGGAACGATCACGATGAAGATGAGCGCCAGTACGCCGACCGTCCATTTCGCGATCGGCAGCGGATAGAGCGCCATGTCGGCGCTGTAGGTCGTCTTGAAGACTCCGGATTCGCGATGAAACATGGGCTTACACGCGCTCGATCTTGCGTTTGCCGAAGATGCCGTAAGGTCGGATCATGAGAACGAGGATCATCAGTACGTACGGCGCAAAATCCTTGGTTCCGCCGCCGACGTAGGGGTCGAGGTATCCGGCGGCCAGACTCTCGACGACACCGATGATCAATCCGCCGACGAGTGCACCGCCGATCGAATCCAGCCCCCCCAGGATTACGACCGGAAAAACCTTCAGCCCGACCAGCGCCAGGTGCACGTCGACGCCCAGCATGCTGCCCCAGACGATACCGCCCAGGGCGGATACGACGCCGGCCATTGCCCAGGCGAGCGCGAAGTAGCGCTCGACATTGATACCCATGGCTTGCGCGACCTGCTGATTGTCGGCCACCGCCCGCATGGCAACGCCCATCCGGCTCTTCTTGAAGAACCAGCTGAATGCCAGGAAAAATGCGATCGCGACCACCGCACCCGCGACCTGGATGGGCGGCAGGCTGGCAGGGCCGAGCACAATCGGCTCATCGCCGATGGGCAGCGACACGGCCCGAGTCTCGCTGCCAAAGATCACCGGCCCCAGCCCACGCAGAATGGCCGCCAAGCCGATCGTCGCCATGATAACGGCTACAACGGGCCGACCGAGCAACGGTCGCAGGACCACGCGCTCCAGTCCGAAGCCGAAGCCGATCATCACCGCCAGTGTCACGATTATGGCCACGACAAGCGGCATGCCCTCGAAGGACAGCATCATCGCCACGATCAGGCCAGCCAGCATGACGAACTCACCCTGCGCGAAGTTGATGGCGTCGGTCGCCTTGTAGACGAGGACAAATCCCAACGCGATCAGAGAGTACATCAACCCGATCGAGGCGCCGCTCAGCAGCAGCGAGAAGGCAAACTCCAGGTCTTCGGACATTCCCGCTCCCTCAGGCCGCTCGCCGGACGGGCTCGCCCGGCGTCATGTCGTGGATCGCGATCGTCGAGTTCAGCGTCGACTTGCGGCCATCCTCGAAAGTGATCTCCATGGTGACATCGACCTCGGACTTGCCGGCATAGAAGGCCTCGATGACGTTGGCATATTTTTCGGCCACGAAGCGCCGCCGCACCTTGCGCGTGCGCGTCATCTCGGCGTCGTCGGCGTCGAGCTCCTTGTTCAGAAGCAGGTAGCGCTTGACCTGCTGCACATCGGGCAGCGTCGCGTTGGCCTTGGCAATCTCGGCACCGATCAGTGCCGCCACTTCGGGCTTGCGGCTGAGGTCCATGAAGCTGGTGTAGGCAATGCCGCGCTTTTCGGCCCAGGTTCCGGCCGTCTGAACGTCGATGGCGATCATCGCCGCCACGAACGGCCGTTGATCGCCGAAGGCCACGGCCTCGCGGATATAGGGGCTGAACTTCAGCTTGTTCTCGATAAATTGGGGCGCGAAGGCCGAACCGTCGGCGAGCTTTCCGACGTCCTTGGCGCGATCGATGATGACGAGGTGCCCCTGCTTGTCGAAGAACCCGGCGTCACCGGTCTTCAGCCAGCCGTCCGACGTCATCGTCTCCCGCGTGGCTTCTTCCTGCTTGAAGTAGCCGACAAATACATTCGGCCCTTTCAGCAGAACCTCGCCGCGGTCGTCGATCTTGACATCGATATGCGGGATCGGTCGGCCGACGGTGTTGGGATTGGCCTCCGAATCAGGCTGACAGGAGATCATCGCCGATGCTTCGGTCGCGCCATAGACCTGCTTGAGATTGATGCCGAACGACCGGAAGAAGCGGTAGGTGTCGGGTCCCAGCGGCGCGCCGCCGGTGTAGCACCAGCGTGCGTTGCGCAGCCCGAGCTGATCGCGCACCGGGCCGTAGACCAGCACCTCGCCGAGCGCGAGCCCAAGACGATCCATCAGCGACAGGCGCTTGCCGTCCGAGCGGTTCAGCTCGCAGCGCTCGGCCAGACTGCGGAAATAGTCGAAGACCCGCCGCTTGAACGGCGTGGCATCGCCGCCTTTGATTTGCATCTGGGTCAGCATGTTCTCCCAGATACGCGGCGGCGCCAGCATGGCGTTGGGGCCAAGTTCGCGCAGGTCGCGCTGCACAGTCTCGGGATTCTCCGGGCAATTGGCGGTCAGACGTGCCGCCAGAGCCATGCCTAGCGTGAAGGCGGCATCGCCGACCCAGGCCATGGGCAGATACGACAGCCAGTTGTCGCCGCGCCTGACCTCGTTCACCTCCATGAACGCCTCGGCCGCCGCCACCATGTTGCGGTGGCTGAGCATGGCGCCTTTCGGCGTCCCGGTGGTGCCCGAGGTATAGGCAATCATCGCCGTATCGCCGGCCCTGCCCTTCTCGAGTTCAACCTCATAGAAACCCGGGTTCGCCGTGCCGAAGGCACGTCCGGCTTCGAGCACGCTGGCGAAGGACCGCAGCATCGGATCGTCGTAGGCCCACAGTCCGCGCGGGTCGTCGAACACGATCATGCGCAGGCGGGGCAGCTGGTCCTTGAGCGACAGCGCCTTGTCGACCTGCTCCTGGTCCTCCGCGACGATAACCGACGTCTCCGCGTGGTTCAGGACGTAGACCAGCTCCGAGGCGATCGAATCCTGGTACACCGGCACCGAAATCCCGCCCAGCACCTGTGCCGAGAGTTGGGCGAAGTAGAGCTGCGGGCGGTTGTCTCCGATCACCGACAGCTTGTCGCCGCGCCGGAAACCGAGCGACGCCAAGCCGAGCGCGAAGTCACGTACGTTGTCCCGGTACGCCGCCCAACTGTAGGTCTGCCAGACGCCACGGGTCTTTTCCCGAATGCCGGCGCCGGCCGGATCGAGCTCGGCGTTGCGCTGCAGCAGCTTCGGCAGGGTCGTCGCCTCGTCGACGGAAACATCCGGCCTCATGTCTTGCCTCCACCCTTGCTCGTTCCGAGATAGGCTTCGACGACCTTGGGGTTGCGCTGGACTTCGTCGGGTGTACCGGCAGCGATGCCGCGCCCCCGGTCGAGCACGACGACCTTGTCGGAGATGTCCATCACCACGCCCATGTCATGCTCGATCAGGACGACGGTGACGCCGCGCTCTTGATTGACGTCCAGGACGTAGCGGGCCATGTCCTCCTTTTCGTCCTGGTTCATTCCGCCCATCGGCTCGTCGAGCAGCAACACCTTCGGCTCCGACGCCAGTGCCCGCCCCAGCTCGACGCGCTTGCGCAAGCCATAGGCCAGCGCCGCAGTTGGCTGCTTGCGCAGATCCTGGAGCTTGAGGAACTCGATGATCTCCTCGATCGCCTCGCGATGGGCGATGTCCTCCTTCTGCGCCATGCCCCAGTAGACGACGCTCGACAGCACTCCCGCCCTCATTCGCACATGGCGGCCGAGCATGAGATTGTCGAGAACGGTAAGTCCGCTGAACAGGGCGATGTTCTGGAACGTGCGGGCGATGCCCAGCGCCGCGATGTCGCTCGGCTTCTTCTGGGTGATGTCATGCCCTTCGAGAACGACCCGGCCGGTGTCGGGCTTGTAGAAGCCCGAGATCATGTTGAGTAGCGAGGTCTTGCCCGCGCCGTTGGGGCCGATGATGGAGACGATACCGCCACGCGGTACTTCGAGGGAAACGTCCTGCACGGCAGTGACGCCGCCAAACCGCTTGGACACCCCTGCGACCACGAGCTGGTTGTCACCCTCGCGCGCAACCACGCGCTGGGCGGACGCGCCCACCATGTATCCTCCCTGAATCGCACTATTGGTCGTGCTTGTATTTGGGGGGATCATGCAGGCTCTCGTGGGCGAACGCAACAAATCTGCCTAAGCTTCGGAACACCTTTTGGAGACATCGACATGTCCCGCCACATCGTCTGCCTGACCTTCGATCACGACCACCTGTCCGGTTTCATTGCACGCGGTCTGACATCGCCTACGGCGATCTCGCGCGGTGAGTACGACATGGTGATCATTCCCCGCCTCATGACGCTGCTCGCACGCTACAGCGTAAAAGCGACCTTCTTCACGCCCGGCCACACGATCGACAGCACGCCGGAGGCGGTGATGCCTTATGTCGAGGCGGGTCACGAGCTTGCCCATCACGGCTGGACCCATCGCCTGCCCGTCACGCTCTCGCGTGAGGAGGAGGAAGAAGAAATCGTCCGGGGCAACGAGTCGATCAAGCGGATCAGCGGCCAGGCTGCCCGCGGCTACCGATCGCCCGCGTGGGATCTCTCGCCGCACTCGATCGAACTGCTGCTGAAGCACGGTATCCGATACGACAGTTCGATGATGGGCCACGACTATGACTGTTACTACGCTCGCCAGGGCGACGTGGCCGAACTGAAGAAGCCGTTCGTGCGCGGCCGCGAAACCAAGCTGGTTGAGATGCCGATCAGCTGGTCGCTCGACGACTTTCCGCACTTCGAATACATGCGCAATCCCAACGGCTCGATCCAGGCCGGCTTGATGAACGCTACGAACGTGCTGGAGAATTTCGTCGACGACTACACCTATATGACCCGCGTCTGCGACTTCGGGATCCTGACCTATACCTTCCATCCGCACGTGATCGGCCGGGGACATCGCATGATGATGCTGGAGCGGCTGATCCAACGCCTGATCGAGGGCGGTGCAGTGTTCTCCACGATGGCAGACGCCATGCAGGAGTGGCTGGCGCACCGCCAGGGCGGACGCAAGGCCGCCGCCGAGTGACCTAAAGAGGAGCTCCCCGGGCGACGCGTATGGCCCGGCAGATGGTGACCATCTTGCCGATGGCATGGTCGACGAAGGCCGACACGCCCGATTCGATCCTGTCCGCCAGAGGCGGCCGTTGCGCCGAAATCGCCTGTGCCAGACGCTTTGCCGCCTCGTGTGCGGTCGCGTGATTGGTGGCAATCGCCCGGCCGAGCGAACCGTCGGCCTGAGCCGGCGCCAGCACATACTCCATGCGCTGGAGGAAGGCCGGCGCATGCGCCAGATGCCGGTACATGCTGGCCAGGATCAGCGGCTGCGGCCGGTCGCCAAAGTGGTTGAGCCGCAGCACCCGCGCCCAGGTCTCGGACGATACATCGGCTTCCGACGCCAGCGGCGGTAGCGCCACGTCCGGCGCCGCCAATCGGGGTCCCCGCCCCGGTGGTTGCCCGGAGGCCGCCTCGCCACGCAGCCAGGCGACCAGGCCGCCCAAGGCGAAGAGGTTGACGGTGTTGGAGTGGTCATAGCTCGCCAGCACGGCGTCGACGCTGGGCGGCTCGTCGCCGGCAAGTGATGCCAGGTCCGGCACGACCATGGTTTCACGGAAACGCTGTGCCGCGTTGTCAGGCAGACCGCCCAGATAAAGCGGCTTCACCGCTCTCCAGGCCCAGGGCAAGGCGCCGTCGAGCGTGGCCAGGTGCCGCCATACCAGGTTGACCACGCGGACGCCGACCGTGGCGCGGATGTCGGCGAAAAGGTCGGCGATCTCTCCGGTCGCCGATGCCTCGGCGACAGCCGGGAATGGATTGCTCACTCTGCCGCCCGCTTGGAGTCCTGTCCGATCACCGTGAAGAACGACGCGGACTTGGGCTGCCTTGGCAATTCGACCAGCCCCTCCTTCAGTCGCGCGAATTTCGCTTCCGCTCCGCGTACGATGCGGCCTTCATTGAGGCTCGGCATCGGGTTGCGCGCGATCGGTACGGCATCGGCGGCGGTATAGACGCAGATATAGAGGCCGCGCGACCTGTCCGATCCGTTGGCTGCCGAACCGTGCAGCAACCTCGTGTGCATGAGGCAGACACTACCGGCCTTTCCGAAGCACGGCACCGATTGCGCCAGCGCCTTCTTCTCCTCGTCGGCTGCCACCGCACCGGTAAAGCGGTCGCCGTCGAACAGCGACAGCACCGGCCCTCTGTGCGAGCCCGGCACGACGGTGAGCGCGCCGTTGTTCTCATCGATATCGTCGAGAAACAGCAGGGCCGTCACGATGTCGTCGTTGGTGTGCGGAGTGTAGGCAAAGTCCTGGTGGTAGGACACTTCGGTCCTGGCCCCGGGCAGCTTCAGGTTGACCTTGCAGTGGTGGAACTTGACGTTCGGGCCGATCAACTCGGCCACCATGTCCACCGTGCGCGCGTCGAGCATGACCTCGCGATAGGCCTCGGAGATGTCCGACGGATTGTTGACCCGCCGCAGCGCCGGCTTTTCCGCGGTGTGCTCGACTCCCATGTCGTAACGCGGCCGGCCATCGACCGTGGGCGGCCCGAACGGGGCCGAGTGAGCCCGGCTCTGCTCGACCCAGGAGGCGATCTCCGCCTGGAGGGCGGCCAGTTGGGCCCGGGTGACGGCGTTCTCGACCAAGAGATAGCCATCACGCCAGAAAGTATCACGCTGTTGCTGCGTCAACACCACCATGGCGGCCTCCCCAGCGTCGTTTCGACTCAGCGTCCCTTGAACACCGGCTTGCGCTTTTCCATGAACGCCCGCCGCCCTTCGACATAGTCCTCGGACTCGAAGCATTCCTTGACGAGCGCCGCCGCACGGCCGAGGTCCGGCTTGCCGTCGAGCCTGGTGAGTTCCTCGATCGTGCGCTTGGCCGCGTGCATAGTGAGCGGCGCGTTCTGACCGATCAGCTTGCAGTAGTTGTCGATATAGGCGTCAAGTTCGCCATCCGGAACCACGCGATTGATCAGTCCCATCTGCAGCGCTTCCTGGGCATCGAACAGACGACCAGTGTAGAAGATTTCCTTGGCGTAGGCTGGGCCGACCACGTTCATCAGCGTCTTGATTCCGGCCGCACGGTAGCCGAGGCCTAGTTTGGCCGCCGGGACCGCGAACTTGGAATTCTCCGAAGCGATGCGGAGGTCACAGGTGAGCGACACCGCCAGCCCACCACCGACGCAATAGCCGCGGATACGGGCGATCGTCGGTTTCGAGCACTTGGTGAGGCGCGTGTTGGCGAGTTCGCCGATCTCGTCGTAGCGTTTAACCTGCTCGGGCGTCGAACGCGCAGTCTCGAACTCCGAGATGTCCGCTCCCGACACGAAGGCCTTGTCGCCGGCGCCAGTCACGACAACGACGCGGATCGTCGGATCCTTCTCGAAGTCGTCGAGAATGACCGGAATCGCCTCCCACATGTCCGACGAGGTTGCATTGTGCTTCGCGGGCTTGTTGAAGACGACCCGGCCGACCGGACCGTTCTTCTCCGCGATCATGTTGGGCGTCGGGCTGATCATCAGATGACACCGCGCTTGCGGAAATCGGCGACAGCTTCGCCATCGAAGCCGAATTCCTTCAATACCGCCTCGGTATGCTCGCCCTGCTCCGGCGTCGCGGACTTCATCTCGAACGGAGTGCGGCTCATGTTGATCGCCTGGCCGATCAGCTCGATGTCGCCCAGCTTGGGCGAGTGCACGGGATGTGCCATCTTGAGGTGCTTGACCTGCGGATCGGCGAACATCTCGTCCATCTTGTAGATCGGTCCGGCGGGAACGCCGGCCTTGTTCAGCTTCTCGACCAGTTCGGCGCTGGCATAGGTGGCGAGGCGCTTGTCGATCTCGGCGTTCAGGGCATCGCGGTTCGCCGCCCGCGCCTTGTCGGTGCTGAAGCGCTCGTCGGTCATGAGTTCCGGCGCTTTGATCGACTCGCAGAAGCGCCTGTAGATATGGTTGCCCGAGGCAGCGATGTTGATGTAGCCGTCCTTGGTCTGGAAGACACCGGTCGGAATCGAGGTCGGGTGGTTGTTGCCGGCCTGGCCCGGCACGTCCTTGGCGATGGTCCAGCGCGCGGCCTGGAAGTCGCACATCGAGATCATCGCCTGCAAGAGTGAACTCGAGACCCATTGTCCCTGGCCTGAATTCTCGCGCTCCAGCAAAGCGATCAGCACGCCGATGGCGCAATGCAGGCCGGCGCCGACGTCGGCCACCGCTATGCCGGCGCGGACGGGGCCGCCGCCCGGCATGCCGGTGATCCACATCAGCCCGCCCATGCCCTGGGCGATCTGGTCGAAACCGGCACGCTCGGCATAGGGCCCGTCCTGGCCGAAGCCCGAGATCGAGCCCAACACGATGCGCGGGTTTACCTTCTTCAGGCTTTCGTAGTCGATGCCGAGACGAAACTTCACGTCGGCGCGGTAGTTTTCGATCACCACGTCGGCTTTCTCGACCATCTTCAGGAACACGGCCTTGCCGTCCGGCTCCTTGAGATTGAGGGTGATCGAACGCTTGTTGCGATGGAGGTTCTGGAAGTCCGGCCCGTGGCGCGGCCCGCCCATGTCGGCATCGCCTGCCCCTGGCGGCATCTCGATCTTGATGACGTTGGCGCCCCAGTCGGCGAAATAGCGCACGGCGGTCGGACCGGCGCGCACCCGCGTCAGGTCGAGGACGGTAAAACGGGCAAGTGGTCCAGCGGTCATGCTCTCACTCTAAGGTTGGCTAATCATTCTACGCGTACCATGGCGGCAGGATCGATCTCCAACCAGACATGGCTGCCGACCTCGAAAACCAGGGTCGGCGCGGTCGAGACCCGTAGCGGCTTGGCACCGGCCAGGGGTCGCGCCTGATAGTCCCAATACTCGCCGAGATAAGCCCGGTCGGTGATCTCGGCCTCGACAGCAAGTCTCGGACCATTCGGGCGCCGGGCTGCCAGTCCGACGGCCTGCGGCCGCAGCGAATAGAGCAGTTGCCCGGCGCTGTCCGTGCCCTCGATCGCCGTCGCCGGGATGGTGAAGCCATCGAAGCGAACATCGGCGCCCTGCCGCGTTCCCTCGAGGAAGTTCGTGCGGCCGATGAATCCGGCAACGAAGCGGCTGCGGGGGCGGCCGTAAAGGACGTGCGGCGCGTCGATCTGCTCGATCTTGCCCTTGTTCATCACGACGATGCGGTCCGACGTCACCATTGCCTCGGATTGATCGTGCGTGACGTACACGGTCGTGATCTTGAATTCGTCGTGCAGGCGTCGGATCTCGAAGCGCATCTCCTCGCGCAGGTTGGCATCGAGGTTCGACAGCGGCTCGTCGAGCAGCAGAACCTCCGGTTCGACGACGATCGCGCGGGCCAGCGCCACGCGCTGCTGCTGTCCGCCGGAAAGTTCGGCCGGATACCGCCCCTTGAGGCTGCGCATCTGCACGACGTCGAGGATCTTGTCGACCCGGCGGTCGATCTCGGCACGCGGCAACTTGCGCACCTGCAGACCGAACCCGACGTTCTCGCCCACTGTCATGTTCGGCCAGATCGCATAGCTCTGGAAGATCATGGACATCCGCCGCCGTTCGGGCGGGACCACGCCGGTGGGTGAGGAAATCGTCTTCCCATCCATCTCTATGGTGCCGGCGGACGGCGGCATGAAGCCCGCGATCATCCGCAGAGTCGTCGTCTTGCCGCAGCCCGACGGGCCCAGCAGCGAGACGAACTCGCCTTCGACGAGTTCGAGCGAAAAATCGGAGACAGCCTCGAAGGCGCCGTAGCGCTTGGCGATGTTCTTCAGGACGAGCTTGCTCATGTCGCGGTACGCCTCAGCATGAAGTCGCGACCCAGGGCCTTCTGGCCGAGCCACAGGAGGGGCAAGGTGAGCATCTGCAGGATCAGTGCCAGAGCCGCGAGGTACTCGAAGTTGCCCTCCTCACTCATGTCGAAGATCATCACCGATGCAACTTTGGTGTTGGGGCCGTAGAGGAAGATCGCCGACGAAAGCTCGCGCGTCGCCGGAATGAAGATCAGCAGCCAGGCACCCAGCAGGCTTCGCCGCAGCAATGGCGTCACGACCCGGCGCAGCGCCGTCAGGCGGCTTCCGCCCAGCACGCGGACCGCCTCCTCCATTTCGGGGTTGAGGCTGCGCATGGCGGCACTTGCATTGACGTAGCCGATCGGCAGGAAGCGCGTCGTGAAGGCCAAGATCAGGATCAGTGCCGTGCCATACAGGGAGAGCGGCGGCGGGGCATAGGCCGCGTAGAAGCCAATGGCCAGCACCACGCCCGGGATGACGAACGGCGCCACGCAGAGAAAGCCCAGGACGCCGCCGAACGGCACCAGACGACGGGTGACGATGTAGGCGACCCCCAAGGTCAGGAACACCGCGACGGTGGCGGCGGCCCCGGCATAGAGAAAACTGTTGATGACCGATTTCGCCGCCGTTCCATGCTCGAACAGCACGAAATTGAAATTCTTGAGGGAAATGTTGTCCAGGTCGAAGCCGCGCCCCCAGGCCTTGGCGAAGGCCGCCTGGATGAGAAATATATACGGCAGGAAGACCGCGAGCGTTGCCACGAACATGGCGTAGCCGAACATCGCCCACCGCCAGCGGCCGAGCAGGATCGGCCTGCGTTCGCCCCCCTTGCCTGTCAGCGCAACGAAGCCCTTGCGGCGAGTGAACAGGCGCTGAGCCAGGATCAGCAGGACCGTGACGCCGAGCAGAGGCATGGCATAGGCGGCCGCCACCTCGACACGAACCGGATTGCCGAAGAACTGGAAGAGTTGGGTCGTGACGACGTTGAAGCGCGCCGGGATGGCGATCATCGCCGGCGACCCGAACAGCGCGATCGCCTCGAGGAAGCAGATGATCAGCCCGCCCAGGATCGCCGGCAGCGCGAGCGGCAGGGTCACGCGCCGCATGGTCCGCCATGGCCCCGCGCCCAGAATGTTCGCGGCGTCCTCCATTTCGGACGACACCAGTTCCAGCGCCGCTGTCGTGAAGATGAAGATGTAGGGGAACGAGTAGAGGGCGATGACGACGACGAGGCCGGTGAAGCTGTAGATGTTGAACGGCCCGGCCTCGGCACCGGTCGCCAGCATGTAGAAGCGATTGAGCCAACCCGCGTTCGGGCCTGCCAGGAGAATCCACGCCACCGCGCCGGTGTAGGGCGGTGTGATGAAGGTGGCCAGCACGAGCATGCGCGTGAGGCCGCGCCCCGGCATGTCGGTCCGCGCGACAGCCCAGGCGAGCGGCACGGCGAAGGCTCCGGCCAGAGCCGCTGCCGCCGCGCCGAGTTTCAGCGAATTGACCAGCGCATCGACATAGCGGGCCCGGCCATAGGCCGTCGCGTAGTTGGAGAGCGTGAAGTCGCCTGTCCCTTCGGCCTGAAAGCTGGTGAGCACGAGGTAGACGAACGGACTTACCACCAGGAATAGCAGGACCGCGACGATCGCGATCCACAACAGCCACGTGGAATCGAAGGTGCCGGCGCGCGACGGCTGCGCCGGCACCGCCTCGATCGCGGGAGCTGTGACCGCCATGTCAGGCGCCGCCAATCAGTTGCCGAACGTGTCGCGCCACTGCTCGATCACCTCCGGGATGCCCTTGTCGATCTCCGCGACGGTCGGCCGGACGGTCTTCACCTCGCTGATCGGTTTGGCGCCCGGCGGCGCGGGAACTTCTGGCCGCAGCGGAATGCCAAAGTGCTTGGCATTGATCTTCGCGGCCTCCACCGAATAGAGGTACTCCATGAAAAGCTTCGCTGCGTTCGGGTGCTTGGTGCCTTTCATGATTGCCGATGGTGCGATGATCAGTACCGACCCGTCCGTGGGATAGGAAACGGCCAGCGGATTGCCGCGCGCGGCGCTGAACAACGTCGACCCGTCGGCGCCTGCCGCCACCTGGCGTTCGCCGGCGTTCAACGCGGTGACCGTGTCGTTGATCGAACGGCCGATCTGCGGCTTGTTCTTCTCCAGTTTGTCGAAGAACGACCAGCCGTAGAGCTTCTTCATGGTCAGGACCCAGGTGCCGACGTAGCCCGAGAATCCGGGATGGCCGGTCGAAACCTTGCCTTTCCACTTGATGTCCAACAAGTCGGTCCATTTCTTGGGAGCGTCCTCGGCCTTCACCTTCGACGAATTGTAGGTCAGCAGAACCAAGCCGGCCGACGTGGGGTGATAGAAGCCATCAGGGTCGAAATTCCTGAACGCCGGAACGATCTTCGATTCGGCTTCGGGAACATACTTCTCGAAACGACCCTGCGCCTTCAGGCGCACGTAGTGACCGACGTCGGTCGACGAGAAGACGTCGCAGATTGTCTGGTTGTTCTTGATGTCCTGCAACAGGCGTTGATAGGCCACCTGCGCCGTCGTACGGACGACGTTTACCTTGATGCCAGACATCTCGGTGAAGCCGCGCCCGAGATCTTCCGCCCCCTCCGACGTGTAGTGCGCGACGTACCACGTGATTTCGCCCTCTTTTTTGGCAGCTTCCTCGAGCGCCTTGAGATCGGCCTGCGCAACGGCGGGCGCGACGACAAGAGCCGCGACAATGGCGAGACGCGCCAGAATCTTCATGATTTCCTCCCCGGTCGATGACTTTGTTTTCGTTGGGTGAGATACGATCATACGAAGCGTCACGCGACAAGCGCGAGACGGCAAGAGGAAGCGCATGACGGAAAACGAGAAATCCGCGGGCTGGGCCGCCTACTATGAAAAGCTGCGCGACCGCCCGCCGCGCCGCACGCTGCTGGCAGCGCTCGACCGGTTTGGCGCCCCGCCGGCTGGCGCAATCGCGCTGGATCTCGGTTGCGGCGACGGCCGGGACGTCATCGAGATGCTGCGCCGCGGCTGGCGGGTGGTCGCCGTCGATGCCGAACCCGAGGCCTTGCGGCGGCTGCAGACTCGGAACCTGCCGGATGGCAGTGATGTGACGCCCATCGTTGCCCGCCTTGAAGAAGTGCCCATTCCCCTCGGCACCTTGCTGGTCAATTCCAGCTTTGCGATGCCGCTCTGTGAGCCGGGGGCTTTCCATGGTCTGTGGCGGCGCATCCGAGAGGAACTCCCACGCGGCGGCCGTTTCAGCGGCCAATGGTACGGACCGCACGATAGCTGGGTAGGCCGGCCGGGGATGACTTTCCTCGGCCGCGACGAAGCCCTCGTGATGCTCAAAGGACTCGACCTCGAAATGTTCGAGGAAGAGGAAGCGGATGGAGTAACACCGCGCGGTACAGCCAAGCACTGGCACATCTTCCATATCGTTGCGCGAAAGCCCTAGGAGCAGTCCAAGTGGACAAGGGGACGGCAGGTGTCCGACACTCCGGCGCCGCCATCTCAGGAGGGAAAAATGGCCTCCCCACATGCCTCAGACACCTTGCGCGACATCCCCGTCACCGCGGAAATCGCCCGCCGCGCCGCCTCTCTTACCTGGCAAGACCTGCCGGATGACCTGATCGAGCGCACCAAGCAGTGCCTGCTCGACTGGTTTGCCGTAACCGTTGCCGGTGCGCAGGAGGAACTCACCGATATCCTGGTGGCCGAGGCGCTTGAAGATGGCGCCAAGGGGCCGGCGACCCTGGTCGGCCGCTCCGAGCGGGTGCTGCCGTCGACGGCGGCCTTGATCAACGGCGCGGCCAGCCATGCGCTGGACTATGACGATGTCAATTTCGCCATGGGCGGTCATCCGACCGTGACCGTGGTTCCCGCCCTGCTCGCGCTGGGCGAACAGACCGGAGCCTCCGGCAGGTTGTTCATCGAGAGTTTCGTCGCCGGCTACGAGACATCGGGTCGCGTGGGCCGCCTCGTGGCCCCCAGCCACTACCAGAAAGGCTTTCACGTCACCGGTACGGTCGGCTCCTTCTCTGCCACTGCCGCCGCCGGCCGCATGCTCGGCCTCGGCGACAAGCAACTTGCCGTAGCCTTCGGCATCGCCGCTACCCAGGCTGCCGGCCTGAAATCCAACTTCGGCACGATGTGCAAGCCGCTCCATGCCGGCACCGCGTCGGAGCACGGCCTGCGCGCGGCCCGACTGGCAGCCAAAGGCTTCACCGCGCGCGGCGATTCGCTGGAATGCGACCAGGGCTTCGCCGCCTCCCAGAGTGACCACCTGTCCGTCGATGCCGCGCTGGGCGAACCGCCGGCCGGCTGGCACCTGCGCAACAATCTCTTCAAGTACCATGCCGCCTGCTATCTGACGCACGCGCCCATCGAATGCGCCAAGGAGATCCGGCTGAAAAGCAACTTCCCGCCCGAGCGTGTGCGGAAGATCCTCCTGCGCATCGATTCGGGGTCGGACAAAGTTTGCAACATCCCGCATCCGACGACCGGGCTCGAAGCCAAGTTCTCGCTGCGCCAGACCGTCGCCATGGCGCTGACGGGCGTCGATACCGCGAACCTCGAGTCGTACAACGACGCGATCACCCAGGATCCACGCATCCGGACGCTGCGCGAAAAGGTCGATATCGACTTCAAGCCGAACTGGGCCCACTCGCTGGCCGAGATGGCGATCCAACTCGACGACGGCACCACCATCGAGGCCGCTCACGACTCGGGCGTCCCCTGGGCCGACGTCGCCAAGCAGCGCCAGGCACTCGAGGCCAAGTACGAGAGCCTGGTGACACCGATCCTGGGTGCCGCGGGCGCCAAGCGCCTGCATGATGCCATCGAACGCATCGACGAACTCACCGATGTGGGCGACCTCGCCCGCGCCTCGGCCAAAGCCTGACGGAGACAGAATGTCGGAGGATTTCAGGACCCGCGCCCGGTTGGTGCCGAAGGGCAACCGCTACGAGGATTTCGAGGTCGGACGGGTTTTCAAGCACCACTGGGGCCGCACCATCACCGAGTCGGAGAGCACCCTCTTCTCGACGCTGACGCTGCATTTCAATCCGCACTACTTCAATGCCGCCTATGCCCGCGTCCACGGCCATCCCGGCATCGTCGCCAATCCGCTGCTCGTCTTTACGACGGTCTTCGGCCTCACGGTCGAGGACCTGAGCGAGGGTGGCGGCCCGTTCCTGGGCGTGAACGAACTCACCTACCATCGGCCTGTCTATCCCGGCGATTCGCTGCGGGCCGAATCGGAGGTCCTAGACCGGCGCGTTTCCGACTCGCACAAGGGGTTCGGCATCGTCACCTGGCACACCAAGGGCTTCGACCAGCGCGAAGAGCTCGCCATCGACTTCAAACGCACCAATCTCGTCCGCCTCAGGAATCCGCAACAATGACTTTTCTCACCGAAGAGCGCCGCATGATCCAGGAGCAGGCGCGCGAGTTCACGCTGAACGAGGTCCTGCCCGTTGCCAACAAGCTCGACCCCGAGAAGGGCGACATCCCGATGGACCTCCGCGACAAGATGGCGGAGCTCGGCTATTTCGGCATCCTGATCCCCGAGCAGTACGGCGGCCTCGGCCTGGGCTGCTCGGAGTACTGCATCGTCACGGAGGAACTGTCGCGCGGCTGGATGAGCGTCGCCTCGATCATCGCGCGCGGCAACCTGCTGATCGGCGCCCAGATGATGAGCGAGGAGCAACGTGCGCGTTACCTGCCTCGCATGGCCAAGGGTGAGTTCCTCGGCGCCTTCTCCATGTCGGAACCCAACGCCGGCTCCGATATCTCCAACATCTCCTGCCGTGCCAGGAAGGACGGCTCGGGTTATCTGATCAGCGGCAACAAATACTGGTGCACCTTCGCCGACGGTGCCGACTTTCTAATCATCATTGCCCGTACCTCCGACGCGCCCACGAGCAAACGCCATCTCGGCCTCTCCATGTTCTTCGTCGAGAAGAAGCGTGGCGAGCTGCCGAAAGGCGTCAACGGCGCACCCATTCCCAAGATCGGCTATTTCGGCTGGAAGACCTGGGAACTGGCCTTCGACAATTTCCGCGTCGAGGCGGCCGACATGATCGGCGAGGAAGGCCAGGCCTTCTATTACGCCACCGCCGGCCTCGAGACGGCGCGTGCCCACACCGCCGCCCGCGCCATCGGCCTCGCCCAAGGGGCGCTCGACGATTCGATCCCCTACGCCGGCCGGCC
>Ga0082335_1001029_pt1 | contig 64270 bp, 64 predicted proteins | sample Subgrocontami58m_FD_72375 | JGI IMG/M metagenome (GOLD analysis project Ga0082335, IMG submission 72375) | Subsurface groundwater microbial communities from S. Glens Falls, New York, USA - GMW37 contaminated, 5.8 m (SPADES assembly) (version 2) ... | reverse complement strand
GCGCGCGGGAAGGCGCCCCCGAAATCGGCCGTTTCCTCGGCGGCATTCCTGCCTTGCTCACGCGCGGGGCCAATTTGCTGGATCAGCTCGACGAGATCACCCGCGACGGCCTGACGCTTTCGCCGGAGACGGTAGCCGCCATCGGCACCGCCGAGGCCCGCCGCAACCGTTGGATGACGGCGGGCATATGGGTGATTGCGGCGCTCTTGGCCTGGCTTGTGATCCTGGTCATCTGACACGGTTCAAATAGCGCGATAGAATGGCCTCCATGCTGCAAGACAAGCGCATTCTTCTCATCATCGGCGGCGGCATTGCCGCCTATAAATCGCTCGACCTGATCCGCAGGCTGAGGGAGCGCGGCGCGGGCGTGCGCTGCATTATCACCAAGGCAGGGGAGGAATTCGTTACGCCGCTGTCGGCCGGCGCGATCACCGGCGAGCGCGTTTTCACCGACCTGTTCGATCCCGCGAGCGAATTCGATGTCGGGCATATTCGTCTGGCGCGCGAATGTGATCTTGTCGTCGTCGCACCGGCCACCGCTGACCTCATGGCCAAGATGGCGGGCGGGCATGCGAATGATCTCGCCACCGCCGTGCTGCTCGCCACCGACAAGAAGATTCTGCTCGCGCCGGCGATGAACCCGCGCATGTGGGGCAACGCCGCCACGCGGCGCAACGTGGCGCAGCTCACCGCCGACGGCGTCGCTCTCATCGGTCCGAACGAAGGCGAGATGGCCGAGCGCGGCGAGCAGGGCGTGGGCCGCATGGCGGAGCCGCTGGAAATCGTGGCGGCAATCGAGGGCTTGCTGGCGCGGCCGGCGGCGGGGCGGCCGCTCGCCGGCAAGCGCATCATCGTTACCTCCGGGCCGACGCATGAGCCGATCGACCCGGTGCGCTACATCGCCAACCGCTCCTCCGGCAAGCAGGGCCACGCCATCGCCGCGGCGGCGGCGGCAGCCGGGGCCGACGTGACCCTCATCAGCGGGCCGGTGAACTTGCCCGATCCTTCCGGCGTCGCGGTGGTCAAGGTGGAGACGGCGCAGGAGATGCTCAAAGCGGTCGAGGCGGCGCTCCCCGCCGACGCCGCTGTTTTTGCCGCCGCCGTCGCCGACTGGCGCGCGGCCGAACCCACCGCGCATAAGATCAAGAAAGCCGGCAAGACGCCGCCGCTGGCGCTGGCGGAAAACCCGGACATCCTCGCCGCCGTCGCGCAGCGCAAATCGAAACGGCCGAAGCTCGTGATCGGCTTTGCCGCCGAAACCGACGACGTGGTCGCCAACGCCAAGGACAAGCTTCGCAGCAAAGGCTGCGACTGGATCGTCGCCAACGACGTGTCGCCCTCGACCGGCATCCTGGGCGGCGACCGCAACACGGTGCACCTGGTGTCGGCGTCAGGCGTCGACTCCTGGCCGCCGCAATCCAAGGACCAGGTGGCGAAGAATCTAGTGGCGCGCATTGCCGCGGCCCTGGGCAAGGGACGATGAGCGCCGTCGACGTCAGGGTGATCCGGCTGGCGCATGGCGCCGACCTCCCGCTGCCGGAATATCAGAGCGCGCAGGCCGCTGGCTTCGACTTGGTTGCCGCGGTGGCCGCGGATGTGACCATCAAGCCGGGCCAACGGGAAACCATTCCCACCGGCATCGCCATCGCGCTCCCGCTGGGGACCGAAGCGCAGGTACGCCCCCGCTCGGGCTTGGCGGCGCGGCATGGCGTCACGGTGCTCAATACGCCGGGCACCATCGACGCCGATTATCGCGGGGAAATCCAGGTTATCCTGATTAACCTCGGCAGCGAGTCCTTTGTGGTCCGGCGCGGCATGCGGATCGCCCAATTGGTGATCGCGCCGGTGCTGCGGGCGCGCATCTCGGAGAGCCGGGAACTGGGAAAAACCCCGCGCGGCAGCGGTGGATTTGGCTCGACCGGGATAGGCTAGACAATTGGTCATTGCCGGGCTTGACCCACGGCTGTCCGGTTTAAATTTTCCTGAGTCATTCCAAGCCATTGGAGCTACACAGGTTCATAGTATTTGTTGGCACTCGGGACTTGGGACTGCGATGTTGAGTCATTTGAATCACTTAACTACTTAAACCGGACAGCCGTGGGTCGAGCCCGGGGGTGACGAGCAGGGATCGACCGCGCCGCATAAAAACGATAAGACCGTGTCCACGTTGCGTCACAGGAGGAAACCATGCCGACCGCGTTGAAGTCTGTTGCGAGCGCGCCTGCACGCGCCCAAGGCCAGGGCCGGATTTATCAGTCGATTACCGAGACCATCGGCGACACGCCGCTGGTGCGGCTCAACCGTCTGCCGCAGATGAAGGGCGTCAAGGCGAACATCCTCGCCAAGCTCGAATTCTTCAATCCCATCGGCAGCGTGAAGGACCGCATCGGCGTCGCCATGATCGACGACATGGAAAAGAAAGGGCTGATCGGCCCCGACACCCTGCTGGTGGAGCCGACCTCGGGCAATACCGGCATCGCGCTCGCCTTTGTCGCGGCGGCGCGCGGCTACCGTCTTATCCTGGTGATGCCGGATTCCATGTCGCTGGAGCGCCGCAAAATGCTGCTGCTGCTCGGCGCGGAACTCGAGCTGACGCCGGCCGCGCAAGGCATGAAGGGGGCCATCGCGCGGGCGGAAGAGATCGTGCGCACCAACAAGAACGCGGTGATGCCGCAGCAATTCAGCAACCCGGCCAATCCGGAAATCCACCGCCGCACCACGGCGGAGGAAATCTGGAACGACACGCAAGGGGCGGTGGATGCCTTTGTTTCCGGTATCGGCACCGGTGGCACCATCACCGGCGTGGGGCAGGTGCTCAAACCCCGCAAGCCCTCGCTGCGCGTCATCGCCGTGGAGCCCGAGGACAGCGCGGTGCTGTCCGGCAAGCCGCCGGGCCCGCACAAGATCCAGGGCATCGGCGCGGGCTTCATCCCCGACATCCTCGACCGCTCGGTCATCGACGAAATCGTCACCGTGGGTAATCAAGCGGCTTTCGAAACCGCGCGGGCGCTGGCGCGCTACGAGGGAATCCCGGGCGGGATTTCCTCCGGCGCCGCGGTGTCCGCCGCGCTGCAGGTCGGCGCGCGCCCCGAGATGGCGGGCAAGAATATCGTGGTCATCCTCCCGTCCTTCGCTGAGCGGTATCTCTCAACCGCGCTGTTCGAGGGGCTGTAAGGCACGCGCTCATGCAGCTCTTGAACCTCCCCCTGAAAGGGGCAGAGCCTGCCCCGGACTTGATCCGGGGTCGGTTTGCCATCGGGTCGGCGCGAAGCGCCACCCGATGACAGGCTCCGCAAGCCGGGTGGGGGTCGCGATGCAACGGCTTCACAGCGCGTAAAGACCCCCACCCTAACCCTCCCCCTTTCAGGGGGAGGAAAATATCTGCGCGCTGCTGGCGTCCGTGCGCCGCGCTATCCCCCGTTCATGATCTGGACTCTTTCGGCGCGATTCCCCTTGGGGGTAAAGTCAACCGATTCGCGGCCTGGCGGAGGCCGCGCGACCGGCACTGAGTCGCGGCTGCGCTCGGGACAAGGTTGGGGCCGATCTGGGGCAAGGCAATATGCCGGACACGATCCGGGCGACGAGCGGGAGTCTCCATGCTCATCCGCGGCGATGCGGATTCCTAGCAGCCGTCGCATCGGCGCTCCTATCCATCACGCCCGCCCGCGCCGATAAAATCTCCCTGCTCACCCTGCTTGATCCTCCTATTGCCGCCTTCGCCAGCCTGAACCACCACGAGGTTGTGGGGCTGGCGTTCATGCTTGGCATCCTCCTCTTCGCCGTGGTGACGGCGATTGTCCTTGTGCGCACGCGCGCACGCACGGCGGAGACCGAGATTTCCGCCCGCGACGAGATCATTGAGCTCAAGGCCGAGGTCGACCGCATCAATACCTTGCTGCTGTTGGAGCCGCAGATCATTGTCGCCTGGGCCGCGGGTGATGATACCCCTGAAATCTTCGGCGACACCGCCATGGTGACGCCAATCTCCGCCCCGCATCGCGTGCTGGCTTTCGGCACATGGCTCGATCCGCAACAGGCGCGCTCCATGGAGCGATCGGTCGAGGCTCTGCGCGCCCGGGGTGAAGGCTTTTCCATGTCGCTGGCGACGCTGTCGGGCCACCCGGTCGAGGCCGAGGGGCGCGCCATTGGCGGCCGCGCCGTGCTGCGGCTGAAGGATGTGAGCGGGATCAAGCGCGACCTGGCCGAGCTTTCCGGGCGGCATCAGAGGCTCCTGGAGGAGGTGGATTCGCTGCGCACGCTGATCGAAGCCCTGCCCTCGCCGATCTGGGCGCGTGACGAGACCGGGGCGCTCAGCTTCGTGAATGTCGCCTATGCCCGGGCGGTGGACGCCAGGAGCCCCGACGACGCAGTGGCCCGCGGGATCGAGCTGCTTGACCGGCCCGCGCGCGAGGAACTCGCCCGCGCCTGTGCCACCAACGAATGCTACACTGGCCGGGTGCGCGCCGTCGTCGCCGGCGTGCGGCGCACTTTCGACGTGCGCAGCGTGCCCACCGCCCGCGGCAGCGCCGGCATCGGCATCGACTCCACCGAGGTGGAGACGCTGCGCGCGGAGCTGGCGCGCATGGGCGAAGCGCATCGCCGCACGCTCGACCGCCTGGCGACCGGCGTCGCCATCTTCGGCGCCAACCAGAAGCTCACCTTCTACAACACCGCCTATCGCTCGCTCTGGGATCTCGACGCCGGCTTCCTCGACCAGGAGCCGAGCGATTCCGCCGTGCTCGACAAATTGCGCGCCGCGCGCAAGCTGCCGGAAGAGCAGGACTTCCGCCAATGGAAGAGCGAGCTGCATGAAGCCTATCGCGCCACCGAGCCGCGGGAATATATGTGGCACCTGCCGGACGGGCGCACGCTGCGCGTGGTCACCACGCTCAACCCGGAAGGCGGCGTGACTTACCTGTTCGACGACGTGACCGAGCGGCTCGATCTTGAGCGCCGCTTCGACGCCCTGATCCGCGTACAGGGAGAAACGCTCGACAACCTCACCGAAGCGGTTGCCGTGTTCGGCAGCGACGGCCGGGTGCGTCTGCATAATCCCGCCTTCGCGCGCATGTGGAAACTGGCGCCGCAGACGCTTGCCGAGCGGCCGCATATCGAGGCGGTGACGGCTCTGTGCCAGCCGCTGCACGGTGAGGACGCAACTTGGCAGGCGCTGCGCGCCGCCGTCACCGCCATCGACAACCGCGAGCCGCTAAGCGGCCGACTGGAGCGCCGCGACGGCAGCGCGATCGATTGCGCCACCGTGCCGCTGCCGGACGGCGCCACCCTGGTCGCCTTCCATGATGTCACCGACACGGTGAATGTCGAACGCGCGCTGCGCGAGCGCAACGAGGCGCTGGAGGCCGCCGACGAGATCAAGATCAATTTCGTCCACCATGTTTCCTACGAGCTGCGCTCGCCGCTCACAAACATCATCGGCTTCGCCCATTTCCTCGACGACCCGGCAACCGGGCCGCTCAACGGAAGGCAGCGCGAATACCTCGGCTATCTCACCACCTCGACCAATGCGCTGCTGGCAATCATCAACAACATCCTCGACCTCGCCACCATCGACGCCGGCGCCATGACGCTGAATCTCGGCCCGGTGGATATCCGCCAGACCATGGACGCGGCGGTGGAAGGCATCCAGGACCGGCTGGTCACCGACAGCTTGTCGCTGGACATGCGCGTGCCGCCCGACACCGGCAGCTTCGTCGCCGACGAGAAGCGCGTGCGGCAGGTGCTGTTCAATCTGCTGGCCAACGCCGTGAGCTTCTCGCCGCCGGGCGAGACCATCACGCTCACCGCGGAACGCCGCAGCGACGCCGTGGTGTTTTCGGTCACCGACCACGGGCCGGGCATTCCGCAGGAGGTGAAGGACCGGGTATTCAACTGGTTCGAAACCCATCCGCTCGGCTCGCAACATCGCGGCACCGGGCTCGGACTTTCCCTCGTGCGTTCCTTTGTCGAACTGCACGGCGGTAGAGTCGCGCTGGACTCGGACATCGGGCGCGGTACCACGGTGGTTTGCAGCTTCCCGCTCGATCAGACGGCAGAGCGGACGGCGGCTTGACAACGCTCCCGTGGTCATCCCCCGGATTGACCGGGCGATCCAATATCCCCGGACAAGCAACAACAAGGATTGTGCATTCCCGCAGCGGCGGTGGATACTGGATGCCCCGCTGGAGTTTACCCCCGACTTGATCGGGGGCGGGACATGACCAGAAAGAAGACGAATGCTCCCAACCACGGCCGGCGGCTCGAGTTTTTCGGTGGTGTTGCCGAATGAGGAGGCGATGCGGCGCTTCATGCTCGACATCGCCACCGCGCTGGAGCCCGGCGATCTCATCACGCTCTCGGGCGACCTCGGCGCCGGCAAGACCACCTTCGCGCGCGCGCTGATCCGCCATCTCGCCGGCGACGAGACCATCGAGGTGCCGAGCCCGACCTTCACCTTGATCCAAACCTACGAGCTGGCGCAGCTCCCCATTGTCCATGCAGACCTCTATCGCCTCGCGGGATCGGCGGAGCTCGCCGAGCTTGGCTTCGACGATCTGCCGGAGAACGCCATCGTGCTCTTGGAATGGCCGGACCGGGCGGCGGGTTTTCTTCCGGCCGACCGGCTCGACATCGCATTTACGCTGGCGCAGCAGCTCGGCGAGGGCTACCGCAATGCGCGCGTCACCGGCTATGGCGCCTTTGCTCAACGCGCCGAGCGCATCTCGGCGATCCGAAACTTCCTGAACGAATCCGGCTTCGGCGATGCCGAGCGCCGCCGGCTGAAGGGCGACGCCTCCACGCGCTCCTACGAGCGTCTTGTGCTCGACGGCCAAGGCTATGTGCTGATGAATTCGCCGCGCCGGCCGGACGGCCCGCCGGTGCACGATGGCAAGCCCTACAGCGCCATCGCGCATCTGGCCGAAGACGTCACCGCCTTCATGGCGCTGTCGGCGGGGCTGCGCGATCTTGGCTTTTCCGCGCCCGCGATCTATTTCGCCGACAGCGAAAAAGGCCTGCTCATCATCGAGGATCTCGGCGACGAGCTGGTCGTGGAAGGCGACCCGCCCGCGCCGATCGCGGGGCGCTACGAGACCGCGGTGGATCTGCTGGCGGCATTGCACGGCCGGGAGCATCCGGCAACGCTTCCAGTCTCGCCGCATGTGGAATACCGCATCCCGCGCTACGACATCGACGCTTTCCTGATCGAGATTGAGCTGTTGCTCGACTGGTATCTGCCGCGCCTCGACGCCACGATCTCGCCCGCCACCCGCGCCGCTTTCGTAGCGCTGTGGTGCGACGCCTTGCAGCCGGCGCTGGAGGCGGCCCCCACCTGGGTTTTGCGTGATTTCCATTCGCCCAACCTGCTGTGGCTGCCGGAACGCGAGGGCCTCGCGCGGCTCGGCCTCCTTGATTTCCAGGACGCGGTGCTGGGGCCCGCGGCTTATGACCTCGCTTCTCTGCTGCAAGACGCGCGGGTGGACGTTCCCGAGGCCATGGAAATTACCCTGCTCGGCCGTTATGCGCGGCTGCGGCGCGAGACCAATCCCGATTTCGACACCGCATCATTCGTGAAGATTTACGCCACCGTCGCCGCCCAGCGCGCCACGAAAATACTCGGCATCTTCGCCCGCCTCGATAAGCGCGACGGCAAGCCGCAATATTTGCGTCACATGCCGCGCCTATGGGGGTATCTGCAGCGGTCGCTGGCGCATCCCTCGCTGGCGCCGCTGCGGGCGTGGTATGGCACGCATGTTCCGGCGCTGAAGACGATATGACGAAGAAACCAACAGGCTCGAAAATCCAGATGCCGCGCCGCGCCATCGTGCTGGCGGCGGGGCTCGGCACGCGCATGCGGCCGATCACGGACAAAATCCCGAAGCCGCTGGTGCAGGTCGGCGGCAAGGCCCTGATCGATTATGCGCTCGACCGGCTGGCCGATGCCGGGGTGGAGCAGGCGGTGGTCAATGTCCACTACCTCGCCGATAAGCTCGAGCGGCACCTGGCGGGGCGGCAGCGCCCGCGCATCATCATCTCTGACGAGCGCAATGAATTGCTCGGCACCGGCGGCGGCGTGGTCAAGGCGTTCAAGCATCTGGGTGAGGCGCCGTTCTTCTACATGAACTCCGATACGCTGTGGATCGAGGGGGTGAAGCGCAATCTGCCGCGGCTGGCGGTGGCCTTCGACCCGAAAGAGATGGACGCCCTGCTGCTGCTCGCGCCGACCACCACCAGCATTGGCTATGACGAACGCGGCGACTTCGCCATGAGCGCGGACGGCCACCTGCGCCGCCGGGCCGAACGGCAAGTGGTGCCTTTCGCCTATGCCAGCGCGGCGTTGCTGTCGCCTGCGCTGTTCAAGGATGCGCCCAAGGGAGCTTTTCCGTTGACCGTGCTGTTCGACCGGGCGGCGGAAGAAGGCCGCCTGCACGGGCTTCGTCTCGACGGCATCTGGATGCATGTGGGCACGCCGGAGGCGGTCACGGCGGCCGAAGCGGCGCTGCTGGCCAGCGCGGCGTAAACCGTTTCGGCCGCCATCTGTAAGCCAGACCCGTCATCCTGAGGTGGCGGCCGCAGGCCGCCCTCGAAGGATGTCGGCCGTCGCCCTTCGAGGCTCGCGCACGCAAGTCGGATATATCCGACTTGCGCACAAATAGTACCGATCTCGGGTAAACCTGAGATCGGTGCGCTCGCACCTCAGGGTGACGGTGATAAGTTCAGATTGCCATGCCGAATCCCGCCCCCCGCGTTTTCACCATCCCGGCCTCGGCGCCATTTTTACGGACGCTGATCGGGGCGCTGATTGACGGCCGGCTGGTGCCGGGCTTTGCGCCGGGGCGCGATTCCTTGGCTTGGGCATCGGCCACGCTCTATCTGCCGACGCGGCGCGCGGCGCGGCTTGCGCGCGACGTTTTTCTCGATGTGCTGAAGACCGATGCGGCGATTCTGCCGCGCATTGTCGCCATCGGCGACGTGGACGAGGACGAGATCGCCTTCGCCGAGGCGGCGACAGGCGATCTTACCGCCGCTTCGCTCGATTTGCCTGAGGCGCTGGGCGGGCTGGAACGCCGCCTGCTGCTGGCCGAGCTGGTGCTGAAATGGGCGGCGGCGATCGCGCCCACGGAGAAAGGCGACGCGCCGCTCGTGGCCAATAATCCGGCGGCGGCACTGGCGCTGGCCGATGATCTCGCCCGCCTGATGGATGACATGACGATGCGGCAGGTCGCTTTCGGCCGGCTTGACGGCCTCGTTCCCCGCGATGTGGACGATTATTGGCAGCTCACGCTGCGCTTTCTGAAGATTGCCAGCGAGCAATGGCCGAACATTCTCGCGGAGCACGGAAAGATCGAACCCGTGGCGCGGCGCGATCTTCTGATCGAAGCGGAAGCTGCGCGGCTTGCGCGGATAGACGGGCCGGTGATCGCTGCGGGTTCGACCGGCTCGATGCCCGCCACCGCAAAACTGCTGGCCACCATCGCCAAGCTGCCGCAGGGCGCGGTGGTGCTGCCGAGCCTTGACAGTGATCTCGATGCGGCGTCCTGGGACATCATCGGGGGCAATGCCGCCGATAGCGTCGCCCCCGCCGCCGGGCATCCGCAATTCGCCATGCATGGGCTGTTGCGCCAACTCGGCATCAAGCGCGAGGCGGTGACGCCGCTCGCCGCGCCGGCGGCGCATGGACGTGAGCTATTTGTTTCCGAAGCCTTGCGCCCCGCCGCCGCCACCGAGCTCTGGCGCGAAAAGCTTACCAGCGCCAAGTTCGCCGGCCATGCCGGACGCGCGCTCGCGGCGCTTTCTGTGGTGGAAGCCGCCAATGCCGAAGAGGAGGCGCTCGCCGTGGCCATCGCGTTGCGCGAAGCAGTGGAGGCGCCGGAAATGACCGCCGCGCTGGTTACGCCGGACCGCGGCCTAGCGAGGCGCGTGCTGGCGGCGCTCGGACGCTGGAAGGTGGCGGTGGACGACTCCGGCGGCGATCGGCTACCCGACACGCCGGCCGGCGTCTTCGCGCGGCTTGCCGCCGACGCCGCCCTGGGCGGCCTTGCGCCGGTGACGCTGCTGGCGCTGCTCAAGCATCCGCTGCTGCGGCTGGGCGCAGGCGAAAACGGCCATGCGCGCGCCATCGCCGCGCTGGAGCAAGCGATCCTGCGCGGGCCGCGGCCCAAACCAAAGACGTCCGGGCTGGCCCATGCGCTCGCAAGCTTCCGCGCGGAACTTGAAAAACTCCGGCGCAAGGAAACATCCGACCTGCATCCCTCCGAGCCACGGGCAAAAATTTTGGACGCGGATCTCGATGCCGCCGCCGATCTGGTCACGCGCCTAGCAGTCGCACTCGCGCCGCTGGAAAGCCTCCAAGACAGACAACACTCCCTCGCCGATTTGACTGCCCGCCACCGCGACGTCGTGATTGCGCTTGCCACGAACGGCGAAGGCCACATGGCCGCTTTCTCCGGCAGCGACGGCGCCGCGCTGGCCGAAGCTTTTGAGGACCTGACGGAGAATGCGAGCGCCACCGGCTTCGGCATCGCGCTCGCCGATTATCCGGACCTTTTCCGCGCCGCCATCGCCGACCGCGTGGTGCGGCGGCCGGAGCTGCCGGGCGTACGCGTGCGCATCTTCGGCCCGCTCGAAGCGCGCCTGCAAAGCGTCGACCGCCTGGTGATCGGCGGCTTGGTCGAAGGCATTTGGCCGCCCGAGGCGCGCAGCGATCCCTGGCTCAGCCGCCCCATGCGTCACGAGCTTGGCCTCGATCTGCCGGAGCGGCGCATCGGCCTTTCCGCCCATGACTTCACCCAGGCGCTGGGAGCGAAGGAAGTGATTTTGACGCGAGCGGCGAAGCTCGCGGGCGCGCCCACGGTGCCCTCGCGCTTCGTGCAGCGCCTGCAAGCGGTGGCGGGCAAGGCGCGCTGGGACGAGGCGCTGGCGCGCGGCGCCACCTACCTGCATTGGGCGCGCGAGCTTGACCGGCCCAACGCACCGCTCAAGCCCGCCACCCGCCCCGAGCCAAAGCCGCCGCGCGAGGCGCGACCGTTCACGCTCTCGGTCACCGAGATTGAGCATTGGCTGCGCGACCCCTACACCATCTATGCCAAGCACATTTTGCGGCTTAGGCCGCTTGACGCGGTGGACACCCCGCCGGACGCGCGTGACCGCGGCACGGTGATCCACGGTGCCATCGGTGAATTCACGGAAAAATTCAAGCAGCGGCTTCCTGACGACGCCATCGGCGAGTTGCTGCGGCTGGGCGAGCGGCACTTTGCGGCGCTGGAAGATTTCCCCGACGCGCGGGCTTTCTGGTGGCCGCGCTTCCAGCGCATCGCGCGCTGGTTCGCCGGCTTCGAGGCGGAGCGGCGGTCCAATCTGATAAAGCTCGATCCCGAGATTTACGGCACTCTTGAGATCCCGCTCGGAGACCGCGCCTTCACCTTGCGCGCGCGCGCCGATCGCATCGAGCATCTCGCCGGCGGCCGCTACGCCATTCTCGACTACAAGACCGGGCAGGTGCCGAGCGCGCCGCAGGTAAAATCGGGGCTGGCGCCGCAGCTCACGCTCGAAGGCGCGATCCTGCGCGCCGGCCGCTTCGGCACGATCCCCAAGAATGCCTCGATCGCCGAGTTCATGTATGTCGCGCTGCGCGGCGGCGAGCCGCCGGGCGAGCGCAAGACCATCGCCTGGAAGGACAGCACTCCGGATCAAGAGGCCGACACGGCGTTGCGCCGCCTCACCGCGGTCATCACCAAATTCGACGATCCGGATATGCCCTATCGCTCGCGCGAGCGGCCGATGTTTTTGCGCCGCGGCGGCGGCGACTACGACCATCTTGCGCGGGTCAAGGAATGGTCGCTCTCGGGCGGCGCGGGAGATTCCGAGGAGAGCGGCGAATGATCCCCTTTTCCCTGCACCTTTGTGCCGCGTCGGCATACGGAAGCAAATGTTGGACGCGGCAGAATGAAATGATGAACGCGATCTCAGCGCACCAAAAGATCGAGTGGCACTTTCAGGGCACGCGCGATCTTCGCCAGGACGTCAGCGGTGCCACGCCGTCGTCCACTTTCCAGGTCGGACAGGTAGCTCTGGCTGAGGTCAGTTCTGAAAGTGATTTCAAGCTGTGTCGTGTCCCGCCATTCGCGGATGACACGGATCGGATTCTCACCCGCAGCAAGACGATCAACCACCGTCTTGGGCAGGATGATCTCGTGGCCGGCAGCGATTGCGGTCCGCGCCTTCCGCACAATCCGGGCCGTGCCGATATCTTCGCTCTCGGCCAGCGCGCTGAGCCGCTCGTATTCTGCCTTGGGCAGAACCGCGAGTTCCTCGCCGTCCTTGGTTTTAATAAACTGAACCTTGGTCATGATGGCCTCTCAATCGTAAATCTCGCGGCGATGGCCTACGGCGGCGACGATGATGGTATTACCTTCAACGTAGAAAATGATGCGCCAATCGCCAACCCGCAATCGCGACCCGGAACGCCCCTTGAGGCGTTTCACGTCGCCCTGCCCCGTTTGAGCAAATACCGAAAGCTTGGCATCGAGCCGGCGACGCACAGCGGCGGAGAGCCTGAGCCACTGGCGCGTTGCCGTAGCGGTAAAGGCGATCTCCATACTGCCAGTATGGCATACTGCGATATTTATGTCAACCGCTACATCGCTATTAGCGATATCGGGGAAAACGCATGACCGCTCTCCGCCCCGTCCCCGAAGCAGTGCTCGCCAAGCAACACGCCGCCTCTGATCCCGCGGTGTCGGCTTGGGTGTCAGCCAATGCCGGCGCGGGCAAGACCCATGTGCTAGCGCAGCGCGTGATCCGGCTTCTGCTGGAGGGAACCGACCCGGCAAAAATTCTCTGCCTAACCTTCACCAAGGCGGCCGCCGCCAACATGGCCAACCGCATCTTCGGCACGCTCAGCGAATGGACCGCGCTCGACGACGCGGCGCTTGACGCAGCGATCCGCAAGACCGGCGCCAAGATCACCAGCGCCGCCCAGCGTGCCCGTGCGCGCCGCCTGTTCGCTTCCGCGCTGGAGACGCCGGGCGGGCTGAAGGTGCAGACCATCCACGGCTTCTGCACACGGGTGCTGCAACAATTTCCCTTCGAGGCCAATGTGGCCGCGCGTTTCCGCGTGCTGGACGATGCCGAACAGCGGCAGATGCTGGAACAGATCCGGCGCAACGTCCTGTTGACCGCCGCGAACAACCCGGAGAGCGAAGCCGGCCGCGCGCTTGCGGCCATCATTCCGATTGTCGGCGATCAGACATTTCAGGATACCTTGAACGAGACCATTCAGAAGCGCGACCGGATCGCGGCATGGCTCGACGATGCGGGCGGGTTGGACGCGGCCGTGGCGCAGCTTTCCGCTGCGCTTGGCATCAAGCCGAGCGATACGCTCCAACAGGTTGAGGCTGACATTCTCGACGGTCCGCATCTGCCATCGGCGCAATGGGCGTCCGCCGCTGCGATCTGCGCCGAAAGCTCAAGCAATGACCAGAAGCAAGCACAACGCTTGACGCTAGCCATTTCGTCCGCCGGCGTAGCGCGTTTTGAGGCTTACCTTTCGGTCTTCTTCACCGAGAAGGACGAGCTGCGAAAGTCTGTCATTACCGAGCCGTTGGCAAAGAAATATTCCGATCTCGCGCGGCGCTTTGGCGACGAGAAGCTGCGCGTAAATACTTTTTGCCAAAAGCGCCGTGCCGTCATGGCGCGCGACCGCAGCACGGCCTTGCTGGCCCTGGCCTTGGAGGTCATCGAAGGCTACCGCGCCGCAAAGAACCGCCGCGGATTGCTCGACTACGACGACCTCATCGCGCGCACACGCGAGCTTCTCGACCGCGTGGAGGCGGCCTGGGTTCACTACAAGCTCGATCTCGGGATCGATCATCTGCTGATCGACGAAGCCCAGGACACCAGCCCCGAGCAATGGGACATCATCAAGCGCTTCGCCGCCGAATTCACCGCCGGCGCGGGCGCGCGCGGCGCAGTAACGCGCTCGATCTTCGCCGTCGGCGACGACAAGCAGTCGATCTTCTCCTTCCAGGGCGCGGCGCCGGAGGCTTTCGCGGAGATGCGCCGCTTCTTTGCGAAAGCATTTGCCGAGGCCGCGCGCGCCTTTCTGCCGGTGGAATTGAAGCATTCCTTCCGCTCGGTGCAGACCATTCTCGACGCCGTGGATGACGTGTTCCGGCAGCCGGCAGCCCACGCCGGCCTGACCGCCGATCCGGTGGCCACGCTGCACGAGGCGGTGCGCGCGGCGGCGCCCGGCCTGGTCGAGCTGTGGCCGCTGGTCCCGCCCGACGAGCGGCCGAAGATCGATCCCTGGGACGCGCCCTTCGACACCACGTCGGCCACCCATCCGCGCGTGAAGCTCGCGCGCCAGATCGCAGGCTGCGTGAAAACATGGCTCAGGCGAGGCGATCTGGTGGGCGACGGAGATCAGCGCCATCCGCTGCGCGCGGGCGACATTCTCATTCTGGTGCGCCAGCGCGGCGCGTTGTTCGAAGCGATCATCCGCGCGCTGAAGAACGAAGACGTTGCGGTTGCGGGCGCCGACCGGCTGGTGCTGACCGAGCACATCGTGGTCATGGATCTGCTGGTGCTGGCGGACGCCATCCTGCATCCGCTGGACGACCTCGCGCTGGCAACGGCGCTGAAGAGCCCGCTGTTCGGCCTCGCCGACGATGATCTGTTCGCGCTCGCCTATGACCGACAAGGCACGCTGCGCGCCGCGCTGGGCGAACGGCGGCCCGAGCTCGCGGCGAGGCTCGACGCGATCGCCGGCGCGGCACGGCAGCTTTCGCCCTTTGCGTTTTACGCGGAACTTTTGGGCGCGGGCGGCGGGCGCAGGGCGTTCCTTGCGCGGCTCGGAGGGGAAGCCAACGACGCGCTTGATGAGTTTCTCAATCTCGCGCTGGATTACGAGAGCCGCGAGACGCCGTCGCTGCAAGGCTTCGTCGCGTGGCTGCGCACCGCCTCGGCGGAGGTCAAGCGCGACATGGAGATCGCGCGCGACGAGGTACGGGTGATGACCGTGCACGGCGCCAAGGGATTGGAGGCGCCGATCGTGATTCTCGCCGACACCACGACCCCGCCGGCCGGGCCGGCGCAATACCAGCCGCGGCTGTTGGCGCTGCCAGCGCAGAAGGCGGTTCCCGGCACGCCCGATCGTCTGGTATGGATGCCGGGCAAGAAGGACGACAGCGCCCCGACCGCCGCCGCGCGCATGGCCGCCGTTGCGGCAAGCGAGAACGAATACCGCCGCCTGCTTTATGTCGCCATGACGCGCGCCGCCGACCGGCTCGTCGTCTGCGGCGCGGTCGGGGAGAAGGGCATGCCGCCCGGCTGCTGGTACGACCTCGTGCAACAGGGCCTCGACGGTTCCGGCGTGCTGATCGACGAACGCGCCGATTTCGGCGACGGCATGGTGAAGCACTATCGCAAGGGCACAGCGGAAAGCGACGCCGGTGGGACCATGGCCGCGGCGACCGGTGCATCCGCCCTGCAACTTCCCGATTGGCTCGTGAAGCCAGCGCAGGCTGAACCGGCGCGCGCCTGGCCGATGACGCCCTCAAGCGCTGTTGGCGTTATACGAGCGGAGCCGGGGGACGCCGCAGGAGCCAGAACCTCTGCGCTTGCCCGCGGAAAATTGGTGCACCGGCTGCTGCAATCGCTGCCGGACATTCCGCGTGAGCGCCGCGCCGAGGCGGCGGACCGTTACCTCGCGCGCAACGCAAAAAATTTCAGTTCGGAGGAACGCGGCAGCATCGTCATGCAGCTTCTCGCCGTCCTCGACGACCCGCGCTTCCCGGAACTGTTTGCTCCGGGCAGCCGCGCCGAAGTGCCGATCATCGGACGCATTGGTCATCCGCCGCACCCGGTATCCGGCCAAGTGGATCGTCTTGCGATCACGCCCGAAGCGGTGCTGATCGCCGACTACAAGACCAATCGTCCCGTCCCCGCAGCGCCGCCCGAGCTTTACGTCACTCAGCTTGCGCTCTACCGCGCGGTGCTCGCGCGGCTGTATCCTGGCCGGCCCGTGCGTGCCGCCCTGATATGGACGGAAGCACCTGATATCATTGAGATTCCAAGCTCTGCGCTGGATGCAGCGCTGAACGCCGTCACCGCCGGTGACGCGCCTTGACGCTCAGGTTCGGCATTCTTACGTTTCCGTTTCCCCACTGCGGCGTCGATTCGCCCCCATCATCGAGGAATTCCCCATGGCCGTTGGCAAGGTGTCCGATTCAACTTTCGAGAATGACGTGCTGAAGGCCAGCGGGCCGGTGGTGGTGGATTTCTGGGCGGAATGGTGCGGCCCCTGCCGGCAGATCGCGCCGGCGCTGGAGGAGATTTCCGGCACGCTCAACGGCAAGGTGAAGATCGTCAAGCTCAACGTTGACGAGAATCCGGCGACCGCGGCGAAATACGGCATCATGTCGATCCCCACCCTGATGCTGTTCAAGAACGGCGAGCTTGCCTCGCGCCAGGTCGGCGCCCAGGCTAAGGCCAAGCTGGAGCAGTGGATCACAGCGGCGGTGTAGACCGGAAGAGCGGTCCCTTCTTCGTCATCACCGGGCCGCGCCGAAGGCGCGAGACCCGGTGATCTCGTTTAGGGAGGCACTGCGTTCCTCATCGGGATGGCCGGGACAAGCCCGGCCATGACGACATTCACTCCGGCACCGTACCATTCGCCCTCAGCACTTCCCCCGCCAAATAGAGCGAACCGGTGATGAGGATGCGCGGCGGAGGATCGAGGTCGAGCTTCCCGATCGCCTTCAGCGCCGCCTCGATGCTGTCGCGACTCGCGGCAGGGATGCCGACCGAGCGCGCGGTGTCGGCGATCACATCCGGCGGCAAGGCATTTTTCTGGTTTGGGATCGGCACGGCGATGATTCGCCGCGCGAGCCCGGTGAAATTGCGCAAGAACCCTTCGCAGTCCTTGCTCGACAGCATTCCGACCACCAGCACCAGCGGGCGCGGAACACGTTCCTCGAGACCGGCGATCGCTTCGGCGATGACGCGGCCGCCTTCGGGATTGTGTCCGCCGTCAAGCCACAGTTCGCTTCCGGGAGGCGCCAGCGATACCAAGCGTCCCTGCGAAAGCCGTTGCATGCGCGCGGGCCATTCAGCCTCGGTGATGCCTTTCTCAAACGCGCTCACCGGCAGCTTGAGCGAGGGAATGGCGCGTAATGCCGCCACCGCTAGCCCCGCGTTCTCGAATTGATGCCGCCCATGCAGCTTGGGCGCGGGCAGATCGAGCAGCCGGTCCTCGTCCTGAAACACCAGACGGCCGCGCTCTTCAGCGGCAGACCAATCCTCCCCCGCAACCCGGAGCGGCGCATGGAGGCGGGCGGCTTGGCGTTCGATCACCGAAAGTGCGTCGCGCGGCTGCGGGCCGACGATCACCGGCACATCGCGCTTGATGATGCCGGCTTTCTCCGCCGCGATCTGGTCGATGTTGTTGCCGAGATATTCCGCGTGATCGAGCGAGATCGGTGTGATGACCGTGGCGAGCGGGTGTTCGACCACGTTGGTCGCGTCCAGCCTGCCGCCGAGTCCCACTTCCAGCAGCAGCACGTCGGCCGGATGACGCGAGAACAGCAGCAGGCCCGCCGCCGTGGTGATTTCAAAGACGGTGATCGGCTCTCCCGCATTGACATGCTCGCATTCCTCAAGCGCGTCCATCAATTCCTGGTCCGAAACCAGTTGCCCATTCAGGCGGAAGCGCTCGTTGAAGCGCACGAGATGCGGCGAGGTATAGACATGCACGCGCTTGCCGGCGGCTTCCAGCATCGCGCGCATGAAGGCGATGACGGAACCCTTGCCATTGGTGCCGGCGACATGGATCACCGGCGGCAGCTTTCGCTCCGGATGATCGAGCTTGGCGAGCATGCGCCACATGCGATCGAGCGAAAGGTCGATCAGCTTGGGATGCAGCGTCAGCAGCCGCGCAACAATGGCGTCGATGGGCGTCATGAGCAGACTCCCTCCCCCTGAAAGGGGGAGGGTGGGGGTGGGGGTCTCAAAAGGACCCCCACCCGGTTTACAAAAGCAACCCGACCCCGGATCAAGTCCGTGGCAGGCTCTCCCCCTTGCAGGGGGAGGTAAGAAAATAACAGCCGATGTGCGTTGATCACGCTGAACATGCTCAAGGCGCCGCTTAAGCGGTCGCGGCAGGCGCGTCATTCGCTGCGGCCGCCGTCGGCGCAAGCGCCGCTTGAGCCGGAATCGGCATGGTCCTGACGGGCTCGCACGCCGGCGCCTTGGTCAAGATACGGCAGAGCGCGGCGATGGTCGGGCGCAACTTGTGCCGGTGCACGACCATGTCGACCATGCCGTGCTCCCTCAGATATTCCGAGCGCTGGAATCCTTCCGGCAGCTTTTCGCGGATGGTCTGCTCGATCACGCGCGGACCGGCGAAGCCCACCAGCGCGCCGGGCTCCGCGATATGCACGTCGCCCAGCATGGCATAGGACGCGGTGACGCCGCCGGTGGTCGGGTTGGTCAGCACCACGATGTAGGGCTTCTTCGCCTCGCGCAGCATCTGCACGGCGACGGTGGTGCGCGGGAGCTGCATCAGCGACATGATGCCCTCCTGCATGCGCGCGCCGCCGGACGCCGCGAACATGACGAAGGGCGTGCCCTTCTGCACCGCCATCTCAAATCCCTTGATGACGGCTTCCGCCGCCGCCATGCCGAGCGAGCCGCCCATGAAGTCGAAATCCTGCACGGCGATGACGATGGGAAGTCCTTCCAGCTTGCCGTAGCCGACCTTCACCGCGTCGTTCATCCCTGTTTTCGTGCGGGCGTCCTTGAGCCGGTCAACATAGCGGCGCTCATCGCGGAACTTCAGCGGATCGGTGGGGACTTCGGGCACGGCGATGTCGAACCAGGTTTCGCCGTCGAACATCGACTTCAGCCGCGCCACCGCACTCATGCGCATGTGGTAGTTGGATTCCGGGATGACAAACTGGTTCGCCTCCACGTCCTTGTAGAAGACGAGCTGTCCGGTGTCGGGGCATTTGATCCAAAGATTCTCCGGCACCTCGCGGCGCAGGATGTTGCGGATCTTCGGCCGCACGACATTGGAGATCCAGTTCATGCCTTTTCCTCATCCCTCCCCTTTAGGGGAGGGTGACTTCGAGCGAAGCGAGAAGTCGGGTGGGGTGAGCTTCGCATCTTGCTCCCACCCGGTCGGCTGCGCCGACCTGCCCTCTCCCAAAGGGGGAGGGATGAGAAGGATATCAGAATTTATACTACTCCACCGCCACGTGCCTGGCGCCGCGCACGCCGGCGGCGAGCTGCACCACCAGGTCGGTAACGGCCTTGATCGTGCCCGCCGTGGCCTTGCCGTCCGGGCCGAGGCTCGCCCGCAGCGCCTCCACCAGCGCCGATCCGACAACGACGCCGTCAGCGGCTTGCGCCAGGACGCGCGCCTGTTCCGCACTCCGCACGCCGAAGCCGACCGCGACCGGAAGCTTGGTATGGCGCTTGATGCGAGCGACCGCCGAGGCCACGCGGCCGGCATCGGGCGTGGCGGAGCCGGTGATGCCGGTGATGGAGACGTAGTAGACGAAGCCCGAAGTATTTGCGAGCACGGCGGGCAGGCGCTTATCGTCCGTCGTGGGCGTGGCAAGGCGAATGAAGTTTAGCCCTGCCTTCAGCGCCGGCAGGCACAGTTCCGTGTCTTCTTCCGGCGGCAGATCGACCACGATAAGGCCGTCCACGCCGACGGCCTTGGCGTCGGCGAGAAAGCGCTCCACGCCATAGACGTAGATCGGATTGTAATAGCCCATCAGAACGATCGGAGTTTTGTTGTCGGCATGGCGGAAGCTGCGCACCATCTCCAGCGTTTTCTTCAGCGTCTGGCCCGCCTTCAAGGCGCGCTGGGAAGACGCCTGAATTGTCGGCCCGTCCGCCATGGGATCGCTGAACGGCACGCCGATCTCGATAACGTCGGCGCCCGCGGCAGGCAGCGCGCGCAGGATGGCGAGCGAGGTCGCGGTGTCGGGGTCGCCCGCGGTGAGAAAAGTGACGAGCGCGGGGCGGCCTTCCTGCTTCAGCGCGGCGAAGCGCTGGTCGATGCGGGTTTTTGCCGACCCCCAGGAAAACAAGCTCACAGCTTGCCTCCGAGATGATCGGCCCAGCGGCCTGTGTTACACCTCTCCCCAGCGGGGAGAGGTCGGCCGCCGCAGCAAAGCGAAGGCGGCCGGGTGAGGGGGATGGATCGCTTTAAGAAAAGAGCGCGTAAGCTCCGTGATTCGCAAACCAGCGCAGAATCAAGCCTCTGGCAGGTATTGCGTGCGCGGCGGTTAGCCCGATGAAAATTCCGCCGACAGCATCCAATTGATCGGCATGTCGTCGATTTTGTGACGATTGAGGGAAAACTAATTGTAGAGGTCGACGGGGCGACACATTCAACGTCGCAAGAAATCAATCGCGATATCGAACGCACACGCGTGTTAGAATCTTTAGGATTTCTTGTGGTGCGGGTCACGAATACCGATGTGTACGAAAACATTGATGGCGTGATGGAGATGATCGACAAGACTTTGCGTCCCTCGTAACGTCGGTGCCCCCTCACCCGGTTCCGGCTGCGCCGGAACCGACCTCTCCCCGCTGGGGAGAGGTGAAGTACGGCAGGCCAGCTCACAGCTTGCCTCCGAGATGATCCGCCACCGAGTGGAGGTCCTTGTCGCCGCGGCCGGAGAGATTGACCACCATCAGGTGATCCTTCGGCTTCTGCGGCGCCAGCTCCAAGACCTTGGCGATGGCATGCGCCGGCTCAAGCGCCGGGATGATGCCTTCGAGCCTCGACAGCATCTGGAAGGCGTGGAGCGCTTCTTCGTCGGTCGCCGAAATGTAGGTGACGCGCCCGCTATCGTGCAGCCAGGAATGTTCTGGGCCGACCCCGGGATAGTCGAGGCCCGCCGAGATCGAATGGGCGTCCTTGATCTGCCCGTCGTCGTCCATCAGCAGGTAGGTGCGGTTGCCGTGCAGCACGCCGGGCCGTCCGCCTTCGATCGAGGCCGCGTGCAATCCGCTGGAGAGCCCGTGCCCCGCCGCCTCCACGCCGTACATTTCCACCGATGGCTCGTCGAGGAAAGTATGGAACAGCCCCATGGCGTTGGAGCCGCCGCCGATGCAGGCGATAAGCGAGTCCGGCAGCCGGCCTTCCGCCTTCTGCAATTGCTCGCGCGTCTCGTGGCCGATGATCGACTGAAAGTCCCGCACCATCATCGGATAGGGATGCGGCCCCGCCACCGTGCCGATGCAGTAGAACGTGGTCCCCACATTGGTCACCCAATCGCGCAGCGCATCGTTCATCGCGTCCTTGAGCGTCTTCGAGCCCGACTCCACCGGCACCACCTTGGCGCCGAGCATGTTCATGCGGAAGACATTGGCTTTCTGCCGCTCCACATCGACCGAGCCCATATAGACCACGCAGTCGAGGCCAAAGCGCGCGCACAGCGTCGCAGTGGCGACGCCATGCATTCCGGCGCCGGTTTCCGCGATGATACGCTGCTTGCCCATGCGCCGCGCCAAGAGAATTTGGCCGAGCACATTGTTGACCTTGTGCGAACCGGTGTGGTTCAGCTCCTCGCGTTTCAAATAGATTTTCGCGCCGCCGAGATGCGCGGTCAGCCGCTCGGCGAAATAAAGCGGGCTCGGCCGGCCAACATAATGGGTGAGATAGCCGTCCATTTCCTTCTGATAGGCGGGATCAGCCCTGGCCGCGGCATAGGCCTTTTCCAGCTCCAGGATCAGCGGCATCAGCGTCTCGGCGACAAAGCGGCCGCCAAACATGCCGAAATGCCCGTTTTCGTCGGGGCCGGAGCGGAAGGAATTGGGTCTTGGCTTGCGGGCGCTCATGCGCTGCTCGCTTTCGCACTCTCGTCATGGCCGGGCTTGTCCCGGCCATCCACGTCTTGCTTGCGGCAACAAAGAAAGACGTAGATGCCCGGCATAAAGCCAGGCATGACGTAAAGTGAGGTCATGACGCGTGGCATCATGCAGGGCTCGCTAGCTTCTGACTGATCTGACGCTCCGCTGCACGTGCCACGCGCACGAAAGCGCGGATTTTGTCCGGGTCTTTCTCGCCAGGGCTACGCTCCACGCCGGAGGAGACATCCACGCCCGGCGCGCGGGTGATCGCCAGCGCGTCGGCGACATTGCCCACGTCGAGCCCGCCGGAGAGCATGAAGGGCACGCCGGGATCAACATTTTCGAGAAGCCGCCAGTTGAAGGGCGTGCCCAGCCCGCCCGGCCGCGTCGCCTCCTTCGGCGGGCGGGCATCGAAGATGATCTGATTGGCGACCTTGGCATAGAGATGGATAGGCGACAGATCGGCCCGTTCTGAGATCGGCAGCGCCTTCATCACCGGGAGTCCGAAGCGCGTGCGTATCGCGACCACGCGCTCCGGCGTCTCGGTGCCGTGGAGCTGCAACATGTCGGGCCGCAGCGCCTCGACGATCTCGCTAAGCATCTCGTCGGTGGCATCGACGGTCAGCGCGACCTTCCCGGCGCGGCCCTTGACGCGCTGACCGAGCGCACGCGCCGCCTCGTAGCCGAGGTTGCGCGGCGACGGCTCGAAGAACACGAAGCCGACAAGATCGGCTCCCGAATCCAGCGCCACGTCGAGCGCCTCGGGGGTCTTCAGGCCGCAGATTTTAACGAGAAGAGTCATTGAGCGTTTCGTTCAACCAAGGCGATCAGACGCCGCGTTGCGGCCTTGAGGGGGTCCAAGTCGTTTGCAACGGTGTTGACTATGACCACAAAATCGATTTGCCAATAGCCGTGAATAATCCGGTTACGCATATTCCTTATCTGTAGCCACGGAATCTCAGGGGCAAGCGCTTTAAGCTCGGCGGGGAGAGACGAGGCGGCCTCGCACAGGATTGCGATCCGAAACAAAGCCGCGTCGCGGGCACCCGCCGTTGCCGCGAGCGTTTCAGCGTCGAGATCGCCCACATGCTGTGCCGCGAGATCGGCGGACTGAACGACATCCCGCAGCCGATCGACAGTGGATCGACTCATACCGCTTCAACGATCTTGGGAAACTCCTCGGCCTCGCGGTCACGCAAACCGCTGACGAGAACGATGCCAACGGACCGCCCAAGCTTTTCCGCAAGATCGACTTCGGCCCCAGACAATTCAAGAAGCGTAAGCCCAGGCCGCTTCTCCGCCAGAAAATCGAGTGCGTCATCCTCGAACACGTGCCCCGCGCTGCCGCGCGGTAGCAAGCCGAGAATCTTGATCGGGTACTTCGCTTCGATCGCCGCGACGTGCATGCGGAGGATCGAGCGGTTGATGTCGGGCGCGTTCATGGCAAAGGCCTCATAACAAAACAAACTATACCACAAATAGGTGCCCAGATCGCCTCGAAGGGGGCTTGATCGTTAGTCGATATAGGGCTATATTGACTTACGATCAAGCTTTGTCGATCAGGGAGTAGCGATTTTGGCCATGAACGATCAAGACGTCCGCTTGACCCAGCCAACCCTCAAAGTGCTGCGGTTTCTGTTGGAAACGCCGCGCGAGGGGCGCTCGGGCGCGGAAATGTCCAAGGCGACCAAGGTCGGCTCGGGCACGCTCTATCCGATGCTCGCGCGCCTAGAGACGGCGGGCTGGCTCAGCAGCGAATGGGAGTCGATCAATCCGAGCGAGGCCGGCAGGCCGCGGCGGCGGTTCTACAAGCTGACGGCGGTCGGGCAGAATAACGCGCGCGCGGCGCTGGCCGACTTACAGATGGCGACGGGGGAGTTGGCATGGAGCTCTTGATTGTCATTCTTGTTTCGGTCGCGACCGTTGTCGTCGGTATCGTGGGCAATCTTGTTGCGAGCAAACTCTACGATCGTGCCCCCTCACTGGCGCATTGGTTAATCGGACGCGCTGCTGCACATTTACCCGATGAGGAACGCGCGCGGCGTTTCGAAGAATGGTTGGCTGATAACAACGATTATCCGGGTAAGATCGGAAAGGCGGTTCACGCTGTCGGATGTTTTATAGCGTGCTACAAAATGACCCCGCTGGGGATGAGTCATTCTCATCGTCTCTCAACCTCAGCAGCCCAGGAAGCCGTAGCGTCGTCGCAGTATAAGGTGATTGTTTGGGTGGCAGACGATCTTGATCCGTCCTGGCAAAAGCTGGTGATTGAAAAAGAAATTCAACACTGCTTTTCAGTCTTGAATGAGCTGAAAATTCCAAGCAAGGATCGACTCGTTGAGATTCGTGTGATCGAAAAATCCAATCCGCTGGTGTCCGAACTTCAGGCCTTCAGCAATATTTGGTCTGCTTCAATCGACATATAGATCGGTGATGTTCTTCAATCAGGAGAGCCTCGATCTCGCTACCGTATTACCACCGAGCCACCACAGCGGTTAAACAGCCCGCATTTGTCATAGCTTCGTCACTCCACCGGCGAGCGCGGCGACACCGGCGGGGCCAGCGGCGGCGAAAGCCGGGTGGGCCCACTCTCGCCAAGCTGCCGCTTAAGCAGATCGTTCTCCAGCCGCAGCTCGCGGTTTTCGTTTTCGGCCCGGCGCGCGGCCCAGCGCCACCGCATTTGCCCCAGCCAGGCGGCGATGCCGCCCAGGATGACCCCGAAAATTACCAGGACGAAGATCAGCACGAACAGCGGCATCGACGCCGCATAGGCCGGATTCACGGAATCGAAGGGGTCGAGCGACACCACGATGGTCTGCCGGTTGGCCACCGCGAAGGCGACGATGACAATGGCCAGCGGCACCAGAATAATGGCCGTGACGATCTTGCGGATCATCGGGAATACCCTTCTTCGTCATGCCCGGCACACGGGCCTGGCCTCCGGCCAGCCCGAGTGTAAACCTCGTGCCGGGCATCCACGTCTTGAGGCTTTTCATCCTAAAGACGTGGATGGCCGGGACAAGCCCGGCCATGACATTCCAATTCCACCACCATGCAGCGCGACGCCGATGCTCAGATGCCCTCGCGGTTAAGGCGCTCGCGCATCTCCTTGCCGGTCTTGAAAAACGGCACGCATTTCTTTTCGACCGAGACATGCGCGCCGGTGCGTGGGTTTCGCCCGGTGCGCGCCGGACGGTTCTTGACCGAGAAGGCGCCGAAGCCGCGTAGCTCGACCCGGTCCCCCCGCGCCATGGCGCCGACAATTTCGCCGAGAATGGCGTTCACAATGTTTTCGACATCGCGCTGATAGAGGTGTGGATTCTGCGCCGCGATGCGCTGGACAAGCTCGGATTTGATCATTGAAATATCGCCCGCTGGCTTTGAGGATGACGCTGCTGAAAATCGGCCTTCGTCCGCTTCGTGCGATTGAGGACCGAACCCAACCTGCCGCTCAGTTGGTCGAAGGGTGCCAAAGCGCCAAGAGACCGTCAAGGTTGAGACGGTCGATTGCCCGTAACGTGCCCCAGTCCTTGATCCGGCTCGCCAGTGACGTCAGCCCCACCGCATCGAGCACGGTGGCGGCTGCGACATGCAGGAATGGCAGGTCGCTGAGCCTGGATTCCAGCTTGTAGTCCCGGACGGGAAGTTTTGCATCGATTCCCTTCTCCTTCGCGAGCCAGGCGATCGCTTCTTTTTCCTCGCCGAGCTCGTCAAGCAGCTTGAGTTCGAGCCCCTGACGGCCGGTGAAGACCCGCCCATCGGTGACGCGATCGAGCTCGGCGCCATTCAATTTCCGATTGTCGCGGACAAGGCCGCGGAACCACGCATAGGCGTCCATCACGATCGACTCAATGGCCGCGCGGGCTTCAGGGCTGGACGGCTCGAAGGGGCTGGGGGCCGCCTTGAGCGGCGTGGACTTGATCTCCTCGACCTTGACGCCGACGGTTTTCAGCAGCTCGGTAAAATTCGGGTATTGGAACAAGACGCCGATCGAGCCGACAAGCGCCGAGCTTTGCGCCACGATATGGTCGGCGGCGATGGCCACGATGTAGCCCCCGGACGCCGCCAGTCCGTCGACCACGACCACGATCGGCTTTTTCTCCTTGAGCCGCCTCAGGGCATCATGCAGCTGTTCCGAGCCCGCCGTGGTGCCGCCGGGACTATTGACATGGACGATGACGGCTCGCGCGGTGGAGGAGCGGCCAAGCCGCTCCAGCGCTTCGACACGATCCCGGTCGGTGCGGATCAAGCCATCGACCATCACCCGCGCAATATAGGGGCCCGTCCCTCCGACAAGGCCGCCGCCCGGCGAACTCACCGACAACGCAAGCCCGACGACGGCTGCGGCGGCGAGGCAAAGAGCGAAAACGCGCCAGAATGTGAGCTTGCGCCGCATCCGGCGGCGGTCGACGATGTGATCGGCATCGAGCGACATGGGCCGTGCTCCCTGAAAGATTCGCGGCGACACTACGCCGCCGGGCGGCGCGGTCAATGGCGGGCGCGGCGGTCGCTTTTCAAGCGATTGTGACGGACCGGCGCCAAGGAAACGGCGCCGGCGCGGAGGTTATTCCTTCTCGTCGCCCTTTTCGGGGGCATCGCCGGCGCGCTGCTTGAGCGCAGCGCCCAGGATGTCTCCAAGCGAGGCGCCGGAATCGGATGAGCCGTATTGGGCGATCGCTTCCTTCTCTTCGGCAACTTCCAGCGCCTTGATCGACACCGCGACCTTGCGCGACTTGCGGTCGAATTGGGTCACTCGGCCGTCGAACTTCTGCCCGACCGAGAAACGCTCCGTGCGCTGCTCGGAGCGGTCGCGCGCAAGCTCGGTGCGCTTGACGAAGGCGGCGAGATCGGTGCCGACGATGCTCACCTCCAGACCGGATTCCTTCACCTCGGTGACCTCGCAGGTCACCACGGCGCCCTTCTTGAGCTCGGCGGCGCCGGCGGCCTCCGCCGGCTCGCCGCCCTGCAGCTGCTTGATGCCGAGCGAGATGCGCTCCTTCTCCACGTCGACGTCGAGCACCTGCGCCTTGACCTTGTCGCCCTTCTTGTATTCCTCGATGACCTGCTCGCCCGGCCGTTTCCAGTCCAGGTCGGACAGATGCACCATGCCGTCCACGTCGCCGTCGAGGCCGAGGAACAGGCCGAACTCGGTCTTGTTCTTGACCTCGCCTTCCACCACCGTCCCGGCCGGATACTTCTCGACGAAGACCTCCCACGGGTTGCGCATGGTCTGTTTGAGACCCAGCGAGATGCGCCGCTTGACCGGATCGACCTCCAGCACTTGAACCTCGACCTCCTGGGAGGTGGAGACGATCTTGCCGGGGTGAACGTTCTTCTTGGTCCAGGACATTTCTGAGACGTGGATCAGCCCCTCGATGCCGGGCTCCAGCTCCACAAAGGCGCCGTAGTCGGTGATGTTGGTGACGCGGCCCTTCAAGCGCGCGGCGACCGGGTATTTGGCCTCGATGCCCTGCCACGGATCATCCAGCAACTGCTTCATGCCGAGCGAGATGCGGTGAGTCTCGTGATTGATCTTGATAATTTTCACCTTCACCTGCTGGCCAATATTGAGCACTTCGGTGGGATGATTGACGCGCCGCCAGGCGATGTCGGTGACATGCAGCAGGCCGTCGATGCCGCCGAGATCGACGAAGGCGCCGTAGTCGGTGATGTTTTTGACCACGCCGTCGATGACTTGGCCTTCCTCGAGATTCTGCACCAGCTCCTGGCGCTGTTCGGCGCGCGTCTCTTCCAGCACGGTGCGGCGGGAGACGACGATATTGCCGCGGCGGCGGTCCATTTTCAGGATCTGGAACGGCTGCGGCTGGTTCATCAGCGGACCGACGTCGCGGATCGGCCGGATATCGACTTGGCTACGCGGCAGGAAGGCCACGGCGCCGTCGAGATCGACGGTGAAGCCGCCCTTGACCTGGTTGAAGATGACGCCGGTGACCTTTTCGTTATTCTTGAATGCGGTTTCCAGCTTGCCCCAGCTTTCCTCGCGCCGCGCTTTGTCGCGCGAGAGCACCGCTTCGCCGAGCGCGTTCTCCACGCGCTCCAGATAGACTTCGACGACATCGCCGATCTTGATCTCGTTCTGCCGGCCCGGGCCCGCAAATTCGCGCAACGCCACGCGGCCTTCGGTCTTTAGTCCCACGTCGATGACGGCGAGATCCTTCTCGATGCCGACAACGGTACCCTTGATGACGGCGCCTTCCTGCAAGTTGCCGGTGGTGAATGCCTCATCAAGCATCGCGGCGAAGTCTTCGCGCGTCGGCGCGGACGAACTGGTAGCGGCCATGAAGTCTCCTACTAGCGGGCGGCGCCGGCCTGATGAATGGGCGTTCCGATGGCCCGGCCCGAAAGTCCCGCAGACATTCGGCGACCGCCGGCAATTGCGTGACGCAGGCGGGATGAATCGCCTACGTGCCGGCGTCTCGGCGCAAAACCGAGCGATCGAAACGATGGTTCGTATCCGGCGCCGGAAGCGGCACGTACGAGGCTGATCCTCCACAACGGACGCGCGGTCTGCCGCGCCTCCGGCCTCGCTCGGGCGGCCTCGATAGATCGATGGCGGTCCGGACGCAGGGGGTATAGCCAAAGGCGCCTCATTGGGCAAGGGCGCGGGCGGTGGGGACGCCGTGGAATTGCGATCAGCGCCAAAACGCGGATATTTATGCAGCCTTCACAGTGTTCCTGCTTAACCGTATGGTCGCGCCCGCCGACATGCGGCGGCTTTTGCGGGAGTTCGGGTGTGCGGATCATGGCCTTTGCACTGATCGGGATGGCCGCGGCGGCGAGCATCATTTCGATCATTGGACCAAGCGTCGATCTGCATATCGCGCGCGTGTTTTTTGACCCGGCGACCCAGCGCTTCCCATCCAATTCCTCCCTGGCGCTGCTGCGCGACCACGGCTATGTCAGCATCATCACTTGCGCCGGGTTTGTCATCGCGGCGCTGGTGACGAAGCTGTTACCGCGGCTCGCGTTCAACGTTCCCGGCCGCATTGCGATCTTCCTCGTCAGCTCCCTCGCGCTGGGTCCGGGCCTGGTGGTCAACGGCATATTCAAGGATCATTGGCACCGGCCGCGGCCGATCCAGGTCACCGAGTTCGGCGGCGACAAGGCCTATGTGGACTGGTGGAACCCCGCCGGCGCCTGCGACCGCAACTGCTCCTTCGCCTCCGGCGAAGCCGCCTCGGCGGCGTGGATGGCCGGGCCGGCCATGCTGGCGCCGGCGCCGTGGCGCGCGGCGGCCCTGGGCGCGGCCGCGATTTTCACCATCATCATTGGAACCTCGCGCATGTCGGCTGGAGCGCACTTCTTTACGGACGTCGTATTTGGCGCGCTGATGACCGTGCTGATCATCTGGACCATGTATGCTTTGATATTCCACCGGCGGCGCGCACGCCGCCCAAGCTGATCCCGGCATGGCCACGCTCAACTCCGCATTGTCCCGCTCCTTGGCTACGCCGAGTTTTCAGCTCGCGCTGGTCCTGCTCATCGCGCTCACCGTGCTGCGCATCATCGGCCTGCACATTTCGGTGGTCGATCTCTTCTTCGATGAAGCGCAGTATTGGGCCTGGTCGCGCGATCTGGCCTTTGGCTATTTTTCCAAGCCGCCGCTGCTCGCCTGGATCATCGCGGCGTCCGAGCCTGTGTGCGGCAGCGCGGAGGCCTGCGTGCGCCTCGCGTCTCCGCTCTTCTATCTCGCAACAAGCCTGGTGGTTTACGCGCTCGCCGGTGAGCTCTATGGCCGGGAAACCGCCTTTTGGTCGGCTTTGACCTTCGCGCTTCTGACCGGCGTGTCGTTTTCCGCGCGCATCATCTCCACCGACGTCCCGCTTCTCTTCTTTTGGGCGGTGGCGCTCTTTGCCTATGTCAAACTCTTGCGCGCGCCGGATTGGCGCTGGGCCATCGTGCTGGGAGCGGCCTTCGGCCTGGGGCTGCTCGCCAAATATGCGATGGTCTATTTCGCCCTCTGCGCCGCCTGCGCGGCCTTGGTCGAGCGCGATGCGCGCGCCCTCTTGGCGCGGCGGCAAACCTGGATCGCACTCGCTATCGCCGTGCTCATTCTGTCACCGAACGTCTACTGGAACCTGGCCAACCAATTCGTCACGCTCAAGCACACCGGCGACAACATCACCGGCAGCGGCCTGCGATTCCGGCCGCTCGACGCGGTCGCGTTTGTCGCCTCGCAATTCGCGGTGGCGGGCCCCTTTGTCTTTGCGGCCTTCCTCGCCATCTTTGTCCGGAGCTGGAAGGCCCAGCCCGGCCGGGAAGACCGGCTGATGCTGGCCTTCGCCATCCCTCCGCTCGCGCTCGTCACCGCGCTCTCCTTCGTGCGCGGCGCCAATCCGAATTGGGCGGCTCCCGCCCTGGTCTCGGCGACGGTGCTGGTGGTGGCCTGGTGGATTAGGACAGATCGCGGGCGCTGGCTCGTGGCGTCGCTTGTGCTTGGCCTGACCGTGCAGGCCGCGATGATCGCCGGCGACGCCTATGCGGACCGCATTACCGTGCCGGCGCTGGGCCGCAAGGCGGATATTTATCAGCGCACGTTGGGCTGGCGCGCGCTCGGTGAGAAGACCGCGCGCCTGGCGCAGGCGGCGGGCACGCCGACAGTAGCGGCGGAGGGACGCGGCGAAATGGCTGCTCTGACCTATTACCTGCGCACCGAACCGCGTTCGGTGGCGTCGTGGCCGGCGCGCAAATCCGCGCAGAATTACTTCGACATGATGCAGGCGCTCGATGACGCCGCGGCGGAACCGGTGCTGTTGGTCACGTCCTGTCCCTTTGCCTCACGACTCGCGCGCTTTTATGAGAGCGTGACGCCGCTGCCGCCTTTCACCGCCAGCTCTGGCCCGGCATCCGCGCGCCAATATTACGCCTTCAAGCTCGCGGCCCGCCGGCGCCCGCTTGAGCCGCTCGGGCCTTGCACCGACGCCGCGTCGAATTGACTGGTCCCCGCCTCAGGTGGACTTGCGCCGCGCGCGCTCGACAATTTCCAGCGCCGCCTTGAACGCGGCGTCGATGTCCAGACGCGTGGTGTCGAGCAGGTGCGCGTCAGGAGCCGGCTTCATCGGAGCTATGGCGCGCGTGCGGTCGCGTTCGTCGCGGCGAAGGATATCGGCGAGCACCGCCGCCTCGTCGATCGTTTGGCCTTGCAGCGCATATTCGTGGGCGCGGCGGCGGGCGCGAACCTCGGGCGAGGCGGTGACAAAAATCTTCACATTCGCGTTGGGGCAAATCACCGTGCCGATGTCGCGCCCGTCCATCACCGCCCCGGGCGGCTTGACGGCGAACTGGCGCTGCAACACGACCAGCACCGCGCGCACCTCCGGGATGACGGAAACGATGGACGCGGCCTCTCCTACCGCGTGGCTTTTCAGCGCAGCCTCGTCAAGGCGCGCCGGATCGAGCGCCTTGGCGGCTGCCACTGCGCGCGCCACGTCGTCATAGCGGCGGCCGGCATCCATCAGCGTCTTCGCCACCGCGCGGTAGAGCAGGCCGGTGTCGAGGTGCCGGAAGCCAAAATGCTCAGCGAGCTTCTTGCCCAGCGTCCCCTTGCCCGAGGCGGCGGGCCCATCGAGAGCAATGATCATGAAAAATCCGCCCCTAATGCGCGCATCATGGAGATGAAGGTGGGAAAGCTGGTGGCGATGAAGACGGTGTCGTCGGCGGCGACCGGCTTCTCACTCGCCAGCCCCATCACCAGCGCCGACATAGCCATGCGGTGATCCATGTGGGTGGCGACGAGGCCGCCCCCCGGCACGCGGCCGCGGCCCTGCACGATCAGGTCGTCACCCTCGATTTCGGCCTCGACCCCGTTCACCCGCAGCATCTCGGCGGTAGCGGACAGGCGGTCGGATTCCTTCACCCGCAGTTCCTTCAGCCCGCGCATCCGGGTCGTTCCCACGGCAAAGGCCGCCGCAACCGCGAGGATCGGATATTCGTCGATCATGGTGGGGGCGCGTTCCGCCGGCACCTCGACGCCGCGCAGGCCGGAGGCGCGCACCCGCAAATCAGCGACCTCTTCGCCGCCTTCGTCGCGTGTGGCCAGGGTCTCAATCGCCGCGCCCATTTCGCGCAGCGTGGCCAGAAGGCCGGAACGCAGCGGATTGGTCATCATGCCTTCCACGATTACCTCGGAACCAGGCACGATCAATGCGGCCACCAGCGGGAAGGCGGCGGACGATGGGTCGGCGGGGACGACGACGGGAGCGGGCACCAGCTCCGGCTGGCCGGTAAGCGTAATGCGGCGGCCGTGCTCGCCGTAGGGCGCGACCCGCAGCTTGGCGCCAAAATGCTTCAGCATGCGTTCGGTATGGTCGCGGGTCGCCTCGGCCTCGATCACCGTGGTCTCCCCGGGCGCCGCCAAGCCCGCCAGCAGAACCGCCGATTTGAGCTGCGCGGAGGGAACCGGGGATTCATAGACGATCGGGATCGGATCGGTAGCGCCCCGCAGCGTGACCGGCAGCCGTCCGTCCTCGGCCGCCGCCATGACGCACGCGCCCATGCGCTCCAGCGGATCCAGCACGCGCCGCATCGGCCGTTTGCGCAGGCTTGCATCCCCGTCGAAGGTCGCGGCGATCGGAGAGCCGGCCACCGCTCCGAGCACGAGCCGGCAGCCGGTGCCGGAATTGCCGAGATCAAGCACCCCGGTAGGTTCGCCGAAGCCGGCGATGCCGACGCCGTGCACGTTCCACGCCCCCTCGCCTATGCGCTCGATCTTGGCGCCCAGCATCTGCATCACCTTGCCGGTGTTCAGCACATCCTCGCCTTCGAGCAGGCCGCTGATCCGCGTTTCGCCGACGGTCAGCGCGCCGAAGATCAGGGCACGGTGCGAGATCGACTTGTCCCCGGGCACGCGCACGCGGCCCGAGAGCGGGCGGCCGGGGCGGGTGGCGAGCGGCAAGGGTGGTGCGGTGTTCACGCAGGCGATCCAGTGGAAATTGCCGCCGTCCTAGCATGTGCCGCCGCGACCCGTCATCCCGGGTGCGCCCCGGGGGCGCAATCTAAATGGCCCCTGCGCCGCTATTGACAGGGCCAGCGCAACTCGCCAAGTGAAGCACCGATTTCCAGACCGTTTTAAGGATTCCGGACCTTGGCAAAACCCGACCTCGGCACCAAGCGCCTATGCGGCAATTGCGGCGCAAAATTCTACGACCTCAGCAAGACGCCGATCGTTTGCCCGAAATGCGAAACTGTTTTCGTGGTTGCACCGGTGTCCGCGCGCGCGCGGCCGGAACCCGCCGCCGTCGCCGCCGCTGCTGCTGCTGCTGCTGCTGCCGCCGCCGCCGCCGCCGCGCCTGCCCGCCCGCCGGTTGTCGAACCGGAGGTCGTGGCGCCGGAGACAGCGGAGGCGGAATTCGTTTCGCTCGAGGAAGCCGACGCGGAAGCCACTGGCGCCAAGACGCCGGCAGGTGAAGCAGCGGAAGGCGAAGAGATTGAGATTGATCCCGCGCTCGACGCAGATGCCTTCATCGAAGAGCAGGAAGAAGGCGATGCCGATGTCACCGACATCATCGGCGACGTGGCGGATGAGGAAGAGACTTGATCGTTGCAGGGGTCAGTAATCAGGCTTCGGGGGTCCGGCACAAAGTGCGCTTTATCCTGATTACTGATTTCCGATCCCTGTTCCCTGGAGGGGCCATAGCTCAGTTGGGAGAGCGCTTGAATGGCATTCAAGAGGTCGGCGGTTCGACTCCGCCTGGCTCCACCAGCCTTCGCAAGCGGAGCGCTGCGAAGGCTGCCGCGCCGCGAAGCCTGCTTCGGGCGAAGGCGGGCGTAGCCCGCTTGCTACGGCCCGGCAGGCCGCGCCAGTCCAAAGCAAGCGATAGCTGCCGCGTCGAAGCGTAGCGAAGACGGGCTGCCTTCGCTTGCTTCGCAAGCTACGGCTCGGCCGCCGTGAACGCGACCCTCGCCATAAGTGCGGCTGAAGATGGGCCGCTTGGAGCCTCCGGCCTATTAACGCCTGTGGCGCCCGGAACTCCAGGCCGGCTCTTGAAGCTCTAACCCCCGCCGCCCATATTAAGGCAGACCTCCGGCGGATGAACTGCCGGGGCGTTAAGGGCGCCGTAAGGGCCCAATGTCAAAGTCGCTTGCGAGGGCTTTGAGGATGTCACGAGTTCCGTCGCTTTCCAGCCCGTTCCTGCTTGGCTTCGACGAAATCGAGCGCGTGCTCGACCGCGTCGCGAAGGCGGCCGACGGTTACCCGCCCTACAACATCGAGCGCGTTGCCCGCGACGGGAATAATCCTGAACGGCTGCGCATCACGCTCGCCGTGGCCGGGTTCAACCGCGATCAGCTCGACGTGACGATCGAGGAAAAACAGCTCGTCATCCGCGGCAAGCAGCAGGACGACAAGACCCGGCAATATCTCCACCGCGGCATCGCGGCGCGCCAGTTCCAGCGCACTTTCGTGCTCGCGGATGGAATCGAGGTGCTGGGTGCCGACCTGAAGAACGGGCTGCTGGAGATCGATCTCGCACGGCCGGAACCTGAGCGGATGGTGAAGACTATCTCCATCACCGACCACGACTGAAGAACTCGCAATCGGACTCGACCGAGTAGACATGTAGAAAGGAGTCGAGGGCCATGAACCACAGAACGAACGACGGCAACATCTCCCACACCGCGATCTCCCCGGAGGCGCTGGCGCTGCTCGGCGGCGGACGCATCGCCTATGTGAAGGCGATCCGCTCCGAGGATGTCGCCAAGATGTTCCCGCAGGCGCCGAAGATCGCACCGGGCACGCAGTTGTTCGCGCTGCACGCCGCCGACGGCACACCGATCATGCTGACCGACAGCCGCGAGGCCGCGCTGGCCAACGCCTGGAGCCAGGAGCTCGAAGCCGTCAGCGTGCATTAGGTTTTTCTGCATCTCTTCTCTTATCATTCCGGTCGCGCGCGTGAGCGCGCGGGCCGGAATCCATAATCTCAAGCAATTGCGGATATGGATTCCGGGCTCGCCGCGGAGCCTGTCATCGGGCGGCGCTTCGCGCCGACCCGTTGGCGGCGTCCCGGAATGATGAAGATAAGGTAGACTACGCCGCGCTCGCCGACGGCAGCGCCAGCGCCGCGTAAAGCGCGGCGGCATCCTGCGACTCGCGCAGCTTTTGCGCTACATCGGCATCGCGCAGCAGACGCGCAATGCGCGCCAGCGCCTTCAGATGATCGGCGCCCGCCGCCTCCGGCGCGAGCAGCAGAAAAATGATATCCACCGGCTGATTGTCGAGCGCCTCGAAATCGACCGGCCGCTCCAGCCGCGCGAACAGCCCGAACAGACGGTTCAGCCCCGCGAGCTTTCCGTGCGGAATGGCGATGCCGCTGCCCACGCCGGTCGAGCCGAGCTTCTCCCGCTGCAGCAGGATCTCGGCAATAGCGCGCTCGTTGTGGCCCGTCAGCTCGGCCGCCTTGGTGGCGAGCGCTTGGATCGCCTGCTTCTTGCTCGTGACCTTCAGCGCCGGGATGACCGCGTTCGGCGCGATGAGATCGGTAAGCGACATGTGCCGGTTCCGGTCCTGGGACGATTTCGCGATGATGGGGTTGCTGAAGGGGGCGGACCATAAGGACCCGACGCCGGGCCGTCAATGGCCGCAGAGGTTCCGAAAGACGCTGGTGAATCCCGTCACAATCTTCCCCTGCGGTTACGAATCGGCGGTCGCCTGCTTGGCCCGGCGCCGCTGCACCGATGACGGTATCCGCATCGCCTCGCGGTATTTCGCCACGGTTCTCCTGGCGATGTCGATGCCCGCTTCGCGTAATTTTTCCACAATCGTGTCGTCGGACAGCACGTCCCGCGCATCTTCCGCATCGATCAATTGCTTGATGCGGTGGCGCACGGCTTCCGCAGAATGCGCCTCGCCGCCGTCGGCCGCCGCGATCGACGAGGTGAAGAAATATTTCAGCTCGAAGATGCCGCGGCTGGTCGCCATGTATTTGTTGGCGGTGACGCGCGAGACTGTCGACTCGTGCATGGAGATGGCGTCGGCCACCACCTTGAGATTGAGCGGCCGCAGATGCTGGACGCCATGGGCGAAGAAGGCGTCCTGCTGGCGGACTATTTCAGTTGAAACCTTGAGGATGGTGCGTGCGCGCTGATCCAGCGCGCGCACGAGCCATGTTGCCGTCTGCAAACAGTCCGCCAGATAATTCTTCTCGCCTTCGGCGCGCGTGGTTTTGAAAATCTTGGCATAGTAATTCTGATTGACCAGCACCTTCGGCAGCGTTTCGGAATTCAGCTCCACCAGCCAGCCGCCGTCCGGTCCGGGACGCACGAAAACGTCGGGCACGATCGACTGCACCAGGGTCGAGCCGAAAGCGAGGCCGGGCTTCGGATTGAGCTTGCGTATCTCGCCGATCATGTCGGCAAGATCCTCGTCGCCGACGCCGCAGATTTTTTTCAAGTTCGCAAGCTGCCTATTGGCCAGCAGGGGCAGGTTTTCCACCAGCGCCCGCATGGCCGGGTCGAACCGGTCGCGCTCCTTGAGCTGGATGGCGAGGCATTCGTTGAGGTGGCGCGCGCAGACGCCAGCCGGATCGAAAGTCTGCAGGATAGCCAGCACCGCCTCCACCTCGGCAAGCGGCGCGCCGAGCTTTTCCGCGACCGTTTCCAGATCGCCGGTGAGGTAGCCGGCCTCGTCAACCAGATCGATCAGGTATTGGCCGATCATGCGGTGAGTCGGATCGGCGATCGCCAGCATGAGCTGTTCGGCGAGGTGATCGGCCAGCGTCGTCTCGGCGGAGACGAAGGCTTCGAGGTTGTAGTCGCCCTGCCCGCTGCTGCCGGCGCCGACGCCCGTGCCGGCCCATTCGGAAGGTGGTGACGGCGGGGGCGTGTCAGTGCCTGGGCGCGCATTGGCCTGGCCAGAGTCCTCGGGAAAGACATTGTCCAGGCCAGTGCCCAGCCGGTCCTCCATGGCGGTGCGACTGGTTTCCAGATCCTCGCCCAGCCAATCACCGGCCTGGGCATCTCCCTCCGGCGCCGCTTCGCGCTCCGGTTCTGGCGCAGGCTCGGCCGCAGCCTCGCCCTCGGCTGCACGATCAAGCAGAGGGTTGCGTTCCAGCTCCCCTTCGACAAAGGCGGCGAGATCGAGATTTGAGAGCTGCAGCAGCTTGATGGCCTGCATCAGCTGCGGCGTCATCACCAGCGCTTGGCCCTGGCGAATCTGGAGTTTTTGCGTCAACGCCATCAAGTTTGCCCAGACTGGTCCGATTCTTGCTTAACCGGTTCTTTTATACCAGTTTGGGGCCTGGGCGGAACCGCCTTTCGCCGAGCGTGATTAAAGCTGGAAATCCTCGCCCAGATAGAGCCGCCGGACGTCCGGATTATTCACGATGTCGTCGGCGCGGCCCTCCATCAGCACCTGACCCGAATAAATGATGTAGGCGCGGTCAGTCAGGCCCAAGGTCTCGCGGACATTGTGATCGGTGACGAGCACGCCGATGCCGCGGTTGGTCAGGTACCGCACCAGCGTTTGAATGTCGCCCACGGCGATGGGGTCGATGCCGGCGAAGGGCTCGTCCAGCAGCATATAGCTCGGCCGTGACGCCAGCGCGCGGGCGATCTCCACCCGGCGACGCTCGCCGCCCGACAGTGCGATCGAGGGGGTTTTACGCAGGCGGGCGATGTTGAATTCATCGAGCAGCGCATTGAGATCGGCTTCACGGCGGCGGCGATTAGGCTCTACCACTTCGAGCACGGCGCGGATGTTGTCCTCGACATTCAGGCCGCGGAAGATGGAGGCTTCCTGCGGCAGATAGCCGATGCCGAGCCGCGCGCGCTGATACATGGGCAGGCCGGTCACGTCGTGGCCGTCGAGCTCGATCCGTCCGTGGTCGGCCTTGATGAGCCCGGTAATCATGTAGAAGACGGTGGTCTTGCCGGCCCCATTGGGCCCGAGCAAGCCTACGGCTTCGCCGCGTCTGACATAAAGGCTTGCCCCCTTGACCACCTTGCGGCCGGCGAAGCTCTTCTCCAGGCCGTTGGCGGCGAGATAGCCCTGCTGCTGGGTCACGGCCCGGCTACCGGTGTCATCCGGCGTGGCCCGCTGTTGGCGTCCGCCTCCACCCCCCGCTCCCTCGACGGCGAGGGACATGGGCTGCGCGGCAAAAGCGCCCTGCATCGGCCAGCGGCCGGCTTTCTTGCGTTTAGTCCGCCCAGGGCGCCGGCGGCTTCCGAACAGTGCGAGAAGGGTGCGCACCTTGCCTCAACACCGTGTTGTGATCATTGGCGACACCGGCCACATAAATCCGTCGTCGCGCCGGTGATAGTCGCTCCCCTGCGCGCTTTCAATGCAGCCAGGATGTCGCAAGCTCAGTTCGCCCCCGGTGGTTTTGGAGAATTTTTGCCGTCCTCCGCCCGCCCCCCGCGCTGGAACAGGCCTTGGACACGGCCGCCTTCCACGCGCGAGACGCCGGTGGTCAGGTCCACGATGAGCCGCTCGCCCCGCAACACATTCTGGCCGTCGCTGATGACCACATTCCCGACCAGCGTGACCGTGTTGGCGCGCATATCGAAAATACCTTTGTCGCCGGTGGCGGTCTGGTCCTTTTGCTTGACGATGACGTTGCCTTGCGCGTCCAACCGCTTGATCTGCGATGTGCCGCCCGGGCCGGGCTGCACCACTGTGACGCTGCCGGTTTTGATGCTGGCGGCGTCCTCATACCGCACCACCAGCGTCTGGCAGCGCATGTCGGTATCGCCCTGGATCACATGCACGTTGCCGGTGAAAGTCGCCACCTTGTCTTTGTCGCGGACTTCCAGGGTCGCCGCCTCAATCTGCACCGGTTGGCCACGGTTTTGGGAAAATCCTTGCAGCGCATTGGGCGGGCCCAGATTCGCCGGGGCGCTGCGCGGTGCCGTGGGCGCGCCCGGTCGCGCGCCTTGCGCGTTCGCGCCGCAAATCATCACGCTGCTCACGATGGCAACGGTCATCAAGAAGGCAGCTCGGCGGCCAGGCATCGGTTTCCGCAACGTCATCGCGCCGCTCCCGGCTGGCCATCACCCGATGCGTTTTCCAGCCTCATGTTGACTACGACGCCCTTATCGAAGCGAATGAGATCGCCGTTCTGAACCAGCTCAAATCGATTGGCATTAACCGTGCCGTTGAGCATCTTCAACCTCACCGGTTTTTCCGAAACCACGTTGCCGGTGCGCGTGTCGATCGCGGCTTCGTCGAAATAGCCTTCGTAGTTCGACGACGTCACGACGATGTCGCGCTGAAGCGTGAGGAGCTCTTTCTTGGTGTCGAGAAGCCCAATCATCGCCGACAGCTTCATCGTTGAATTTTCCTCCATCTCCACCACCGCGGTGACGTCCTGGAGCTCGATGATGCCGGGCCGAGTCAGATCCTGTGCGGCTGCCCCCGCGGTGAGATCGTAACGGCGAGAGTTGCGGGTGAAGCCCGACAGCTTGGGATTTGCCATCTTGATCTTGGTGCCGGACACGACCACGTCGCCGACGCTGATCGGCAGCCGGCTGAGCATGCGCAGGGGATTGAGCCAGGTCGCCAGCGCCAGCACCAGCCCGCCAATGACGACCGCCACCGGAATGCCGATGCGCAGCAGGCGCACCCGCCGGCTATTGCGGGCCGCGGCGCGGAAGCGGCGCGCGTCGTCGCCTCTCTGAGTTGCCTGAAAGGCGCGGGTTTCCCTCCCGTGGTTCCCGTAGGCGGCGCTCATGCGTCGTTAACCAATGGATTAACCAATGGATTCTCCCCCTCGTCGGCTCGAAACGCTGCTTGAGCTTCGGAGACGCAACCATCTATTGGGCGAATATGGCTTAGCTGCGACGATAGCGGAGAAAGCTCAGGAATGGGCGAAGATATCGTCTTGCGCCCAACCGGCAAGATCAAGCCGCACACGGTCGGGCAGGAAACGGAAGCATGCTGCCGCGAGCGCGTCGCGCCCCTCCCGCGCCAGCATGGCGTCGAGCTTGGTCTTCAAGGCGTGCAGATGCAGCACGTCGGCCGCGGCATAGGCGATTTGCGGGTCGGAGAGTTGTTCGCTGCCCCAGTCGGAGAGTTGCTGCTGCTTCGACAGGTCGCTGCCCGTGAGCTCGCGCGCCAGATCTTTCAGCCCATGCTTGTCGGTATAGGTGCGCGCAAGGCGCGAGGCGATCTTGGTGCAATAGACCGGCGCCGGCATGACGCCGAAGGTCTTGAACAGCATGCCCATGTCGAAGCGGGCGAAGTGAAAGATTTTCAGGATCGATTTGTCCGCCAACAGCCGCTTGAGGTTCGGCGCGTCGGCGGCGCCCGGCGGGATTTGCACCACGTCGGCGCTGCCGTCCCCGGGCGAAAGCTGGACCACGCAGAGCCGGTCGCGATGGGGATCGAGGCCCATGGTTTCGGTGTCGATCGCGACCGCGCCCGAATAGCCCGACAGATTCGGAAGGTCGCCACGGTGCAGGCGGACAGTCATTCAGTTTCTCCGGCCCAAAGCGATGCCATTGCCGCATTTCCAATTTCAGTATCGCCGGGCGTCAGATGGCATAACATATCGCAGCGATTCCAAGAAGATTGGCACGCACCCGCATGACCGGCCCTTGCGTCTTATAAGGCAATGTCTTATATTCAAGCCATGAGGGTCGTGGCGGCCCCCGGCTATGACCGGCGCGCCCGCAAACTTTTGACTCCAGCCAAGCGGACGGCCGCGGAGCTGGAAATTGCCGTGGCGCCGACGGCATGGCCGGTGATCGCCGGCACAGGCGGTGCGCGCAAGGCGCGGGCCGCCCGCGGCGGCAGAGGCAAGAGCGGAGGTGTGCGCGCATCATCTACTACGTCGTGAGCCGCCGCGATGTCCTGTATCTGCTTGACATCTATGCGAAAAGCGCCAAGGAGGATTTGAGCAATGCCGAAAAGCGTGAAATCCGCAAGCTCATCGCGGCGCTCCAAGACTAAGCATAGCGCGCTTGGCCGCAGGCTGATCGCGGGACTCAAGCACGCTCTCGCGGATGCTCGCGGCGAGACGATCTTGCCGAGCTACAACGTAGAGGTCCCGGAAAATGTGGACGTAGCTGCGCTGCGTCGGCGGCTTGGATTGTCGCAGGCAGCGTTTGCGCGCTCATTTGGACTCGAGGTGACCGCCATTCACGCTTGGGAACAAGGTCGCCGCCGCCCGGATCGCGCGGCGCGCGTACTACTTGCCGTCATCGAGAAAGAACCGGAGGCGGTGCGCCGGGCGCTGGCGGGATAGATCGCGCCGCTGATGTTGGTGCCCAGGAGAGGAATGCGCGTCCCTTCCCTCTACTCATTGAGTTTACTACGAAATTTACAGTCGGCCCGCAACATGTATGTCAGGCCTGTTGAGAGGACTGAAACGCCCTCGGGCGGACCCGACGATGCGAAGGGCAGTGGATCGGCCGCGTTCATGGCCGCCAACCGCCGAGGACAATTGTTCTCAACATGGATTCGAGTGTCAGCCCCACTTATGGCGATCAGGAGGGCATGGCCTACAATGGGCACTTCGCCTGCACCTGCTATCATCCGCTGTTCGTGTTCAACCAGTTCGGCGATCCGGAACGTTGCGCGCTTCACTCCGGCAACGTCCACTCAGCACACGGTTGGCAGGAGGTGGTGGAACCGACCATGGCTCGCTACCGAGGCAAGTTCCAGCGCCGCTACTTCCGCGCCGATGCCACCTTCGCGAATCCTGAGGTCTACGAGTTCCTGGAGACCGAACGCTACAAATACGCGATCCGGCTGCCTGCCAATCAGATTCTTCAACAGAGGATCGGCTGCCTGCTCAAGCGCCCTGTCGGTCGCCCTCCCATCGAGGTCCGGCGGTACTACGCCAACTTCAGCTATCAGGCCTAGAGTTGGACAAAGCCGCGCCGCGTGGTGGCCCGCCTATGGCTTCCGGGGAACTCCGCCGTATGCTATCGTCCACGCCATTCCGGAGTTCATCTAGGGAATGTCAGCGAAATGCAAGGAAACAAGCCTGTTTCTTTTCTCGACGCTGGCTTCAACTGGGGAGATCTTCTCGACCTCGAAGGCGAACTCACCGAAGAGGAACGTAGAGTACGCGACATAGCGCGCAGTTATGCGCAGGAGAAGCTGCTCCCGCGAGTCATCGACGCCTATCTGGAGGAGAAGGCCGATCGCGCGATCTTCAACGAGATGGGCGAACGCGACTTGCTTGGCCTTACCCTCCCGGAACAATACGGCGGTGCAAGTGCGAGTTACGTCGCGTACGGACTCGTCTCACGCGAGCTGGATCGCGTCGATTCAGGCTATCGTACGATGATGAGCGTGCAGTCCGCGCTTGTCATGTACCCGATTTATGCCTATGGCGACGAGCGTCAGCGGCAGACCTACCTCCCCAAACTCGCCAGCGGCGAATGGGTGGGCTGCTTCGCCCTCACCGAACCCGATGCCGATTCCGATCCCGCCGGCATGAAGACGCGGGCCGAGAAGGTTCCTGGCGGATACCGGCTGAGCGGCGCGAAGACCTGGATCTCCAATTCGCCGATCGCCGACGTGTTCATCGTCTGGGCGAAGTCGACCGCGCATCGCGGCGATATCCGCGGCTTCATCCTCGACAGGAGCATGGCGGGGCTGTCCGCGACCAAAATCGGCGGCAAGCTGTCGCTGCGCACCTCCATCACCGGCGATGTGGCGATAGACGACGTCTTCGTTCCCGACCAAAACCTGCTGCCCGGCGCGTCCGGTCTGAAAGGCCCGTTCGATTGCCTAAACCGTGCGCGCTACGGCACCTCCTGGGGCGTGATGGGCGCCGCCGAGGATTGCTGGCATCGCGCGCGTCGCTACACGCTCGAGCGCAAGCAATTCGGTCGCCCGCTGGCGGCGACGCAGTTGGTACAGAGGAAGCTCGCCGACATGCAGACGGAGATCACGCTGGGCCTGCAGGGAGTGCTACGGCTCGGCCGGCTGATGGACGAGGGCCATGCTGCTCCCGAACTGATCTCGATGATGAAGCGCAACAATTGCGGCAAGGCGCTCGACATCGCGCGCATTGCCCGTGATATGCACGGCGACAGCGGCATCAGAGTCGAATGTCACGTGACACGGCACCTGCAAAATCTCGAAACTGTGAACACTTACGAGGGCACGCACGACATTCATGCGCTGATCCTCGGCCGCGCGCAGACGGGGATTCAGGCATTCGGCTGAATGCGTCCGGGCTCTAGAAGGGGGACAGGCATGGACAAATTGGCTTTCGGGGTGACGATGATGGTCATCGGCATCGGGGGGACCTTTTTCACCCTCGCTATCCTCATCTGGTCGATCCAGCTCCTGAAAAAGCTCTTCCCGTTGACCGCCGAGGACGGCGGCAAGAGCAAGCAATCCTAGGTGGGGGTCCTATCATGCTCGCAGAAATCCTGACCGGTCTGTCCGGCCTCACCGAGGGCGTCCAGTTCCTGTTCACGCTGGGCGGTCTCAAGAACGTGGTGATGCTGCTGATCGCCGGCGTGCTGCTCTATCTCGGCGTCAAGAAGGAGGTCGAGCCGCTGCTGCTGGTGCCGATCGGCTTCGGCTGCCTGCTCGCCAACATCCCGATGAGCGAGCTTATGCACCAGGGCATCGACACGGGCGCCAGGCAGGTGTTCGAGATCATCGGCACGCCCGACGCCGCCAAGGCGCTGATGAAGGAGGACACGGGCTTCCTGCGCTCGATCTACAATGCGGGCATCGCCAACGAGCTGTTTCCGCTGCTCATCTTCATCGGCATCGGAGCGATGACCGATTTCGGGCCGCTGCTGGAGAACCCGAAAATCCTGCTGTTCGGCGCCGCCGGCCAATGCGGCATCTTCCTCACGCTGCTGCTGGCGCTGGCGCTCGGCTTCCCGCATTTGCAGGCGGTGAGCATCGCCATCATCGGCGCCTGCGACGGGCCAACCGCGATCTATGTCGCCTCGCAATACGCGCCGGAGCTCCTGGGGCCGATTTCGGTCGCCGCCTACTCCTACATGGCGCTGGTGCCGATCATCCAGCCGCCGATCATGAAGGCGCTGACGACCCATAAGGAACGCACGACGCACATGCCCAAGGTCAAGCGCACGGTGTCGCCGACCGTGAAGGTCGTGTTCCCGATCGTCGTCACCATCGTCACCGGGCTGATCGCGCCCAAGGGCCTGCCGCTGATGGGCGCCATCATGCTCGGCAATTTCATGCGTGAAGCCGGCGTGGTGGCGCGCCTGACCAAAGCGTCGGAGAACGAGATCGCCAACATCGCGACCTTGTTCCTCGGGATCGCCATCGGCGCGACCATGGGGGCAGAGGCTTTCCTGAAGCCGACCACCCTCACCATCTTCGCGCTCGGCTTCGTCGCCATCTGCCTCGACACGGTGGTGGGCGTGCTGTTCGGCAAGCTCTGGTATCTGCTGTCGGGCGGCAAGATCAATCCGCTGATCGGCGCCGCCGGCATCTCCGCCTATCCGATGGCCGCGCGCGTCGTACAGACGCAGGGCCAGCGCTACGACAAGCATAACTTTCTCCTGATGCACGCCATGGGCGCCAATACGGGCGGGCAGATCGGCTCGGTCGCCGCCGCCGCCGTCATGCTCTCCGTGCTCAAAGGCATGGGGCTGATCTGATCCGTGTCCCGGGCGCGGAGCGTTATGCAGGTGGTGCGCTGCATCCGGGACAGGCTGCTACCCCTTGATGATGCGCGGCAGCAGCATGTGGTGGCGCGGGCAGATCGATTTCGGATTCTGATGCGCCGCCCCGGCGAACGCCTTGAGATAATTGCGCAGCGCTTTGAGGTCGACGATCTCGTCGACGAAACCGTGCTGCGCGCAATAGGCCGGACGCGACGTGTCGTAGTACTTCTTCGCCATCTCATTCATCTTGTCGGCGATCGGCTGCAGCGGCTTGCCCGCATCCTTATCCTTGATGGCGCGCCGAGCATAGGTCGCGACCGCCGCGGTCTCGCCGTGCATGACGTAGATTTCAGTCGCTGCGGTGCCGAGCGTGAAGGCGTTGTGGCGGTTGGCGGTGGGGCCGCCCATGATATAATGGGCGGCCGCGCTGCCCTTGCGCAGTACCACCAGCATCATCGGCACGTCGGTCTGTTGGATCGAATAGATGAGCGACTGGCCGAGACCGAGCAGCTCCGCCTTCTCGGCGAGATCGCCGACGTCGATGCCCGTCGTGTCCTGGAACCAGATGATCGGCACCCGGTCGCGCCCGCACAAGGTCACAAACTCGTTCATCTTGATCAGGCCCTGGCGATAGAGCTTGCCGCCGATGCCCGGATAGTTCGCGTATTCGGGATAGCCCTTCGGCAGCAGGCCCTGCCGGTTGCCGATGACGCCGACCAGCATGCCGTCCACCTTGACGAGTCCGGTGTAGATCTCCGGCCCGTAATCCGGCCGGAACTCCATATGCTCGCTGCCGTCGACTAGGCGCGCGAGGAGCTCGTCGAAGATGTACGATTCCTTCTGGTTGACGGGCAGCAGATGGTAGAGGTCGCTCGCGGCGAGACGGGGCTCGGCTGGCTCTGCCACGCGGAAGAACATCGGGTCGTAAGCCGGGATCGCCCGCATGTACTCCTTGATGCCGTCGAGCACCCCGGTCTCCTCGTCAAAGACGCGGGTGAAGAAGCCGGTGTCGCCGTAATGGGTCTCGACCCGGCCGGGCGGACGCTCGCGGATGTTGCGGGTGTTGGCGATCAGCTCTTCCAGTCCCTCGAGGTCGAAGCCGCCCTTCGGTGACATGCCCGACACGATGCCGACGCCGCCGACGGCGATGTTGGCGTCCTTGTGCGCAAGCAGGATGGTCGAGCTGATTCCCTGATAGCCCCCGCCGGCCGGATTGGTGCCGTAGATGCCGGCCAGCACCGGAATTCCGGCCTGCTCCAGCTCAGCATGGCGGAAGAAACACGTGCCGGAGCCGCGCCGGTCGGCATAGAACTTCTCCTGATCGGGGAGCTTCACGCCGCTGCAGTTGACGAGCCACACGAGCGGGATGTGCAGGCGCTTGGCGAGATTGGTCACGCGCAGGATGTTCTCGGCCTGGCCGGGAATCCAGGCGCCGGCGAGCACCTTATTGTCGAAGCCGATGATCACCGCCCAGCGGCCGGAGATCTTGCCGATTCCGTCAACCACATTGGTGGTGCCTTCCTCGTTCTCCTCCGGATTGTACAGGCTGTGCAGCGGGCACCAGGTTCCCTTGTCGACCAGATAATCGAGTCGCTGCCACACGGTTAACGAGCCACGCTGATTGATGGTGGCGGCAGGAATGCCGACCTCCTCGCGTGCCTTGCGGGCGGCGGCGATCTCAGCCTCCACCGCCTCAAGCTGCTCCCGGCTGTCCTTGGTGCGGATGATGCGGTTTTCCTTCAGCTCCTTGCCGAAGCTGGGCATTTTCTCAAAATACGGTCTCATTTCATCAGGCTCCCAATGATTCCGTCATTCCGGGACACGCCGAAAGCGCGACTCCGGAATGATCATGAAACCTATCTCCATCGCCGGCGCTATTCGCGGTTGGGCGTGAAGCCGCATGCCATTCCCGAGATGATGATCTTCTGTATGTTGGAGGTTCCTTCCACCACCTGCAGCGACTTGGCGTCGCGATAGAAACGTTCGGCCGGATACTCGGTCGAGAATCCGTAAGACCCGAATATCTTCATGCACTCGTTCGCTGCGTGAACCGCAGCCTCGGAGGCGGAAAGCTTGGCGACTGAGGTTTCATACTGGCTCGGCTTGCCTTGGTCCTTCAGCCACGCGGCGCGGTAGACCAGCATTTGCGCGGCGTGATGCTCGACCACCATCTCGGCGATCTGCGCCTGGACCATCTGGTGGTGCGAGATGGCCTTGCCGAACTGCGTGCGCTCGTTGGCATAGTTGATGGCGAGATCGAGCGCGCCGCCGGCGACGCCGAGCGCGCCCGCCGCGCAGCCGAGCCGAGTCTGGTTGAGCTGCCACATGCAGATGCGGAAGCCGTCGCCCGGCTGGCCGAGCACGTTCTCCTTCGGCACCTGCATGCCCTCAAACACGAATTCGCCGGTCGGGGCACAGTGCAGGCCGAGTTTGGTCTCGATGGCGCGGGCGGTGCAGCCCTTCATCTTTTTCGGCTCGATGATGAAGGCGGTCATGCCCTTGTTGCCGGCCGACTTGTCCGTGTAGGCATAGAGCAGCCCAGCGTCGCCCACTTGCGCCTGCGAGATCCACATCTTGTTGCCGTGCACCTCCCAATGGTCGCCCTTGTCGATGGCGTGGGTCTTCATGCTGGCCACGTCCGAGCCAGTGTTCGGCTCGGTCATGGCGAAGAATCCGAGTTGGGTGCCGGCGACCCAGCCGGGGACATATTTCTTCTTCTGTTCCGCGGTGCCGAACTTGGTCACTGTCAGCGCGGGCCCCAGATTCTGCATGTTGAATGGCAAGCGCCAGGACGCCGAGACCCTGGCGATCTGCTCGGCCATCAGCACCGACTCCATGAAGCCTATGCCGCTGCCGCCCAGTTCCTCGGGGAGCGCGCAGGAGAAGAAGCCAAGGGCGCCCATCTTGGCGACGCGATCGGCCCGGAACTCGTGCTTGCGCTCCTCTTGCGCGAGCGTTGGCGCGATCTCCTCGGCGGCGAACCGCCGGGCCATGTCCTGGATCATTTGCTGTTCTTCGGATAGCTCGAAATTCATCGCTGCCCTGCTCCGCTCTATGCCCCGCCGTTTGTCATTCAATCACGATTATGACGTCATCTTCCTCGGCCTTGTCGCCCTTCTTCATCCGGATATCCTTGATGGTGCCGGCACAGGGCGAGTACACTAGGGTTTCCATCTTCAGCGCCTCGATGACGAGAAGCTCATCCCCCTCCTCCACCTTCGCGCCGACTTCGACGAGCACGGACGAGATGATTCCGGCCAGCGGGACCCGGATTTCTTCCGCCATGGTTGTTCCCTTTTCAATTTGAGCTCAGTTGTGGTCGAATTTCCAAAAACACATTCGCGCGATGGTAGTGCCGATGGCACCGACGATACTGCTGATGAAGAGTTTGATCATGTCCCCCATGCGCATTGCCCTTTGATCCTATGCCGCCCAGCCTCCGGCGTTGATAGACCGACCCAAATGCTGGCAGCCGCACCAGCATCGCCATGAGGTCCCAACCTCGACCGAACATTGGGCGGACGCCGCAAACCTGAAACTCTTACAGCCTACCGAAGACAGCTGATTTGTCGTGGATCAAATAACCTGATGACGCCGTCACCCGAGCAGACGACCTCCATTCCCGCGCTAATCATCAGATTCTTCCGGCTTTTCCGGAGCGCGCATGCCGCTCATAACGGTCTGGCTGGAGGTTCGAGTCCTCCCGGGACCAGCTCTGCGGTCGGTGCAGCTAAAGCCCATCGACGGCTTTGCATAGCGCTTGTTGACAACACAAGCGTCTACGACGGGATCGCCAAAGACCTCGCCCCATTCGGCGAAGCCGGGGTTAAGGGAGTTCGTTTGTATGGCGGACATTCCATGAACGATCGATTCAATTTCAATTCGTTCTTGCGGCTAACATTGCAAAATGAAAGGAGGGGCCTCTTGGGAAAGGCATTTTCGCTACACACAACGATACGTGTTTTCGCAATGGACAGATCCTGGAAAATTTGGCTAAAGACCGGATGCCGGACACGAGAAGGGAAACCATCGGATGTCGCTTGCTGCAGTCGGGACGACGCGCTCCCGGGTCATAACGTCTGACATCGTTCGCCACGACTGGGCGCGCGAGGAAGTGCGAACTCTGTTCGCGCTGCCGTTTCCCGAGCTGATTTTCCGCGCCCAGACAATCCACCGCGCGCATTTTGATCCATGCGAGGTGCAGATCTCGACGCTCTTGTCGATCAAGACCGGGGGGTGCACCGAGGACTGCGGCTACTGCCCGCAGAGCGCCCATCACGACACGGGCGTGAAGGCCGGGAAGCTGATGAGCATTGACTCGGTTCTGGCCGAGGCGAAGGCGGCCAAGGCCGGTGGCGCCAGCCGCTTCTGCATGGGTGCGGCGTGGCGAAGCCCGAAAGACCGTGATCTCGACCAGGTCTGCGCCATGGTCGAGGGCGTCAAGGCGCTCGGGCTCGAGACCTGCCTCACGCTCGGCATGCTGACCGACGAGCAGGCGAAGCGCCTCAAAGGCGCCGGTCTCGATTACTATAACCACAATCTCGATACCTCGCCCGAATATTACGGTGAGATCATCACCACGCGGACCTATCGGGACCGGCTCGACACGCTTGAAGCCGTGCGCGAGGCCGGCGTCAACGTCTGCTGCGGGGGTATCGTTGGTATGGGCGAGACGCGAGAGGATCGCGTCGGCATGATTACGACGCTCGCCAACCTGCCGGTCCATCCGGAATCGGTGCCGATCAACATGCTGGTGCGGGTCGAGGGCACGCCGCTTGCGGGCGTGAACGCGCTCGATACAATCGAATTCGTGCGCACCATCGCGGCCGCCCGCATCACCATGCCCGCATCGATGGTGCGCCTCTCAGCCGGCCGAGAGGACATGAGCGAGGAGACCCAAGCTCTGTGCTTCTTCGCCGGGGCCAACTCGATCTTCTACGGTCCGCTTCTGCTCACCACGGCCAACCCGGAGCGCGACCGCGACATGCGGCTTTTCGACAAGCTCGGCCTCAAGCCGATGTCGGAGTGACCGACGCTGGCGCCACGGGGAGGCACGGCCTCACAAACCGGCTGCATTCGGATTGTATTATTGCAGCATCGAGCCGAAATGACTCGCAATCCGAGCCACCAATTGAGTTTGCTATGATTGGCACCCCACGAGCAAGCAACAGCCGGTCCACCAAGGAACCAAGTGGCTTCTCAAGCTGTCCCGGCTCTTCTGTCCCGTTCAGTTCTGTCAAATATCGCTCTGCGGCTTCCCAGTGAGCTTCCTCTTCGGCTTGCGAGACTGAGACTCGCCGCCAGCCGCCCTCAGGCGACTGCTCAAGCGCGACTGTGCGACCACTCCGCGGGGGGGGTTGGTCCATGCTCGGTAAAGCTCACCAGCGAGCGCCGTAGCCTGCCTATGCGTCAGGGAGACTGGCGACCTCTCTCGTAACGCTTGCCATCCCTTTTCGAGATGAGCGGCAACTGCGGCTTGGCGTACTTTCGCTTCGGCCGGATCGGTCGTACGGAGCGAAAACCGAACCGCGTCTGAGCCCGCTCGCAACGTCACGTGATGAAACGAGTCGCCCAAAGGAATCGCGAGACGAACTCCACCAATCTGCTGCTTCAGATCGGCGGGGATGCGTTGAACAAAATACGGAACGCGAGAGCCTTTTCTTCGCACCGGGCGGACCAGCCGAAAGAGCATTGTTGCGCACCCTTGTAGCACACTCGGGCAAGCACAACCCTCTGAAGGCACATAAGCTCTTGGATTTGCTACGGTGGGGAGCTTAGTGGTGCCCAGGAGAGGACTCGAACCTCCACGGCTTGCACCGCTAGTACCTGAAACTAGTGCGTCTACCAATTCCGCCACCTGGGCTGGCGCCGGACACATAAGAGCCCGTCTTTCGCCTTGTCAATCGACGCAAGCGCGCGGGCCCCGCGACCCCCTATACAGCCATGGTTCCATCCTGTATTCGGCAATCCGACACCCGTGGCGGGGCCAGGACAACGCATGACCCTCCAGACCAACGTCAACAAGCTCGTCACCATCTTCGGCGGCTCCGGCTTCATCGGCCGCCATGTCGTCCGCGCTCTGGCGAAACGCGGCTATCTCATCCGCGTGGCCGTGCGCCGTCCCGACCTGGCCGGTTATTTGCAGCCGCTTGGCCGGGTCGGACAGATCCATGCGGTACAGGCCAATCTGCGCTATCCGGCCTCGGTGGAGGCCGCCGTGCGGGACGCCGACGCGGTGGTCAATCTGGTCGGGGTGCTGTTCGAGCGCGGCCGCCAGCGATTTGACAGTGTTCATGCGCGCGGGGCGGAAACTGTCGCGCAGGCGGCTGCTACCCTTGGCGTTCCCCTGGTCCACATGTCGGCGCTTGGCGCGGACGAGAATTCGCCTTCGCTTTACGCCCGCACAAAGGCGGCCGGGGAAAAAATGGTGCTTGCCGTGGTCCCGACGGCAACCATTATGCGCCCGTCGATTATCTTCGGCCCCGAGGATAGTTTCTTCAACCGTTTCGCCGCCATGGCGCGCCTCTCGCCCGTGCTGCCGCTCATCGGTGGCGGCATGACCCGCTTCCAGCCGGTCTTCGCCGGCGATGTCTCTTTGGCCATCGCAGAAGCCGTGGACGGCAAGAGCAAGCCCGGCACGATCTACGAATTGGGCGGGCCGGAGACACGCAGCTTCAAAGAGTTGATGCAGTACCTGCTCGCGGTGATCGAGCGGCGACGGCTGCTGCTGCCCGTCCCCTTCCCGCTCGCCAAGCTGATGGCGTCCTTCACGGGCTTGCTGCCCAAGCCGCCGCTCACCACCGACCAGGTGAATCTACTCAAGCGCGATAACGTCGTCTCCGAGGAAGCGAATCGCGAGGGACGCACGCTGGAAGGTCTCGGCATCAACCCGGTTTCCATGCAGGTTGTCGTGCCTTCCTATCTGTGGCGCTACCGCAAGGCAGGGCAGTTCAGCGGCCACCTGGCACGATAGACGCGGGCGTGGTCACAGCCCGAGCGTAAGCGCGATCAGTCCGGCGCCGCCGACGATGATCCGCCACCAGGCGAACAGCGCGAAGCTGTGGCGCGAGACGTAATCGAGAAACGTCTTCACCACGATCCAGCCGCAGATGAAAGAGGCGACGAACCCCACCGCGATGACCAGCGTATTGTCGCCGCTCATTTCCGCTCGGCTTTTATAGAGTTCAAAGGCGAAAGCGCCGACCATGGTCGGCATGGCGAGCCAGAAGGAGAACTCCGCCGCCGAGCGGCGGTCCGCGCCGAACAGCATGGCGCCGATGATCGTCGCCCCCGCGCGCGACACGCCGGGTACCATGGAGATGCATTGGAACAGGCCGATGCCGAGATACATCGGCAGCGTGAACTTTGTCGCGTCGTGATAGCGCGCGTGCAGGGTCATGCGATCGACCCACAGCAGCACGAAGCCGCCGATGACGAGCGTGATGCAGACGATCCATACGTTGAACAACACGTCCTTGATGAAGCCGTATGCCAATGCGCCCACGACCGCCGCCGGAAGGAACGCCAGCAGCACGCCGATGACGAAACGGCGCGCCTGCGCATCGGTGAAAAATCCCGTCGCGAGCTTCACCAGGCGCACGAAATAGATCGACAGCAGGGCGAGAATGGCGCCGAGCTGAATTAGGATGGTGAAGGATTTGCCAAAAGCATCGTCGTCGAAGCCGAAGAAATGCTCCATCAGCAGCAGGTGCCCGGTCGAGGACACTGGGAGGTATTCGGTCAAGCCCTCGACGATGCCGAGGACGGCGGCCTTGATGAGATCGAATGACATGCGGGATGCTCTGGGGCTTGCGTGGCTCGACCGCTTGTGGCGCAACTGCGCAGACGGGGCAACGGGAAAGCCGCGCCTTGCACAAGTTGCTTGTTACTTCCGGCACTTATGGGGTTGCGCCGCGACTCCCGCTGCCGTACCTCGGCATGAGCCGACTCCAGGCGGCGGCGCATTTTTCCGGAGTTTGCTGATGAACTCATGCTGACGCTGTTTCATCATCCCTTCTGTCCGCATTCCCGCTTCGTGCGGATCGCGCTGAATGAATATGGCGCGGAGGCCCGCTGCGTCGAAGAACGGGTCTGGGAGCGGCGAGAGTCTTTTCTGGTGATGAATCCGGCGGGAACGACCCCCGTTTTGGTGGAGGACGGGCGGCCGCCGGTGCCCGGCGCCGCCATCATCGCCGAATATCTCGACGAGACCTTGGGAGACCGCGCCGGGGACCGCCGCCTGCTCCCCGGGGAGCCGGAGCGCCGCATTGAGGTGCGGCGGCTGGTCGGCTGGTTCAACGAAAAATTCTTCGCCGAAGTAAGCGGTCCCCTGGTCATGGAGCGCTGCTACAAACGCTACATGCCCAAGGAAGAGGGCGGCGGCCCCCCGGACACCGACGCCATACGCGCGGCGCGCGTCAATATCCGCTATCATCTGGCCTATATCGGCTGGCTGGTGCGCGAACGGAATTGGCTCGCCGGCGACCGGCTGAGCTTTGCTGATCTCGCCGCCGCAGCGCATCTGTCGGCGGCCGACTATCTGGGCGATGTGCCGTGGAGCGAAGACGAACCCGCGAAGACCTGGTACGCGAGGGTGAAGTCCCGCCCCTCGTTCCGGCCGATCCTGGCCGACATCATGGCCGGCATTCCGCCGTCGAAGACCTACGCCGACCTCGATTTCTGACCGACTCCCGCGCGCTTAAATCCGCGCTGGTACAGACTGCGCGGGAGCAAGGCTTCGACGTGGCCGGGGTGACGCGGCCCGACGCCATTCCACAAGCGCAGGAGCGGCTGGCACATTTCCTCGCCGAAGGTCTGCACGGCGACATGGACTGGATGCTGACGACCGCCGAGCGGCGCGGCGACCCGCGCGCGCTGTGGCCGCGGGCGCGCTCCGTCATCATGCTGGGGCTCAATTACGGACCCGATGAAAACCCGCTTGCCATCCTTGGCCGGCCGGATCGCGGCGGCATTTCGGTCTATGCGCGCGGCGAGGATTATCACGAGCTCATCAAGAAGAAGCTCAAAAGTCTCGCGCGCTGGCTGATCTCCACCGGCGGCGGCGATGTCAAAGTCTTCGTCGATACAGCAGCGGTCATGGAAAAGCCGCTCGCCGCCAGCGCCGGGCTGGGATGGCAAGGCAAGCACACCAATCTCGTCTCCCGCGACTTCGGCTCCTGGCTGTTTCTCGGCGCGATTTTCACGACCCTGGAACTGCCGGCGGACGACGCTGAGCCCGACCGTTGCGGCACATGCCAAGCTTGCCTCGACATCTGCCCGACCGCCGCCTTTCCCGCGCCGTACCGCCTCGATGCCACGCGCTGCATCTCGTATCTGACCATCGAGCATAAAGGGCCGATCCCGCGCGAGCTGCGCCCGCTCATGGGCAACCGCATCTATGGTTGCGACGATTGCCTTGCCGTGTGTCCCTGGAATAAATTTGCTCAGCAAGGGCGTGAGGCAAAACTCTCCGCGCGCGAAGCCTTGCGCGCGCCACACCTGGCCGATCTTGCGCGCCTGGACGACGCGGCCTTCCGCGCGCTGTTTTCAAAATCACCGGTGAAGCGCATCGGCCGCGACCGCTTCGTGCGCAATGTGCTGATCGCGATTGGCAACTCCGGTGACATGGCGCTCGCGCCGGAAGCCGAACGGCTCCTGCATGATCCATCGCCGCTTGTGCGCGGCGCGGCGGTGTGGGCGCTGGGACGCCTGCTGCCGCGCAAAGAAGTGATGGCACGGGCAGAGGCTAGTCGAGCTACTGAAAACGATTCAGCGGTCATCGAAGAATGGACTGCGGCGCTGTCGGCACCATAGAATCAAAACTTCGCCAGCCGGCAAATCGCGCGTTCGGTGGAGAACAGCGACGCGCGATAACCGTCCTCTTCGTACATGGGATAGCCGTCGCGCTCAAACCGTTCGCGGACATAGCGCAGCACCGCCGCAGCATTCTCGAGCGTATTCGGCACAGTCTCGGCGATGCGAGCCGCCGCCTTCATTTCCGCGCAGCCCAAGGGTCCTTCGGCCGCGCATAGAGCGGCGAGACGTGCCTCACATACTGGACGAGCGAATGCCTCGGCGTCTCGCAGCGCCTTGTCCGCCGCGTCCTGCGCGGCCAAGAGCGCGGTCAGATCGGCGTAAACGCGGCGATGAGCGTCGATGGCGAGGGCGATGGGATCGAATGATGCAAGTGACGGCGAGACAGAGAGTGCAGGAACTCCGACGTCTACGAGCGTCCCCGTGAGCGCCGCACGACGGGTAAGTTGTCGAGTCTGTCGCAAAGCTAGCTCCAATTGCCGCACCCATCTCCGAGAATGAGCGCATGATGGTTTATATTCACCACATACGGTGATAAAATCACCTTATATGGCAAGATGATTGAGGTCAAGCAAAACGGTGATATTTTTACCGAATGAGTCCAGCACAATGCCGCATGGCCCGGGCGGCCCTAAATTGGACGACCAGCGATTTGGCTAAAGCGGCGGGTATTGGCGTCAACACCGTGAACCGATTCGAAGGCGGTTCGGACACGCGATTGTCCTCGATGAAAAAGCTGCGCCGGGCGCTTGAGGACGCGGGGATCGAATTCATCTCCGAGAACGGCGGCGGCGCGGGCGTCCGTTTCAAGACGCACGACAGCGACTAAATAACTAAAACTCTGCCACCGCCACCATCAGCCTTTCCAAATCCTCCGGCCGCGACAGGCGGTGGTCGCCGTCCTTCACCAGCGTGAGCACCACGTCGTCGCGGGCGAAGCGCGAGACAAGCTCCACCGTATGGTCCCAGGGCACGTCTTCGTCCTGCACGCCTTGCAGGACACGCACGGGGCAGCCGGTTTCGATCAGGCCGTCGAAAAGCAGATGGTCGCGCGCCTCCACGATCAGGCGGCGGGTAATCACGTAGGGCTCCTCCGAATAGGCGGACGGCTGCGACCAGGCGCCTTTCTGTTCGATCTCGCGCCTGACCGCCGGCGAAAACCGCTTCCACAAAAGCTCCTCGGTGAAATCCACCGCAGGCGCGATCAGCACCAGGCCGGCCACCGAAGCCGGCGATGCGCGGCCTTTGCTCTGCCGCCGCAGCAACTCGCGGATAAGCAGCAGCGCCAGCCAGCCGCCCATGGACGAGCCGATCACCACCTGCGGCCCCGCGCAGCAGGTCGTGAACACCGCCACGCTTTCCTCCAGCCAGCGGCCAATGGTGCCATCGGCGAAGGCGCCGCCTGATTCCCCGTGTCCGGAATAGTCGAAGCGCGTGCAGGCACGGCCCTGCGCCTTGGCCCATTGGTCGAGGGCCTCGGCCTTCGAGCCGCGCATGTCGGATTTGAAGCCGCCGAGCCAGAATAGCCCGAGCGGGGCCCCGGCGCGCTGGCGCACGGCAATCATGCGGGCTTCGGCGCCGGTTCCTATCTGCACGGTTTTCAGGCAAGAATCGTCCATTCGCTCGCCCTTCGCGATTCGCCGATCGGGACCGGAGCCGACATCATCGCCGTGTTTCGCCTCAAGCCCGCATTGAACGCAAGAGGGTCGCCGGCCGAGCTCCGCGGCTTGGGCCTGCGGCGTTGCCGTCATGCCTGACCGGGCGCCCCTCATGAGCGCCGATCCCCGCGCCCATCGCGCTTTGCCGCGCACGCTGGCCGGCGCCACAATTTTGCAGATCGTGCCCGCGTTGCGTGACGAACCGGCGGCGCGCGCGGCGGTGGAAGTCGCCGTCGGCCTGCTGCAAAGCGGCGCGCGCACTCTCGTCGCCGGCGAAGGCGGCCCCTTGGTCGGAAAGCTGCAAACCGCCGGCGGCGAATGGATTCCGCTCGTCAACGATACGATGAATCCGCTCAAGCTGCGGCGCAACGCCAAGACGCTAGAGCGGCTGGTCTCCGCCGAGCGGGTAGACATCGTGCATGCCTACAGCGCCGGCGCGGCCTGGAGCGCGCTCGCCGCCACCGCGCATATGCCGGTGTGGCTGGTCACCAGCCTCGGCGATGCGCCCGCGCCGTCAACCTGGTTGCGGTCGTTTTACGCAAGCGCGCTCACGCGCGGGGACCGTCTCATCGCATCCTCGTCCTATGTCGCAGGCCGCACGATCGGACGCTATGGCATTCCACGCGAGCGCATTGCCGTCGTCCCGCGCAGCGTCGATACCCGTTTCTTCGATCCGGCCGCGCTGGACGTGCGGCGGCTTGCCGCCTTCCGGATGGCCAGCCGGATCCACCGCGGCGAGCGCGTGGTCCTGCTGCCCGGCCGTCTCACCGCCGCCAATGGCCAGCATGTCCTTGTCGCCGCGGCGGGAATTCTCGCCGATCGGGGAATGCGCGGCGTGGTCTTCGTGCTTGCCGGCGACGACCAGAGCCATCGCAAATATGTCCGCGCGGTCATTGCCAAGATCAACAAGCTTGACCTTGAGCCGATCTTCCGCATCACCTCACTCTCCCACGATATGCCGGCCGCTTTCGCCGCGGCGCATGTGGTCGTGCTGCCGTCGCTGGAGTCGCCCATTTTGGGCCGCGTGGTGGCGGAAGCGCAGGCCATGGCGCGCCCAGTCATCACCACTCAAGTTGGCATCCTGCCCGAGAACGTGCTGGCGCCGCCCCGCATGCCGGACGAGTTGCGCACCGGCTGGGTGATCCGGCCTGGCCATCCGGTCGAATTGGCGTCCGCGCTCGCGGCGGCGCTGCTGCTCGACGACACGGCCTACCAGGCATTGGCGGCGCGCGCTCGACAATTCGCCCAATTCATGTTTTCAACCGAAAGCGTTGTGGCGGCGACGCGCGCCGTTTATACCTCGTTGCTGGCGCGCGACCGCTGAGCCCGCCGTATCCCGGCAACCCGATCGAAAATTGTCTCAGTTGAGGATTCCTGGTGAGCATTCGTTCCTCTGCCGGTGCTCGTTCCGAGGAATCAAAATCTTCCTCTCACGATACGAACGTCGTGCCGGGTGCAGGCACGATTTCCGCCGAAAAGGCACTGACGGTGCTGATCGTCGTTCCCACGCTCGACGCCGGCGCGGCGGAGGCGGGCGCCGCGGAGCTTGTGCGTATCCTCGCGGGCGCCGGCCATCATCCGATTGTGGTGGCGCGCGGCGGCCGCATGGAATCCGAGATCGCGGCGGCGGGAGCGGAATTCATCCGCCTCGATGTCGCCAGCAAGAATCCGGCCGTGATTTTGCGCAATGCTTTGGCGCTTGCCCGTTTGATCCGCGCGCGCCGCTGCGACGTGATTCATGCGCATGGCCGCGCGCCGGCATGGAGCGCCTACATCGCGTCGCGCCTCACGCGCGCGCCTCTGCTCACAAGCTGGTACAAGGGCTTTCGCGAGCAGAACCCGCTCAAGCGGCTCTACAACGGTATCATGGTGCTTGGGCATCGCGTGGTGGCGGCGAGCGATGAGCTCGCCGAGCTGATCCATGACCGCTACGGCACGCCTTGGGATCGCATCGTCGTGGTGCCGGCGAGCGTCGATGTGGAAAAATTCGATCCGGCCGCCGTCTCCCCTGAGCGCATCGCCGCCATGCGCCGCGCCTGGGGCGCCGCTCCGGACACCAAGGTGATCCTCGTCCTAGGCCGCATGCTTCGCCGCAAGGGGCATCATGTGATGCTGCTGGCGGCGCAGCGGCTGAAGGCCATGGGGCTGCAGGATTTCATCTGCGTATTCGAGGATCTGGGCGCCACGCGCTACGCCGCCGAATTGTGGGATCTCGTGCTCGCGACCAATACCGCGGACGTAGTCCGCATGGCCGGGCCTGCCGAAGACCGGCCCGCCGTCTACGCCGCCGCCACCGTTGCCGTCTCGGCGGCGATCCAGCCAGAGGGAGTGCAGCGCGCCGTCCTGGAAGCGCAAGCCATGGCCTGCCCGGTCCTGGTATCCGACCTTGGGGCCGGCCCCGAGGTGGTGCTGGCGCCCCCGGCGGTGCCTGAGGAGCGGATGACGGGCTTGCGTTTTTCGACCGGCAACGACGCCGCGCTGGCTGCGGGCCTCATCCGTCTGTTTTCCATGCCGGATCAGGCGCGGCGCGGCATCGGCGCCCGCGGCCGGGAATGGGTCACGGCTCAATTCACCCCCTCTTTGGTGGCCGAGCGGATGCTGCGCCTCTATGGCGATGTGGTGAAACAGGCGCGGCGGGTGTGACCCATGGGTCACGCAGGTTGTTCCACGTCCGATTTCGCGGCGCATTGTCGTTGACTTATGCGTCTTTTCTCCCGATCTTTCGCCAGTCGCAACAACGATAGGAGAGCCGAGCCATTCGTCGCCCGATGAGAAGCGCGCTGCCCGCCCAGAAGGACGGGCCCCGCATCAACGAGGAGATCCGCTCCAGCCAGGTCCAGTTGATCGACCAGACCGGCCACAATCATGGTCCCACCGACATCCAAATGGCCTTGACCATGGCGCAAGAGGCCGGACTCGACTTGGTCGAGATCGCGCCGAATTCGGTCCCGCCGGTCTGCAAGCTTCTCGATTACGGCAAATATAAATATCAGGCCCAGAAGAAGGCCGCCGAAGCTCGTAAAAAGCAAAAAGTAGTCGAGATCAAGGAGATCAAGCTGCGGCCGATGATCGACGACCACGATTACGACGTGAAGATGCGCGCCATGCGCCGTTTCTTCGAGGAAGGCGACAAGGTGAAGATTACCTGCCGTTTCCGCGGCCGCGAAATGGCGCATCAGGAGCTCGGTGCCAAGCTGCTCGACCGCATCCGCGACGATGTCACCAGCATCGCCAAGGTCGAGCAGGATGCCAAGTTCGAAGGCCGGCAGATGGTGATGGTGCTGGCACCGCGCTGAGACAGGCGGCCCTAGTTGCGCGTGGCCTCCCATCGTCCGGAGCAGCCCTGCGTGGCGGCCTCGCCGGTCCAAGTACCGCCGCCCGCGGTTTGCAACAGCCTGCCGGCACCTACTGCCTGCTGTTCGCCGCGCTGCACGGTGACTTTGACTTGACCGCCGGAGTCGACCTTGCCGGAGATCTGCACGACCCCGCTACCCAGCACGGTGTCATACACCACCGTCCCGTTCATGATCTGCACCGGATAGCGATAGGATTGGCCGCAAGTGCCCGCCTCGGTGATGACGAGGACGCTCCAGCCTCCGTCAAAGGCTGACTGTGCGGGAGCCCGCGCGCCTGTGACAAAAATAACCGCAACGGCGAGGCTGAAAACGCATGGCCGTAACCAATCCAGCTTCATCCCAATCTCCTCAGAGCCGGAACAGCCGTGACGATAATAGCTGATGGCCTCCAGGCTATTATGACAATGCTTCCGCTTGCAAGGAAGTTCCGGGCCGCAGCGGCACGAGAGGAGCCAAACCCTTGTCTTTCCAGGCATCCTCTGCCATAACGCGGCCTCTCGCCGCCCGGCTAAAGGGCTGCCGTGGCGGCGTGAATGCTCAATCCGAGCAAGCTCAATTGGGAGCACCCGTCCGGTGGCCGAGGGCCTTTGCCCATGTGCCAAGCCGGCAAAGGAGAGCCAAATGCCCAAGATCAAGACCAAATCGGGCGCCAAAAAGCGCTTCAAGATCACCGCGACCGGCAAGGTCCTCTATGCCCATCGGGGCAAGCGCCACGGTATGATCAAGCGGACCAAGAAGCAGATCCGCCAGCTCCGTGGGACGGCCGTGCTATTCAAAACCGACGGCGACAACATCAAGAAGTATTTCTTGCCGAATGGCTGATCGCCCAAGGCCGTCTCGCGCGGCCGCCTGAACCGACCCTATTCACGTCATTACTGGAGATCAGCCATGGCACGCGTCAAACGCGGCGTCACTTCACACGCCAAGCACAAGAAAACTCTCAAGGCCGCCAAGGGTTTCTATGGCCGCCGCAAGAACACCATCCGCATCGCCAAACAGGCGGTGGAGAAGGCCAACCAATACGCCTACCGCGACCGCAAGCGCCGCAAGCGCACCTTCCGCGCGCTGTGGATTCAGCGGCTGAACGCGGCGGTGCGCCCCTTCGGCCTGTCCTATAGCCGCTTCATCGACGGCCTCGCCAAGGCGGGCGTGTTGGTGGACCGCAAGGTATTGTCCGATCTCGCCATTGCCGAGCCGGCGGCGTTCCAGGCGATCGTGGAGAAGGCGAAAGCTGCCCTGCCGGCGTGAGTGCTTTAAAACGTCATGGCCGGGCTTGTCACCGCAAGTCGGGTTTACCTGACTTGCGGCAGTTGATATTGCAGAACTCGGGCAAGCCCGAGTTCTGATGCCATCCACGTCTTTCTAAATAGCGTCTTCCAAGTCGTGGATGCCCGGGACAAGCCCGGGCATGACGATGAAACAGAGCGACAGGCCGCGTTCTGCCATGTCCGATATCGCGCAACTGGAGAAAGAACTTCTTGCCGCCATCGCCGCGGCTAGCGACGAAGCCGCGCTGGAAGCCGTGCGCATTGCAGCGCTCGGCAAGAGCGGCTCGGTGTCCGCGCTGCTCAAAACGCTCGGCGCCATGACGCCCGAGAAGCGCAAGGAAAAGGGCCCGGCGATCAACGGCCTCAAGGATCGCGTCACCGCCGTCATCGACGCGCGCAAGGAAGCATTGAAGGACGCCACTCTCAATGCGCGGCTGAATACCGAAACCATTGATGTCACGTTGCCGACGCGCGAGAGCCCGGCGGAAACCGGGCGCGTGCATCCCATCAGCCAGGTGGTGGATGAGTTGACCGTCATTTTCGCCGATATGGGCTTCGCCGTAGCCGAAGGTCCCGACATCGAGACCGACGACAATAATTTCACCAAGCTGAATTTTCCCGAGGGCCATCCGGCGCGGGAGATGCACGACACGTTTTATTTCAACCCGAAGCCCGACGGCTCGCGGCTCTTGCTGCGCACGCACACCTCGCCGGTGCAGATCCGCACGATGCAGGCGAAGAAGCCGCCCATCCGCGTGATCTGCCCCGGCCGCACCTATCGCAGCGACAGCGACCAGACCCACACGCCCATGTTCCATCAGGTTGAGGGGTTGGTGATCGACAAGAGCGCGCATCTCGGCCACCTGAAATGGATCCTGCAAGAATTCTGCAAGGCTTTCTTCGAGGTCGATCAGGTGAAGATGCGCTTCCGCCCCTCTTTCTTTCCTTTCACCGAGCCGTCGCTGGAAGTCGATATCCAATGCAGGCGCGATAAGGGTGAGATCCGTTTCGGCGAAGGCGAGGATTGGCTGGAAATCTTGGGCTGCGGCATGGTGCATCCCAATGTGCTGCGCAACTGCGGTATCGATCCCGACGAGTACCAGGGCTTCGCCTGGGGCTTAGGGATTGATCGCATCGCCATGCTCAAATACGGCATGCCGGACTTGCGCCAGTTCTTCGAAGCCGACGTGCGCTGGCTATCGCATTACGGCTTCCGGCCGCTCGACTTCCCGACGCTGGCGGGAGGGCTTAGTTAGTGAGCGGGCACCACGAGAACACTGCACCTCCCCCCTTAAGGGGGAGGTCGGCGAGCGAAGCTCGCCGGGAGGGGGGTATCCAAAAATCCGCTCATCGTGCGGTTTCGCCGGTTCATCGCAGCCGCGCAAAATCCTTGCGTCACCAAATGACGGATGCTGAGACGCGGCTGTGGGCTGCATTGCGCGCGCACAGATTCGAAGGATTGAGCTTCCGTCGACAAACTCTGATTGGGCACTTCATTGTGGATTTTGTCTGTCACGATCACCAGCTGATCGTTAAGATTGACGGCGGACAACACGCCGAGTCGACGAAAGATATCGAACGCGACCGCTGGCTCGCATCCAAGGGCTATCGTGTGCTTCGATTCTGGAATTCCGATGTTCTGAAAAATCAGACCGCTGTGCTGCAAGCAATCGTCGACGCTGTCCGCAAAAATACCCCCCTCCCTAACCCTTCCCCTCAAGGGGGGAGGGGACAGAATGGTGTGCGCGGGACGGGATTCCCATGAAGTTCACCCTGTCCTGGCTGAAGGAGCACCTCGACACCGACGAACCGCTTGAGACGATCGTGGACAAGCTCACCATGATCGGGCTCGAGGTGGAACGCGTCGAGGACAAGGCCAAGGCGCTCGCGCCGTTCAAGGTCGCGTCCGTGCTTTCCGCCGAGAAGCATCCCAACGCCGACAAGCTGCGCGTCTGCATGGTCGATACCGGCAGCGGCGCCCCGGTGCAGGTGGTCTGCGGCGCGCCCAACGCCCGCGCCGGCATGAAAGGCGTGTTCGCGCCGCCCGGCACGCATATCCCCGGCACCGGGCTCGATCTGAAGGTGGGCAATATCCGCGGCGTGGAGAGCCGCGGGATGCTGTGCTCGGGCCGCGAGCTGGGCTTGAGCGACAACCACGAGGGCATCATCGAAGTGCCAGCCGACGCGCCGGTGGGCAAACCTTTTGCGGACGTGCTGGGCCTCAACGATCCGGTGATCGAGATCAATCTGACGCCCAATCGCCCCGACTGTACCGGCGTCAACGGCATCGCGCGCGACCTCGGCGCGGCGGACGTTGGGGTATTCAAAGAGCGCACGGTGAAGCCGGTGAAGGGAGAATTCCCCAATCCGGTTTCGGTGAAGCTCGATTTTGACGGCACGCCCTCGCTCTGCCCCGGCTTCGCGCTGCGCCTGGTCAAGGGCGTGAAGAACGGCGCCTCGCCCGAGTGGCTGCAACGGCGGATGCAATCCATCGGGCTGCGGCCGATCAATGCCCTGGTGGACATCACCAACTACATCACCTTCGATCGCGCGCGCCCGATGCATGTATTCGACGCCGCGAAAGTGCGCGGCAATCTCGTTATCCGCCGCGCGCGCAAGGGTGAAGAGCTGCTAGCGCTCGACGGCAAGACCTATGCGCTCGACGACAGCATGTGCGTGATCGCCGACGACAAGGGCGCTGAGTCCCTTGCCGGCATCATGGGTGGCGAGGCCAGCGGCGTCTCGGAGAGCACGACCGACGTGCTGATCGAAGCGGCGCTCTGGAACCCGCTCAACATCGCCCAGACCGGCCGCAAGCTCGGCATTCAATCGGATGCGCGCTATCGGTTCGAGCGCGGCGTCGATCCTGCCTTCCTGCTGCCGGGGCTGGAGCTGGCGACGCAGATGGTGCTCGACTTGTGCGGCGGCACGCCGTCGGAAGTCGCCGTCGCGGGCGATCCGCAGGTGCCAGAGCGCGTGATCGATTTCCCGCTCAGCGAATTGAAACGTCTCGCCGGACTCGACGTGCCGCTTACGGAAGTTCGCCGCGTGCTCGGCCGCCTTGGCTTCTTTGTCGCCGGCGAGGGCAAAAAAGCGAAAGTTGCCACGCCCTCCTGGCGGCCGGACGTGCACGGCACCGCGGACATCGTGGAAGAGGTGGTGCGCATCCTCGGCGTCGATCGCATCCCCGCGACCCCCTTTGGTCGCGGCGATGCGCCGCGCAAGCCGGTGCTCACCACGGCTCAGGTGCGCACGCGCAAGGCCAAGCGCGCGCTCGCCGCGCGCGGGCTGGTGGAAGCGGTCACCTGGTCCTTCGTTTCCAAGCCGCAGGCTGAATTGTTCGGCGGCGGACAGCCGGAGCTGGCGCTGGCCAACCCTATTGCCGCCGACCTCTCCGACATGCGGCCAAGCCTGATCCCTGGCCTCGTAGTGGCCGCGCAAAAGAACGCCGACCGCGGTTATCCTGACGTGGCCCTGTTCGAGGTCGGCCAGATTTTCAAGGGCGACCGGCCCGAGGATCAATTCACCGCCGCCACCGGCGTGCGCCGCGCTCTGGCCAAGGTATCCGGCATCGGGCGGCATTGGTCCGCGCCCGCCTCGGAGGTTGATGTCTTCGACGCCAAGGAGGATGCCCTCGCCGTGCTGGCGGCGGCCGGCGTGCCGGTATCCTCCCTGCAAGTGGTGCCGGGAGGGCCGGTCTGGTTCCACCCCGGCCGCTCTGGCACCATCCAGATGGGACCGCAGA
>Ga0082335_1001028_pt1 | contig 64283 bp, 70 predicted proteins | sample Subgrocontami58m_FD_72375 | JGI IMG/M metagenome (GOLD analysis project Ga0082335, IMG submission 72375) | Subsurface groundwater microbial communities from S. Glens Falls, New York, USA - GMW37 contaminated, 5.8 m (SPADES assembly) (version 2) ... | reverse complement strand
CCCGGCCGCTACAGAAGTGGGACGGCAACAAGTGCGTGCCGATCATCCAACCGCTGTGCCCCGCAGGGCAGAAATGGGACGGCAGCAAATGCGCGTCGATCTGCCCGCCGCTGCAGAAGTGGGACGGCAACAAGTGCGTGCCGATCATCCAACCGCTGTGCCCGGCAGGGCAGAAATGGGACGGCAGCAAATGCGCGTCGATCTGCCCGCCGCTGCAGAAGTGGGATGGCAACAAGTGCGTGCCGATCATCCAACCGCTGTGCCCTGCAGGGCAGAAATGGGACGGCAGCAAATGCGCGTCGATCTGCCCGCCGCTACAGAAGTGGGATGGCAACAAGTGCGTGCCGATCATCCAACCGCTGTGCCCTGCAGGGCAGAAATGGGACGGCAGCAAATGCGCGTCGATCTGCCCGCCGCTGCAGAAGTGGGACGGCAACAAGTGCGTGCCGATCATCCAACCGCTGTGCCCGCCCGGAAAGAATTGGAACGGCGTCAAATGCGTGTAGCCTAGAGTCTGATCCGATTAGATTGAATCGGATCAGACTCTAGATTCCTTAGCTTGTCGCGCAATCTTGCGGCGAACCGGTTCCCACCCCGGATCAAGTCCGGGGCAGGCTTTCGCCGGATTGCGCTCTAAAAAGCGGCTAGCCGCGGCTGCATTAGGCTTTCGCGGCCGGGCTGACGGTCCTGTTTTTGGGGCGGCGGTTGCGGACGGGCGCTCATGCTTGGCGAACGTCCGGGGAAACGGGCGGTTCCCCGTCCGGGAAGGCCATGCTACGATTGGCGACAGAGACGCAACGTCTCTTCCAATGTCCGCTATTTCTTTGAAATGTCGGGCATCTTACGTCCCGGCCCTTGGTGCTATATTTTACCCACACGTGTCCGCCGCCCTCGCGTACCCGCAGGTCGGATGGTTTTCGCGTAGTCTCAGGAGGATTCAGATGGCTCTCGCGATTGGTGAAACCGCTCCGGATTTCGAAGCGGAAACAACGGACGGCAAAATCCGCTTCCACGAATGGATCGGAGATAAATGGGCGGTGTTGTTCTCGCACCCGAAGGACTTCACGCCGGTGTGCACCACCGAGCTTGGCTATATGGCCAAGATCAAGCCGGAATTCGACAAGCGCGGCGTCAAGATCATTGGGCTCTCGGTCGACCCGGTGGACAAGCATGCGAAATGGGCGGACGACATCAAGGAGACGCAAGGCTTCGCGCCGAACTATCCGATGATCGGCGACGTCGATTACAACGTGTCGAAGCTCTACGGCATGCTGCCCGCCGCCATCAGCGGCGACCCGGCCAAGCGCACCGCGGCTGACAATCAGACCGTGCGCAACGTCTTCGTCATCGGACCGGACAAGAAGGTCAAACTGATCCTGATCTATCCGATGACCACGGGACGCAATTTCGACGAGGTGATCCGCGTGATCGACTCGCTGCAATTGACGGCCAAGCACAAGGTGGCGACGCCGGTGAACTGGAAGAATGGCGACGAGGTCATCATCGCCGGCTCGGTTTCCGACGACGACGCCAAGAAGACCTACCCGCAAGGCTGGAAGTCGCCGAAGCCCTACATCCGCATCGTGCCGCAGCCACGCTGAGCGCGGAAGCGACTGCAACGACGGTTTAATCCTCCGGGCCCGGCCCGGGGGATTCTTTTTTGAGCTGCTGTTTCTGACTTGCACGCAAGAACGTAAAGCCCAAATCTAGAACTGCCCGCGAGGACGCAAAGCCGTTAATAATGCATGTAGACGGTAAGCAAGAAAAAAGTCCAAAATTAGCAACCTCCACGGATGATGGAGGTGTTCGGCGCGAGTGCTGCGGACTAGAGTCTGATCCGATCAGATTGAATTGGATCAGCCTCTAGATTCCTTAGTTTGTCGCGCAATCTTACGGCGAACCGGTTCCCACTTCGCCGGATTGCGCTCTAATGCCATTCTATACGGCTGATGACGAATGGTTTTTGCTGGCGTCACGGGAGAATAACATGAACACGTCGGTTCCCATTCTCGTTGTTGATGACTCCCGCACGATGGCTCTCATGATATCCGACCTCGTTCGGAAGCTCGGATTTACCGATGTAGATCTGGCGCATGACGGTCGCTCCGCGCTCGAACGACTGCGCCAAAAACAATATGGGCTGGTCCTTTCGGACTGGGAAATGCACCCCATGAGTGGAGATGAATTTCTTAAGGAGATTCGAAAAGACGAGAAGATCGGCAAAATTCCCGTTATTTTGATCACTGCGAAGTCAGGCCGGGGCGCCTCGTGGCTTGCCGGCGCGGATGCCTATCTTCCCAAGCCTTTCAATGAAAGCGATCTTCAAATCGCGATTAAAAGGGTGTTGGAGCCTCCTTTGTAATGGCTTGAATGGCCGGACCATGTCCGGCAACAACTCGTCAGACTGATGGCTGCGCCCACAACCGACCTCGGCTTCATTCACCGCTTCGTCCCGGCAAGCGAACCGGCGAAGTCCCCGCTCCTGCTGCTGCACGGCACCGGCGGCGATGAGAATGATTTGCTGGCGCTCGGCGCGCGGCTGGCACCGGGCGCGGCGCTGCTGTCGCCGCGCGGAAAAATTTTGGAGAACGGGATGCCGCGCTTCTTCCGCCGCCTGGCGGAAGGCGTCTTCGATCTGGAAGACCTCAAAGCACGCACTTTGAAACTGGCGGATTTCATCGCCCGCGCCCGCGCCGTCTATGGCCTCGGCAAGCCGATCGCCGTTGGCTTTTCCAACGGGGCCAATATCGCCGCCTCGCTGCTGCTGATGCGTCCGCAGGCATTGGCCGGCGCGGTGCTGATGCGGGCGATGACGCCGTTCGAGCCACCCGCCCTGCCCGACCTGGCCGGCATGCCGGTGCTGATCCTGTCGGGCGCGCAGGATCCGATTGTGCCGGCACCGAGCCGTGATCGCCTCGCCCAGCTTCTCCGCGCCGCCGGGGCCGACGTAACGCATGAGGTGATGCCGGCAGGACACGGACTTTCCGGCCAGGACCTTGCTTCAGCGGAGCGCTGGCTGGCGGCGCGCGGCTAACCCGTCCGCACCCGCGCCAGGAACTTCTCCGCCTCGGCCTTGAGATTCTTGCCCTGATCGGCAAGGGCCTTGGCGGACGACAGAACCTCGGCCGAAGCCGAGCCTGTTTCGCTGGCGCCGCGGTTCACGTCATGGATGTTGGCGACGACCTGGGTCGTGGCCTGGGACGCCCCGTGAATATTGCGCACGATCTCCTGCATCGCCGCGCCTTGCTGCTCCACGGCAGAGGCGATGGTGGTCGCGATCTCGGAGACATGCCGGATGGTCGCGCCGATCTCCTTGATCGCCGAGACGGAACCCTTGGTCGCGGACTGCATGCCGGCAATCTGGCCGCCGATTTCCTCCGCCGCTTTCGCGGTCTGGCTGGCCAGCGTCTTGACCTCGGCGGCGACGACGGCAAAGCCCTTGCCCGCCTCGCCCGCGCGCGCCGCCTCGATGGTGGCGTTGAGCGCCAGCAGGTTGGTCTGTTCGGCAATGTCGGTGATGAGCTTCAAGACATCGCTGATGTGCTCCGCGGCTCTGGAGAGCTGGCTGACTTGCGCGTCGGTCTGCTCCGCCTGATGCACTGCGTCCATCGTGATGTTGCTTGAATGAAGCACCTGGCGTCCCGTCTCCGCCACGGAGGACGCCAGTTCGTCCGATGCAATGGCGACGGACTCGACGTTGGACGACGCGTCCTCCGCGGCCTTGGCCACCGCTCCGGACAGCTGATGCGTGGTGTCGGCCGTGCTGGCCAGCACCGTTGCCGTGGTCTCAAGCTGGGAGGCGGCAAGCGACACTGCGTCAACGATGCTGCCGATCGCCGCCTGGAACTCATCGGCAAACCGGTTCATCTCCGCCAGGCGCTGGCCCTTGGCCCGCACTTCGGCCTCCCTATGGTCGCTCTCGAGCCTTTCCATGCGCAACAGGTATTCCTTGAAGGTCTCGGCGGCGCGCGCGGCATCGCCAACCTCGTCGCGGCGATCCGCGTAAAGGATACGGGCACCTTTGTTTCCGCGGGCGAGCTGCGTCAGCACATGACCGACATGTTGGATCGGCCGGCCGATGGCCAGTGACGAATAGATGGCAGTACCCACAAGCACGAGGATCACGAACCCGCCCGCCGCCAGGTTGATCCATTCAACCCGCGCCATCTCCAAATTTGACGAACGATGCAGCTCATCGATGCGTTGGTCCAGCGTTTGCCTTACCCCCGCAAGGCGAACATCCGCCACGTTCCGCAACGGGTCCGCACGGGAGCGCAAAAGGACAGCCTGTTGCTCTATCGCGACGGTCAATTGATCAACAGCCGCCCGGTAGCGCGGAAGCGAGGCGAGAAGCGCATCGACAAGGAAAACGAGTGTGGTTTCGCTGACCATTTGACGCGCCATCCTCAGCGAGATCGCGGCGTCGTCGAGAGAAGTATAGAGACGCCTCATCTGGTCTTCGTCGCTGCGGGTGAAACGCGACCACGATTCGAACCGCGCCTGTTGGAAGACTGAATCCGCGCTCCTTACCGTCCGAATGAAGGCGATCCGGCTTTCCGGCGCCACGACCGAACTGCTGTTGAAAAGCACCTCGATCTTCCGCGACCATTCGAGGCCTTCGTCGATCTGTTGTTCACGCAAGGCGATGATCGTCCGTTGCGCCGCACCCAACTCCTTTGCGGTCACGGAGTATTCATTGAACGCCTCTCTGGCGAATTCAAAGTCCGTCCGGTCGATGGAAACGGTTGCGGTCGCCAGGGCAAGATCATAAGCTTTGTTGCCGTTATCGTTGTGCCGCTGAACGTCCTCGAGAATGCTCTTGATGCCGTCCTGGGTGGTCGCCAGGCGAATCTCCCGATCGGTGACAGTGAGTTGCCGCAAGGCGATCTCCGCCTGCGCCGCCGCACGTTGCAGCGTCTCGCTCATTTCCACGGTTTCGGCGAGGTAACGTCCGAGCCGATTGACCCGCGCCTGGTTGCCCACCATGGCCAGGACGAGAACCACTCCGACTAGCGCTGAAACGGCGAGCTTGCCGCCAATCCGGAAATGGAATTTTGGCATCAACGGCTCCGGCGGAAATAATACCGGTAGGTGTGCGCCTTCGGTCCTTTATTCCGGGTTAAGCGAAAGGCTCGTCTCGCGCGGTTTCAGACGGCGGGGAGGGCCAATGCAATACCGCCATGCGCCAACCGAATACCCGCTGCGATGCCCCTCACCGCTTCAGCTTGGCTGCGATCTGCGCCACATGCCTGCCTTGAAAACGGGCACCGGCCAAATCGGCCTCCGACGGCATGCGGCTACCATCTCCCCCGGAGACGGTGGAAGCACCGTAGGGCGAACCGCCCTTGATCTCGTCCAAGCCCATCTGCCCCTAAAATGTATAGGGAAGGCTAAAGCAGAAGCGCCCGGCCCTTCGCGGATGGACTGGGTGGCTAGATGGTGTCCGCGCCGGCCGGTCTGAAGTGGCGCGCCCCTTTTGAACTGCGCCGTGCGCCGCGCAGGCTTGCTTGAGCGCTTGTGCGGTGTGCCCCGTCGTGTTTCGATCATCATGACAATCACGATGAGCCTCATGCGGTGAACCTTCACTCCCTTTTGCTCCAGCGCCAAGCTGACAACCGTCCCATCACCGTCGGCCTGATCGGCGCCGGCAAGTTCGGCGTCATGTTCCTCGCCCAGGCGCGTCTGACCCCCGGCATGCATGTGGTGGGCCTGGCCGATCTCGACGTGGGCCGCGCCCGCCGCCAGATCCAAGCTGCCGGATGGCAGCCGGAGGCATTCGCCGCTCCGTCTGTGGCGGACGCGACGAAAACGCGGCGCATGCATCTCACCGAGAATGCCGAGACGTTGATCGCCTGCCCGCAGATCGAAGTCATTGTTGAGGCTACCGGCGACCCCGCCGCGGGCATTCGTCACGCGCTCGCCGCCATCGAACACGGCAAGCACATCGTGATGGTGAATGTGGAAGCGGATGCGGTGGCGGGGCCGCTGCTCGCGCAACAGGCGCGGAAAGCCGGCGTGGTCTACAGCCTGGCCTGGGGCGATCAGCCCGCGCTGATCTGCGAGCACGTGGACTGGGCGCGCACCTGCGGCTTCAAAGTGATCGCCGCCGGCAAGGGCACGCGCTACGAGCCGCATTATCATCAATCCACGCCCGACAGCTTGTGGGACATCCTCGACAAATATCTGCGCATCGAGGACCGCGCCTCGATCAATTCGAAAATGTTCAACAGCTTCATCGACGGCAGCAAATCCGCCATCGAGATGACGGCGGTCTGTAATGCCACTGGCCTGGCGCCGCAGAGTAGCGGCTTGAGCTTTCCGCCGGCAACACGCTTCGAGCTGGCCGACGTGTGCAAACCGAAAAGCGAGGGCGGCGCGCTGGAAAGAGCCGGAGTCACCGAGGTTGTGTCGTCGGTCTATCGCGACGGCCGCGAGGTGCCGCATCATCTCGCGCTTGGCACTTATGTGGTGTTCGAAGGCGAAAACGACTACGCGCGCCGCTGCTTCCGCGAATATCATCTGCTGCCGGACGCCAGCGGCCGCTATGCCGCGCTCTACCGCCCGATCCACATGATCGGCCTGGAATTGGGTGTGTCTGTCGCCAGCGTGGCCCTGCGCAAGGAGCCGACCGGCGCCCCCACCGGATTCCGCTCCGACGTGATCGCCACCACCAAGCGCGCGCTGAAGAAAGGCGAGATCCTCGACGGCGAAGGCGGCTTCTGCGTCTGGGGCAGGCAGACGCCCGCCGACCGCTCGCTGCGAGAGGGACTGCTTCCGCTCGGTCTCGCCCATGGCGTGAAGCTCAGGCGCGACATCCCACAGGGCACGCAGCTCACATGGGCAGATGTGGACTATGACGTCGATGACATCGCAGTGAGAACGCGGCGCGAGATGGAGACGATGTTCGGCGAAAAAACCGGGCGGATGGCGTCATGATCGAAACGCATAAGGACGCCAATTCACCAGGAACACGCCCACGACACAGATGGCCATTCCCAACAGCGCCAGCGGCTGCAGACGCTCGTCGAACAGCAGCCAGGCCATCAATGCCGTCACCGGCGGGGTGAGATAGAACAGGCTGGCAACCCGCGTGGCGGCGGAGCGCCGGATCATGAAATAGAGAAGCCATATCGCTCCCAGCGACAGCACGACCACGAGCCAGCCGAGCGCCAAAATGAACTCGGGGGTCCAATGCACCTCCCGCGTCTCGAATGCATAAGCAGCTATCCCGAAGAGCAGGCCGGCCGCGGCGTATTGAATCAGGAATCCAGCGCGCCAATCGACGCCGCCGGCAAAGCGCTTCTGGTACAGAGTGCCGACGGTGATGCCGATCAGCGCGACAAACACGGCCGTCCAAGCAAAAAACGACGTATCACCCGCCGTCTTGCCCTGCACGACGAGAGCGACGCCTACTAATCCGAGCACCAGGCCGGCCCATTGATGCAGCGCGACCGGTTCGCCGAGCCAGCGGTTGGCGAGCGTTGAGGTGAGCACCGGCTGCAAGGCCACGACAAGCGCGACCAGGCCCGCCGGGAGTCCCTGGTAGATGGAAACGAACACGCCTCCGAGATAAAGCCCGTGCACCAGCAAACCGGCCACGACGTTATGCAGAATGGCGGAACGGCGCGGCCACGGTGGACGGGTAACGATCAGAACGGGAGCCAACAGCACAACCAAGGCAATCATGCGCAGCGTCAAAAATGTCATCGGCTCCGCAAAGGGCAGCCCCGCTTTCGAGCCGATGAAGCCCGAACTCCACAGCACGACGAAAACCGCCGGAGCCGCGATGATGAGCAGGTCTTCAAGGGAACGGTTCCTCATGCGCGGCAGGAGTTAGTCCGCCGGCGCCAAGCGCAGCACCTCGGTCGCTGCCTGCATCTCGGCGAAACGCGAGGCGCGGCGCTCCATGGCGCGCTCGTCGCGGCCCCAAAATTCCATGTTCCAGTCCTCGTCCACATGCGCGGCTGCCCAGGCTTCCTCCACCGACAGCCGCCCGCGCAGCAGCGCCAGCGCCAGCAGCGCCGAGCCGGTCAGCGTGGTGATGGAAGCCAGCGCGCCGAGCCGCCACGGCTCGTCCGGAATGGCCGTACGCGCGGCGGCGAGGGCCGCTTCGGACTGATCGATAAACATGACGCCTTGCGCCAGCATGAAATTCGCGCCGAGTCTATCGCACGCCCAGGCCACGATCGGATCCCAATGGCGCGCCTGCCGCTCGACCAGGCCCTGCGGTCCCTCCGCGCGGTAGAACACCAAATCGGAGGCGAGATAGTCGGCGATGTTGTCCGCCACCGGCTGCGGGGACAGCGCAACGCCGTCCAGGATCGAATGGGCGAGCCGCGTGAGCGGCATCGCCGCGGGATCGATCACCTGCTGTTGCGCGTTCCACTCCATGGCGATCGCTTCCGCCAGCGCGGCGCAAGGCGCCGCGAGCGGTGTCTGGCGGGGCGTCCGCACCGGCTTGCCGTCGAGCAGGATGCCAAAGCCCGCTGCGCCCTGCTCGGCCGTGACCTTGTCATAAAAGCGCCGCCGCTGCGCCGGCCGCATGGCGCGCCGCGCCGCTTCGTTGCCGTCGAGCGGCTGCTGGGCAAAAATTTCCTCGAAAATGTCCTGCATGGCTCTTCTTTACATTTTTCGCAGTCAGCGGGCTTGCCCTAGCGCTATTGTGCAGTGCAGCGAGCTTATGCCAGCACCGGATTCCGTCGTCTACGCCATCCTGACGCCGCTTTGCGACGTCATGTTGACGTCATGTTAACGATTGACGGCCGGTTCACAGGCGGCAGGCATTGTCCCGGTTCTGGTAGCTTTCGCCATGCCGGTCCACTAAAATCCGGCCCGGATTCGACCTTTGGATAAGTCGAAGCGGCGGGGAACGCCAAGCGGTTGCAACACGCAGTTCCCCCGCTCAATGGCGTACCGAGGGCGTGCGAGGAGTGAATGAAGAACACTGACATCGCCGCGCCGGACTACTTCCACAAAGTGGTCGACTGCCAATGGGCCTGTCCGGCGCATACGCCGGTACCCGAATATATCCGGTTGATCGCGGCGGGCCGCTACAGCGACGCCTACATGATCAATTGGAAATCCAACGTGTTTCCCGGGATTCTCGGGCGCACTTGCGACCGGCCCTGCGAGCCCGCGTGCCGGCGCGTGCGGGTGGAGAAGGAGCCGGTGGCAATCTGCCGCCTGAAAAGGGTGGCGGCCGATTACAAGGACGACATCCGCGAACGGCTCCCCAAACCCTCCACCACAAAAAATGGAAAGCGCATCGCCCTCGTCGGCGGCGGCCCCGCCTCGCTGACGGTGGCGCGCGATCTCGCGCCGCTTGGCTATACCTGCGTGGTGTTCGAGCAGGATCCGAAGGCCGGCGGCATGATGCGCACGCAAATCCCGAAATTCCGCCTGCCGGATTCGGTGATCGACGAGGAATGCGATTACGTACTCAACCTCGGCATCGAGTTCCGCGGCGGCCATCGCATTGACAGCCTGAAGGCATTGCTAGCGGAAAGCTGGGACGCGATCTTCGTCGGCTCCGGCGCCCCGCGCGGCCGAGACCTCGACCTTCCGGGGCGAAAGGAAGCGGCAAAGAATATCCATATCGGCATCGACTGGCTCTCCAGCGTCTCCTTCGGCCATGTGACCAAGATCGGCAAGCGCGTGATCGTGCTCGGCGGCGGCAACACGGCGATGGATTGCTGCCGCTCCTCGCGCCGGCTCGGCGGCGAGGACGTCAAGGTGATCGTGCGTTCCGGCTTCGAGGAAATGAAGGCGTCCCCTTGGGAAAAGGAAGACGCCATGCACGAGGAAATCCCGATCCTTAATTTCATGGTGCCGAAGCAATTCATCCACGACAACGGCCGCCTCACCGGCGTCGTGTTCGAGAAGGTCATGGCCTGGCGTGACGACAAGGGCAAGCGCCACCTCTTGCCGAGCGGCGAGCCGGACCAGCATGTCCCCTGCGACGACGTGCTGGTAGCGGTCGGCCAGGAAAATTCTTTCCCCTGGATCGAGCGCGACATCGGCATCGAGTTCGACAAGTGGGGCATGCCCAAGGTCGATCCGAAAACCATGCGCTCGACCAACCCGAAAGTCTTTTTCGGCGGCGACAGCGCCTTCGGCCCGAAGAACATCATCTGGGCCGTGGCGCATGGCCACGAGGCCGCGGTTTCCATCGACAAGATGCTCAATGGCGAGGACATCAACCACCGCCCACTGCCCGCGGTGGAAGTGATGAGCCAGAAGATGGGCATCCACGAATGGAGCTATGACAACGAGATCGCGCTGGATAAGCGCTACAAGGTGCCGCACCGCGACAAGGTGGTCGCGCTGAAGGACATCAAGGCGGAGGTCGAGCTTGGCTTTGACCCGGCGCTTGCGCTTGCCGAGGCCGGGCGCTGCCTCAACTGCGATATCCAGACGGTGTTCACGTCCTCGCTGTGCATCGAATGCGACGCTTGTGTCGACATCTGCCCGATGGATTGCATCACTTTCACCGAGAACGGCGAGGAAGCCGACCTGCGCGCACGGCTGAAAGCGCCGGCCAATAATTTGACGCAGGATCTTTATGTCGCCAACGACCTGAAGACCGGCCGCGCGATGGTGAAGGATGAGGACGTCTGCCTGCACTGCGGCTTGTGCGCCGAGCGCTGTCCCACCGGAGCATGGGACATGCAGAAATTCTTGCTGGAAACGACCCAGGCGGGTGAGCAATGCCGATCGAGAGCGTAAACGATTTCGTCGTCAAGTTCGCCAACGTCAATGGCTCCGGCTCCGCGAGCGCGAATGAGATGTTCGCCCGCGCGGTGATGCGCATGGGCATTCCGGTCGCGCCGCGCAACATCTTCCCCTCCAACATCCAGGGGCTGCCGACCTGGTACGAGGTGCGGATTACCGAGGCCGGGCATCTCGGCGCGCGCGGCGGCGTCGACCTGATGGTGGCGATGAATCCGCAGACCTGGGACAAGGATGTCGCCTCGATCGAACCCGGCGGCTATTTGTTCTACGATTCCACCAAGTCGATGCCATCGACGAAATTCCGCGACGACATCACCGTGATCGGCGTTCCGCTCACCGCGATCTGCAACAGCCAATACACGGATCCGCGCCAGCGGCAGCTTTTCAAAAACATCATCTATGTGGGCGCGCTAACGGCACTGATCGACATGGACGTGCCGGTGGTCGAAAAGCTGATCGGCGAGCAGTACAAGGGCAAGGAGAAGCTGATCCAGCCCAACATCCATGCCCTGCATCTCGGCCGCGATTACGCGCTTGCCAACCTCTCCTGTCCAATCGGATTGCGGCTGCGACGCGCCGATGCGGTTGGCGACCGCATCCTGATCGAGGGTAATTCGGCGGCGGCGCTGGGCGCCGTCTATGGCGGCGCGACGGTTTGTGCCTGGTATCCAATCACGCCGTCGTCGTCGCTCGCCGACGCCTTCACCAGCCATTGCAAGCGGCTGCGGGTCGATCCCGACACTAAGAAGAATCGTTACGCCATCATTCAGGCCGAAGATGAGCTTTCCTCCATCGGCATGGTGATCGGCGCGGCGTGGAACGGCGCGCGCGCCTTCACCTCGACTTCGGGACCAGGCATTTCGCTGATGCAGGAGTTTATCGGACTTGCTTATTTCGCCGAAGTGCCGGCGGTGATCTTCGACGTGCAGCGCGCGGGTCCCTCCACCGGCATGCCGACGCGCACGCAGCAATGCGACCTCATCAACTGCGCCTATGCCTCGCACGGCGATACCAAGCATGTGCTGCTGTTTCCCGAAGACCCGGCGGAGGCTTTCGAGTTCGGTGCGCTCGCTTTTGATCTCGCCGACCGGCTGCAGACGCCGATTTTCGTCATGCTTGACCTCGACATCGGCATGAACCACCGCCTCTGCCGCCCGCTGAAATGGGACGACGCCCGCGCCTATGACCGCGGCAAGGTGATGACCGCCGCCGATCTCGACGCCGGCAAGGAATTCGGCCGCTATCTGGACGTCGACGGTGACGGCATTGGCTATCGGACCTATCCTGGCACGCACCCGACCAAGGGCTCCTATTTCACCCGCGGCACCTCGCGCGACCGCTATGCCCGCTATACCGAGGACGGCCCTGCTTACCTCGACAATATGCAACGGCTACTGCGCAAGTTAGAGACCGCCAAGGATCTGGTGCCGCGCCCGCTACGCGCCAACGCCAGCAAAGCCACCCGCTATGGCGTCATCTATTACGGCTCCACCAGCCCGGCGATGGACGAAGCGATCGGCGGGCTGACCGCCCAGGGCAACCATCTCGATCGGCTGCGGGTGCGGGCTTTCCCCTTCCACCACACGGTTGACGATTTCATCTCCGACCACGACTTTGTTTTCGTGGTCGAGCAGAACCGCGACGCGCAGCTGCGCTCGCTCATCGTCAACGAATGCGGCATCGACCCGGCACGGCTGATCCCCGTGCTGCACTATGACGGCACGCCGATCACCGCCCGCTTCATCGCCCGCGCCATCGGTGAACGGCTGGATGCGCTGAAGGTAACCCCGCTGCGGAGGGTGGGAGCATGACATTTATCGCACTGCGGACTGCTGCCCCATTCCGCCCTCATCCTTCGAAACGGGCGCAACAACGCCCTCCTCAGGATGAGGCCGAGAGAGACTGCAAAGCGAGGTCGAGACGATGACCTATCTCACCAAACCGAAATTCCACCATCCGGCCCTGCCGAAGAATGCGCTCGGCTATACCCACCGCGACTATGAAGGCGCGATTTCGACTTTGTGCGCCGGCTGCGGCCATGACTCGATCTCCGGCGCGATCATCGAGGCGTGCTTCGAGCTCTCGATCGAGCCGCACCGCGTCGCCAAGATTTCCGGCATCGGCTGCTCGTCGAAGACACCGGCCTATTTCCTCGGCAATTCGCATGGCTTTAATTCCGTGCACGGCCGAATGCCGTCGGTGCTGACCGGCGCTAACCTCGCCAACCACGAACTCATCTATCTCGGCGTGTCAGGCGACGGCGATTCCGCCTCGATCGGGCTTGGCCAATTCGCCCATTGCATCCGCCGCGGCGTGAACATGGTCTATATCGTCGAGAACAACGGCGTGTATGGTTTGACCAAAGGTCAGTTCTCGGCAACGGCTGATCGCGGCTCCAAGAGCAAACGCGGACTCGTCAACAACGACACCGGCATTGATATGGCCACGCTGGCGCTGCAACTCGGCGCAACCTTCGTCGCGCGCAGCTTCTCCGGCGACAAGACCCAGCTGGTGCCGATCATCAAGGCGGCGATCGAGCACAAGGGCGCGGCCTTCATCGACTGTATCTCGCCCTGCGTCGCCTTTAATAACCACGCCGGCTCGACCAAGAGTTTCGACTATGTGCGCGAGCACAACGAGGCGGTGAACCGGCTCGACTTCATCACCGGGCGCGCCACGATCACCGTCAACTACGAGCCGGGCACGGTCGAACACGTCAAGCAGCACGACGGCTCGACGCTGGCACTGCGCAAGCTGGCGAAGGACTATGACGTGAACGACCGCCTGGCGGCCATGAATTATTTGCTCGATCGTGAGGCCGCGGGCGAGGTCGTCACCGGCCTGCTCTATGTCGACCCAGAGCCGGAGGACCTGTACGCGCACGTCCATGCGGTCGATACGCCGCTCAACGCGCTCGGCGAGAAAGAATTGTGCCCGGGCTCCGCGGCGCTGGAAAAGATCAACGCCGCCTTACGGTAGTTACCGCATCGCGCAGGCGTGAATGTAGCCGCCTTGCTGATCGGCCGGCAAACCACCCAGCGCGGCCTGATGCGTACAGCGCACGATCCGATCATTGACGGTCTCAAGCCCCGCGCCGCCGGTTGAGCCGCGCGGCAGGACGGGCACCGTCGGCACCTGCAAATAACCGGGGACCGGCGCGGCTTCCGCCACCGTTTCCATACGTGACGGAACTTGGACGACGGAGCCGTCCGATTGGCGCGGCCGCTCTTTCACCGCCTCGGCCGCCGCGGGCGGCGCACCGACCTCCAGCCACACGGAATCGGGGATGTGCAGCGTCGGGTTTGCCAGCAGCCACACCACGGTGAAGATGGCGATTTGCACGGTCTTGCACATGTTTAATCAAATCGAGCGTTCCGCCCATATTGGGCGCCCAAGCTCTAGCAAGCAAAAGTGAATGCTTTATTCCTCCTCCGGCGCCTGCTCGATCGGGTCGTAGCGGGTGAGGTCGAAGCCGAGCAGGTTCCATGTTTGCACCATGTGCGGAGGTAACGGCGCGGTAACGTCGATGGTTCCCCCGCGCGGGTGCGGGATTGCGATGCGGCGGGCCAGGAGATGCAGCTTGTTTTGAATGCCGCCCGGCAATTCCCAATTCTCCTTGGCGAAATATTTCGGATCGCCAACGATGGGGTGGCCGATGTGATCCATATGCGCGCGCAACTGATGCGTGCGCCCAGTCACCGGCTTGAGCGACAGCCAGCAAAGCTGCTGCGCCGCCGTCTCCACCACCGCGTAGTAGGTGACAGCGTGGCTCGCTCCTTCGTCGCCGTGCTTGGCGATGCGCATGAAGGAATCTTCTTCCAGTTGCTCCTTGGCGAGGAAGGTGGAGATGCGGCCCTGCTTCGGCTTCGGCACGCCGACCACCAGCGCCCAATAGATCTTGCGCGCGGAGCGGGCGCGGAAATTTTTCGCCAGCGCCGCGGCGGCAAAGCGCGTCTTCGCCACCAGCAGGCAGCCCGCCGTGTCCTTGTCCAGGCGATGCACGAGGCGGGGCCGCTGGCCGTCGCGGCCCGGCTGGCGCAGCACCTCCAGCATGCCGTCGATGTGTTGCGTCGTGCCAGAGCCGCCCTGCACCGCCAGCCCCATGGGCTTGTTGAGCACCAGCACGTCGTCGTCTTCGTAGAGCGTGATCGACTTGAGGAAGGCGCGGGTCTTGACGTCCTCGCTCGCGCCTTCGCGCGGCTTCGGCGGCTCGTGCCGCAACGGCGGGATGCGAACCTTCTGACCGGCTTCCAGCCGATCCTTCGGCTGCACGCGCTTGCCATTCACCCGCAGCTCGCCTTTGCGGATGACGCGCTGGATGTGGCTGAAGGAAAGTCCGGGAAACCGCGCCTCCAGAAAGCGATCCACGCGCATGCCGGATTCGTCGGACGTCACCGCTACATTCTGTACGCTGCTTGCAAAATGTACCGTCTTTGAACCGTCATCCTGAGGTGGCGGCCGCAGGCCGCCCTCGAAGGATGCACGGCCCGGGCCGTCGCCCTTCGAGGCTCGCTTCGCTCGCACCTCAGGGTGACGGCGCTTGGCTTGGCGCGTTTCATGGCCGCGATGACGCGGCCCGGAAATCTGTTTTCCGCCGCCCGGCTGGCGGGGTCCGCGCCCTTTCATTTCTCGCCCCGCTCCTTCCGCAGCTTGGCCCAGTAATCCAGCCGCTTCCTGATCTCTCGCTCGAAGCCGCGATCCGGCGGATCGTAGAAGGTCTGCCGCGGCAGCGCGTCGGGAAAATAATTCTGCCCGGAGAAGGCTTCCTCCTGGTCGTGGTCGTAGGCGTAGCCGCGGCCATAGCCTTCCGACTTCATCAGCCTGGTCGGCGCATTGAGGATGTGCTTGGGCGGCAGCAGAGAACCCGCTTCCTTTGCCGCCCGCATGGCTTGGCCATAAGCGACATAGGCGGCGTTCGATTTCGGCGCGGTCGCCACATAGATCACCGCCTGCGCGATGGCGAGTTCCCCTTCCGGGCTTCCGAGGAAGTCATAGGCATCCTTGGCGGCGTTGGCGATGACCAGCGCCTGCGGGTCGGCCAGCCCAATGTCCTCGACCGCCATGCGCACAATGCGGCGCGCGAGATAGAGCGGGTCCTCGCCCGCATCGACCATCCGGCAGAAATAATACAGCGCGGCGTCGGGATCGGAGCCGCGCACCGATTTATGCAACGCGGAGATGAGATTGTAATGGCCATCCTGCGCCTTGTCGTAGATCGGGGCACGGCGCTGCACCACGTCCTGGACCGCGGCGGCGTCGAAGGTTTCATCGGCGCGGGCGGCGCGCCAGACCTCTTCCGCCAGGGTCAAGGCGGCGCGCCCGTCGCCATCGGCCATGCGCACAAGCGAGGCTCGCGCCTCGGCGTCAACCGGCAGCTTCTTGCCCTCGATCTCTTCGGCGCGAGCCAAGAGTTTTTCGATGGCTTCCGCATCCAGCGATTTGAACACCAGCACGCGCGCGCGCGAGAGCAGCGGCGCGTTCAGCTCGAATGACGGGTTCTCCGTGGTGGCGCCGACGAGAACAATGGTGCCGTCCTCCATCACCGGCAGGAAGGAATCTTGCTGGGCGCGGTTGAAGCGGTGAATCTCGTCGACGAACAGCAGCGTCCCCTGCCCGGTCTCGCGCCGCGCACGCGCCTGCTCGAAAACTTTTTTGAGATCGGCGACGCCGGTGAAGATGGCGGAAACCTGCTCAAAATGCAGGTCGGTTTCCTGGGCGAGCAGGCGCGCCACCGTGGTCTTGCCGGTGCCGGGCGGACCCCAGAAGATGAGCGAGCCGAGCGAGCGCGTCTGAAGCATGCGCGTTAGCGCGCCGTCGGCGCCGAGCAGATGGTCCTGCCCCACGACTTCCGAGAGCTGTGTTGGGCGCAGCTTGTCGGCGAGCGGGCGCGGGGCGTCCTGCTCCATGCCGGCGGCGGTGAACAGCGTGGGGCCTGCGGATTTGCGGCGGACGGTCATGGGCAAAAGGCCCTCATTCTCGTCATGCCCGGCCTTGTGCCGGGCATCCACGACTTCAATATACCCTCAAGATAAAGGCGTAGATGGCCGGGACAAGCCCGGCCATGACGGTGAACCGTTTGCCTTCTCATCCGCCCCACACGACGGAATGCTGCCGGCCGCCACGCATCAGCGTAACGCGCCAGACGCGGCTGGATTGCTCTGCGGCGCGCTCGAGATCGCGGGTCTTGCCGATTTTCTCGCCGTTGACCGAAGCAATGATATCTCCGCGCTGCAAACCGAGCCGGTGCGCAGGCGATCCATCGATCACGTCGAGGATCACCACGCCTTGCGTCGGCACATTGAGGCGCAGCTCCTCGGCCAGCGCCGGCGACAAATTGCTCGCCTTGGCGCCCTGGAACGGCGAGCGCGCGGCGATCATTATTTCATCGCGCGGCGTGTCGGGCGGCGTTTGCAACGCCACGGCAAGCAGCAGCTCCTTGCCGCCGCGCAACACGCCAAGCTGTGCCTGACCACCGAGGTTCTTGGTGGCGAAGCGATAGTCGAAGGCATTGGGGTCGTCCACCGCCTGGCCGTCGATGCCGACGATCAGATCGCCGGTCTTCAGGCCGGCCAGCGCGGCGGGGCTGCCGGGCAGGACGCCGGCCACCAGCGCGCCCACCGGCCGCTTCAGGCCCAAACTTTCCGCGATTTCCGGAGTCACCGCCTGCAGCTTGGCGCCGAGCCAGGGCCGCTTCACGCTGCTGCCGCCGCCGCGCGCCGAGGCCACCACCACCCGCACCATGTTTACCGGGATAGCGAAGCCGATGCCTTGCGAGCCGCCTGAACGGGAGAAGATCGCCGTGTTCACCCCGATGAGCCGGCCGCCGAGGTCGACCAGCGCACCGCCGGAATTGCCGGGATTGATGGCGGCGTCGGTCTGGATGAAGAACTGATAGTCGGTGATACCCACCTGGGTGCGCGCGACGGCGGATACGATGCCGTGGGTGACCGTCTGGCCCACGGCGAAGGGATTGCCGATCGCCAGCACCAGATCGCCTACCTGCAAGCTGTCGGAATCGCCAAGCTCGATGACCGGAAAGCGCTCGCGCGAATTCTTAATGCGCAGCACGGCGAGATCGGTGCGCGCGTCCTTGAGCACGATCTCAGCCTCGAACTCGCGCTTGTCGGCGAGCGCCACCTTCACCTCATCGGCGCCCTCGATGACGTGGTTGTTGGTCACCACCAGGCCGCCGGCGTCGACGATGACGCCGGAGCCGAGCGAGCTCTGCTTCTGCTCGCGCTGCAGCCCGCCCTGGCCGCCGAAGAAGCGGCGGAAGAACGGATCGTCGAAAAAAGGATTGCGGCTTTCTATAACCTTCGCCGCGTAGACATTGACCACCGCAGGCGCAGCGCGCTGCACCACCGGCGCATAGGACAGCCGCACCTCGGCTGGCGAATTGGGCAGACGGCGGTCCTGCGCGCCCGCCGAGGGGGCGAGGAGCAAAGCGGCTGGCAGCAGCAAAAGGGCAAAGAGCCCGGGGCGGCGCATAGGAGAATCCCCAATCGGAACCAAGATATAGGCCCCTCACCGCGGCAATTGAAGGGCGCGCCGTCTGCCCCTTATTGGCCTGGCCCGCCGGCAGGTTACCGACTCTACCGTTCCAGCACAGCAATCACGGTGTATCGCGTACCGCCCTCCTGGCCCGTCCAAGTCCAGGCAAGGCGCCCGTTGACCAGATTGACCGAGATGGTGCCGCCATTGACGCAGCGCCCGTAGGTAATGCTCTCGCGAAATTGTGCCGATGTCGCGCCGCCCGAAAGCCGGGTCAGCGATCCTCCGCAGCTGAGCGACGGATAGTCGATCGAGCCTCCGCCAGCGCCGATCACCATAACGACCGGATAGTCCGCCCCGCCGGGACCGGCGGGGGTTTGATGCCCCGTTCCCCGCCACGTCCCGTTCAATGACGGCACGTTGACCACACAGCTGCGATTCTGGAAGATCGGACAGAGTTCGCTGCCGCACTTCTCGCATTTGTAGACTTGGCCGCTCTGGCACAATTCCTGGCCCAGGCGCGTGCATTGCGCCGATGCCGGAGACAAGTGTGCGCTCATGAAGAGCGCGTAGAGCAAGAATAGAATGCGCAACATATCGCCGTCTCCCTTGGCCAACCCTGGCATTGTTACCGAACTGCGGGTGGAAAACAACGGATCCGAAGGCGGCTTATTTCGCGCTGGCGTCCTGCAGGATGCGGACGATTGCTGCATGGCCGCGTTGCCGGGCATGGGCGAGTGGCGTAACACCGTCGCGGTCGACGATGTTAACGTTGGCTCCAGCCGAGACAAGCAGGCGGACGATCTTCGTATGGGCCGGTCCGCCGTCGCCCAGGATCACGGCTTCGAGGAGCGCGGTCCAGCCGAGCCTGTTGACGTGATCCTTGTCGATCGGCGTGGCCAGCAAAATCTTCACCGTCTCAACGTGGCCGTGATGGGCGGCGGGGATCAGCGCCGTGCCCCTGTAGCGATTGGTGCTTTTCAGGTCGGCGCCGGCGGCGAGCGTCAGTTTGAGGATTTCGTTGCGGCCCTCGGCCCCTGCATAGAGGAATGGGCTGTCCTCGATGGCGTCCTTGGCATTCACATCCGCCCCGGCAGCGATGAGTAAGCGCGCCGCTTCGACTTGATTGCCATGAGTGGCGGCAAGCAGGGCCGTGCGGCCGCGCGTGTCGCGGACGGCGATGCTCGCGCCGTCGCGGAGTAATCTCTGTACGGCTGGCACATCGCCGCGTTCGGCGGCGGCAATCAGCGACTGGTCACGCGACGTATCTGCCGACGCATAGGCAGTCATCGTCACGAGCAACGAAATAAAAAAGGCGACGCCAAGCGCCGCCTTTCTGAATGATTTGCCTTGGCGCCTGATCACGCCGCAGCCGTGGCCGCTTCTTCCGTCTTCTTCTCCTGCACCGGCCCGGAGTCGAGCCCCTTGGCGTCCACGTCCCGATCGACGAATTCGATCACCGCAACGGGTGAGGAATCGCCATAGCGGAAGCCGGCTTTGAGCACGCGGGTATAGCCGCCGTTGCGCTCCTTGTAGCGCGGGCCGATCACCTCGAAGAGCTTCTTGACCATGGCAACGTCACGGATTTCCGCCACCGCCTGGCGGCGGGCGTGCATGTCGCCGCGCTTGCCGAGCGTCACCAGTTTTTCGACGATCGGGCGCAGGTCCTTGGCCTTCGGCAGCGTGGTGACGATCTGCTCGTGCTTGATGAGCGCCGCCACCATGTTGCCGAACATCGCGCGGCGATGCTCGGCCTTGCGATGAAACTTGCGATGGGCTTTCCCGTGACGCACCGCCCTACTCCTTAGTTCTTGGCCCCATCCTTCGAGACGCCCGCCTTCGGCGGGCTCCTCAGGATGAGGACTAATTTTATCTCCTCATGGTGAGGAGCGCGGCCATAGTAGGCGCAGCCTACGTACACTTGGCTGCGATGCCGCGCGTCTCGAACCATGAGGCCCCAAAACCTCAGTAATGGTCCTCAAAGCGCTTGGCCAGCTCGTCGATATTCTCCGGCGGCCAGCCCGGCACTTCCATGCCAAGATGCAGGCCCATCTGGGCCAGCACTTCCTTGATCTCGTTGAGCGACTTGCGGCCGAAGTTCGGGGTGCGCAGCATTTCGGCTTCCGTCTTCTGCACCAAGTCGCCGATGTAAACGATGTTGTCGTTCTTCAGGCAGTTGGCCGAGCGCACGGAGAGCTCCAGCTCGTCCACCTTCTTGAGGAAGGCGGGATTGAAGGCGAGGTCGGGGATGGCTTCCGCCGCCTGCTCTTTGCGCGGCTCTTCGAAGTTGACGAAGACGTTGAGCTGGTCCTGCAGGATGCGCGCGGCATAGGCGAGCGCGTCGTCCGGCGAAATTGCGCCGTTGGTTTCGATCTGCATGGTCAGCTTGTCATAGTCGAGGATCTGGCCTTCGCGCGTGTTCTCGACCTTGTAGGAAACCTTGCGCACCGGGGAATACAGACTGTCCACCGGGATGAGACCGATGGGCGCGTCTTCCGGGCGGTTGCGCTCGGCGGCCACGTAGCCCTTGCCGGTATTGACGGTAAACTCCATGCGGATCTCGGCACCCTCGTCGAGATGGCAGATCACGAGGTCGGGGTTGAGGATCACCACGTCACCGACGGTCTGAATGTCGCTGGCCGTCACCGTGCCCGGGCCCTGCTTTTTCACCACCATGCGCTTGGGGCCGTCGCCCTGCATCTTGATGGAGATGTCCTTGATGTTCAGCACGATGTCGGTGACATCCTCGCGCACGCCGGGGATCGAGGAGAATTCGTGCAGCACGCCGTCGATATGCACCGACTGCACCGCCGCTCCTTGCAGCGAGGACAGCAAGATGCGCCGCAGCGCATTGCCGAGCGTCACCCCGAAGCCGCGTTCGAGCGGCTCGGCGACCAGCGTCGCCGCGCGCTTGGGATCGGCGCCCGCAGCCACCTGGAGCTTGTTGGGTCTAATCAGTTCCTGCCAATTCTTTTGGATCACGTCGGTCACCCGTCATCACGTTGGCGGCGCGGCTTGGGCCGCGCGCGTCCCACTCCGCCCCGTGGGGAAAAATTGGCGGCGGCGGATGGCATGCATCCGCCGGATGAGCAATCACACACGCCGGCGCTTGCGCGGCCGGCAGCCGTTATGCGGGATCGGCGTCACGTCCCGGATCGAAGTAATGGTGAAGCCGGCCGATTGCAGCGCGCGCAGCGCCGATTCACGGCCCGAGCCCGGGCCCGCAACCTCCACCTCGAGGGTGCGCATGCCGTGCTCCATGGCCTTCTTTGCCGCGTCTTCCGCTGCGACCTGCGCCGCGTAAGGCGTGGACTTGCGCGAACCTTTAAAGCCCATGGTTCCCGATGACGACCAGGCAATCGCGTTACCCTGGGCATCGGTGATGGTAATCATCGTATTGTTGAACGTGGCGCTCACATGCGCGACGCCTGACGCGATGTTCTTACGTTCGCGCTTCTTGACGCGGGCTTCCTTACCCATTCCAAAACCCTTTCACGGATCGGCACCAGTCGCCCGGCGCCGTCACTCATTTCTGTTCCGGCAGAATATCTGCCCAGGCCGCACAATCGATCTGCGCGGGCCTTATTTCTTCTTGCCGGCGATCGCCTTGGCCGGACCCTTGCGGGTGCGGGCGTTGGTATGGGTGCGTTGGCCGCGAACCGGCAGACCGCGGCGATGACGCAACCCGCGATAGCAGCCGAGATCCATCAGCCGCTTGATGTTCATCGAAACCTCGCGCCGCAGATCGCCCTCGACGATGTAGTCGCGGTCGATCACTTCGCGCACCTGCAACACTTCCTGGTCGGTCAGCTGGGATACCCGGCGGGCCTCGGGAATGCCCACCTTCGTCATGATATCCTGCGCCGATTTCGGCCCGATGCCGTGGATATATTGCAGCGCGATCACCATGCGCTTGTTGGTCGGAATATTCACACCGGCAATACGAGCCACCGCACCACTCCTGTTAGCTGGCCGAGGCCAAGCTTAATTTTTTCAGCCCATTTGGAAGGAACGCAAACGTAAGACGACGCCCTCCCCTCACTGCGGGGGCCGGCATCGTCTGCAGTGTCTCCAACTGATGCCTGTTATTAAAGGATTCTCGACCGTTTCGTCAACTCCACTACCCTAAATGGTTTCTACCTAGGCCCGCTGGGGTCGCTTACGTCGGGCCGCCGTCCTCGGCCGCCGCCGGGAGGAGGCTTTTTTTGACCGAACGGCTGATTTTGCTGGGCTTTTTGCCGATTTACGCTTGCGACCCGCCTGCGCCCTGGGTTTGGCCTTGGCTGCCGCAGTCCCGGCCTGCCGGCCCCGGGGCCTTGCAGCCTTCGCGCGACCGGCCAATTTGCTCAGAATCTTGTCGATTTCGGCCGCCACCTGGGAAATCGAGGCCATGCCGTCGATGCTGGAAAGCCTGCCCTTGCGGGCGTAGTAGGCGGCGAGCGGAGCGGTCTGGGCGTAATAGCCGGCAAGGCGCCTCTTCAGGGCTTCCGGATTGTCGTCGGCGCGCACGGGCTCGCCGCGCGCATGGGTCTCGCCCGCTCGTTTCTCGATCCGGTTCAGCAGAATACCGTCATCCACTTTCAGCTCGATCACCGCGTCGAGCTTGAGACCCTTGCCCGCGAGCATGGCGTCGAGCGCCTCGGCCTGCGGCACGGTGCGGGGGAAGCCGTCGAGGATGAAGCCCTTCTTGGCGTCCGGCTGACTGATGCGGTCGGCCACGATGGCGACGACAATGGCATCGGGAACCAGCTCCCCGCGCGCCATGATGTCCTTTGCCTTGCGTCCGACCGGGGTCTGGGCCTTCACCGCGGCCCGCAGCATGTCGCCGGTCGAGAGCTGCACGATCTTGTGCCTGTCCACGAGACGTTGCGCCTGCGTGCCCTTCCCCGCCCCCGGAGGCCCGAGCATTATCAGCCTCATCGTCGCCGGCCTCGCAGCTTCGAGCGCTTGATGAGCCCTTCATACTGATGCGCCAGCAGATAGCCCTGCACCTGCGCCACCGTATCCATGGTGACGTTGACGACGATCAAGAGCGAGGTGCCGCCGAAGTAGAAGGGCACCGCCGCGTAGGAGATCAGGATTTCCGGGATCAGGCAGACGATGGCGAGATAGAGGGCGCCGACCGCCGTAATGCGCGACAGCACATAGTCGATATATTCCGCCGTGCGCTCGCCCGGGCGGATGCCGGGAACGAAGCCGCCGTGCTTCTTCAGGTTATCCGCCGTCTCCGTCGGGTTGAACACGATCGCCGTATAGAAGAAGGCAAAGAACACGATCAGCCCGATATAGGAGATCAGAAACAACGGCCGGCCGTGACTGAAATTGGTGACGATCCATTGCAGCCATTCCGGCCCTTGCCCGGCGTTGAAATTGGCCACGGTCGTCGGCAGCAGCAGCAGCGACGATGCGAAGATCGGCGGGATCACGCCCGAGGTGTTGAGCTTCAAGGGCAGGTGCGAGGATTGGCCCTCGAACATGCGGTTGCCAACCTGACGCTTGGGATATTGGATCAGCAGGCGCCGCTGCGCGCGCTCCATGAACACGATGAAGCCGATGACGGCCACCGCCATCACCAAGACCACCAGGATCAGCCCGGTGGACAGCGCGCCTTGGCGGCCGAGCTCAAGCGTGCCGGCGATCGCCGAGGGCAGTTCGGCCACGATGCCGGCCATGATGATGAGCGAGATGCCGTTGCCGATGCCGCGCGCGGTAATCTGCTCGCCCAGCCACATCAGGAACATGGTGCCGCCGACGAGCGAAATAACGGTGGATATGCGGAAGAACAAGCCGGGATCGCTGACGACGCTGCCGGCGCCTTCCAGCCCGATGGAAATGCCATAGGCCTGGAACGTGGCCAGCAGCACGGTGAGGTAGCGCGTGTATTGATTGATGACCTTGCGGCCGGATTCGCCCTCCTTCTTCAGCGCCTCCAGCGTGGGCGACACGGTCGTCATCAGCTGAATGATGATCGAGGCGGAGATGTAGGGCATGATGTTCAGGGCGAAGATCGCCATGCGGTGGATGCCGCCGCCCGAGAACATGTTGAACATGCCGAGGATGCCGCCAGCCTGGGTGCGGAAAATCTGTTCCCAAGCGGAGGGGTCGATGCCCGGCAGCGGAATATAGGTGCCGAAGCGATAGACGATGAGCGCGCCAAGCGTGAACCAGATGCGCTTCTTCAGTTCCTCGGACTTGGCCAGCGCCGAGAAGTTGAGGTTGGCCGCCAATTGTTCTGCTGCAGAGACCATCTCAGGCTCCGATTTCCCGCCCCGCTTACCAGTCACGCCCCGCGAAGGCGGGGCATCCGGCATGCACGGCCGCTAAGATATGCCCGGCCAATGACAAACTGTAGTCCCGGGTTGTTGAATTGCCCGCCTGCGCGAGCCATGACAGCCCAGGTTATTCAGGACTCTTGGCCTCGGTATCGCCGGCTGCGGCCTTTGCGGCCTTTGCGGCCTTTGCGGCCTTTGCGGCCTTTGCACCCTTTTTCTGTCCGCCGATGCCGAGCGCCGCCCGCGCATTCTTGCCCTTGGGCTCGGCCGGCGCCTCCTTCTTCGGCGCCAGCACCTTGACCGAGCCGCCGGCCTTTTCCACCGCGGCTTGGGCCGACTTGGAGGCGCCGAAGACGACGATATTGACCTTGGCCTTCAGCTCGCCCTTGCCGAGCAGCCGGAGGCCGTCCTTGGCCCGGCGCAGCATCCCCGCCTTGACCAGAACTTCCACGTCGATGGTCGCCTTGGGATCGAGGCGGCCGGCGTCAATGGCCGCCTGCAGGCGGCCGAGGTTGATCTCGTTGAACTTCTGCGCAAAGGGCGTGTTGCGGAAGCCGCGCTTGGGCAGCCGCCGGTGCAGCGGCATCTGGCCGCCCTCGAACCCCTTGATGCGCACGCCCGAACGCGCGGTCTGGCCCTTGCCGCCGCGGCCGCCGGTCTTGCCTTTGCCGGAGCCGATGCCGCGCCCGATGCGGAGGCGGTTCTTGCGCGCGCCGGGGTTGTCGGCGATTTCATGCAACTTCATCACACGTCCTCGGTCTCTATTTCGCCATGCCCGGCCTTATGCCGGGCATGGCGCTTAGGAGGGCACGAATGTGCCAATCAACCGGGATGGCCGGGACAAGCCCGGCCATGACGGCGTTATTTGTTGCCCTCGACCACGCTCACCAGATGCTGGACCTTGGCGATCATGCCGCGCGTCTGCGCGGTGTCCGGCAATTCGGAAACGCGGCCGATCTTGTTCAGGCCGAGCCCCACCAGCGTTTCGCGCTGTGTGTGATCGCGGCGAATCGCGCTGCCGGTCTGCTTGATTTTAACGGTCTTGCTGGACTTGCTCATGGCGGACTCACTCCGACGCCGGCTCGCCGTCGCCTTCGCGGCGGCGGGACTGCAGCGTGGAAACCTTGATGTTGCGCCGCGCCGCGACTGAGCGCGGTGAATCCTGGTGCTTGAGCGCATCGAAGGTCGCGCGCACCATGTTGTAGGGATTCGAGGAGCCGAGCGATTTCGCCACCACGTCCTGCATGCCCAGCGTCTCGAACACCGCGCGCATGGGGCCGCCGGCGATAATGCCGGTGCCGGGAGGCGCCGCGCGCAGGAAGACCTTGCCGGCGCCGTGGCGGCCCTGCACGTCGTGATGCAGCGTGCGGCCCTCGCGCAGCGGCACGCGGATCAGGCTGCGCTTGGCGGAATCCGTCGCCTTGCGGATCGCCTCCGGCACCTCGCGCGCCTTGCCGTGGCCGAAGCCCACCCGCCCCTTCTGATCGCCAACGATGACGAGGGCGGCGAAGCCGAAGCGCCGGCCGCCCTTCACCACCTTGGCGACCCGATTGATGTGGACGAGCTTGTCGACGAACTCGCTGTCGCGCTCTTCCCGGTGCCCATGCTCACGTGCCATTTTGCGTTCCAATCAATTCGGGCTCTACGCCCATCACGTCATTAGAAATTGAGACCACCTTCGCGGGCGGCATCGGCGAGCGCCTTGACGCGGCCGTGGTAGAGATAGCTGCCGCGATCAAACACCACATCCTTGAGGCCTTTCGCCAGCGCGCGCTCGGCGATCAGCTTGCCCACCGCCTTCGCCGCATCGACATTGCCGCCGCTCTTCAGACCCGTGCGCATCGGCTTTTCCAAAGACGAGGCCGCCACCAGCGTCTCGCCTTTGATGTCGTCGATGATCTGCGCATAGATGTGCTGCGACGAGCGGAAGACGGACAGCCGCTTGCGCGCGCCGGCCGCGGCCTTGACCGACTTGCGCACGCTGGCTCTGCGCCGCTCGGTCGGGGTTTTGAACTTCGCCATCGCCTGCTCCGTTACTTCTTCTTGCCTTCCTTGCGGAAGATGTATTCGCCGGCATATTTGACGCCCTTGCCCTTGTAGGGCTCGGGCGGCCGGAAGCCGCGGATTTCCGCCGCCACCTGTCCGACCTTCTGCCGGTCGATGCCGGTAATCATGATCTCGGTCGGCTTCGGCGTCGCGATCTGAATCCCCTCCGGGATCGGATAGACCACGTCGTGACTGTAGCCGAGCGCCAGTTGCAAGTTCTTGCCCTGCACCGCGGCGCGATAGCCGACGCCGGTGATTTCCAGCTTGCGCTCGAAACCTTTGGTGACGCCGGTCACCAGATTGGCCACCAGCGTGCGCGAAGTGCCCCACAGCGAGCGGGCGCGCTTGGTTTCGTGGCGCGGACCGAGCTGCACCTTGCCGTTCTCCAGCTTCGCCGACACGTCGTCGTGCAGCACCAATTGAAGAGCGCCCTTGGGGCCCTTCAACTTCACCGTCTGCCCTTCCACGTTGGCGGTGACGCCGGAGGGAATTGTGACCGCCTTATTGCCGATACGAGACATGGATGCTTTTCCGTTTCTTCTCGGCCTTAGAATACCGTGCAGAGGATTTCGCCGCCGACATTGGCGTCGCGCGCGGCATGGTCCGCCATCACGCCCTTGGGCGTGGAGAGGATTGACACGCCGAGGCCGTTGTTGATGCGCGGCAGCGCCTTCACCGACGCATAGACGCGGCGGCCCGGCTTGGAGATTCGCGCGATCTCGCGGATCACCGGCTCGCCGTCAAAATACTTCAGCTCGATCTCCAGCTCGCTGCGGCCGCTGGAATGCTCCACCGCGGCATAACCGCGGATATAGCCTTCGCTCTTGAGCACTTCGAGCACGCTCTGGCGTAGTCTAGAGCCAGGCGTTGAGACCTTGGGCTTATTGCGCATCTGCGCGTTGCGGATGCGGGTGATCATGTCGCCGAGGGGATCGTTCAAAGACATTGCCTGACCCTCCTCACCAGCTCGACTTCAGCAGGCCGGGGATCAGCCCTTTCGAGCCGAGGTCCCGCAGCGCGATGCGGCTGAGCTTATGCTTGCGGTAAAAGCCGCGCGGCCGCCCAGTGATTTCGCAGCGGTTGCGAATGCGTGTGGCCGACGAATTGCGCGGCATCTCGGCCAGCTTCAGCGTGGCCGCGAAGCGCTCTTCCATCGGCTTCGTCTTGTCGCGCGCGATCGCTCTCAGCTTCTGGCGCCGCGCGGAATACTGCTTCGTCATCCTGCGCCGCCGGTTATTCTTCTCTATCGAACTCTTCTTCGCCATTCGTATCTCCTAGGTTTCCGCGTTTGAGGGGCTTTCGCCCCTCACTGCCGGAACGGGAAGTTGAAAGCCGCCAGCAGCGCGCGCGCTTCGTCGTCGCTGGGCGCGGTCGTGCAGACGGTGATGTCCATGCCCCAGATCTCCGCCGCCTTGTCGTAGTCGATCTCGGGAAAGATGATGTGCTCCTTGAGGCCAATCGTGTAATTGCCGCGGCCATCGAAGCTCTTTGGGTTTAGCCCGCGGAAGTCACGCACCCGCGGCAGCGCGATGTTGATGAGGCGGTCGATGAACTCGTACATGCGCGCGCGGCGCAAGGTCACCTTGCAGCCGATGGCCTGGCCGTCGCGCAGCTTGAAATTGGCGACCGACTTGCGCGCCTTGGTGATGACCGCCTTCTGGCCGGCAATGAGGCCGAGATCGTTGGCCGCGGAATCAACCTTCTTGCGGTCGTTGACGCCTTCGCCGATGCCCATGTTGAGCACGATCTTGTCGATCACCGGCACCTGCATCTTGTTCTTGTAGCCAAATTGCTCCGCCAGCTTGACGCGGACAACTTCGTCGAAATGAGTGCGCAGGCGCGGCGTCACGCGCGGCTCACGCGCTTTCTTCTTCGCGCCCTTCTCGCCGGCTTGCGCCTGAGCCTTGGCCTTCTTGTCCTTTGCCGCCTTCTCGGCCTGCTGGACTTTCTTCGCCTCGGCCTTGGCAGCCTGGGTTTTTTCGGTCTCAGCCATCGATTTCGACTCCCGAACGCTTGGCGACGCGCACCTTCTTGCCTTCCTTCATCAGCTTGAAGCCCACGCGGGTCGGCTTGCCGTCCTTCGGATCAGCGACCGCGAGATTGGACAGGTGGATCGGGCCTTCCTTGGAGATGATGCCGCCCTGCTGAGTGGCGCTCTGGCGCTGGTGACGCTTGACCATGTTGATGCCGCGCACGAGCGCGCGCCCTGCGTCAGGCTGCACCTCGATCACCTCGCCCGAGCGGCCCTTGTCGCGCCCGGTGAGCACGATCACCTTGTCGCCTTTGCGGATCTTGGCCGCCATCACAGCACCTCCGGGGCGAGCGAGATGATCTTCATGTGGTTCTTGGCGCGCAGCTCGCGCGGCACCGGCCCGAAGATTCGGGTGCCGACCGGCTCCATCTGCGGTGTGATCAGCACCGCGGCGTTGCGGTCGAAGCGGATGATCGAGCCGTCCGGGCGCTTGATGTCCTTCGACACCCGCACCACGACCGCCTTCATCACCTCGCCCTTCTTCACGCGCCCGCGCGGAATCGCTTCCTTGATCGAGACGACGATGACGTCGCCAATGGTCGCGTAACGGCGCTTCGAGCCGCCCAGCACCTTGATGCACATGACGCGGCGCGCGCCGGAATTGTCCGCCACGTCAAGGTTTGTCTGCATCTGAATCATGCCGCGCCTCGCTAACTTCCTTCGCGCATCGCGCGATTACTTCGCCGTCTTCTTCTCGCCCTGCACCACCGTCCAGCGCTTGAGCTTGGAGATCGGGCGATGCTCCTCGATCCACACGATGTCGCCGACGCTGTATTCGTTCGTCTCATCGTGGGCGTAGTATTTCTTCGAGCGCCGAATGGTCTTCTTCAGCTGCGGGTGAGTGAAGCGGCGGTCCACGCGCACGACCACCGTCTTCTGCTGCTTGTCGCTCACCACGACGCCTTGGAGCTTACGCTTCGGCATCTCGATCCCCTTACTTCGACTTCTTCGGTTTTGCGGCCTTCTTCGGCCGCGCTGCCGCCGCGCGCTTGGCCTTCGGCGCCACGGCGGGCTTTCGTTGCGGTTCGGCGGCGCGCGCCGGGGCCGGCTTCCCCTCGCGCTTCTCCTGCGCGATAGTCTTGATGCGGGCGATGTCGCGCCGGATCACGCGCACCCGCGAGGTGTTCTCGAGCTGCCCGGTCGCGCGCTGGAAGCGCAGGTTGAACTGCTCCTTCTTCAGCTTCAGCACCTCGTCGTCGAGCTGATCGATCGTCATCGCTCTTACATCAGCGGTTTTCATGGTGCTCCCTACTCCGCGATGCGCTCGATGAAGCGGGTCTTGACCGGCAGCTTCGCCGCGGCCAGCGCCAGCGCCTCCTTGGCGACCTGCACCGGCACGCCGTCGATCTCGAACATGATGCGGCCGGGCTTGACGCGGCAGACCCAGTATTCCGGCGTGCCTTTGCCCTTGCCCATGCGCACTTCGATCGGCTTCTTCGACACCGGCACGTCGGGATAGATGCGGATCCACACCCGCCCGGCGCGCTTCATGTGGCGCGTGAGCGCGCGGCGCGCAGCCTCGATCTGCCGCGCGGTGACGCGGTCCGGCTCCAGCGCCTTGAGGCCGTATTGCCCGAAATTGAGTTCGGTCCCGGCCTTCGAGTTGCCGTGGATACGGCCCTTGTGCGCCTTGCGGAACTTGGTGCGCATCGGTTGCAGCATGGTTTTAGTCTCTCGCTTCCTTCAATTCGCCGCTCAGGCCGCGTCGCGGCGCGGGCGGCCGGTCTCGCCCTCGGCCATCTTCTTGTCTTGCGCCATGGGGTCGTGCTCCATGATCTCGCCCTTGAAGATCCAGACCTTGACGCCGCAGGTGCCGTAGGTGGTAAACGCGGTGGCCACGCCGTAATCGACGTCCGCGCGGAGCGTATGCAGCGGCACGCGGCCTTCGCGGTACCACTCCATGCGCGCGATCTCGGCGCCGCCGAGCCGGCCGGAGCAATTGATGCGGATGCCTCCGGCGCCAAGCCGCATGGCCGACTGCACCGCGCGCTTCATGGCGCGGCGGAAGGCGACCCGCCGCTCAAGCTGCTGGGCGATGGATTCGGCGACGAGCTGGGCGTCAAGCTCGGGCTTCCTGATCTCGACGATATTGATGACCACGTCGGAATCCGTCAGCGCCGCCACCACGCGGCGCAGCTTCTCGATGTCGGCGCCCTTCTTGCCGATCACCACGCCCGGGCGCGCCGAATGGATGGTCACCCGGCACTTCTTGTGCGGGCGCTCGATCACAATCTTGGACACCGCGGCCTGCTTGAGCAGCTTCATCAGCTCATGACGGATCTTCATGTCTTCATGCAGCAGCGTGCCGTATTCGCTTTTTCCAGCAAACCAGCGCGAATCCCAGGTGCGGTTGACACCGAGCCGCAGCCCAATCGGATTGACCTTCTGACCCATGGGTCGTCCTCTTTCCTGCCTTAAGCCTCGACCTCACGCACCACGATGGTGAGGTTCGAGAAAGGCTTCAAAATTCCTGCGGCCCGGCCGCGGCCGCGCGGGTGGAACCGCTTCATGACCAGCGCCTTGCCGACATGCGCCTCGGCGACAACAAGATCGTCGACGTCGAGGTCGTGATTGTTCTCCGCGTTAGCGATCGCCGACTCCAGGCACTTGCGCACGTCGCGGGCGATGCGCTTACGGGAAAATTCCAGGTCGGCGAGCGCGCTCGCAACCTTCTTGCCGCGGATCAGGCCGGCGACAAGGTTGAGCTTCTGCGGCGATACCCGCAGCAGGCGGGCGACCGCCTTGGCCTCGTTTTCCGAGAGCGCTCTTTCGCGCGCGCGCTTGCCCATCGTCGTCCTCTTGCCTTACGCCGCCGGCGTCGCTGTGGTCGTCGTCGTCGAACTCGCGCCCGTCGGCGCGCGCTTAGCCTTGCGGTCGGCCGAGTGGCCGTAGAAGGTGCGCGTCGGCGCGAACTCGCCGAATTTATGCCCCACCATTTCCTCGGTGACGCTCACCGGGATGTGCTTCTGCCCGTTGTAGACGCCAAACATGAGCCCGACGAATTGCGGCAGGATCGTCGAGCGCCGGCTCCACATCTTGATGACTTCATGACGGCCCGACGAGCGCGAGGCATCCGCCTTTTTCAGCAGATAGCCATCGACAAACGGGCCTTTCCAAACCGAACGCGACATGATGCTCGTCCCTATTTCTTCTTCTTCCGCGCATGGCGGCTGGCGAGGATGAATTTACCGGTGACCTTGTTCTTACGAGTCTTCTTGCCCTTGGTGGGGAAGCCCCACGGAGTGACCGGATGGCGGCCGCCCGAGGTGCGGCCTTCGCCGCCACCGTGCGGATGATCGATGGGGTTCATGCTGACGCCGCGGTTGTGCGGGCGGCGGCCCATCCAACGCTTGCGGCCGGCCTTGCCGATCGAGGTATTCATCGCGTCCGGGTTCGACACCGCGCCGATGGTGGCCATGCAGCGGCCATGCACCAGCCGCTGCTCGCCGGAATTCAGCCGCAGGATGACGTAGTCCTGGTCGCGGCCGACGATCTGGGCATAAGTGCCGGCCGAGCGCGCGATCTGCCCGCCCTTGCCGATCTTGATCTCGATATTGTGCACGATGGTGCCGATCGGGATGTTGCCCGCCGGCATGGCATTGCCCGGCTTGACGTCCGCATGCTCGCCGGAAACCACGCTGTCGCCCTGGCTCAGGCGCTGCGGGGCAAGGATATAAGCGAGCTCGCCGTCTTCGTATTTCACCAGCGCGATGAAGGCGGTGCGGTTCGGATCATATTCGATGCGCTCCACGCGCGCGGGCGCGTCGAATCGGCTCCGCTTGAAATCGATCTTGCGATAGGCCTGCTTGTGCCCGCCGCCGCGGAAACGCACGGTGATGCGGCCGTTGTTGTTGCGACCGCCGCTGGAGTTCTTGCCTTCCGTCAGCGCCTTGACCGGCTTGCCCTTATACAGGCCCGAACGGTCGACGATGACGAGCTGCCGCTGGCTCGGCGTGACGGGGTTGAATTTTTTCAGCGCCATGACGGTTTTCCCTTACAGGCCCGTGGTCACGTCGATCCGGTGACCCTCTTCCAGGGTCACGACGGCTCGCTTGACGTCCGATTGCACGCCCAGGCTTCCTCGCGAGGCTTTCCACTTGCCCTTGCGGATATGGGTATTGACACTTTTCACCTTGACGTCGAACAGCCCCTCGATCGCTTCCTTGATCTGCGGCTTGGTCGCCGTGCGGGCGACCTTGAAGACGAACTGATTTCGTTCCGATGCCATGGTCGCCTTTTCGGTGATGACCGGGGCGATGATGACGTCGTAATGGCGCGGATCCTTGGTGCTCATTTGAAGCGCGCCTCCAACGCATCGAGCGCGGCCTTGGTGAGCACGAGCTTGTGCCGCCGCAGGATGTCGTAGACGTTGATGCCTTGCACCGGCAGCACGTCGATGTTCGGGATGTTGCGCGCGGCGGAGCGGAAATTCGCCTCGATCTGCGCGCCGTCCACGATCAGCGCGTTGTCGAGACCGAGCTTGCCGAAGCGGCTCAACAGCGCCTTGGTCTTGCCGTCCTTCACCGTCGCCGCGTCGAGGATGATGATGCCGCCGTCCTTCGCCTTGGCCGAGAGCGCGTGGCGCAGCGCCAGCGCGCGCACCTTCTTCGGCAGTTCGATGGCGTGGCTGCGCACCAGCGGACCGAAGGAGCGGCCGCCGCCGCGGAAAAGGTTAACCCGGTGCGAGCCGTGGCGCGCGTGACCGCCGCCCTTCTGCGGTGACAGCTTCTTGCCGGTGCGGTTGATCTCGGCGCGGTTCTTGACCTTATGCGTGCCGCGCCGGCGCTTGGCGAGCTGCCAGTTCACGCAGCGATGAATGAGGTCGGCGCGCGGCTCCAGGCCGAAGATGGCGTCGGACAGGGTGACCGAGCCGCCCGCCTTGCCGTCCAGCGTGGTGATTTTCAGTTCCATCACGCGCCCTCCGTCTTTTCAGCGGGGGCTGCGGACTGCTCGGCGGGCTTCTCGGCCGGCGCCTTCTCATTGCTCTCCGGCAGGCGGAACTTGCCCGGCTTCGGCGCGTCCTTGGGCAGCGCCTTCTTCACCGCGTCGCGCACGGTGATCCAGCCGCCGCGCGCGCCGGGCACGGCACCTTCGACCAGGATGAGGCCGCGCTCGACGTCGAGCTGCACGACTTTGAGATTGAGGGTGGTGATGCGATCGACGCCCATGTGGCCGGGCATCTTCTTGTTCTTGAAAGTCTTTCCGGGGTCCTGACGGCCGCCGGTGGAGCCGATGGAGCGGTGCGAGATGGACACGCCGTGGCTCGCGCGCAAGCCACGAAAATTCCAGCGCTTCATGCCGCCGGCAAAGCCCTTGCCGATGGAGGTGCCGGTGACGTCAACGAATTGGCCGACGATGAAATGGTCCGCCGTGATTTCGGCGCCGACCGGGATCAAGGCATCGTCGCTCACGCGGAACTCGGCGAGCTTGCGCTTGGGCTCGACCTTGGCGACGGCGAAATGGCCGCGCTGCGCCTTCGACAGCGTCGCCGGCCGGCGCGAGCCCGAGCCGAGCTGCAGCGCCACGTAGCCGTTGGAATCCTTGGTGCGGTGCGCGACCACCTGGCACTGCGCCAAGCGCAGCACCGTCACCGGGACGTGCTCGCCGCCCTCGGTGAAGATCCTGGTCATCCCGACCTTTTGTGCGATCACTCCGGAACGCATTGCCATTATCCTGTCTTCTCTTCCTGTCGCGCGCTTACAGCTTGATCTCGACGTCCACGCCGGCGGCAAGATCGAGCTTCATCAGCGCGTCCACCGTCTGCGGCGTCGGATCAACAATGTCGAGCAGGCGCTTGTGCGTGCGCATCTCGAACTGCTCGCGGCTCTTCTTGTCGATGTGCGGCGAGCGGTTCACCGTGAACTTCTCGATCTTGGTCGGCAGCGGAATCGGCCCGCGCACCTGCGCGCCGGTGCGCTTGGCGGTCGCCACGATCTCGCGCGTCGACGCATCGAGAATACGATGATCGAAAGCCTTGAGCCGGATCCGGATATTCTGGCCGTTCATCGTCTTTATCTCTCTCCTGCGTCATGCCCGGCGGAAGCAATCTCTTCTACGCAGATTGCGTAAACTTATCTGCGTTTCCGGGCATCCACGACTTTGCTTCTGCCCTTTAAAAATACGTGGATGGCCGGGACAAGCCCGGCCATGACGAAGACCTCACTCAATAATTGACGCCACCACGCCCGCGCCGACGGTGCGGCCGCCTTCACGAATGGCGAAGCGCAGCTTCTCCTCCATGGCGATCGGCACGATGAGGTGGACTTCCATGGCGATGTTGTCGCCCGGCATCACCATCTCGGTGCCTTCCGGCAGATGCACCACACCCGTCACGTCCGTCGTGCGGAAGTAGAACTGCGGGCGGTAATTGGTGAAGAACGGCGTGTGCCGGCCACCCTCTTCCTTGGTGAGGATGTAGGCTTCCGCCTTGAACTTGGTATGCGGCTTCACCGAGCCGGGCTTGCACAGAACCTGGCCGCGCTCGACTTCCTCGCGCTTGGTGCCGCGCAAGAGGCAGCCGACGTTGTCGCCCGCCTCGCCCTGGTCGAGCAGCTTGCGGAACATCTCGACGCCGGTCACCACGGTCTTCTGCGTCGGCTTAATGCCGACGATCTCGACTTCCTCGCCCACCTTGATGATACCGCGCTCGATGCGGCCGGTGCAGACGGTGCCGCGGCCGGAGATGGAGAACACGTCTTCCACCGGCATCAGGAACGGCTTGTCCTTCGGACGGTCGGGCTGCGGGATGGCCTCGTCCACCGCCTTCATCAGCGCCAGAATCGATTCCTTGCCGAGCTTGTCGTCCTTGCCCTCAAGCGCCATCAGGGCCGAACCCTTGACCACCGGGATCTTGTCGCCGGGGAAATTGTATTTCGACAACAGCTCACGCACCTCAAGCTCCACGAGCTCGAGCAGCTCGGGGTCGTCGACCATGTCGACTTTGTTCATGTAGACGACCAGCGCCGGCACGCCGACCTGGCGGGCGAGCAGGATGTGCTCGCGCGTCTGCGGCATCGGGCCGTCGGCGGCGGAGACGACGAGGATGGCGCCGTCCATCTGCGCGGCGCCGGTGATCATGTTTTTCACATAGTCGGCGTGGCCGGGGCAGTCGACATGCGCGTAATGCCGCTTGTCGGTTTCGTATTCCACGTGCGCGGTTGAGATCGTGATGCCGCGCGCCCTTTCTTCCGGCGCCTTGTCGATCTGGTCATAGGCGGTAAACTTCGCCTGGCCCTTCTCCGCCAGAACTTTCGTGATTGCCGCCGTCAGCGTCGTTTTACCGTGGTCGACGTGACCGATCGTGCCGATGTTGCAATGCGGCTTCGTGCGTTGGAACTTCTCTTTGGCCATAGCGCTCTCCCGTGCGGGTCCTGTAGCGAATCTCTGGTAGTGATCAGTCTCGCCGAAGCTCAGGCGAACTTCGCCTGAACCTCCTGCGCGACATTCTGCGGTACTTGCTCGTAGTGATCGAATTGCATGGTGAAGGTGGCGCGCCCCTGTGACATGGAGCGCAGGTTGTTGACGTAGCTGAACATGTTGGCGAGCGGCACCATCGCGTTGACGACGTTGGCGTTGCCGCGCATGTCCTGGCCCTGGATCTGGCCGCGCCGTGAATTCAGGTCGCCGATGACGGAGCCGGTGTAATCCTCCGGCGTCACCACCTCGACCTTCATGATCGGCTCGAGCAGCACGGAGTGACCTTCCCGCAATGCTTCGCGCAAGGCAGCGCGTGACGCGATTTCAAAGGCCAGCGCCGATGAATCCACGTCGTGATAGTCGCCATCGATCAGCGTCACTTTCAGATCGACCACCGGGAAGCCGGCGAGCACGCCCGCGCCCAGCACGGACTCCAAGCCTTTTTCGACGCCGGGGATGTATTCTTTCGGCACATTGCCGCCGACGACCTTGTTCTCAAAGATAAAGGGCGTGCCGGGCGGCGTGGGCTCGCACACGATCTTGACGCGCGCGTATTGGCCGGTGCCGCCGGTCTGCTTCTTGTGCGTATAGTCCTTTGTGACCTTCTTCGTTATTTTTTCGCGATAGGCCACCTGCGGCGCGCCGATATTGGCTTCCACCTTGTAGGTGCGCTTGAGGATGTCGACCTTGATATCGAGGTGCAGCTCGCCCATGCCCTTGATGATGGTCTGTCCGGATTCCTGGTCGGTCATCACGCGGAACGAGGGGTCCTCGGCGACCAGCTTGGCGAGCGCGACACCGAGCTTTTCCTGGTCGGCCTTCGACTTCGGCTCGATGGCGATCTCGATGACCGGCTCGGGAAATACCATCTTTTCCAGGATGACCGGATGCTTTGGATCGCACAACGTGTCGCCGGTGCGCACTTCCTTCAGACCCGCCAAAGCGACGATGTCGCCGGCAAAAGCTTCCTTGATGTCTTCGCGGTTGTTGGCATGCATCAGCAACATGCGGCCGACGCGCTCTTTGCGTTCCTTGGTCGAGTTGACGACGCCCGTGCCGCTTTCCAGCTTGCCCGAATAGATGCGGCAGAAGGTGATGGTGCCGACGAACGGGTCGTCCATGATTTTGAAAGCGAGCAGCGACAATGGCTCGTTGTCATCCGGCTTGCGGATAACTTCCTGTCCGGTATCGGGATCGATGCCCTTGATCGGCGGCACTTCAACGGGAGATGGCAGATAGTCGACCACCGCGTCGAGCAGCGGCTGCACGCCCTTGTTCTTGAACGCCGAGCCGCAGAGAACGGGCACGAATTTGCGGCTAACAACAGCCTTGCGGATCAGCCGCTTAAGCGTCGCCTCGTCGGGCTCCTTGCCATCGAGATACGCAGCCATAGCGTCGTCGTCGAGATCGACCGCCGCCTCGACCAGCTTGATGCGGTACTCCGCCGCCTTGTCCTTGAGGTCGGCGGGGATTTCTTCGTCGTGATACTTGGCACCAAGCCCCTCGTCGTCCCACACCACCGCCTTCATGCGGACCAAATCGACGATGCCCTTGAAGGAACTTTCAGCGCCGATCGGGAGCTGAATACATACCGGGTTGCCGGCCACGCGCGTCACGAGATCATCCACGCATTTGTCGAAGTCGGCGCCGATCTTGTCCATCTTGTTGACGAAGACGACGCGCGGAACTTCGTATTTGTCAGCCTGGCGCCACACCGTCTCGGTCTGCGGCTCCACGCCTTGGTTGCCGTCGAGCACGCAGACGCAGCCGTCGAGCACGCGCAGGCTGCGCTCCACTTCGATAGTGAAGTCCACGTGGCCAGGGGTATCGATGATGTTGAGGCGCTTGTCTCTCCAGAACGCGGTGGTCGCGGCCGACGTGATGGTGATGCCGCGCTCCTGCTCCTGTTCCATGAAATCCATGGTCGCGGCGCCGTCATGCACCTCGCCCATTTTGTGGCTCTTGCCGGTGTAATAGAGAATCCGCTCAGTGGTCGTGGTCTTTCCGGCATCGATGTGCGCCATGATGCCGAAATTGCGGTAGTCCTCGATGGGGTGGGCGCGGGGCATAAGGGGCTATTCCTGCTCTTTCCGTTCGCCGGCCGTTACCAGCGATAGTGCGAGAACGCACGGTTGGCTTCCGCCATGCGATGCGTGTCTTCGCGCTTCTTGACGGCGTTCCCCCGGTTATTCGACGCATCGAGCAGCTCCGCCGAGAGCCGCTCGGTCATTGTCTTTTCATTGCGCTCGCGCGCCGCCGAGATGATCCAGCGAATCCCCAGCGCCTGGCGCCGTGAGGTGCGCACTTCGACCGGCACCTGATAGGTGGCGCCGCCGACGCGGCGCGAACGCACTTCGATCGACGGCATCACGTTGTCGAGCGCCTGCTGGAACACGCCGAGCGGCGGCTGCTTGGTCTTGTTCTCGATGATGTCGAGCGCGCCATAGACGATGGATTCCGCCACCGACTTCTTGCCGGCATACATGATCGAGTTCATGAACTTGGTGACCACGGCGTTCCCGAATTTCGGGTCCGTCATGATCTCGCGTTTTTCCGCACTATGGCGACGGGACATCGGTCTTCTCTCTCTTCGTCATGGCCGGGCTTGTCATCACAAGTCGGGTTTACCCGACTTGTGCTCTTTACCCGGTGGAACTCGGGCAAGCCCGAGTTCCAATGCCATCCACGTCCTACTTCTATCTCTCGGGTTCCCCGGGCCTCGCTTCGCTCGCCTGGGGATACTCCGCAAAGAGGCCGATTATTTCGGCCTCTTTGCTCCGTATTTCGAACGGCGCTGCTTGCGGTTCTTGACGCCCTGGGTGTCGAGCACGCCGCGCAGGATGTGATAGCGCACGCCCGGCAGATCCTTCACCCGGCCGCCACGGATCATCACCACCGAGTGCTCCTGCAGGTTATGGCCCTCGCCCGGGATGTAGCCGATCACCTCGAAGCCATTGGTGAGCCGCACCTTCGCCACCTTGCGCAAAGCCGAGTTCGGTTTCTTCGGCGTGGTGGTGTAGACGCGCGTGCAGACGCCGCGCTTCTGCGGGCTCGATTGCAGCGCGGGCACCTTGTTGCGCGCCTTCACGGGCCGGCGCGGGTTCGCAATCAGCTGATTAATCGTCGGCATCCTTGGCCTTCACCTTGCATTCGGGGCTCGCGCCCCAAGTATTGTCACTTCGCATCGTTACGCCGCGCCGGCTGACCGTCGCGCAAAACGAAATCGCGCCATCCGCCTTGGCCGCGGAAGAGCGCCCTTCGTCCCCAGAGGACCGCGATGCGACACGCGCCGCGGTCATGCACCGGTTAGTATCTGACAACAGGCTGTCAGAGGCAGCGTTTGAGCGTCATCCGTCGAGGCTGGTGCCGGGTGCGCGAGCTAAAAGAGACTGATCTCTCAAAGCCTTAAGCGCTTTCGGGATTGCCGTGCCGACGCGGCGAAACTCACCGCCTGCCGAAAAGTAGCCGTGATGTATCGGCGGGGGGCGGCCAAGTCAAGGCAAAAAGGCCCGAAAAGGTCGCATTTACTGACGCTTGCGGCCCTGATCGGCGACCTCCGCCGATCGAACATGGCGGCCCACCCTCCCCCGCAAAGCGGGGGAGGGAAAAGACCCTACTCCGCCGCAGGCAAGGCGGCTTGTTCGGCCTGCTCGGCCTTGGCGGCAGCCTTGGCGGCGTCCTTCTCGCGCTCCTCCAAAATGAGCGCGTCGCGTTTGACCGCCACTTCGCGCAGCCGGTTCATCATGGCGCCGGTGCCCGCCGGGATCAGCCGGCCGACGATGACGTTCTCCTTCAGACCATCGAGCGTGTCGATCTTGCCGTTGACGGCGGCTTCGGTAAGCACCCTGGTCGTCTCCTGGAACGAGGCCGCGGAGATGAACGAACGGGTTTGCAGCGACGCCTTGGTGATGCCGAGCAACACGGGATGCCCCGTCGCCGGCTTCTTGCCGGCCGCCACAGCCGCGGCGTTAATCTCGTCCAGTTCCAGCTTATCGATCTGGTCGCCCTGGATGATTTCGGTCTCGCCGGCGTCGTCGATCTCGACCTTCTGCAGCATCTGCCGGACGATCACCTCGATGTGCTTGTCGTTGATCGCCACGCCCTGCAGCCGGTAGACATCCTGAATCTCGTTGACCAGATAGGCGGCGAGGTCCTCGACGCCCTTGATCGCCAGGATATCGTGCGGCGCCGGATTGCCGTCGACGATATATTCACCCTTCTCGATGACGTCGCCATCCTGCAAGTGGATGTGCTTGCCCTTCGGGATCAGGTACTCCCTCGGCTCTTCGCCCTTGGCGCTCGGTTCGATGGTGACGCGGCGCTTGTTCTTGTAGTCCTTGCCGAAGCGCACGATGCCGGAAATCTCGGCGATAGTCGCCGCCTCCTTCGGCCGGCGCGCCTCGAACAGCTCCGCCACCCGCGGCAAGCCGCCGGTGATGTCGCGCGTCTTGGCGCTTTCCGTCGGAATGCGGGCGATGACGTCGCCCGCCTTCACCTTGGCGCCGGTGTCCACCGAGATGATGGCCTCCACCGCCAGCATGTAGCGGGCCTCGCCGCCGCGCGCGACCTTCAGCGTCTTGCCGTCCTTACCCTTGATGATAATGGCGGGACGCAAGTCCTGCCCACGGCCGGACCCGCCGCGCCAGTCGATAACCACGCGCTTGGCGATGCCGGTGGACTCATCGAGCGCTTCCGACATCGACTGCCCCTCGACCAGGTCCTCGAAGGCGACCGTGCCTTCGGCCTCGGTGAGAATGGGACGGGTATAAGGGTCCCACTCCGCCATGCGCTGGCCGCGCTTGACCTTGTCGTCGTCATCGACCCGCAGCCGCGAACCATGAGGCAGCCGGTGCACCGCACGCTCGGTGCCGTCGGCATCGAGCACCGCAATGGAGATATTGCGGCCCATCGCGATCAGGTCACCGTCGGTATTGCGGGCGATGTTCTTGTTCTTGATCTTGATCTTGCCGTCGAAGTTGGACTCGATAAAAGATTGCTCGTTGATCTGCGCCGCCCCGCCGATGTGGAAGGTGCGCATGGTGAGCTGGGTTCCCGGCTCGCCGATCGACTGGGCAGCGATGACGCCCACCGCTTCGCCCATATTCACGGGTGTGCCGCGGGCAAGATCGCGCCCGTAGCATTTCCCGCACACGCCATTGGTATTCTCGCAGGTCAATACCGAGCGGATGCGCAGTTCCTGCACGCCCGCCTGATTGATGATCTCGACCTGCGGCTCCTCGATCAACGTGTTCTTCTTCACGACGATCTTGTTGCTCGCCGGGTCGCGCACGTCCTCGGCCGTGGTGCGGCCAAGGATGCGGGTCCCGAGCGAGGCGACCACCGTTCCGGAGTCGATGATGGCGCGCACCTTGATGCCCGCGCTGGTGCCGCAGTCCTCGGTGGTGATGATGCAATCCTGCGCCACGTCGACCAGCCGCCGCGTCAGATAGCCGGAGTTGGCCGTCTTCAGCGCCGTGTCGGCGAGCCCCTTGCGCGCGCCGTGCGTCGAGTTGAAGTACTCGAGCACCGATAGCCCCTCTTTGAAGTTGGAGATGATCGGCGTCTCGATGATCTCGCCGGACGGCTTAGCCATCAGGCCGCGCATCCCCGCGAGCTGGCGCATCTGCGCCGGCGAGCCGCGCGCACCTGAATGCGCCATCATGTAGATGGAGTTGACCTGCGCCTCGCGGCCGTCGCTGCCCTTCTTCACGGCGGAGATTTCGCGCATCATCTCGTCGGCGATCTGGTCAGTGGACTTCGACCAGGCGTCAACCACCTTGTTGTATTTCTCGCCTTGGGTGATGAGGCCGTCGTTGTATTGCTGCTCGAATTCCTTGGCGAGCTCCTTGGTCTGATCGACGATCTTCCACTTCGCGGCGGGCACGACCATGTCGTCCTTGCCGAAGGAAATGCCGGCCTTGAACGCATGGTAGAAGCCGAGCGCCATGATCCGGTCGCAGAAGATCACCGTGTCCTTCTGCCCGCAGTGCCGGTAGACGGTGTCGATCATGTTGGAGATCTCGCGCTTCGTCATGAGCTTGTTCACGACGTCGAACGGGGCCTTGACGTTGGAGGGCAGCACTTGGCCGAGCAACACGCGGCCAGGCGTGGTGTCGTACCACTGCCGCACCGGCTTGCCTTTTTCGTCAACATTGGTCCAACGATATTTGATCTTGCTGTGCAGGCCGACGACTTTGGCATGCAGCGCATGCTCGATGTCGGCCATGTCGCCGAAGATCTTGCCCTCTCCCGGCTCGCCTTCCCGCATGAGCGAGAGGTAATAGAGCCCAAGCACGATGTCCTGGCTCGGCACGATGATGGGCGAGCCGTTGGCCGGGTGCAGGATGTTGTTGGTCGACATCATCAGCACGCGCGCCTCGAGCTGCGCCTCCAGCGACAGCGGCACGTGCACGGCCATCTGGTCACCGTCGAAGTCGGCGTTGAACGCGGCGCAGACCAGCGGATGCAGCTGGATCGCCTTGCCCTCGATCAGCACCGGCTCGAAGGCCTGGATGCCGAGGCGGTGCAGCGTCGGCGCGCGGTTGAGCAGCACCGGATGCTCGCGGATCACCTCGTCGAGGATGTCCCAGACCTCCGGCTTTTCTTTTTCAACCAGCTTCTTCGCCTGCTTCACCGTCGTCGACAGGCCCTTGGCGTCAAGCCGCGAGTAAATGAACGGCTTGAACAGCTCGAGCGCCATCTTCTTCGGCAGCCCGCACTGATGCAGCTTGAGCTCCGGGCCGACCACGATGACCGAGCGGCCGGAATAGTCGACACGCTTGCCGAGCAGGTTCTGCCGGAAGCGGCCCTGCTTTCCTTTCAACATGTCGGCGAGCGACTTCAGCGGACGCTTGTTGGCGCCAGTGATAACGCGGCCGCGCCGGCCGTTGTCGAACAGCGCATCGACCGCCTCTTGCAGCATGCGCTTCTCGTTGCGGATGATGATGTCGGGGGCGCGCAGCTCGATCAGCCGCTTCAAGCGGTTGTTGCGGTTGATGACGCGGCGGTAGAGGTCGTTCAGATCCGACGTGGCGAAACGGCCGCCGTCGAGCGGCACCAGCGGTCGCAGGTCCGGCGGGATTACCGGCACTTGCGTGAGGATCATCCATTCCGGCTTGTTGCCTGACTGGATGAAGGCCTCGATCAGCTTCAGCCGCTTGGCGAGCTTCTTCGGCTTGAGCTCGGTGGTCGCCTCCGAAATCTCCACGCGGATGTCGGCGGCCATTTTTTCCAGGTCGAGACCCTTGAGCATCTCGCGGATGGCTTCCGCGCCGATGGCCGCGGTAAAGCTGTCGCCGCCGAACTCCTCCTGCGCCTTCAGATAGTCATCCTCGCTCAGAAGCTGCCGGTCCTTGAGCGGGGTGAGGCCCGGCTCAAGCACGACGTAATATTCGAAATAGAGAATGCGCTCGAGGTCCTTCAGCGTCATGTCGAGCAAGAGCCCGATGCGCGACGGCAGCGACTTGAGGAACCAGATATGCGCGACGGGGGCCGCCAGCTCGATATGGCCCATGCGCTCGCGCCGCACGCGCGACAGCGTGACCTCTACCGAGCATTTTTCGCAGATGATGCCCTTGTACTTCATGCGCTTGTACTTGCCGCACAAGCATTCGTAGTCCTTGATCGGCCCGAAGATGCGCGCGCAGAACAGGCCGTCGCGCTCGGGCTTGAAGGTGCGGTAGTTGATGGTCTCCGGCTTTTTGATTTCGCCGTAGGACCAGGACAGAATCTTTTCCGGGCTCGCGATGGAAATCCGGATCTGGTCGAAGACCTGAGCCGGCACCTGCGGGCTGAAAAGATTCATGATCTCTTGATTCATCGCTATCTCCGCTTGGCTGCCTCGGCAGCCCTAAAACTTCTCACTGTCATGCGCCGCGTGTGCGGGCGATGACGGCTACAGGAGCGGCGCCCTCGCCGCTCCTGGCTTGCTACTCCGCCGCTTCCGCCGTGCCGGCTCCACGCTCCAGCTTGGAGTTGTGGAGGTCGACGTTGAGGCCGAGCGAACGCATCTCCTTGACCAAGACGTTGAACGATTCGGGAATACCCGCCTCGAACGTGTCGTCGCCGCGCACGATGGCCTCGTAAACCTTGGTACGGCCGGCCACGTCGTCCGACTTCACCGTCAGCATCTCCTGCAAGGTATAGGCTGCCCCATAGGCTTCGAGCGCCCATACCTCCATTTCGCCAAAACGCTGGCCGCCGAACTGCGCCTTGCCGCCCAGCGGCTGCTGAGTGACCAGGCTGTAGGGGCCGATCGAGCGGGCGTGGATCTTGTCGTCCACGAGATGGTGGAGCTTGAGCATATAGATGTAGCCCACCGTCACCTTGCGATCGAAGGTGTCACCGGTGCGGCCGTCGTAGACCGTCGATTGGCCGGAGTGATCGAGGCCCGCGAGATCGAGCATGTGCTCGATGTCGGCTTCCTTCGCCCCGTCGAACACCGGGGTCGCGATCGGCACGCCGTGGCGCAGATTATTGCCAAGCTCCACCAGGTCTTTTTCGCCGAGCGACTTGATGGTTTCCTCGTCGCCATAGACCTTCTTCAGCATGTCCTTCAGCGGCTTGATCTCTTTCTTGCCGTTGTAGACGTCGACCGCGTGGCCGATCTTCAACCCTAGGCCGGCGCAAGCCCAGCCCAAATGCGTCTCCAGGATCTGCCCAACATTCATGCGGCTCGGCACGCCGAGCGGATTGAGCACGATATCGACCGGCGTGCCATCGGCGAGGAACGGCATGTCCTCCGCCGGCACGATCTTCGACACCACGCCCTTGTTGCCGTGGCGGCCGGCCATTTTGTCGCCGGGCTGGATCTTGCGCTTCACCGCGACAAAGACCTTGACCATCTTCATCACGCCGGGCGGCAGTTCGTCGCCGCGCTGCAACTTCTCCACCTTGTCGAGGAAGCGCTGCTCGAGACGCTTTTTGCTTTCGTCGTACTGCTTACGGATAGCCTCGATCTCCGCCATCAGCTTGTCGTTGGGAGAAGCGAATTGCCACCACTGCGCGCGCGGGTATTCTTCAAGCACCGCGCGGGTGATCTTGGAATCCTTCTTGAAGCCCTTGGGCCCGGCGATGCCGGTGCGGCCCTCGAGAAGCTCGGCCAGGCGCCCGTAGACGTTGCGATCGAGGATCGCCTGCTCGTCGTCACGGTCCTTGGCCAAGCGCTCGATCTCCTCGCGCTCGATGGCGAGCGCGCGCTCGTCCTTGTCGACGCCGTGGCGGTTGAACACCCTCACCTCGACGATGGTGCCCTGCACGCCGGGCGGCACGCGCAGCGACGTATCGCGCACGTCGGACGCCTTTTCGCCGAAGATGGCGCGCAACAGCTTCTCTTCCGGCGTCATCGGGCTCTCGCCCTTGGGCGTAATCTTGCCGCACAGGATGTCGCCGGCGCGCACTTCCGCGCCGATATAGACGATGCCCGCTTCGTCCAGATTCTTCAGCGCCTCTTCCGAGACGTTAGGGATGTCGCGGGTGATTTCCTCCGGTCCGAGCTTGGTGTCGCGCGCCATCACCTCGAATTCCTCGATATGGATCGAGGTGAAGACGTCGTCCTTGACGATGCGCTCGGACAACAGGATGGAGTCTTCGAAGTTGTAGCCGTTCCACGGCATGAAGGCGACCAGCACGTTACGGCCGAGCGCCAGCTCGCCGAGATCGGTCGAAGGACCGTCGGCAATGATGTCGCTCTTCTTCACCTGGTCGCCCACCTTCACCAGCGGACGCTGGTTGATGCAGGTGTTCTGGTTGGAGCGCTGGTATTTCATCAGCCGGTAGATATCGACGCCCGGCTTGGTCGGATCGGCTTCGTCGGTCGCGCGGATGACGATACGGGTGGCGTCCACCTGATCGACCACACCCGTGCGACGCGCGGCAATGGCCGCACCGGAGTCGCGGGCGACCACGCCTTCCATGCCGGTGCCGACGAATGGCGCCTCGGCGCGCACCAGCGGCACGGCCTGACGCTGCATGTTGGAGCCCATGAGCGCGCGGTTGGCGTCGTCATTCTCCAAGAAGGGAATGAGCGCCGCAGCCACGGAAACGAGCTGCTTCGGCGACACGTCCATGAAGTCCACCTTGTCGGGCGCAATCATCAGCACGTCGCCGGCATGGCGGCACACCACCAGATCTTCGGTGAAGCGCCCGCGCGCATCGAGCGGCACGTTGGCCTGGGCGACGTGATAGCGCCCCTCCTCCATCGCGGAGAGATAGATGACCTCGTCGGTGACGCGGCCGTCCTTCACCTTGCGATAGGGGGTCTCCACGAAGCCGTATTTGTTCACGCGCGCGTAGGTCGCGAGCGAGTTGATTAGGCCGATATTCGGCCCTTCCGGCGTTTCAATAGGACAGATGCGGCCGTAATGGGTCGGGTGCACGTCGCGCACCTCGAATCCGGCGCGCTCGCGCGTCAGACCGCCCGGCCCCAGCGCCGAGAGCCGCCGCTTATGCGTGATCTCGGAGAGCGGATTGGTCTGGTCCATGAATTGCGAGAGCTGCGAGGAGCCGAAGAACTCGCGCACCGCCGCCGCCGCCGGCTTGGCGTTGATGAGGTCCTGCGGCATCACGGTGTCGATGTCGACCGAGCTCATGCGTTCCTTGATCGCGCGTTCCATGCGCAACAGGCCGATGCGATACTGGTTTTCCATCAGCTCGCCGACCGAGCGCACCCGCCGGTTGCCGAGGTGGTCGATGTCGTCGATCTCGCCCTTGCCGTCGCGCAGATTGACCAGCGTGCGGATCACCGCGATGATGTCTTCCTTGCGCAGGATGCGCACGGTGTCCTCGGCGTCGAGGTCGAGCCGCATGTTCATCTTCACCCGGCCGACCGCGGACAGGTCGTAACGCTCGGAATCGAAGAACAGCGACTGGAACATCGCCTGCGCGGTATCCAGCGTCGGCGGCTCGCCCGGGCGCATCACGCGGTAGATATCGAACAGCGCGTCTTCGCGCGTCTGGTTCTTGTCTACCATCAGCGTGTTGCGGATATAGGCGCCGACATTGACATGGTCGATGTCGAGGATGGGCAGTTCTTTCAGCCCGGCCCCGTTGATGACCTTAAGCGTCTTCTCGGTGATCTCCTCGCCGGCCTCGGCGTAGATCTCGCCCGTCTTCGGATTGACCAGGTCCTCGGCGATGTAATGGCCGATCAATTCTTCGTCGGTCATGCGCAGCGCCTTCAGCCCCTTCTCCGAGAGCTGACGCGCCTGGCGCACGGTGATTTTCTTGCCCGCCTCGACCACGACCTTGCCGCTGTCGGCGTCGACGAGATCGTTCACGGCCTTGTAGCCCTTCAGCCGGTTGGCATCGAAGGGCACGCGCCAGCCTTCCTTGGCGCGCTTGTAGACGACGTGCTTAAAGAAGGTGCGCAGAATTTCCTCGGCGTCGAGGCCAAGCGCCTGCAACAGCGAGGTGACGGGAATCTTCCGCCGCCGGTCGATGCGCGCATGCACGATGTCCTTGGCGTCGAACTCGATGTCGAGCCAGGAGCCGCGATAGGGAATAATGCGGGCGGCGAACAGAAGCTTGCCCGAGGAATGGGTCTTGCCTTTGTCGTGATCGAAGAACACGCCGGGCGAACGGTGCATCTGGCTGACGATCACGCGCTCGGTGCCGTTGACGACGAAGGTGCCGTTCATGGTCATGAGCGGGATGTCGCCCATGTAGACGTCCTGCTCCTTGATGTCCTTCACCGAACGGGCGCCGGTTTCCTCGTCTATATCGAACACGATGAGGCGCAGCGTCACCTTGAGCGGCGCCGCATAGGTCATGCCGCGCTGGCGGCACTCGTCCACGTCGTATTTCGGCGGCTCGAATTCGTAACGGACGAATTCCAGCATTGAGCTGTTGGAAAAATCGGAAATCGGGAATACCGACCGGAACACGGCCTGCAATCCCTCATCGGGGCGGCCGCCGGTGGGCTCCTTCACCAGCAGGAACTGGTCGTAGGATGCTTTCTGAACCTCGATGAGGTTCGGCATCTCTGCGACTTCCTGAATTTTTCCGAAGAACTTCCGAACTCTCTTGCGACCGGTAAAAGTCTGCGCCATCGTGGCCTCTCGCTTCGTCCGCCGCGGGTTGCGGCAGCGCGTCTTCCGGCGGGACGAAAATGGCCCGCGGGCCGGAAGTCTTGTCTGATCGACGGAACGAAACTCCCGCCTCGCAAATGCCGATCCAAAAAATCTCTGGACCGAAAGAATTCCTGCCGCCGCCCGGCGGACTTTCTCAGCTACAGAAGCGTCGCGGATCCCCGGGGGTTGCACCCGGGGATCTTTTTGCTTCGTCATGGCCGGGCTTGATACCAAAAGTCGGGTTTACCCGACTTTTGGCACCCAACCTTGCGGAACTCGGGCAAGCCCGAGTTCCGATGCCATCCACGCCTTAACTGCTAGATCCCCGGATCGCGCTCGGCTACGCCTCGCTTGTCCGGGGATGGAATTGAAGTAAGCGCGCTTACTTCAATTCCACCTTGGCACCCACCTTTTCCAAGGTGGCCTTCATCTTCGCGGCGTCATCCTTGCTGACGCCTTCCTTAACGGCTTTCGGAGCGCCCTCGACCAAGTCCTTGGCCTCTTTCAGGCCGAGGCCGGTGAGCGCGCGGACTTCCTTGATGACTTCGATCTTCTTGTCACCGGCGGAAGCGAGGACCACCGTGAACTCGGTCTTCTCTTCAGCCGCAGCGGCGGCACCGCCGGCGGGAGCTGCTGCCACGGCCACCGCGGCCGCGGCGGTCACGCCCCACTTCTCTTCCAGCATTTTCGCGAGCTCAGAAGCCTCGATCACCGTGAGGCCGGAAAGCTGGTCAACGATCTTTGACAAATCAGCCATTGCTACTCAGTCCTTTTAGGTTCGAACCAGTCGAGATTGCGAAGGGCCTCACGCCGCTTCGCTCTTTGAGGCATAGGCCTGGACCACGCGGGCGACTTTCGACGCCGGAGCGTTGAGCACCTGGGCGATCTTGGTCGCCGGCGCCTGGATCAGGCCGACGATCTTTGCCCGCAGCTCATCGAGCGACGGCAGCGAGGCCAAAGCCTTGACGCCGTCCGGGTTCAGGGCGGTCTTGCCCATCGATCCGCCGAGGATGACGAAGTGTTCGTTCGCCTTGGCAAAGTCGACGGCGACCTTGGGCGCAGCCACCGGGTCGCCGGAAAAGGCGATCACGGTCGGCCCCTTCAGCAGGGGCACGATGGCGGCAGCGTCCGTGCCTTCAAGAGCGATCTTGGCGAGACGGTTCTTCGCGACCTTCACCGCGGCGCCCGCCTGCTTCATCTGCTTGCGCAGGGTCTGCATCTGGGCGACGGTGAGGCCGGAATAGTGAGCAACGACGACGACGTTCGTGGTCTTGAAGACCTTGTTGAGCGTCGCGACGAGCTCTTTTTTTGCCGCTCGATCCACAGCAAGCTCTCTCCGGTTGGCGGCTGACATCTTGGACGGCAACCGCCGGGTTGCACTTGCCGTCCGCCTGTTTCGACGAATCAGGGCAGGACGACGCTCACATGCCCTGCCCGGACGCGACTTACCGCGCCGGATTCCGTTCGAGGTTCGAACCGTTTTGGGCGCGCCCGACTGGACGGCCCGGAACTCGGTCTCACCCGTCTGTGCAGGAAATTAAGCCTGAGGATTCAGGCACCTGCAGTCTCGGACAGGACGATGGCCGGAGGCGAAAGCCCCCGACCTTTCCGGACCAGCAGAGCCGGACCGGAACCTTTCAAGCTTCATCTCCTTCCGGCGCTCGGCCGGTGGTGTGAAGACCTCTCTATCGCGAAGGCTCCTATATAGGAGGAAAAATCCGCCGCGTCAGCCCCCAAATAGCGATGAGGGCTCAATTTTTACGCCAGGCCCCATGGTCGAGGATATGGCGACCCGATTGATGTAGTGACCCTTGGCCCCCGGCGGCTTGGCCTTTTGCACCGCGTCAGCAAAAGCTTTAATGTTTTCAACGAGTTTGTTCTCGGGGAAAGAGGCCTTGCCGACCCCGGCCTGGACAATGCCAGCCTTCTCGACGCGGAACTCCACCGAGCCGCCCTTGGCGCCCTTGACCGCATTGGTGATGTCCATGGTCACGGTGCCGACCTTGGGATTGGGCATCATTCCGCGCGGGCCCAGCACCTTACCGAGCCGGCCGACCAGCGGCATCATGTCGGGGGTGGCGATGCAGCGGTCGAAGTCGATGGCGCCACCCTGGACCTTCTCCACCAGATCCTCCGCGCCGACCACGTCGGCGCCGGCGGCCTTAGCTTCCTCCGCCTTGGCGCCGCGGGCGAAAACGCCGACGCGGACGCTGCGGCCGGAGCCGTTGGGCAGATTGACCACGCCGCGCACCATCTGGTCGGCGTGGCGCGGATCGACGCCGAGGTTCATCGCGACCTCGATGGTCTCGTCGAATTTCGCGTTGGCGCGCGCCTTGATGAGCTTCACCGCCTCGGGAAGCGAGTAAAGCTTGCTGCGGTCGATACCGTCGCGCGCCTTGGCCGTGCGTTTTCCAAGCTTTGCCATGGCCATCACTCCCCAACCTCGAGGCCCATGGAGCGGGCGGAACCTTCGACCATGCGCATGGCGGCTTCGATCGTGTCGCAGTTCAGGTCCTTCATTTTCTTCTGCGCGATCTCGCGCACCTGCGCCTTGGTCACCTTCCCGGCAATGTCGCGGCCAGGATTTTTCGAGCCGTCCTGGACGCCGGCCGCCTTCTTGAGGAAGTGGGACATCGGCGGCGTGCGCATCTCGAAAGTGAAAGAGCGGTCGGCATAGACCGTGATGACGACTGGGATCGGCGCGCCCTTTTCCATCTGCTGGGTCTGCGCGTTGAACGCCTTGCAGAACTCCATGATGTTCAGCCCGCGCTGACCGAGCGCAGGCCCGATTGGCGGCGAGGGATTGGCGGCCCCCGCCGGCACTTGCAGCTTGAGATAACCGGTGACTTTTTTCGCCATAACTCACTCCTGTGCCGACCGCGGCCGGCGGTTTCAGGGTTCGTGGTGCGGATCTATGCGGCTGGCAACCGCCCTCACCTCCCACGCTTCTTCACTTGTCATGGCCGGGCTTGACCCGGCCATCTCGCTTAGGCTGGCACTGTAGTACCAATCAATCGGGATTGCCGGAACAAGTCCGGCAATGACGATTATAGCTTCTCCACCTGGCCGAATTCCAGCTCCACCGGGGTGGCCCGGCCGAAAATGGAAACGGCCACTTTTAGGCGCGAGCGCGCCTCGTCGACTTCCTCGACCGTACCATTGAACGAGGCGAAGGGGCCATCGGAAACGCGGACCTGCTCGCCGGTCTCGAAGGAAATCGACGGTTTCGGCCGCTCGATGCCTTCCTGCACCTGCTGCAGGATGTGGTGCGCCTCCGCCTCGGAGATCGGCTGCGGCTTGTTGTCCGAGCCGAGGAAGCCCGTCACTTTCGGTGTGTTCTTGATGAGGTGATAGGCCTCGTCGGTCAGCTCCATCTTCACCAGCACGTAGCCGGGGAAAAACTTGCGCTCGGCGTCCACCTTGCGGCCGCGGCGCACTTCCACGACCTTCTCCTTCGGCACCATGATCTCCTCGAACAGGTCTGAAAGGCCGCGCTGCTTGGCCTGCTCGCGAATAGAATCCGCAACCTTGTTCTCGAAGTTGGAATAGGCGTGGACGATGTACCAGCGCTTGGTCATGGCGGAAATTCCGGAGACTCCTGTCAACTGGCGACACTCAGAATAAACGTAACAACGATGCGGGTGATCTGATCCACCAGGAGAAAAAAAACCGAAGCGACAGCCACCATCACGAAAACCATGGCGGTGGTGATCGCGGTTTCACGCCGGGACGGCCAGGTGACCTTCTGCGTCTCCGCGCGCACTTCCTGCAGAAACTTGAATGGACTGATCTTCGCCATAACCTTGTTCTGTCGCTTCGTCTTGCTTCTCGCCGGCCCGCGTCGCCCTGCTGATGGTTGCGAGCGAGCCGGTCACCCCTGGCAGGAGTGGAGGGACTCGAACCCCCAACCCCCGGTTTTGGAGACCGGTGCTCTAGCCAATTGAGCTACACTCCTCCGGAAGCGGATGCGGCGGCCCAAAGGTCCGCCGCAAGGGTTAAATGCCCGAGAGTGAGCCGATTTGCAAGCGCCAACCGCCGGCCGAGAGCGCGTGAGAGCGCGTGAGAGCGCGAAGGTGGCTTGCCGAGCCGTAGCTCGCGGAACAGTCCGCCTTCGCCCTATCGGGCTTCGGCGCGACAGCCTTCTCTCGCTTCGCGAGCGAAGGCTGGAGCGGGTGGAGGGAATCGAACCCTCGTATTCAGCTTGGAAGGCTGCTGCTCTACCATTGAGCTACACCCGCATCAGGCTTCAGTAATCAGACTACCTGATTTCGCTTTCTGATTACTGACTTCTGATTACTGATCCCTGGAAATGGTGGATGGGGTTGGATTTGAACCAACGTAGGCTAAGCCAACGGATTTACAGTCCGTCCCCTTTAACCACTCGGGCACCCATCCGGACCAGTCAAACTGCGCGAGTTTAAACGATCTCGCTGAGACGAAAACGCCCGCCGCCGGCGGCGATCTGAGGGGCGTGGTTATGGTGGCCGACCCCTTGAGAGTCAATCGGAAAACCCGCGAAACGCCATCGCGGCAAATTGCCAAAGCCGCCCCGCCGTGACAAGAACCGAAGATGCCCAAAGGCGAGTGGAATCCGCGGACCCGTAAGCCATCCGGCCGGGCCGGAGCCGGAGAAAAGCGCCGGCAGCGGCCGGCGCAGCGAGGAAAATTTCGCGCCCAACCGCCGTCGCACGACGGGCCCGCGATCCTCTATGGCTGGCATACGGTCAAGGCGGCACTGGAAAACCCGGCGCGGCGCATCCGCCACCTCTGGGCCACAGATAATGCCGCCCGGCGGCTGGCGGAAGATGGCGTATCGCTTGGCATCGAACCGCAGATCGTGCGGCCCGACGAGATCGCCGCGCGGCTCGGTCCCGATGCGGTGCATCAAGGTCTTCTCGCCGAGGCCGCCCCCCTCGCCGCTCCCGACATCGAGGAGCTTGCGCCGCACGGCATTGTGCTGGTGCTCGACCAGATCACCGACCCGCACAATGTCGGCGCCATCCTGCGCTCCGCCGCCGCTTTTGCGGTATCCGCCATCGTCACCACCGCGCGCCACAGCCCGGAGGCGACCGGCGTGCTGGCAAAGTCAGCGTCCGGCGCGCTCGAGCTTGTCCCGATGGTGACGGTGCAAAATCTCGCGCGCGGTCTTGCGGCGCTAAAGGAGCGAGGGTTCCTGCTCGTCGGGCTGGACAGCACGGGCGAAACCGACCTCGCGGCGGCGCCGCTGTCAGCGCCGTTGGCGCTCGTGCTCGGCGCCGAGGGCAAGGGTTTGCGCCAATTGACGCGCACGACCTGCGATCACGTCGCCCGGCTCGATCTTCCGGGCGCGATCAAGAGCCTCAATGTATCGAATGCCGCAGCGCTCGCGCTTTATGTCGTGACGACGCGGCTGTAGATCGTCACCTCGGCGCGAGGCGCTTGTCCACGCGATGTGATGGAGCTGAGAGATAGAAGCGCGGTCGGGCACGCTCGGCCGGGTAGCCGGACACGTAAGGGTAGCCCACGGCGGTCGGCGCCGGGGCATAAGTGGGCTGTGGCGCGATCACCGCCGGCCCCGAATAGACCGGCCCGCGGTTGACCATGTAATCGCCCTGGTACACCGGCACGCAGCGTGGGCCGTCGGGCCACGCGAATGCTCTTGCCAAGAAGGCAAAACCGGTCTGGTCGTTGGGCTCGCAGTAAACCCGTTCTGCACTGGCGGATGACGCGGCCATGAGCACCGTGGCGCCAGCAGCGGCTGCGCTCAAGCGACGGACAAAAATGGAAGTCTTCGTCATTCTTTTCCCCAAGGAATGGCAATGCGCCTAGTTCAAGGTCTTCGGCGCCAGGATTATTGGCGGCGGAACGAAGTCTGGATATTCGGTGATGGTGGCCGGCGGAGCAGCGGGCGACGACCAGTCGCGATGGAAGCTCTCGGCCGGGGGCGGCAAACGGCGGTTTGCCGGCGGGATGATTTCATGCCGGCCAGAGCGCGGCTTTTTCCCGGTGACAGGAAAATAGCCGCGCGAATACCAATGGTCGACGATGATCGGTTGAGGATAGATGATGCTTGGAGTCACATGGCCGGGCCGATAAAGGCCCCAGTCGCCTTCCGCCACGCCCCAGGACGCATCATAGCCGTTGATGACCACCGGCACCGCCGGATTGCCCGGCACGATGAGCGCAGGCTGATGATCGGCGCGCGCCGGCGCAATGCCAAGAAGGCATCCGCACAAAGCGACGAAGGTTGCACAAGAAGCCAAACGCATGAGTGCCCGCCGTTTACCTCAAAATACTCACGTATTTTAAAGGAACTGCGCTCACCGGGCAGGCAGATTTGCCGGGTAATATTAATGCATTGGAAGCCATAAGCCCGAGCGAGCGACCGCGGCGTAAGGCAACCCACGTTCTCGGACGCGCTGTAGCGTGATCGCTTAACTTCGTTCCCCGGATGCGGCGCAGCATGGAGCGAAGCGAAATGATGCGCTGCTGATCCGGGGTCCAGGATCGTCAGTGCAATTCTGGGTCCCGATTCTGCAGCGCAGCGTTGCCCGCTGCGCTGCGCCCGGGACACGAGTCAGAGAGAGTCGCCGATACGGCGGCTGTCGCAAACTCTGTTTCCGAACGAGGGACGCGTCATTTGCTCAAGAAATAGCGACGCCCGGCGCACCGCGCTGCCGCCTTGTCCCCCGCCCGCGACGCTGATAGCTCTAGTCCGCTGGCCGGCTTAGCTCAGCTGGTAGAGCACCTGATTTGTAATCAGGGGGTCGTAGGTTCGAGTCCTGCAGCCGGCACCAGCAATGACAGACACCTTCGCGAGCTTCCCGGCACGGATGACGCGCGGGCGTATGTCGAGAAGGACGAAATGGCGAATCGGAACCTCCCGAAGCTGGCGGCGCTAACAGTTCATCAACAATAAGCATTCGTTAATGAAGGGTCTTCATCCTGCATTGAGCGCGCCTGACAATGCAGCGGCGGCTGCACAACGCATTGGCTGCCGCGGGAGCTGGGATTCGACCGACGATGAACCACCGCAGCGAGCGTTCGAAGCTGGCGACGCCCGGCGCGGTGAAGCCGATCTGGTCCCTTATCTTTGGCTTTGCGATTGCGGCGATGCTGGCAGAGTTCGCCGCCGGTATCGGTTTCCGGCCGCACGAAATCGTCGCTGTCGTGCTTATCGTAAGCGCCGCTTTGGGGCTTTCGGCCTTCTACACCGTCAAGCGTCCGGACGATCGCATTGCCCGGCTCTTTCGCGCTGCCGTCGAGCTGTTCCTTCTGTCGTTCCTGTGCGGCAGCCTGTCCTATGCGGCAACCAGCCTGGACCGTCCGCTCTGGGACGGCGTTTTTCTTGCCTGGGATCAGGCGCTCGGCTTCGATTGGCGGCATTGGCTTGGGGTTCTTGATGGCCACCCCAAACTCAATATGCTGCTCGTGCTGGCCTATCACTCGATGTGGCCGCAGCTGGCGCTGGCGATCATCGCGCTGGTGACGATCCGGGATTATCGCCGGCTCGATGTGTTGCTGCTGGCGTTCGGTTTTTCTGCCATCGTGACCGTAATCATTGCCGGCCTCATGCCGGCGCTGAGCCCTCTCGCATATTTCGGCATCACCCCCGACGACCATCCCCACATCGCGCTCGCTGTGCCGCGCGAATTCGAGATGCAGGCGCTCGCGCTCCGATCCGGCGCGATGCGCGTGATCGAGCTCGGCAGCGCGCAGGGCCTCGTCACGTTTCCGAGCTTCCACACTGTCGCCGCAGTCCTGCTGCTGCTCGGCTTTCGCCAGGTTCCCTGGGTACGTTGGATGAGCCTGTGCCTGAACGGGCTGATGTTGGTTTCAATCCCGATCGAAGGCAGCCACTACCTCGTCGATGTCATTGCCGGCATTTTCGTAGCGCTGCTTGCGTGGGCTGCGGCTCTCGCAATCATCAACGCGACCGGACCCTTGCGTATGTCCGCCCTCGGCGCGCGGGCTCCCGGCAGAATCGCGGTGCGTTCATCCTAGAGTCTGATCCGATTAGATTGAATCGGATCAGACTCTAGATTCCTTAGTTTGTCGCGCAATCTTGCGGCGAACCGGTTCCCACCCCGGATCAAGTCCGGGGCAGGCTTTCGCCGGATTGCGCTCTAGGCAATCTCAGGGGATCGGGGATTCGAGTCCCTCAGCCGGCGCTATAGCGAAGCGGGATATTGATTCGGTTATCCGGCCTGCTGGCGTAGCAGCACTGTCCTAAATAAAACACAACATTTTTGTTGCATTCGCTAAATATAACAGATATGTTGCTGCCATGAGGGGCGGCCAAGCCAAGCGTTTCCTCGCCGCCCAGGGATGCACGTTCGAGCCGGGCAAGGGCGGTCACCTGATCGTCCGGCGCGGCAATCGGAAATCCGTTCTGCCGATGCACGGCAGCGGCAAGGAACTCGGCAAGGGGCTTTGGCACAAGATACTCAAGGACCTGGATTTGAAGGAGCAATGACAATGCTGCGCTACCCCGTGCGGTTCAGCCGTGACAGCAACGGCACTCTCATGGTCACTTCTCGGGATTTTCCCGAAGTGTCCACTTTTGGCGAAGATGAAGCCGACGCTCTAGTGCGGGCGGCTGACGCCATCGCGACGGCCATTCAAGGCCGCATCAGCGACCGGCAGGGGGTTCCGCGCCCGTCCGCTCCCAAGCGCGGCGACCGTTTGGCCTGCCTCTCCGCCCTGACCTGGGCCAAGCTGGAGCTCTACCGCGCTATGCTGGAGACCGGCACGCGCAAGGCAGATCTCGCCAGACGCCTGAAGGTGCATGCTCCTCAAGTCGATCGCCTGCTGGACCTCGATCACGACTCGCGTTTCGACCAAATCGAAAACGCCGCGCGCGCGATGGGCCGCGAATTGCGCATCGAGATGCGGCCGGTGGCGGCTTAGACCAAAAAGCATCAGGGGATCGAGTCCCTCAGCCGGCGCCAAATCCGAAATACAGCAGCGCGCCGTACACCGCGGCGACGATGAATAGCAGCGACGGTTTGGGACTTTATAAATCTAAAGATAGCACGTAATTTATGCTTTCGCCCACGAGCTTACCTAAACGATATTCATTTTTGAGTATCTGTTTCGAGAGTACCGCGTATTCCTTCTTTATGTGTCCTTTGGGAAAATATTTTAACTAGGATTCCCCGGATGGCTCCCAAACTGGCGTGAATACTCGCGTTTTTCCGGCCTTCTTGCAAGACAGAAGCGAGGTTCGGACGGCTATCGTCGCCTCGGGCAGCCCGAACGGTGGTCGAGGGGCTGATCTGGCCATTTTCGCTGGCATTTGGACGCACTCCTCCCATCGGTTGCTCTTGAACGCATGACCATCGGGCGTCTCACGCAGGCGCTGGTGGTGGCTGTGGCCGTAGTTCCGCGATCAGCCGCAAAATCTTCTGGAACAATTCCCTCGGCACCGCGACCTCGGCCATCTGGAATATGACGTAGCGGCCATGGCGCACCACTTTTGCTCCGATCTTCACGAGTTTCTCCCGCAGGCTGGTCAGCGACCACTGCTTGATCGCCTCCGGCAGAGCCAGTGTCCGCATGAAGTTGGCGAGATTGTAGGCCAGCGCATGAAGCTGAAGACGCACGGCGTTGGCGGCGAACGAGCAGCATGACAGCCGCGTCCACTTGAGGGCGTTCTTACCTTCCTTGATCCATTGCTCGCACGTGCCGCGCTTGTTGTAGAAGGCGACGACCCGCTCGGCCGGTCTGGTCATGTTGGTGACGATGAAGCCGACGCGGGGATAAAGCTCGCCTGGGTGCCACTCGACCTTGGCAACCACGCGGCGCGGTGTCTTCCAGCTTTGCGCCTGATAGCTGAAGTTGGCGTAGTACCGTCGAACCTCGCTCGGAGGACGACCAACAGGGCGCTTGAGCAGATATCCGATCCTTTGCTGAAGAATCTGATTGGTAGGCAGCCGGATCGCGTACTTGTAGTGTTCGGCCTCCAGGAACTCGTAGACCTCAGGATTTGCAAAGGCGGCATCGGCTCGGAAGTAGCAGCGCTTGAACTTGCCCCGATACCGGGCCACGACCGGTTCCAGCACGTCCTTCCAACCGTGCGCCGAATGGACGTTGCCTGAACGCAACGCGCAGCGTTCCAGATCGCCAAACTGGTTGAACACGAACAGCGGATGATAACAGGTGCAGGCGAAGTGGCCATTGTAGGCGGTGCCTTCCTGGTCGCCATAGGTCTCGCTCACACTCGAGTCCATGTCGAGCACGATGCCATTCGGCGGGCGGCGGTTGTGCACCCGGTCAATCCATCGCCCACCAAGATCGGTGAGCGCGACAAGGTTCGCATCATTCGTAAGCCAATCCGTCTCGAAGCGTCCCATCTGGCTGGTGGAGGCTGCCTGCTTAGTTGCGGCGCGACCGCCAACGATCCAGCGCATCGCCGGATCACGCCCGAGCCGTTCGGCGTCGTTCACGTCCTCGTATCCGCCAAGCCGACCAAACACAGACTGCCGCAGCATTCCGATCAGATCGTGCCGACCGTTCCTGCCCGTGCGTCCATCAGCCAGAGTTTGCCCCGCGATTACCATCAGGCCGAGCACGTCATCTAGTTCGCGATAGGCCAGCAACCCGGCATCCGACGTGACGCTGGAACCGTGAAACTCCAGCTTCACACGGCGGTCGAAATTGAGCCGAGTAGCGTCCGATTCCGGTTCACCCGTTGGGTGCGCCATGATCGCCCTCGATCCGATGACATAAGGTTCTGACACCTATATCTGAATCGGCGTGAGGGCTGCGCAACTCAGTGAGTCATCTGGGAAATGCGGGTTTAAATGTCTCACTCCTCTTTCTTCAAACAGGGCGTCAAGGATTTCCGGAGGAAGCCGAAGCGCGACCCCAAACTTGCCACATGAAATAAATATACGGCCATCCACGTAGCAGCCGACGGCGCCAAAGACATTTTTGAAATCCAAGCGATGCGTGACGGCGAGCTTGGAAGGGGCCTGCTCCACTACTTTCATTGCTGTGTCGAGATAGTTCTTTTTCATGTCCGTTTTTTTCGATTCAAATCGAGCAACAATTCAATCCGGCAACCAAGATTTTTTAAGGTCAACCATCAGATCGTCTTTCACGACCACCAGTAAAATAAATTTGCCCCTGGTTGCGCGAATACATCAATCCCGAAATACAACAGCGCGCCGTAAACCGCGCCGACGATGAACAGCAGCCGGTAAGAGCTGAATTTGGTGAAGTAGAGAATAAGCGTGCACATCCCGAGCGTGGCGAGAGCCAGCGCATCCATCTGCGCCGCCTGCACCACCGCCACCACGCCGGCGAAGACCAATCCGATGGCGACGGGGGCGAGCCCGCGCTCGATGGCGATGCGCAAGGGTGACGTCTGGCTGCGCTGCCACCAGCTCGCGGCGAAGTAGACCACCGCCGACGACGGGATATACATCGCCAGCGCCGCGACCAAGGCGCCGGCAAATCCATCAACCTGCCAGCCAATCAATGCGGAAATCAGCGTGCTCGGGCCGGGCGCGGCGCGCGAGAGGGCGAACATGTCGACGAATTCGGAATTGCTCAGCCACTTATGCACCTCGACGGTCTGATACTGAATGTCGGCGACGATCGCCTGCCCGCCGCCGAACGACAAAAGCGACAGCGGCGCGAAAACAATAATGAGTCCGATGAGGCGGCTATCCAGCACGGCGGCGCTCCGCCACATAAGCCAGCAGGATGCTGAGCGGCACCACCACCAGCACCACCGGCACCATCGGCAGGCGCAGCACGCCGACGGCACCGAACGTGACAAGCGCGATCAGCGCCGTGTTCCAATTGCGGTCCAGCCGTTTGGCGATCTTGGCCCCCATGGCCAGCGTCGCCGCCACGCCCACCGACGCCACGCCAATGAGGATGAAATGCGTCGCCGGAAGGTGCGCGAGTTGGCGGTAGGCATAGCCCATGCCGAGGATGATGCAGAAAGCGGGCACCACCATGCCGAGGACGGCGACTGTTGCGCCCAAGCCGCCGCGAAGCTTGAGACCGAAATAGAGCGCGAGGTTGACTGGGTTGGCGCCGGGCAGCACCTGCGCGATGGCGAGGCCCGTGATGTAGGCCTTGTCATCGATCCAGCGTTTGACCTCCACGAGGTCGCGGTACATGAACGCTTGCACGCCGCCGCCGATGGCCAAAATCCCGAGGCGGAGAAACACCCCGAGCAGTTCGAGGATCGGTACGTATTGCGGCGGCGTTGGGCTGCCGGGAGTTTTTACAGGCGTATCGGGCGGCATGCGTCTTTTATTTTTCCTTCGCGGCGCGGGCGCGCCGGAACGGCGGGAATAGAGGCGCTATACGGGGAATTATTTTCGTTGGCAATCGGCCCGCCACCTCCCTCGTCATGCCCGGGCAAAAGGTGCGAAGCGCCGTCTTCGCGCCTGAAGTCCCGGGCATCCACGTCTTGGACACAAAGTAAGTCGTGGGTGGCCGGAACAAGTCCGGCCATGACAATGAATTTGAATGCCCGACGAATCTATCGCTGGAGACGACGGAAAATGATCTTTACCCGGCAACCGCGGCCGTGGTGTTGTGGCTTGCGCGTCTCGTAGCTCAACCGGATAGAGCACCAGACTTCGAATCTGATTTATTGATTTCTCATATCGCATCATACCGAACGTAAGCCATTGATCGGCTTGATTTTTTAATTTTCCAGAGTACATAGCTACTCAGAACAAAACGCTACTCTACACACGATGAAAGTACCCAGGACGTGCCCAGCGTTCGCCTTTCAGACCTCTTCATCGCATCTCTGAAAACGGAGAACCGCACCGATTATTGGGACGCCAAAACGCCGTCGTTTGGCGTGAGAGTGGGACGTACATCGAAGACCTTCATCGTTAAGCGTAAAAACCGCCGCATTACGATAGGACGATACCCCGACTGGACGCTTCAGAAAGCAAGGCTAAAGGCAAAGCAGCTCCTATTGCAAAAATCCGCGCCGCATCGAGTGTCGTTAGAGACTGCTTTAGACCTGTTTGTAGAAACCTATCTCAAGCCGAAAAACCGCGCCAGCACGGCGAAGGAAACCGAGCGCATTTTGCGGAAACATCTTGTGCGGCTGTTTCACAAATCCGTTGAAGACATCACGAAGCACGACATCACTGATATTCTGCGGCAGCTTGGCAAGACGCCTTCGACAGCCAACCACCTCTTTACCGCGTCGCGCACCTTCTTCCGTTGGGCACACCGCAACGATTATGTCCAAGTATCTCCCCTCTCAGGTCTGACTATCCCCAACCGCAGAAATTCCCGTTCTCGCGTCCTCTCCGATGATGAGTTAAAATGTATTTGGAAGGCAACGACAGAGCCAACGACGTTCAACAAAATCGTCCGCTTGCTTCTTTTAACTGGTCAACGCAGGGGAGAAATCGCCGCGCTACGATCAGATTACATTTCAAACGATATATGCACGTTACCAAACACACTGACAAAAAACGGAAGGGAGCATGCCTTCCCGATCGGTACGATATCCATTTCAATCCTTGGCAGCCTTCCGAAGTCACAATCATTCATATTTTCCGCACGGGGCAAACCGAACCAACCTTTCAACGGCTGGTCAAAGAGCAAAGCCACACTCGACAAAGCAACCGGCGTGACTAACTGGACGCTTCACGATCTTCGAAGAACCTTTGCAACTCGTCTCGCAGAAATGGGCATCGCGCCCCACGTGATCGAGCGTCTTTTGAACCATGTCACGGGGCAAATCTCAGGCGTGGCGGCTATCTACAATCGCGCCCGCTACGTCGATGAAATGCGTGATGCTGTCACCAAATGGGAAATGCGCCTGCGCTCCATTTTAGGAACAGATATGTGCAGCTATGATGCTCTTGAACCGCAACACTACGCGGCATAGCATCCATACTGTCCACTAGTGGTTTTCACTGTGGCTCCGGAGCCCCGAAAGGAGCTTCGGATGACACTTGAACGACTCTTGGTGAACAGGAAACAGCTACGCGATTTAGGCGTTTGTATTTGTCCTGCACACGTTGACCGCTTGGAGAAACGCGGCAAGTTTCCTCGACGCATTAAGCTCGGGAGCTACCGGGAATCGCGGGTGGTGTGGCGTTATCAGGACGTACTCGACTGGATCGAGGAGCGTGCCCGACAAACACCGGCGTTGAGAGACGACGAGGTTTCCTGAAGAGGCGGGAAATGGCTCCGGTGCATACGGGGCCATTTCCTTTTTAGCCCCTTGACTCTCCACAACCGGGGCGGGTTGAATCCGTCAGCTTCGGGGGGAGCGCGATGCGAGTTTCGATTAAACATCGCCAAGAAGGCCAGCAGCATATCGTCGATTGCAATGTTGAGTTTTCGGATGACGAGCGCAAAATAATCGAGACGCGCGCTCTCCGCGATTACGTCGTCACCCAAACCGGAAGAACGTCGTCTGCTGTCACAGCCGTTGCAGCGCCGATGGCGTTCGGCTGCGCAGGAGGAGCTGTTCGGATCGTGGCTGGAATAGCGACTTTCGTCGGCATTCCGATTGGCATTGTCGGATCATCGGGAGGTGGAGGGCCAGGCTGGATCATATTCTGGCTCGGAGTAGCTTTGTTTATAGGCTCATTCTTTATCGCTGGGAGCGGCGAAGCCATCGCGGATAATGCAGCGTTTAAGGCGGGAAACGTCACCGTCGGGCAAATTTTAGATCAGAAGCACTTTTGGCTCGGTGCCGACACTCCCGGCGAAGCAAAGTCCCTCGATCTGCACATTCGAGAGCAGTTGGGCAATCTAAAGTCACTCATATCTTCGAACGCCGAGGTCGGCCAATCCGATACGTTCGAGCTGTGAAGTGAAGACCTATACACCAGAACAGCAATTCTTTCTTCCTCTCATCGGAATTATCGTCGTCGTTGCGGCAGTTGTCCTCATATCCATCGGGCTCGCCGCGCTCGCCGTTGTTGCTGTATTCATTGCGATCATATTCGGTGCGCTCAAGCTCAGCTCCATGATGCGAGAGACACCTGTGGTCCCTCAGCCGTTAATACTTTCAACCAGCCTTCCTCTACCGCGAGAATTCGCTGAACAGGCTCTCGACCGATGGCTAAAGCCGCTAAGGATTCGCGGTGGCGACATGCCCGCCTTCGAGGTGGTCGTCGCACTCAATCAACTCGCATTCGCGCTTCAGCAATTCGAGTTCGACCGGAAGCCTCGCTATTCCTCAGAACCACTCCGTGACCCAGTTCGCGTTCAGCAAATTCTTGAAACATCCATCGACGAATGCTTCCACGCCTTCACCAGAGCATTGCCTGCCGCCGTACAGCAATCCGATGCCGAATTCTTCTACCGCGCAGACGCCAACGCACAAGGAACCCCGCCCCCCGAGAGCACGACCATTCCCCTTATCGACGTTATTCCCGACATGGGAAAATTCGTGCTCGACATTTGCTTGCCGTTCTACTCGCGCGAAATACAGGAATTTGACATTTACTACGAACTACGCGAGCAGCTCGATAAGAACCTTCACGAAGCGTCCGACGTTCCGTTCTCCTCTTTCACGCGCAACACCGGCAAATTCACCATGCCGAATGAGTACGACGGCTCTCCGCGCGAAATTGCCGTCGCCTACCTTCAACATACGCCCCTACTCGACCTGCTGCTTGTACCTATCTCATTCCAGATTCCCGACAAATTCCGGGCAGAGCACACGCATATTCTTGGCGCGTCGGGTTCAGGAAAAACGACCCTCATTCAGCAGATGGTCCTAAACGACCTCGCCAAGCCCGATCCTCCGGCAATGGTCATTATTGACCCTAAGGGCTTGCTGGTAGAACGCATACAAAAGCTCGACATATTCAACCCAGAGACAGGAAGACTCAAAGACCGACTCGTTATTATTGACCCAACACACAGCCCGCCCCCGGCTCTCAATATGTTCGACCCTGCGAGCAAACGCTTCCAGATGTACTCCGAACAGGTGCGGCAACAAATTGAGAACCAGACCATCTCGACCTACGCCTATGTTTTCTCCTCTGTCTCCTCGACGCTGACCGCGAAACAGCAAGTCGGCTTTTCATTCGTTGTGCGGCTTCTGTTTTCTATTCCCGGAGCGACGATCCACACCCTGCTAGACTTGATGGACGACAAAGCCAAGTCGTTATCAGAGAGTCGCTTCGCGCCCTTCATAGGCAGACTTGACCCGACCTCTCGCCGCTTCTTCGAGAACGATTTTTACCATCCAACCGAGTTCCGAGAGACAAAAGGGCAGATCAAGGCCCG
>Ga0082335_1001027_pt1 | contig 64289 bp, 55 predicted proteins | sample Subgrocontami58m_FD_72375 | JGI IMG/M metagenome (GOLD analysis project Ga0082335, IMG submission 72375) | Subsurface groundwater microbial communities from S. Glens Falls, New York, USA - GMW37 contaminated, 5.8 m (SPADES assembly) (version 2) ... | reverse complement strand
CCAGCCGGGGGTGCCCGACAATCGGCCGGGCGCGGGCGGCAATATTGGCCTGGAGCTGGCGGCAAAGGCGCCGCCCGACGGCTACACGATCGTGCTGAGCGCGCCCCCGATCGCGATCAGCCCGTCGCTCTACACCAAGCTCAATTACGATCCCGAGAAAGATTTTGCGCCGATTACGCTCGTGGCCGAGATCCAGAACATCATGGTAGTACACAACTCTGTGCCGGCGGCGACCCTGAAGGAATTCCTCCAGCTCGCGCGCCGCCATCCGGGCAAGCTCAACTTCAGTTCGAGTGGAGCCGGCAGCACCAACCACCTGGCAAGCGAACTGCTGAAGGGCAGATACAAGCTCAACATGGTGCACGTGCCGTTCAAGGGCTCGGGTCCGGCGCTGGTGGCGTTGATGAGCGGGGAGGTGGATTTTGGAACCATGGCGGTGCCGGGAGCGATACCGATTGTCCGGGCCGGCAAGGTACGGCCGCTCGCGGTGCTCTCCGAGGGTCGCGTGCCCGCGCTGCCGGACGTCCCGACCATGAAGGAAGCCGGCGTTGACAACTTCGTGATGTCGATCTGGTACGGGATACTCGCGCCGGCCGGTACGCCGCGCGACATGATCAACCGCCTCAATTCCGAGATCCACAAGGCGCTGGCTACTTCCGACCTGAAGGGACGGCTCGCGGCCTCCGGCGTCGAGCCGCTGACCAGCACGCCGGAGCACTTCGCGAGCCTTATCAGAAGCGAAACCGTGCGCTACGCCAAGGTGATCAAGGACGCAGGCATCAAGGCCCAGTGAAAGACTGAGGTGCACGGGTACGGCCATTGGGCACTGGGATATACTTGTTCACGAGCACCCTGCCGGATAACAGGAGTGATGGATCATGACAGAAATCATTATGCGGCGTGCGTTAGGGATTGGATTCGCCGGCCTTGCCGCGGCCCTGGCCGCGGTTGCGGATGCGGCGGAGTACCCGGCGCGGCCGCTGCGCTACATCGTCGGCTTCGCGCCGGGCGGCATCAACGACATCCTCGCGCGTATCGTCGGACAAAAACTCAACGAGTCATGGGGGCAGACGGTGATCGTCGACAACCGGCCCGGCGCCGGCGGGAACCTGGCCGCGGGCATCGTCGCCAAGTCCACACCGGACGGCTACACCTTCATGAACATCAGCACCGCGCACGCCATTTCGCAGACGCTGTATGCCAAACTCGACTACAGCCTGGAGCGCGATCTCACGCCGGTGGTGGTGCTCGGCAGCGCTCCGAACATCATGGTGGTCAATGCCGGCATCCCGGCGAAGAGCGTCGCGGAGCTCGTGGACTGGGCGAAGAAAAATCGCCTGATCTACGCCTCGGGCGGCATCGGCGTCATCAGCCACCTCTCGATGGAAATGTTCAAGGTGGCGGCCAAAATAGACGCGACCCACGTGCCGTACAAGGGAGTCGGTCCCGCGGTGCCGGACCTGATCTCGGGACAGGCGCATTTGATGATTAACGCGATTCCTGAACTGCTTCCCCACACCAAGGGCGGCAAGCTGCGGGTGATCGGGTCGATGACGGCGCAGCGCCACCCGTTCATTCCGGACGTGCCGACTTTCATCGAGCAGGGCTACAAGGAATTCGTGATGGGCAACTGGACGGGCATCGTGGCGCCCGCCGGCACGCCGAAGCCCGTGCTGAACAAGCTCGCGGCGGAAGTGACGCGCATTATCCGCTCGCCCGAGATCAGCAAGCGCCTGATCGATCAGGGCGTCGAGCCGCTGGGCGGCACACCGGAGGAATTCGGCAAGCTCATTCGCGCAGAGACCGCGCGCTTCGGCAAGGCGGTCAGGGAGTCCGGCGCCAAGGCCGAGTGAGCGTTGCGGGTAGCATGCGCCTGAGCACGTCGTCGCGATCCACGACGTGGTGCTTCAATGCCGCCGCGGCATGGATCACGACCAGCGTCAGCAGCGTATAGTTCAATGTGATGTGCACCAGCTTGAGCTGCTCGGCGAGCGCTTTGTCCTCGGCGAGCAGATTGGGCAGCGGCAGCGGTCCGAGGTACGCCGTCGGCATGCCAGCGGCCGAGCTGTATAGCCAACCGGTGAGCGGGATTACGAGCAGCAGCACGTACAGCACGGCGTGCATGGTCGTCGCCGCATGCTGCTGCCATGCCGGCATGAGCGCCGATTGCGCGGGCGCCGGGTGCGTCAGACGCCACGCCAGGCGCACCAGCACGAGCAGAAACACCATCGTCCCGATTGCTTTGTGCCACGCGAAATACTCGAGTTTTTGCGGCGACCGCGGCAGGTCTACCATGTAGACGGCAAGCGCAAATCCGCACGCGATCAGCATCAGCGTCAGCCAGTGCAGCACAATCGCGGTGCGGGTGTAGGTGACGAATTTCACGCCGCTTTGGGGAACGCGACCGTGACCAGCGTGCCCCTGCCGCCGGCGCCCGGCCCGAGACCGGATTCCGCGTTGTGAGTTTGCGCAATCTCGCGCACGATCGCGAGCCCGAGCCCACAGCCTTCGGCGCCACTGCCGAGCACGCGGTGGAAGCGCTCGAACACGCGCTCGCGCTCCGGCGCGGGAATGCCGGGGCCGTTGTCCTCGACGCTCAGCTCCACCTTTCCGCTCCCGGCGGACACGCGTACCGTGATCTGGCCGCCGGACTGGGTGTAGCGGATCGCATTGTCGAGCAGATTGCCGAGCATCTCTTTGATAAACAGCGCATCGCCCTCGATCGCGGCCTCGGCCGGTGTGCCGTCAAAGCCAAGGTCGATATTGCGCTCGATGGCGCGCGGCACCCACTCGGTCGTGGTATCGCGCGCAAGATCAGTGAGATTCAACGCGTACAGTGCCTGGGTGCGGCCGGCGCCGGGTTCGGCCCGCGCCAGCGAGAGCAACTGATTGACCAGATGCGTGGTCCGCCCGGTCGCGGTATTGAGGTGCTGCAGCGTGTGCCGGACCTCGCCTGGTTCCTGTTGCCGCAGCGCGAGCTCGGTCTGGGTCTTGAGCCCCGCCAGCGGGGTGCGCAACTGGTGCGCGGCATCGGCGATGAAACGCTGCTGCGCCGACATCGCCTCGTTCAGGCGCGCCAGCAGGTCGTTCATCGCATGCACCAGCGCGCGCACCTCGCCCGGCACATTGTGCTCGACCAGCGGGCTCAGGTCGCGGTGCGAGCGATTGCTGATTTCCTGTTGCAGCGCGGTGAGCGGCCGCAATCCCCGTTCGACGCCATACCAGATCAACACGACGACCAGCACGATCAGCAACAACTCGGGCCATAGCATGCCGAGCAGGATCTCGTCGGCGAGTATATGGCGTTTGTTGAGCGTCTCGGCGACCTGGATCAGAATCGGGTCCTGGTCCGGTCTCCCCGGCACCATCGAGTATAACGCGGCAATTCGCACCGGACTGCCGCGGTAACTGCCGTCGTAATATACCGGCTTGCCGGCGGGCGCGGGTTCATTGGGCAACGGCAATCCGCGATGTCCGGCGATAAATTCGCCCTTGGCGTCATTGACCATGTAGTAAATGCGGTCGTGCTTGTCGGATTCCAGCATGTCGAGCGCGGCGCGCGGCAGGTCGACGCCCATCCCGCCATCAGTGGTGTGGATCTGCCGGCTGATGTCGAGCGCCGAGTCGAACAATGAGTAGTCGTAGGCGAGCGTGGCGAAATTGAACGCATAGTAGTAGGAAATCACCGAACTGATCAGCGTGACGAGCACGACGGGCGCCAGCAGCGAGATCAGCAACTGGCGCCGCAGCGTCGCTGTTGCGGGCTTTTGCTTACCCGTGAGTTCGCTGATGGGGGTGTTCACGAGTTTCTTTCAAGCACGTAACCGAGACCGCGAATGGTGCGGATCGCAACGCCGGCTGGTTCGAGCTTCTTGCGCAGCCGGTGGACGTAAACCTCGATCGCGTTGCTGCCGACCTCTTCTTCCCAGCCGTACAGTTGTTCCGCCAGCTGCTCCTTGTTGACGACGCGCCCGCTGCGCAGCATCAGCACTTCCAGCACGCCGAATTCGCGCGCTGAGAGTTCGAGCGGAACGTTGTCGAGCGTGGCGCGCCGGCCGCTGGTATCAAGGGCGAGCGGGCCGTGCGTGAGAAATGAACTGCCGCCCGATTGGCCGCGGCGTATCAATGCGCGTACCCGTGCTTCCAGCTCGGGCAGTTCGAATGGCTTGGTCAGATAATCATCGGCGCCAAGGTCCAGCCCCCTCACCCGGTCGGCGAGCGCATCGCGTGCGGTCAACACCAGTACCGGCACCGTCGCGCCGCGCCGCCGCAAGCGCCGGATGACCTCGTAACCGTCGAGTTTTGGCAGCCCCAGGTCGAGGATCACCAGATCGTAGTTCTGTGCCGCGAGCACATGGTCGGCCTGTTCGCCATCGGGAACGCAATCGACCGCATAGTCAGCCTGGTGCAGCGAGCGCATCAGCCCATCGGCCAGCGTGGGGTCGTCTTCGACGATTAAAATACGCATCTAAATCAATGACTTTTAAACGTTTACTGGATTATAGTGTAACGCAGTGGCAATTTGTGCGGGCAGGGTAAATTTCCCATGCTAACGAGTGGTTTATCGGCGCGTAAGCCCGGTGTAAGGAAGAGTCAGTAATCTCACACGGTCAGGTTGCGGCAACACGGGATGTCGCAGCACTTATTCCGGGGTGTCACGACGTGATGATGTCAGATTTGCGCACGTTTGTTCTTTGTTTCCTCCTCGGAGTCGCAGGGGGGCGCTGTTGCTGAAACAGTGACCAACCCGAACTCACTTGCCGGCCGGCGGGGCAACCTGCCGGCCGGAATTTTTTTGAACTCACCCGCGCGATTTCCTGAAGTACCGCTGTTTTCGACCGCACGCGGCGCCGGAGATAATTCGCGCACCCGCAAATTGTTTTCCTGGCATGACCGCTTCCATTAAAATCGAATCGAATTATTCCGTTACACAGGAATATGAACCCTGTCGAACTATGCCTCCCGCTTTTCGCGCGCAGTGCGCTCGCCATTGTCGCCGCATTGGTTGCGCTGCCCGCGGCAGGCGCAGCGACGGCGGATTGCGTCCCGGTGGCCACCTGGGTGGCGCCAGGTTCGTCGGGTGCGCAATCGACCGCGGCCGCGCCGCTGCTCGCGCGTCTGGCGCGCCAGTCCGTGGTTTTGCTCGGCGAAGCGCACGATAATGCCGAGCATCACCGCTGGCAATTGCAGACGCTGACGGCTCTGCACGCGTTGCGGCCCGGCATGGTGCTCGCGTTCGAAATGTTTCCGCGCCGGGTGCAGCCCGCGCTCGAACGCTGGATTGCGGGTGAGCTTACCGAAACGGAATTTCTCGCAGCAGCCGAGTGGAGCCGCGTCTGGAACCTCGATGCGCAATTGTATCTGCCGATTTTTCATTTTGCGCGCATGAACCGCGTGCCGATGTTCGCGATCAACGTGGACCGAGAGTTGCCGCGCGCCGTGAATGCCGCGGGGTTCGACGGTGTGCCGGCCGAGAAACGCGAGGCAGTGACACGCCCGGCCGCGCCATCCGACGCGTACCTGGATTTTTTGCTGCCCGTTTACGAAAGCCACGATCGCCCGGTTCGCAGCGCGCAGAAGGTCGACCGCAACGATCCGGCATTCCGTCGCTTCGTCGAGAGCCAGCAGATCTGGGACCGCGCCATGGCGCAGGGCATCGCCGCCGCCACCACGCAGCCATCCACGCCGCTGGTGGTCGCGATCGTCGGCGCGAGCCACGTGGCGAACGGTTTCGGTGTGCCGCACCAACTCAAGGATCTGGGCGTGGAGAACGTGGCGTGGCTGCTGCCGTGGGAGCGCGGCGGCGACTGCAGCCGGCTAACTGCAGGCTACGCCGACGCCGTGTTCGGCATGGCGGCGGATAGAGCAAAAGGCGCCGCATCGCAGCGACCACGGCTGGGCGTGCAGATCGAAACCGTCGGCGAGAGTGTACGCGTGCAGCGGGTCGAGAAGGGCAGCATTGCCGAAGCTGCGGGCGTTCGCGAGGGCGATATCGTTCGCGAGGCCGCGGGTGTCGCCGTGAAAAAACCAGAAGACCTCAGGGCCGTGGTGCAACGCCAGGCGCCCGGCACCTGGCTGCCTTTCAAGGTACAGCGTGAGGGCGACACGCTCGACATCATCGCGAAGTTTCCGCCGGCCGGGCCATGAGCGTAGCGTTGCGCTGGCTCGGGGTGCTCGCGTTTTGCGTCGCGGGCTCCGCGGCGGCAGCTGATTTGAACCAGTCCGCAACGGTCGCGAACGACATCACGGTGCGTATCGATCCGGCGACCCGTGAACTCAGCGGCACGAGCATAATCACGGTCGAGCCGGGACGGCCGGTCACGCTGGTGCTGGCGCGGCGCTTTGCAGTCGAACGCATTACGGTAGATGGCAAACCAGCGGCCACTCCGCGCGCAACGGCAAGCCGGCTCGTCTGGTCGCTGGGCACGGCCCGTACTGCGCGCCGGATCGAAGTGAGCTGGCACGGCCTGATCGAGCCGCTCGATATCTCGCTTGATCATCGGCAGACACTGAGCGCGGCGCTGCCAGTGACAGGCGCCGAGGGCACCTTCCTGCCGGCAGCGGGCGCATGGTATCCGCAGGAGCGTGGCCTGCTTGCCAATTACCGTGTCACGCTCGACCTTCCCCAGGGACAGCGCGGGCTCGTTCCGGGGCGGCTCGTCGATGAGAAGGTAACCGACGGCCGTTACCGCGCCCGCTACGAATTCCCGTATCCGTCTGAAGGCATCGATCTGATGGCCGGACCCTATCAAGTCGAGACCCGCACCATCCGCACGGCAAGCGGCAGGAACTTGTCTCTGCGCAGCTACTTTCACCCGCAGATTTCCGAACTCGCCTCCGGATACCTCGACGCGGTCAAAGACTATATCGATTTCTACGAGGGCTGGATCGGTGAGTACCCGTACACCGAATTCAGCATCGTCTCGAGCCCGACGCCTACCGGCTTCGGCATGCCGACCCTGACCTATCTGGGGATCGACGTGCTGCGGCTGCCGTTCATCCGCGCGATCTCGCTCGGTCACGAGATTCTGCACAATTGGTGGGGCAACGGCGTCTACCCCGACACTGAACGTGGCAATTGGTCCGAGGGCCTCACGACTTTCATGGCCGACTACGCGTACAAGGAGCGCGAGGGTGAGTTGGCGGCGCGCGAGCTGCGGCTCGAATGGTTGCGCGACTTTGCCGCGGTGCCGCCCGGCCAGGATCGGCCGCTCGCCGAGTTCACATCGCGCACGCACGGCACCTCTCAGATCATCGGCTACCACAAGGCGGCGATGACGTTCCTGATGCTGCGGGATCTGATCGGCCGCGACGCATTCGATCGCGGCGTGAAGCTGTTCTGGCGGGACTATCGCTTCAGGACCGCATCGTGGGACGCGCTGAGGACGTCTTTCGAAGCGGCATCCGGGCGCGATCTCGCGGGGTTTTTCGCGCAATGGCTGGAACGCCAGGGAGCGCCATCGGTGCGCATTGCGCGCGCGGTACCTGCGGCAGGACCGGCCGGTCAGCGGGTTAACGTCACCCTTGCGCAAGACGATCCCGCGTATCGTTTGCGCGTGCCGGTTACGATACGTACCGCGCGCGGCGATGTCGTGCGAAGTTTTGATCTCGACCGGCAAGAGGCAAGCGTCGGTTTCGATCTCGATGCGCGGCCGTCCGAACTCGCGCTCGATCCGGACTTTCGGCTGTGGCGCCGGCTGGGCGCAGGCGAGGCGCCACCGATATTGCGGCAGGTGATGCTCGATCCGTCGACCGTTACGGTGTTGCCGGGTGCATCGGCGCACGAGATAGCCCGCATGCTGGCCGCGAAGCTGCAGGATCATCCGCCGCGCATTCAATCGGACGCGGAGCCTACCACCGGCGTCCCGCTGCTCGTGATCGGCCTTGATGGCGAAGTCTATCGCTGGCTGGCGAGCCGCCATTTGCCGGCGATGCCCGGGAGTCTGCGAAACCGCGGCAGCGCGGTTGTTTGGACGATTGCGCTGCCGCAGGGAAAATCGATGGCGGTGGTGTCGGCTCGTGACGCCGAGGCACTGGCGGCGCTGGCGCGCCCGTTGCCACACTATGGCCGCAGGAGTTATGTCGTATTCGACGGCGCCAGGATGATCGCCAGCGGCGTCTGGCCGCCGCAGCCACAGGCTTGGCGGTTCGATTCGCCTGCAGGACAGCCCGGAAACTAAGAGCCCCCGGACTTTGCGCTTGCGCGCGCGGCCGCGTTTGGTTACGCTGCACCGGGTTCAGGTTAGCGCGGGGCCAAATGCTCGATTTATTATTAAAACCTTCCCTTAACTGCTGATTTTTGCTATCTTATTGCCGTGGGCGCCTAAAGCGTGGGTGACATTGATACCTTAATGCAGGGAGGGTCATGGAAATGAAGCGCAAGGCGTGGAGGATGGCAGTGTGTGCGTCGAGTGTCATGGCGCTGCTCGCGTGGGCTCCGGCTCATGCCGCTGACGGCAAGAAGCGGGTCCACGTCAAATACTCCTCCAAATCCAGCGTCAAGGCCCCAGCCCGCAAACACCGGCCGGTGGCGAAACGCGACGATTCGGCGCATGCCAATGCCGATAGTCCCGGCCTCAAATCAACTGCCGCTTTGGTCGTTGACCTGACCGACGGCCACACGATTTACGGCAAGAACACCCAGACTGTCACACCGATCGCATCGATCACCAAGCTGATGACCGCCATGGTGGTGCTCGATGCCGGTCTGCCGCTCGAAGAAACCGTTTACATCGATGCCGCCGACCTCGATATCGTGAAGCATACTTACTCGCGGCTGGGGATCGGCACCGGACTGCCCCGGAGCGACATGTTGCGGCTGGCGCTGATGTCCTCCGAGAACCGGGCCGCCGCATCGCTAGGCCGCGCGTACCCCGGCGGAGCCGAGGCGTTCATCGCTGCAATGAACCGCAAGGCCGTCGAACTCGGCATGTGGAACACCCGGTTTGTCGATCCGACCGGTTTGTCGAGCGAAAACGTGTCGACTGCGGATGACCTGGTGAAAATGGTGAAGGGCGCTTATCAATACCCGTTGATACGCGAATTTACCACCACGTCCGCGCACGAGGTCGGGACCGTCGCCGGTCGCAACCTCCAGTACCGAAACTCCAACGGTCTGGTCAGGAGTTCGACCTGGGAAATCGGCTTATCCAAGACCGGCTATATCAGCGAAGCCGGACGCTGCCTGGTGATGCAGGCGAGGATCGCGGCGCGGCCGGTGATCATCGTGCTGCTGGACTCGTGGGGCAGGCAGACGCGCATCGGGGACGCCAACCGCATCAAGAAGTGGATGGAGAGTCATAGCGGGCGCAAGCCCCTCGGCTGATGCTATTCCGTGACTGGTGATTCGTGGTTCGTGAAGGGTGATCACATTCCACGACCTGCTGCCGGCGCAGCAGAGCATGCTCGCAGACGTGGTTGCCGGGCTGTCGCAGCCCCAGAAGCGGATCCCGCCGAAATATTTTTACGATCCGCGCGGCTGCGAGCTGTTCGAGGCGATCTGCGGCCTTCCCGAATATTACCCGACGCGCACCGAGCTTGCGATCATGCGCCTGCACGCCGGCGCCATGGCCCGGCGGCTGGGTCCGGCCTGCGCGTTGATCGAGATCGGCTGCGGCAACAGCGAGAAAACGCGCCTGCTGCTGGAGGCGTTGCAGCCCCGGGTATTCGTGCCCATCGACATCGCGCGCGAACAGCTTGAATCCTCCTGCAATGCGCTGGCACGGTTGCTACCCGAAATGCCGATACTCGCGCTGCGCGCCGATTTTGCGCAGCCGATCGCAGTGCCGTTGACTGGCCTCGGGCAAGCGCGCCGCCGCGTGCTTTACTTTCCAGGCTCGACCATCGGCAATTTCACGCAGCCCGAAGCGCTCTCGTTCCTGGCGCGCTGGGCGCCGTTGCTAGGCGCGAGCGGCGGCGCGCTGATCGCCGTCGATCTGAAAAAGGGTGACGCGCTGCTCAACGCCGCCTATAACGATGCGCAGGGCGTGACGGCGGAATTCAATCTCAACGTGCTGGGCCATATCAATCATGCGCTCGGCGCCGATTTCGACCTCGCCGCATTTCGGCATCGCGCGTTTTACAGCAGCGAGCGCGGGCGCATCGAGATGCACCTGGTGAGCCTCAAACAGCAGCGCGTGACGATCCGCGGGCATGAATTCGAATTCGGCGCGGGCGAGACCATCCACACCGAGAATTCATGCAAGTACTCAATTGCTGAATTCCAGGATCTCGGGCGCGCCGCCGGCTTTGAACCGGTCGAGTGCTGGACCGACGAGCGCAGCCTGTTCGCGGTGCACTACCTCACGCTGCCGCAGTAGGGCTTTGCCAATCATTCGGCGCGGATCCCGGCCGCCTTGATCACCTTCGCGTATTTTGCCATTTCCGATTTGATGAAGACGCCGAACCGCTCCGGTGTGCCGCCAGCGGCCTCGAGTCCCTGAGTGCCCAGCGATTCGATCATCTCGGGCGCCTTCAGTGTCTTCACCAGTTCGCCGTTGAGACGCTGCACGATCGCCGCCGGCGTTTTGCTCGGCGCCACGATTCCGTACCAGTTCAACACCTCGAATCCCGGCACGCCGGCCTCGGCGATGGTCGGCACTTCAGGCGCCGCGACCGAGCGCTTCGCGCCCGACACCCCGAGTGCGCGCAGTTTGCCGGATTTGACGTGCGGCAGGGTCGGCGGCATGGTGCCGAACAGGATCTGCACCTGGCCGGCGATCAGGTCGGTCAATGCGGGCGCGCTGCCCTTGTAGGGGACATGCACGAGGTCGGCGCCGGTCGCGAGCTTGAAGATCTCTCCCGTCAGGTGCAGCGACGAGCCCTGGCCGGACGAACCGTAATTGAGTTGACCGGGTTTGGCCCTGGCGAGCGCGATCAGTTCCTTGACCGATTTTGCCGGCAGCGATGGATTCACCACCATGACAAACGCTGACGTGGCCAGCAGCGTCAGCGGCGCGAAATCCCTGACCGGATCGTACGGCAGCTTCGCGTGCAGTGCCGGCATGAAGGCGAGATTGCCGATACTCGCGAGGAATATCGTGTAGCCGTCGGGAACGGCTTTGGCCGCAAGTTCGGCGCCGATCAGGCCGCCGGCTCCGCCGCGGTTGTCGACGATGACCTGCTGGCCGATCGTCTCCGCCAGCCGCTGCCCGACCGAGCGCGCGAGGATGTCGTTGCCGCCGCCGGGCGGGAACGGCACGATCAGCCGCAACGGCTTGTTGGGATAATCCTGCGCGCCGGCGTTGCCGGACAGCACACCTATGGCGGCGAGCACAAAGCACGACATGAGTGCAACACGATGAATTCTCACTGCGTTCCTTTCGCGTTTTGACGGGAAGTGCGGCGTGTCGCCGCACTCTGCGCATATTATATTCACTGTCGAGCTGAAACGACTTAAAATGGCACTCCGAATCAACCAGGAACCGACATATCATGGGCAAAGGCGACAAGAGAACACTGCGCGGCAAGATCTTCAAGGGCTCGTACGGCAAGACCCGCCCGCATCACCCGAAAAAGGCCGCCGCCAAGCCAAAACCTGGCGCGCGCAAGAGCTAGCTTTAGCTGACGCTGGCGCTTTAGCGCTCGGCGCGCTGGTGATCACGCGAACTGCGTATTTCACGAAACGCAGATTCGTAATACCATGGTTCAATGAAAACGATCACGGTCAGGCTTCCTGAAGCGCTTGCGACGTGGCTCTCGCGCCGCGCGCGCGACCTCGGCCGGCCCCAGTCCGAACTCGTGCGAGAGGCGCTTCAGCGCGTCAGGGCGGGAAAAAGAGGCGTCAGCTGTCACGATCTGTTTGCGGATGTGTGCGGCGTCATCCATGGCCCGAAGGACCTCTCCGCGAATCCGAAACACCTGTCGGGTTTCGGCGAATGACCCGGATCATTGTCGACACCGGCCTGCTGGTCGACCATTTCAATCGTCCAGATAGATGGCATCGCTGGACCCTGCTGCATCCCGGGTAGGGGTACCTGGCGATGAGCCAAGTCCTTATCCAGCAGTATCTCAACGAATTGCAGGATCTGCGCAAGGTTTCCGGTACGCACCGCGAATCGGTGGTGCGCGAGGCATTCAAGGATCTGCTGAAAGGCTGGGCGCGCTCGCACGATCTCGTCTTCGTCCCTGAATACGAGATCGAAACGAGGACCAAAGACCGGCGCTACGTCGACGGCGCGCTGCTCCACGCGCTGCGCATGCCGTTCGGCTACTGGGAAGCCAAGGATGAAAAGGACGATCTCGACGCCGAGATCGAATTCAAGTTCCGCCGCGGCTATCCGCAGGACAACATCATCTTCGAGGACTCACAAGAAGCGGTCCTGATCCAGAACCGGCAGGAGGTGATGCGCTGCGCGGTGGATGACGTGACAGCACTCGAAAAGCTGCTCGGCCTGTTCTTCCGCTATGAGCGTGCCGAAATCGCGGAATTCCGCAAGGCTGTCGAGCAGTTCAAGACCGACCTGCCGGCGGTGCTCAAGGCGCTACGTGAAATGATCGAGGGCGCCCTCGTCAGCAATCCCACCTTTCGCAAGGAGGCGCAGCGCTTCCTCAAGCACGCGCAGGAGGCGATCAATCCGAGCCTCACCGAGGCCGACGTGCGCGAGATGCTGATCCAGCACGTGCTGACCGAGGAGATTTTCTCCAAGGTGTTCGGCGAGGACGACTTCCACCGCCGCAACAACGTCGCGAAGGAACTCTACGCGCTCGAAGAGACATTCTTCACCGGCGATCTCAAGAAGCGCACGCTGCGCGGCCTCGATCCGTATTACGCCGCGATCCATTCAGCGGCGGCGCGCATCGGCAGCCATCACGAAAAACAGACGTTCCTCAAGGTCATCTACGAGAATTTCTACAAGGTCTACAACGTCAAGGCAGCCGACCGGCTCGGGGTGGTTTACACGCCGAACGAAATCGTGCGCTTCATGGTCGAGTCCGCGGACTGGCTATGCGAGAAGCACTTCAGCCGAAACCTGATCGACCGCAATGTTGAAATTCTCGATCCCGCCGCCGGAACCGGCACCTTCATCTGCGAAATGCTGGAGCACTTTCGCGGGCAGAAGGCCAAGCTCAGGCACAAGTACCTGGAGGAGCTGCACGCCAACGAGGTCGCGATCCTGCCGTACTACGTCGCGAACCTCAACATCGAGGCGACCTACGCCGCGATCACCGGGGACTACCTCGAATTTCCAAACCTGTGCTTCGTCGATACGCTGGATAATGTCGGCCTGCACACCATGCAGCGCGGCACGACCGGCGACCTGTTCGGCAGCGTCAGCGAAGAGAACGTCGTGCGCATCAGACGCCAGAACTCGCGCAAGATCAGCGTCATCATCGGCAATCCGCCGTACAACGCCAACCAGGCGAACGAAAACGAGAACAACAAGAACCGTGAATACCCGGAAATCGACAAGCGCATCAAGAATACCTACATAAACGCCAGTACGGCGCAAAAGACCAAGCTCTACGATATGTACGCACGCTTTTTCCGTTGGGCGAGCGACCGGCTGGACGCGAATGGCATCCTCGCGTTCATCACCAACCGCAGTTTCATCGAGAGTCGCACCTTCGATGGATTCCGCAAGGTCGTCACGGACGAATTCAACGAAATCTACGTTGTGGACTTGGGGGGCGATGTGCGTGCCAACCCGAAGCTCTCGGGCACGAGGCACAACGTCTTCGGCATTCAAACAGGCGTTGCGATCAGCTTTCTGGTGAAGCGTACGTACCATGGCAAGCACATTCAAGGCTGCCGGATTCAATATGTCCGGCGGCCGGAACTTGAAACGGCTGAGGAAAAGTTGTCTTTCCTGAGCAACGCGAAGTTTCCGAAGCTTAAATTCGAGGAAGTTCGGCCGGATGCGAAGCACAATTGGCTCAAGCTGACGAATAATGACTTCGATGAGTTGGTTCCTGTGGCAACGAAGGCGACCAAGGCTGCAAGCAAGACGGGCCAGGAGCGCGCCGTCTTCAAGCTGTTTTCGCTCGGGGTTTCGACAAGTCGCGACGACTGGGTTTATGGCGATAACGAGCAGGAAATCAGGAGCAAGACGGCGTTTCTCGTCGACGTTTACAACGCCGACCTGGAGCGCTCTCGACAACGCAAGAGTACGCTCGACGCTTCGGAGTTGACGTACGACATCAAGTGGACGCGCGCGGTTAAGTCGGACCTTGCCGCGGGCGTACGCTACAAGGCCGATCAAGGCGTCGTGATTCCGAGCGCATACCGACCCTTCAATGCACGGTTACTGCACTTCAATGGCCGACTCGTTGAAGTGCAGTACCAGCAAACCAAACTATTCGGCGAGCGTGGCGCTGAATCGAACAAAGTCATCACGTTTACCGATGCCGGGTCGCAGAAGCCATTCATGGTGCTCGCGTGTCGGCACGTCTTCGATTATCATTTCGTTGGTGCAGCTGCCGCTGCGTCTGGCGTCTCGCTATACCGCTACGACGATGCGGGCAATCGCGTCGACAACATCACCGACTGGGCTCTCGACCAGTTCAAGAAACAATACCAACCCGGCCGCGCCAAACCCAAGCGCCCGATCACCAAGGAAGCGATCTTCCACTACGTCTATGGCGTTCTGCATGATCCGGTTTATCGGGAGAAATATGCGCTGAACCTGAAGCGCGAATTCCCGCGCATTCCGTTCTATATCGACTTCTGGCGATGGGCCGATTGGGGCAGGGAACTGATGGAACTGCACATCGGCTACGAATCAGTCGATCCGTTCAAACTCGAACGCATTGAAGCTCCCTCACCCCCGACCCCTCTCCCGGCGGGCGAGGTGAGAAAGGCGCGCAAGGGCAGCGAGGGAGCATCGGAGCGCGCCGACGCGCCGAAGGCAATGCTCAAGGCTGACAAGGAAAGCGGCCGGATCGCGCTTGATTCGACGACCACGCTTTCAGGGGTGCCGCCCGAGGCATGGGATTACAAGCTGGGTAATCGCTCGGCGCTGGAATGGATACTCGACCAGTACAAGGAAAAGAAACCCAAGGACCCGACCATCCGCGAGAAGTTCGATACCTACCGCTTCGCTGACTACAAGGAGAAGGTGATCGATTTGCTCGCGCGCGTGACGCGCGTGTCGGTGGAGACGCAGGCGATCGTCGAGGCGATGAAAACGGCGGCACGTTGACGGCCGGCACTCCATTAGCTTCGAAAAGTGCGCGGCCGTTACAGGTATACCTCGATAGCAATGATTTCTCTCGCTTCGCGGAATACCTTGCAGGACGCGGCAAGCCCGAATTTGGGTTGATTCTCGATGAACTTGAACGCCTGATTGCATCGGGCAGCATTGAATGTCGGTATTCATATATACATATCGTTGAAGCAGCACCAACTTCCGAAGAGGCAGTGCGCTTTGCTGTCGAACGGGCGCATGCAATAGAACGCATATGCGGGCGTAAGACCTTCGCTCCATACATGAATCTCCCCCTTATTGAAGCAGTAGGGGCTTTGGGTGATTCATCGTCAAACGTGCTGCCACGCGACAGAACGCACATGCATGGGAGAGGCGATAACGGGGAATGGTTTCCGTCATTTGCTGAGATGATGATCGAGATTGCCGATTGGGTTAGATCGATGATCGAAGATGTTGGTCAGGCGGCAACTGAGCATGATCCAAACCTGGTTCTCAATCGGACAATGCGGCGAGCACTTAAGAAAAAGGCTAAGCCAAAGGCGGTAGAACAACACTTCAAGACGCAACTACCAGTAATCTGGCCGACGTTTGAAAAACGTATTCGCACCGAGTTCCCGTTATCGGATGCGGCGTCATCGACGTGGAAGCGATTCCTTATCGGCGAGGGCTCTGTTGATGAAGTGTCTCTGGCAATTGCGAAAGATATGTCAAACCTCGGCGAGATGATGCGCTGGCTGGCGCCAACGGGAGGGCCAAATTTGCGCGCATTGCCGTTGTGGCTTCGGGCAGGAGGTGAAAGTCTGATGCGCGGGTACACAGAGCACCGCGAGCAGCTCGATGAAATTAATCGAAGAGTAGAAGGTCACTTAGGCGAGGAGGGGGTTCGAAGACTTTGGGATAGCCAGGTGGCGGAACGGAGGAAAGCAATTGCGCAGCGCAGCGTAGAAACCGTATTGCGATTCATAGATGAAGAACGTCCATGGATTCAGCGGCTCGGAGTAAATCCCGATGAAGTGCGGTCGCTTGTCGAAACACGCGGTATTGACGTACTCCCTTCACAGAAAGTGTTCATCGAACTCTTCGTCAGAAACTTTCAAAAGAATATTGCGCCATTTGAGCAAAGAAGAAAGCCAGCGAGAATTGCCAGTGATGTCGGTGACATTATGCATGGCTTGTATATGCCATTCGTCGATGTAATGCGCGTCGACGGTTTCGGTTACCAGTACATGCAGGCCGGTGCCGCGTTGACTGAGACGGTGCTCGTAGACAAGATCGAAAAGCTAATCTCTACAATTCACTCAATCTTGGCCGCAAGAAGTACTTCTTAACAACAAGGAAGCCGGCCGCATCGTGCTCGACTCGCAGACCACGCTCTCAGGAGTGCCCGCCGAGGCGTGGACGCAAGCCATCGTTGGGGCGATGAAGACGGCGGCACGTTGACGGCTGGCACTCACCCCAGAATGGGGAGGCAGTGGAGGCTCGCGTCAGATCGGCGCGGGCGTGCGTGGTTCACAGGGTCTATGAAGTCGATTCCCTGGAGTGTCCGAGAAATCGGTTATACTTGCCCCATGAAAATCTCCATTACCGAAGCCAGGCGCCGGATACCCGAAGTCATCGGCGCCGCGATCGCTGGCCAGGACGTTATCATCACGCGTCGTGGCAAGACCGATCACGTCTTCCGCGCGGGCGAGGAAATCGTTGCCGTGCATCGCGTTGATCCGGCGCAGACCCGCGCGGCGATGCGAGCCATCCGCAAGGCGCTCAAGAAGCGCCGCCACTGTCGCGGCATCACGACTGCGATCGAAGGCTTGCGGGAAGAACGGCAGTGCCGCGGCGGATGATCCCCCGGCTCGTGCTTGATGCGAGCGTCGTTCTGACCTGGTTTCTGAACGCGACTGAAGAACAATCCCGTTATGCCGAAGTTGTCGCCGCGCTGATCGAGCGCGACGCGACCACTTGTGTCGTTCCAGGCCTGTGGCATATCGAAGTTGGCGCTCAGCTTCTGAAACGCCGCAGCGCCGGCGAATTGAGCCGCGTCAAACTCAATGATGCCATCGCAAAACTCGATCGCTTGACGATCGAAACACATCACGTTGCTTACGACGCGCGTGAGATCGTCAAGCTCGGGCAGCGTTACCAGCTCGCGGGCTATGATGCTGTTTACTTCGATCTTGCTGCGAGGTTTGGATTGCCAATCGCTGCGATCGATGCCGGCATTCGCACGGCTTGCGAGAATTTCGGCGTAGAACTCATTTCCGCCGAAAAATTGTCTTCCTGACTTTATCCGGAGCCAGCAGGTTACTTTGCAGCGCGCCCGAGAAAACCCAGCAGCGCGGCGTTGAACGCGTGCGGCTGTTCGACGTTCGACAGATGAGCTGCCGAAGGGATGATCACCAGTTCTGAACCCGGCATTGCATCGTGGATCTCGCGCGCCATTACAACCGGCGTGCCCGGATCCTGTTCGCCGACGATCACCAGCGTCGGGCAGTCGATTTCCTTCAGACGTTCGGTCAGGTTGATCTTCGGGATCGCGTGGCAGCAGCCGACGAAGCCCGCAACCGGGGTCGCGCCGACGGAACCGCCGATTCTGGCCATGATCTGCGGGTGCGATTTTCGGTACGGCTCGGTGAACCAACGGGCGAGCATCGCCTCCGCGATCGGCCTCATGCCGCCGGTTTGCGCCAGCTTGATGCGGTCAGCCCATACCGGCGCGGCATCGGCCGGATAGCTGCAGGTGGTGTCGGCGAGCACCATGCTTTTGAACACGCCCGGATACCTCAGCGCGTAGGTCTGGCCGATCATGCCGCCCATCGACAGCCCGACCCAATGGGTCTGTTTGATGCCGAGCGCGGCCAATAATCCGTGCACGTCGTCCGCCATCTGTTCCAGCGTGTAGGCGCCGGCCGGCGTGCTGCTCGCGCCGTGGCCGCGCGTGTCGAACCGCAGCACCTGGTATTTCTTGGTGAGCGCGTCCATCTGTTCGTCCCACATATGCAAATCGCACCCGAGCGAGTGCGAAAGCGTGACCCACGGGCCGCTGCCCGCGATTTCGTAGTTGATTTCGATGCCGTTCGCTTTGGCTTTCATGAGTCGTTGCTATGCTCCGGATTCAGGTTAATGCCGAGGCGATCCGTTCGCGCGTGAGCGGCAGATCGCGGATGCGCACGCCCAGCGCGTGATGCAGTGCGTTGGCGACCGCCGCCGTGACCGGACCTCCTGCCATTTCGCCGGCACCGAGCGGCGCTTCGTTCGGCCGGTTGATCAAATGCACTTCGACCGCCGGCACTTCCGGGAAAGTCAGGATCGGATAATCCTCCCAGGTGCGGGTGGTGACGCGCGCGCGGTCGAATTTGACCTGTTCCTTGAGCGTCCAGCTGATCGCCTGGATGATGCCGCCTTCGGTCTGGTTGATGATGCCATCGGGGTTGATGGCCTGGCCGACGTCGACCGCTGCCACCGCGCGCGTGACGTGCAATTCGGGCTCGAGGCCGAGTTCGATCACGACCGCCAGATAGCCATAGCCGTTCTTGTATTGCGCGAACGCTATGCCGCGTCCCGCGGTTCCGTCGCTCGCCGCACCGGCGCGCCAGCCCGCCTTTTGCGCCGCGAGCTCAATCACCGCGCGCGCGCGCGGGTCCTGCATGTGCCGCAGCCTGAACTCGACCGGATCCGCGCCGGCGGCCGCCGCGAGCTCGTCGATGAAAGACTCCATCGCAAACACGTTGGCGGTCGCGCCGAGCCCGCGCAGCGCCGAGACGCGCAACGGCATTTCCTCGACGCGGTGCGCGATCACGCGTTCATTGGGGAAATGGTAAGTGGCCGGTGAATTGCGCGCCATGCCGCCACCGCCTGACATCGGCGGATCGCCCTGCGGCCGGCGCGCGAGTGGATTGGCGAGATGCAACGCCGCGAGCAGCGACGAAACTTTGGAAGGGGTTGGTCCCGAGTTGGGGCGGCCGGTGTGGCCGTTGCTCCACAGCTCGAGCGCCCAGTCGACGATGTTGCCCTGCGCGTCGAGCGCGGCGCGCGTTTTGACCACCATCGCCGGGCCGTAGGGCTCCCACGCGAATTCGTCTTCACGCATCCATTGCACCTGCACCGGGCGGCCTGCGACCGCACGCGCCAGCAGCACGGCATCGAGCGCCACGTCGTCCGCGCCGTTGTGACCGTAGCAGCCTGCGCCTTCGACGTGGTGTACGAGAATGTTCTCGCGCGGCAGATCGAGAACTGACGCGAGATCGTGCCGCAGCTGAAATACACCCTGGCTATGCGTCCACACTTCCACTTTTCCGTTGTCGACGCGCGCCAGCGCGCACGACGGTCCCAGCGAGGCGTGCGCGATATACGGCTTGGTGTAGCGAGCTTCGAAGCTGCGCGTTGCGCGTGCGCTCGCGACGGCGTCGCTGCGCTCCACGATCACCTGATCCTTGGTTTGGCGGCTTTGCAGATAGTCGTAGATGCCGGCGTCGTCGGTGGGCAACGCAGTTTCCCGCCACTGCGCGGCTTTCGCCGCGGCCTCCCGCGCCTTGACCGCCTGCTCCTCGCGCGTGGCGACGATGCCGATGAAATTGCCGTCGCGCACCACCTCGACCACGCCGGGCAGTTTGCGTACCGCCGCGGCGTCGAACGCGGTGAGTTGCGCCGCATACGAGGGCGGCCGCACCACGCGTCCAAACAACATGCCCGGTGGATCCAGGTCCTGCACGAAGCGCGGCGTGCCGGTCGCTTTGTCCGGGATGTCGAGCCGGGCAGCGCTTACGCCGACAATGGTGTGACGGGCGGCCGGCTTGGGCTTGATCGAGGCCGTTGCTTCCCTGTCGAGCAACTCCGCGTGCGGCAGTTCCCAGTAGGAGAGCTTGCGGATGCGGTCGAACCCGGCGATCACGCCGTCTTCAACGGAGAGCTTGTCGGCCGGAATGTCGAGCCGCGAGGCTGCTTCCTGCAGCAGCAGGTGGCGCGTTTCGGCACAGGCGTAGCGCATCGCGCTGCCGCCTTCGTCGATCGAGCGGCTGCCCGAGGTGTGGCCCTCGTCCGGCGTAAGCGCCGTGTCGCCCGACACCATGCGCACGCGTGACAACGCGACGTCGAGTTCTTCGGCTGCGATCTGCGCCATGGCGGTGACCACACCCTGGCCGATTTCGACCTTGCCGGTATAGACCGTGATGGTCAGATCCGGATTGAAGTGCAACCATTGGCTGAGCCGGCGATTGGTATTGAGGCTGCCGGGAAGTTTTGCGGGCGCGTTCATGCACGCAGCTCCTTAGCCGCGCGCTGCACCGCCTTGATGATGCGGGTGTGCGTGCCGCAACGGCACAGGTTGCGTGCGAGCGCCTGCTTGATGTCGGTTTCGGACGGGTCCGGATTGCGCGCGAGCAGCGCGGCGGCGGTCATCACGGCGCCGCTCAGGCAATAGCCGCATTGCGCAGCCTGCTCGGTTATGAACGCGCGCTGCAGCACGCCCGGCGCATCCAGGGTGCCGAGCGCTTCGATGGTGGTTATCGATTTGCCAACGGCGGCCCACAACGGGGTGTCGCACGACATCACGTTGTGGCCGTCGATCAGCACCATGCACGCGCCGCACTGGCCCAGGCCACAGCCGAATTTCGCGCCTTTGAGCTTGAGATCGTTGCGCAGGATATAGAGCAGCGGGGTGTCGGGTTCGGCGCGCACCGTGTGCTGCGCGCCGTTGACGTTGAGTGTGAGCGGATCCGGCATGAATTATTTTGCCTCTTTCAGGATCCCGGCTTTGGTCATGATCCCGCGCACGACGTCTCTGCGCTTGTCATACGAAGCGACCACCTGATCGGCGGGAATATATTCCCAGCGCGCGTTTCTCTCGGAAACGAATTTGATGAACTCGGGGTCTTTTGCCGCTTTCTCAATGGCGTTGGCCAGAACCGTTGCGATTTCTTTCGGCAACTTGGGAGGTCCCATCACGAAATTGCTCGACTCCCAACTCACGTCGTATCCCAGCTCTTTCATCGTGGGAACCTTGTCATAGGGTGCGGGAGCCCGCCCGCCGCCCAGGGTCGCCAGGAATTTAACCTGTCCGCTCTCGACCATACCCTTGGCTGAAGCAAGGGCCGCAACCCCCAGTTCGGCATGTCCGCCCGCCACTTGGGCAACGACCAACGCGCCGGCCCCGGGCTGAGGAATCGTATTGACGTTGATGCCCGTTGCAGTGATGAAGGCCGTGGCACCGACCCACCAGCTCTGCCCGACACCTGCCGTTGACATGTTCAGTTTTCCGGGATTGGCCTTCGCATGGGCAATGGCCTCCTGGATGGTATTGAATTTGACTGCACTCTTGGTCGAGCTGATGACTATGGGGAAAAAGGTTGCATAGGCGCCGAGCTGGGTAAAATCATGATAATCCAGCGGCATGACTCCCTGCAGTTTGTTGGTGATGATCGTCGCCGATCCCCAACCGAGCGTATACCCGTCGGGCTTGGCATTGTGAATTTCGCGGTAGCCTATCGAGCTGCCGCCCCCGGGCTTGTTCACGATCACGACGGGCTGGCCCAGCATCTTGGAAACTTTTTCCATGACAGGGCGGACCAGCACGTCGCCGTCGCCCCCAGCCTCAACCGGGACGATGAATAGAATCGGTTTCACCGGGTATTTTTCCGCCGCCTGCACGAGCTGCAAACTGAAAAGCCCTATATAAACGCTCGAGATGGCAATGAATAGTTCTTTCATGTTCCTCTCCTTGGTTGGCTGGATTTGACTTGCGACCTGGTTCGAAAAAAGACAAACGCGTTCTGGAGGGTCTCCGTGCAATGCATGTTCTCATCTCTTTACGGCACTGTCTAGTTGCGACCGCCCGCTGCCAGAAACTCGCGGTTGAGCGCGGCAATGTCGGGGCAGCCGATGAGCGCCAGCACGCGGTCGATTTCCTCGCGGAAAATCGCAATCGCCCGCGCCGCGCCGGCCTCGCCGCCCGCCGCGGTGCCATACAGCGTCGGCCGGCCGATCAGCACCGCTCCTGCGCCGAGCGCGAGCGCCTTGACGACGTCGCTGCCGCGCCGGAAACCGCTGTCCACGATCACGGTGATCCGTTTGCCGACCGCGTCGACGATTTCCGGCAGTACTTCGAGCGGCGCCATCGAGCTGTCGAGGTTGCGGCCGCCGTGGTTGGAAACCACGATGCCATCGGCGCCGCAGTCGGCGGCATACACCGCGTCCTGCGGATGCAGTATGCCTTTCACGATCAGCGTGCGCGGCCACATTTTGCGCAGCACGCGCAAATCGTCCCAATTAAGCGAGTCGTTCAGCAGCATACCTTTGCCCATCGGCTGCGCGGTGATCCGCTGCTTGAATTCGCTCGGATAGTTTTCGTAACGCGGCATGCCGGTGGTGAATACATAGCGTGCCAGCACCCCGAGCAGCCATTCCGGGTGCATCAGCACGTCGCTGACGTTGCGCGGCGTGAAGGTAAACGGCACGGTGAAGCCGTTGCGCAGATTGTATTCGCGGTTGCCCGGAACCGCGCCGTCCACCGTGACCATGAGCGCTTCATATCCCGCGGCCGCGGCGCGTTCGACCAGATTGTGCGACAGCGTGCGGTCCGGCCACATGTAGAGCTGGAACCACAGTCTGCCGCCCGCCTGCGCGGCGATGGTTTCCATGGCCGTCATCGAACCGGTAGCCAGCGTAAATGGAATGCCTGCGGTGGCAGCCGCACGCGCCAGCGCGATTTCACCGTCATACCACATGAGCCCGGCGGACCCGGTGGGCGCGATCGCGATCGGCATCTCTTGCTGCTTGCCGAACAGCGTGATTTTCTGACTGCGTCCGGAGACGTCGACCAGCGTGCGCGGCTTGAGCTTGATGCACTCGAATGCCGCGCGGTTGTTGCGCAACGCTACCTCGTCTTCAGCGCCGCGGTCGACGAACTCGAACATGCCCTTCGGCACCCGGCGCCGCGCGATTTCGCGCAAATCCTCGATGTTGTAGGCCCCGCGGGATTTGTCTTTCATGGCGCGCCCGATTAGAGCTTGCTGTCTTCCTCGATTTTCAGCGGGAATTTCTTGCCAAACAACGGCGCCGTGAACTTGAAAACCAGAAATGCCGCTGCCAAAGCCAGCAAAGTGACGGATACCGGCCGATCCGCAACCAGGGATACGTCGCCCCTGAACATCAGCAACGTCTGACGCAGGCTGTTTTCCGTGGTCGGACCCAGCACGACTCCGATAATAAAAGGCGCAATCGGAAATTTCCATTTACGCAGGAACAATCCCACGACACCCGCGATGATCATCACCCAGACATCGAAGATCGAGTTTCTCACGCTGTAGACGCCGACCAGGCAGATCAGACTGATGATGGGCATCAGGATCTGGGGCCGGATCATGGCAATCTTTGCAAAAGCCCCAACCAGCGGCAGGTTGAGGATCAGGAGCATGATATTGCCAAGATACATGGCCGCGATAAACGTCCAGAAGACATCCGGATGGGTCGTGAAAAGCATGGGGCCTGGTTCCACGTTATGCATCCGGAGTCCCGCCAGCATGATGGCGCTTGGCGCAGCAAACGGAATCCCGAGGGTCAGCAAAGGGATCATCGAACCCATCACCGCACTGTTGTTGGCGGACTCCGGCCCGACCACGCCTTCCACCGCTCCGTGTCCGAATTCCTCCGGCGTTTTGGATATTCTTTTTTCGAGAGCGTAAGAGACAAACGTGGAAATCACGGTGCAGGGCCCCGGCAACAAGCCTATAAAGAACCCCAATATCGAACCGCGCAGCGCCGGATAAACGGAACGCCTGACTTCCTCCCGGCTGGGATAAAGTTCCCGCAGGCGGATTTTGCTGATCTGCGGCTTTACGTATTTTTCAAGCGCAATGCTCAGGATCTCGGCGATGCCGAACAGACCCATGGCGACGGGCAGGAAATCGATTCCCAGCATCAGCTTTTCCGTGCCGAATGTGAACCGGGGGTAGCTGTCCATGGGATTGACGCCGATGGTGCTGAGAAAAAGCCCGAAGGCAATCATCAGCGCCCCCTTGAGCGGCGCTTCGGCCGAGAGATTGGATAACAGGACAAAGGTCAGGATCATGAAGCACAGGAATTCGGGCGGACCGAAGGACAGAGCGGCCTGTCCCAGATAGGGCGCAAAAAACTGCAAACCCAGGATTCCGATCGTGCCGGCCACGAAGGAACCTACCGCCACCAGTGCCAGGGCGGCTCCCGCGCGGCCTTTTTTGCACAACTGGTAGCCGTCCAGGCAGGTCACCACGCTCGCCGCTTCGCCCGGGATGTTGACCAGTATCGAGGTGGTCGAGCCGCCGTACATGGCGCCGTACCAAACCCCGGTCATCATGATCAAACCGGTCGTCGCCCCGAACTTCAGGGTAAAGGGCAGCATCAATGCCATGGTCGCCGTGGGCCCCAAACCCGGCAGGACGCCGACGATGGTGCCGATCAACGCGCCGACGAAACAGGCCACCAGATTCACCAGCGTGAAGGAATTGACGAAGCCGGTATACAGCAGACCCAACCCTTCCATCGTCATTCCTTCTTAGCCGAGAATCCCGCGCGGCAGGTCGATATACAACCAGTAATCGAACAGCAGATAAATGAACAGCGCCGTCCCGCCGGACACCGCCAGCGGTTTCCACCAGCCTTCGAGTTTCATGATTTTGCAAAAGGCCAGCGCGGCGAGCAGGGTGACGAGGACATAACCCAGCAGCGGCATCACCACTATCCACAAGCAGAAGGTCGCCGCCATGAGGATCAGCGTGCGTGCACTCTCCTTGTCAATGATGGGTTTACGGTTCTCGGACCTCAATTCTGAAATGAGGATGAAGAGCGCAAAAATGGCAATCGAGACCCCGATGAAAAACGGATACAGACCCGGTCCGGGGCGCGCGAACTTTCCAAAACCGTATCCCCACGACATGACGGCGATGACTATGCCCAGCACGAGCATCAGAAAATCGAAGCAGGTCTCAAGTCTGAATATGGCGGCTTTGCGCATGTCTGCCCGATCCCGGGGATTACCTCAACGGATGACGATGGTGACGCTGAAATCGCCGCGCAGCAAGCTTAACGCATAGCCGCGCTCGGCGCCGCGCAGTGCGGCCTGGAATTCGGCCAGCGTGCGCACGCGCCGGTTGTTGATCGCGTAAATGATGTCGCCGGGGCGCAAACCGGATTGCCACGCGCGGCTGTTGCGCTCGACTGCCGAGACGACCAGTCCCTGAACGCGCTGGTAGAGCGGGCTGCCGCGCTCGATTTCGACTACTTGCAGGCCGGCGAGTTGCGGAATCGCCTGTCCCTGGCCCGGCGTATGTTCCTGCGGCGCCGCGATCTGGACGCGCAGCGTGCGCGTTTCGCCGCCGCGATTCACGCGCAGTTCGACTTGCTCGCCGATTGCCGTCAATCCAAGCCTCGCGCGCAGTTCGGCGGCATTGCGTATTGGCCGGCTATTGAGCGCGACGACCACATCGCGCTCGCGCAGCCCGGCCTTGAGCGCCGGAGAATCCGGCTGCACCGCGGCTACGACCGCGCCATCCAGCAGGCTGATGCCGAGCTTCTTCGCGAGTTCCGGCGTGAGATCGGCCATTTCGATGCCCAGCCGGCCGCGCCGCACTTCGCCGTAGCGCACGATCTGGTTCATCACCGCGCGCGCCATATTCGACGGCACTGCAAAGCCGATGCCGACGCTGCCGCCCGCCGGGCCGATGATCGCGCTGTTGATGCCGATCAGCTCCCCGCGCAGGTTGACCAATGCGCCGCCCGAGTTGCCGGGATTGATCGAGGCGTCGGTCTGGATGAAGTCCTCGTAGCCCTCGACGCTCAGGCCGCTGCGCCCCAGGGCGCTGACAATGCCCGAGGTCACGGTCTGGCCGATGCCGAACGGATTGCCGACGGCGATCACGTAGTCGCCGACCTGCATCGCGTCGGAATCGCCCAAGCGCAGCGCCGTGAGGTTTTGCGGCTCGATTTTCAGCACGGCGATATCGGTGCCGGGATCGGCGCCGACCAGCTTCGCCTGCAGCTGGCGGCGGTCCTTGAGCGTGACGATCGCCTGTTCGGCGTCCTTGATCACGTGATGATTGGTGAGCACGTAGCCGCGCGCGGCATCGACGATCACGCCGGAGCCCGAGGCCTGCTCGCGGCGCTGCGGACGGTCCGGCAGGTTGAAGAAGCGCCGGAAGTACGGGTCGCGGAACAGCGGGTTGTCCTCGACCGGCGAACGCGTGATCACCGAAATGTTCACCACGGCAGGCGTGACCTCGTTGACCAGCGGCGCGAGCGTCGGCAAGCCCTGGCGCGCGGTGTCGGTGGGCGGCGAGGCCGGTCTGGCAGGCGATGCCGCGAACAGCACGAGCAGCGCGCACGCCAGTCGGCACACGGTCCGGTTCAGGTGATAATTCATGTCAGGCCTCCTTGATGCAGGTGGCGCGGGATGGGCGCCGGCTCTCATAATAGTGGCGTGATGAACTATTTCAAGATCTGGAACAGGTTGTTGAAGTCGTCCGTCCACAGTCGCAGACCCGGGATCACGTCGAATTCGCCCGCCTTTTTGGCGATTGCCTCATTTTCGATCAACTCCTTGCTGCGGGTGACGATCACCCAGTCGGTCTTGGAAAAGCTGGTTTCGTCCGCGTCGTCGATGATCAGCGCCGCGTAGAGGCCGAAGCTGTCGGCGAGGCTCTTCACCACCGGGGCCAGCTTGAGAAAACGGTTGGTGACGTGGAATACGACCGCGCCGCCGGGCTTCATGTGCTTCAGGTAAACGGCCATTGCCTCGCGGGTGATCAGGTGCACCGGAATCGAGTCGCTCGAAAACGCGTCGACCACCAGCACGTCGAAATTCTGCGGCGCTTCGCGTTCGAGATTGAGCCGTGCGTCGCCGAGGCTCACCTCAATTTTTGCCTTGCTGTCCTTGAGGTAGGTGAATTCGCTTTGCGCGACTTCGATCACGTGCGGATTGATGTCGTAGAAGCGGTAGGTGTCCCCGGGCTTGCCCCACACCGCGAGGGTGCCGGTGCCCAGCCCGATCACGCCGACGCGCTGGCGGTCGGCGCCGAAGTTCTTGATCGCCAGCGCGACCCCGGAATCCGGACCGTAGTACGTGGTCGGCTCGGTGCGGCGCTCCGGTTTCAGGTATTGCTCGCCGTGCAGGATCACCCCGTGGATCAGGCGCCGCACCGCGTCTTCGCTGGTCTCGGGGCCGGTATCCTTGGTGCGCAGCGTGCCATGGAAATTGCGCACCATCACGCGCGCATCTTCCTTCAGTTGCTCGATCTGCTTATCCCAGAAATAGCCGCACACACCCGCCATGGCGATCGCGACGAGCCAGACAAAAAACGGCTGCCGTCGCAGCGTCACCGCAACGAGCAGCGCGGTTAGCACGAAACCCAGGCCGAGTTCGAAATAGGTCGGGAAAATGCGCGGTGCAATCAGGCCGACGAACATGCCGCCGAGCGCGCCGCCGAGCGAGACCATCAGGTAGAACAGCGTCAGATAGCGCGGCGCCGGCCGCATTTTGGCGAGTTCGCCGTGAAAAAACATGCAGCACGTGAACAGCCCGGTCAGATACAGCGGGATCGCGATCTTGATTTCGAGCGTGACGTCGGTCGTTTGCAGTCCCCACGCGCAAAAGCCGAGCACCACCGCCAGCGGTCCGAGCAGCAGCGAGCGCTGATACCAGCCGTCGCTCTCGAAACACAGAATGAAGGTCAGCAGGTAGAGCGTGAGCGGCGCCAGCCACAGGAACGGGATCGACGCGATGTTTTGGGTGATGTGGTTGGTGATCGCCAGCAGCAGCCACGAGCCCATCGCGGAGAGCGCGAGCCATAACGCGAGGTCGCCGGCGCCGGGCGCCGGCGCATCGCTCTGCGCGGCCGGTGCTGCGACGCTGACCGCCACCGGCGCGCCCGAGTTACGCAGGCTGTAGAGGGCGGATGCGCCGCACAGCAACACGAACAGCGCATAGCCCGAGGTCCACCCGTAAGCCTGCGTGGCAGTGGTAATCCAGGGTTCGAACGCGAACGGGTACGATATCAGCGCCAGCATCGAGGCGAGATTGGACAGCGCGAACAGGCGGTAAACCGTAGCGGAGGGGAACGTGCGCGCAAACCACGCCTGCACCAGCGGGCCGGTGGTCGCCAGCAGGAAGTAGGGCAGACCGATGGTGGCGAGCAGCAGGCCGAGTATGCGCACGCCCGGGTCCTCGTCGCCGGCTGGTTTCCAGCTCGCATCTGCGACGATCGGCAGCACGGCAAGACTGGCGACGAGCAGCGCGAGATGCAGGATGACTTGCGCGCGCGGCTTGAGTTTGCGGGTCGTGAGGTCCGAATAAGCGTAGCCTGCCAGCAGCGCCGCCTGAAAGAACACGAGGCATGTCGTCCACACCGCGGCCGACCCGCCGAACCACGGCAGAATCTGCTTGGCGATAATCGGTTGGACGAGAAACAGCAGGAATGCGCTTGCGAAGATGGTACAAGCGTAGAGCAGCATCAAGTCGCTCGAAGATTAGTTGGTTTTTTGTGCAGTGCGCATTATATAGGCATCGCGGCGGGTCGCATCCCGGGAAATGGATTGCGCGGGCGGCACAAATCAGACACGATAGCGTCTGTGCACCCATTATACCGAAGCCGCGCGTGCATTCCGGATGACGAGTTCGCACCGCATTAGAGACTGGGCGCTGCTCGCCGCGCTGGTCGCGATGTGGGGCTCGGCGTTCATGTTCATCAAGCTCGGGGTCGCGACGGTGCCGCCGGCGACGCTGGCCGCCAGCAGGCTCGTGCTGGGCGCCGCGACGCTTTATGCGGTGATGCGCTGGCGCGGGCTCGCCTTGCCGCCGCTGGGCCGGCGCTGGCTGTCCCTGGCCGCGCTCGCCATCATCGGCAATTGCGTTCCGTTTTACCTGATCACTTGGGGCCAGCAGTTCATCGACAGCGCGCTCGCCGGCATTCTGATGGCGATCATGCCGCTTGCAACGCTCTCGCTCGCGCATTTTTTTGTCGCCGGCGAGCGCATGACCTCCAACCGCGCGCTCGGTTTCTCGCTCGGCTTCGGCGGCATTGTGGTGCTGATGGGCCCGGCCGCACTGGCCGGACTCGGAGGCTCGCTGCTCGCGGTCACGGCGCAGGCGGCGGTGCTCGCGGGCGCCTTGTGCTATGCCGCCAACAGCGTAATGGCGAGGCGCCTGATCGAAACCGATATTCTGGTGGCGTCGACCGCCGTGCTGATCGTGGCGACTGTCTTGATCCTGCCGTTGGCGCTCGTCCTTGACCGGCCCTGGACGCTCGCTCCGAGCGTGGGCTCAGTGGTTGCTATCGTATGGCTCGGCGTCGGGCCGACCGCGCTCGCGACCCTGCTTTATTTCACGCTGATTGCCTCCGCGGGACCGACTTTCATGTCGCTGGTCAACTACCTGTCGCCGATGGTTGCGCTGCTGGCGGGTGTCGCCCTGCTCGGCGAGCAACCGGGGACCTCTGCGGTAGCCGGGTTGGGATTGATTTTGCTCGGCATTGCCTTGAGCCGCCGGCTCTGAGCGGCTGTTTTCGGTGCAGGGTGCGCTTGCGCACCGATAGCCGGATGGTGCGCAAGCGCACCCTGCACCTGGCTTGAAAAGCGCCGGTTTCACCCCCAGATAGGTGAGGAACTGCGGGATTCACTCAACCAAATCGCGGGACGGGCGTTAATACCTTTATGAACATCGTATACAACAGCGAAAACTACTACGTCGTCGAGTACCCGCAAGAGCATGGGTACGAGGTGGTAGACAAGCACGCGAGCCGCGGCACGTTCTTCCAGGGCGACGTCGCCGAGAAGTTCCGCACCTCGATGCTCGGGGCGTGCGGCGAAGATCCGTCAGCGGAGCACGTCGACGAGTTTCTGTCCGACTTCGGCGGCCTGATCAATTTTCCGATGACGTTGCATTAAGCGGCGCGCCATGGGCGCCGCGCGGCTTCGTGACTGCTCGCCAATCACCGGTCACGAATCACCGCCTTTGACACCAATCACGAATTACCAATTTTTGGCGGCACCGCTGCGCCGGGTCCGAGGTGCCCGCTGATCAGCGCCTCCAGCGCCAGCGCTTGCGCCTCCTCGGGTATTCCATCTGCTACCACCACGCGCCTGACGTTGCAACGCCTGCCGTCGGCGCTCACATTCCACGCCGGCAGCGTCAGCGCAACCAGCCGGTAGAAGCTGGCGCCGCCGAGCCCGCGCGGCGCGGTCGCGATTTCCGGTTCGATCACGGCGATGGCGGCACGCGGTAACGCGTGGTCGCGCACCTTGATGCCGCACACGCGCCGCATCGCGCGTATCCCGTTTGCTCCCGCGTCGACCGTGAGCGTAGTCGAGACCGCAATTAGCGCGACCAGCACGAACGCCGCGCCGAACAGCAACAACGGATAAACGAAAGCGGCAGTCAGCACCAGCGTCAGTATCGCCGCCGCGTCGTATTTGCCGGTCGGCGCAAACGCGAAACTTGCTATCAGCGCCGGCACGAGCAGCGCGATTCCGGCGAGCGCGAGCCGTAGCGCAAAGCGCCATGCGCGCAGCGGCGGGAAGTAAAGCCTGACGCCGGATGGCAGGTCCGAGACTCGCACGATCCCGCGCGGCCAGGGTGGTGAAGACCGGACAGTGTCGTTCATCTGAAATCAGCCATCGGCACAATCTTGATCGCATTCCCCGCTCCTGCGAGAAAGCGTTTCAAAATCTTGTAGGTATCCAGATCGAACACGGGGCGCGGGTCCAACGCGTCGAACTCGTGCTCCGCGCGCACCGTGCCAAGATAGCACCAACGATCGAGCACGTGCAGGTCGGTGCGCTCGCCATTGGTTTCGCGCACGCCGATGCGGCCCTGGAACGGCCATGCCTGCAGCTTGAGTCCGGATAGTGCCTCCGTCAAACGCAGGTCATGCCGGGCGCGCGATTCCTTGCCGGCGCATACGCCGCGGCAGCGTTTGATCTGATGCGCGAAGCAGGGGCCTTTGCCTTTTTCGAGGCCGGTCGCAATCAGGCACAGCTCGAACGCCTGGGCCAGGTTGCGCAGCGTATCGAGCGCCTTGCGCCTGGTGCGGAACAAGCCGTAGACGTGGGTGGTATCGCTGAAATCAACGTCGGCCCCGCTAATCACCTGCAGCGCCTGGCGTTGCGCGGGGTCCCACGCGAACGCGTACCAGTCGTTGTTGCGCCGCAGTTGCCGGTTCAGTGTCGGCAGCAGTTGCTTGACCAGCCGCGCTTCTTCGAGCAGCGCGCCGAGTTCGCCGGCGGTTTCCTTCCAGTCGATGCGCTTCACCTGCTGCACGATGCGCATGTCTTTGGCGAGACGGTGGTCGCCGGAAAAATGCGACAGCACGCGTGAGCGCAGATTGATGCTCTTGCCGACGTAAATTGGCATGTCGTTTTCGCCATAGAACAGATACACGCCGGGCGCCTCGGGAATCTCATCGAGCACCAGTTCCGACAGGCCGGGCGGCAACGTGGGCGACTTGAACTGCGCCGTCGCCGCGGCGGCCAGCGCGTCGGCGCCGAGTTCATCGCGCCAAATCTGGGTGAGTTCCCACAGCGCGCGCGCATCGCCGAGCGCACGGTGACGCGCGCCGCAGGCCACGCCGTGGCGTTCCATCAGGCTGTCGAGGTTGTGGCGCGCGTGGCCGGGGAACAGCTTGCGCGAGAGCTTGACTGTGCACACCACCTGCGACGCAAATTTCATGTCGAGCCGGCCGAACTCCTGCTTGAGGAACCCGTAATCGAAGCGCGCATTGTGCGCGACGAGCAGCTTGCCCTCGAGCCGCGCTTTGAGCTCGGGCGCGACTTCGGCGAACGTTGGCGCCAGCGCCACCATGTCGTTGCTGATGCCGGTCAGCGCTTCGATGAAAGGCGGGATGCGCGCCTGCGGGTTGACGAGCGTGCTCCACTCGCCGATCAAGCGGCCGCGTTCGACTTCGATCAGGCCGATTTCGGTGATCCGGTCGAAGCTCGCGGTGGCGCCGGTGGTTTCGAGGTCGAGGAAGACCAGCGAGCGGTCCAGCATCACGCCGCCAGGTTGACCGTCACGCCGCGCGGCTGGAGCATCTGTTGCATGTAGGCAGTGCTTGCTAGCCCGTGCTGCTGCGCGCGTGCACGAGCGTGCCGAGCTCGTGCAGCCGCATGCCGAGCCGGTAAGTGCCGGGCTCGATGCGGTCGACGACACGGTTGCGCACCATCACGCTGAGGATGCGGTGGGCGGTCGACGGATGCAGCCGGGTCTCCTGAGCGAGCTCTTTAAGATTGACCGGGGCGTCATGACGCGCCAGCGCATCGAGCAGGCTCATCATGCGCTCGATTACCTGGATGGATGGCTTGGCGTTCGGTTCTGCCACGGCGGGAAATTTGGATTCATTTACGGCGACTTGGGCGAGATTTTACATTATGAAATCGCGGTGGGCAATCGCAGGTGATTTCCCACCGTGTTGCGTGTGGCACAATGTGCGGAAAACCGAGGAGTAACGATCATGGGCGTGCGCTGGGAAACCACCCAAGTTGACAGCAAGGCGATGCGGATCTACCTCGGAGTGCCCGACCGTCCGGGACCCCATCTCGGTATCCTCGTCGCGCAGCACGCGGGCGGGGTGGACGCGCAAATTCAGGATGTGGCGCATCGTTTGCACCGGGAAGGCTACGTCGCCGCGGCGCCGGAACTGTTCCACCGCCAGCCAGCGGACACGGAGCCTTCGAAGCGCACCAGCCTGTTGCTCGACAAAGAGATCCTCGCCGATCTTAATGCCACCATCGCACACCTGAAAACGCTGCGCGTCTCGGTGGCGCCGCTGGGCGTCGTTGGTTTCTGCATGGGCGGGCGGGTGAGCTATCTGGCGGCGACGGCTATCAGCGAGTTGAAGGCGGCGGCCGTGTTCTACGGCGGCAATGTCATGAAACCGCTCGGCGACGGCCCGAGCCCGTTCGAGCGCTCGGCCGGCATTCAATGCCCGATGATCGGATTTTTCGGCGCCGAGGACGGCAATCCGTCGCCGGACGACGTGAAGAGAATCGACGCCGAACTGACGCGGCTCAAGAAGTGGCACGAATTCCACACCTATCTCAACGCCGGGCACGCGTTCCAGAATTTCATCAGCGAACGCTATCGCGAGCGGGCCGCGCGCGCGTCGTGGCACGAAATGCTGGCGTTTTTCACTGAGCAGCTGAAGCGCGGCGGCGCCGGCGGCTGAGAGTTTTCACGCCGCGAGCGCGTTGGTCTACCCGGACTGCGCGCGGCGTGTCGCAGTCTTCAGTCGAGCCTGATATTTACGGCCTTGATGACCTTTTCCCAGCGGGACATCTCGGCAAGCTGGAAATCGCGGAATTCCTTGGACGATCCACCCACGGGTTCGGCGCCCTGTGCGAGCAACCGTTGCTGGATCTCAGGAACCTTCAGAATCTTCACGACCTCGGTGTTCAGACGATTGGTAACTTCAACCGGCGTGTTCGCCGGCGCGAAGAGCCCGTACCAGGCGAACGCGTAGTAGCCGGGTACGGCGGCTTCCGCGACGGTCGGTATCGCGGGGAGAGCTTTGTTGCGCTCCTTGCCGGCGACTGCCAGGGAGCGCAGCTTCCGGCTCTGGATATGCTGCACTACGAGCGGCATGTCAGCGAACATCACCGGCACCTGGCCCGAGAGCAGATCGGGCATCGCCGGCGCGCTCCCCTTGTAAGGCAGGTGTTGCATACTGATACCAGTCATGTACTTGAACAGTTCACCCGCGAGGTGCTGCGACGCACCGTTGCCACCCGACGCGTAATTGATCTCGCCCGATCTCGATCTCGCGAGCGCAATCAGCTCCTTGACCGAATGCGCCGGCAGCGATGGATGCACGACGAGCACCAAAGTTACGATGGCCGTCTGTGTGATCGGGATGAAGTCCTTGAGCGTGTCATAGGGCATTTTCGAATACAGGAACGCGTTGGTCGCATGCGTGCCGATCGAGCCCATCACCAGGTTGTAACCGTCGGGCGGCGATTTGGCGACGATGTCCGCGCCGATGAGGCCATTGGCTCCCGGCCGGTTGTCCACGATCACCTGTTGCCCGAATACGTCGATGAGGCGCTGCGCAACGGTGCGCGCCAGGATGTCGGTCGAACCACCGGGGGCAAAAGGCACCACGATGCGCACCGCGCGCGACGGGTAAGTCTGTGCGGACGCCTGGACTGCCACGGCGGCGAGCGCCGCCACGAGCATGATACGAACGCCTGTTCCCATGATCTTGCTCCTTGTATATGCTGATTAGTGTACGCCGTCGAGCACGGCACCCTGTTCGCGTAGCTTCTCCTGGAGTGCCGCTACCGGAAGCTGCCGTACGTCGGTGTGGCCGCCCTGGATGCTGAGTGCAGCAGCAGTGCCTACTGCCTGTCCCATCGCCATGCACGGACCCATGGTGCGCGCAGTGCCCATGCCCTCGCGAGTGGCTGACAGGCAGCGGCCTGCGACCAGCACATTCGGCAGTGTTTTCGGCACCAGGCAGCCCCAGGGGATGTCATAGGAACCCCCGTTCGCAATCGGGATGCGTACCTGCTTGATGTCGTCCTGGTGGATGTCGACGTGCTGTGCGCCCTTCGCCACAACGTCCTTGTGCTTGTGGGCATTGACCGCCTCGTCACCGGTGAGCACGTGTTCTCCCGTGATGCGGCGGGTTTCACGGATTCCCACGCGAGGGGCAATGCCGGCGAAGGCTGCGTTGGCGAAGCCAGGTACGCGCTTCTTCATGAAGCGCGCCGCTATCCAGACTTGGTCCATGAGTTCGGGGATGGCGCTGCTGACGGCTGCGCTGTCGGTGCCGAGGATGTTGCGCGCGACCCGGGTGGCATTAACGCAGACCTCTTTGCGGACCGCAGAGGTGGGCTGGATCATGATGAGCGCGGTCGGGAACATCTCCTCGTTGCGCAAGCCCTGCTGGATCAGCGGGCCGTTGCCCTTGAAGAACACGCACGGTTGTCCCTGGCGATAGATTTGCATCGCGAGCTCGGCATCGGTCCGATTGCCGCGTATGTAGTCACTCTCGCCGACGGCCAGGTTTTCGGGATGGTCGCGGGCGAACTCGAGCAGCGGCTGGTTGTCGACATTACTCATGCGAAACATGAGCGACAGCGGTTGTAGTTCGCCGCTTTGGTCGCTGATCTCGTAGGGCGCACCCGCCATCGCGGCGAGATCGCCGTCGCCCGAGCAATCCAGGAAATAGTCGGCCGTGACCATGGTGCGGCCGCTCTTGTTGACGAGCATCACGCCCGACACCCGGTTGCCGTCCATCACCACGTCTTCGCACAGCGTGTACAGCAGCGGTGTCACCTTGTGGCGGGCCAGCACTCGCGTGACGGCAATTTTCATGATCTCGGGGTCGCAGCATACGTAACATATCAGGCGGTAGTCATGCAGCGGGCCGATGAACCCTTCCATGTCTTTGCATTCGGCGAACAGCTCGTTGGAGATGCCTCCGACCACGTACTCGCCGCGGGCATTGAGGAGGCCATCGATGGACATGCCCGACAGCAGTTCTCCGCCCAGCATCGGGCCGGCCTCCACGAGCAGCGTGCGCATCCCGTTCTTGCCGGCTGCAGCCGCTGCGGCAACGCCGGCCGCGCCGCCGCCAAGGACGACCACGTCATAATGAAAATGCTTGATTTTCTGCGTCACGGTATTTTTCCTTGTCCGACTTTACATAGTGGAGTTTGTCAATCAGGTTACTACTAGCTATAGTAACGGCTACCATATTACCAAGTCAGTGTGCAGGTTTTCAATAATCTGGCATCATATATCCATAATATGGACACACGTAATCCACGGGTTTCGGCGCGCCAGCAAGGCGGGACCCAGGCGATCGCGCGCGCGGTGGATCTGCTCAAACTGGTGGCGGCGCATCAAGCAAACGGCGCACGTTATGCAGACATCGTGCTGCAGAGCGGACTCGAGCCGCCGACGGTGCACCGTATCCTGCAGCGTTTGACGGCGGAGGGATTGCTGCGCCAGGATCCGCGTGCGCGCCGCTATACGCTCGGCACACTGGCCTTCGAACTCGGGCTGGCTGCGCAGCAGCACTTTAGTCTGCGAGAAGTCTGCGCGCCGGCATTGCAACGGCTTTGTGACGCAACCGGCGATACCGTGTTTCTGACCGTGCGCAGCGGATTTGACGCGGTGTGCGTGGACCGCAAGCAGGGTTCTTTTCCGGTACAGATACTGACCGTGGAGGTGGGGTCGCGGCGCCCGCTGGGTACCGCTGCCGGCAATCTTGCGTTGCTGTTCCCCCTTCCCGACGAGGAGGTCCATCGCATCGTCGCGGCCAACGAGCTCCGACTGACGCAGCACGGGGAGTTGGACTGCGACAAGCTGCTCGCGATGATCCGCAGGTCGCGTCAACTGGGATACGCGCTCAATGATCAGGTGATCCTGCCCGGAGTAACGGGTATGGGCCTTGCGTTACCGAGCCGTTTTGGTCCGCCGGCAGTCGCGCTGAGCGTAGTCGGAATGGCGAGCCGGCTGCGCGAAAAACGGCGGGTCGAAGTCCTCACGCTCCTGCGAACTGAAACCGCGTCGTTGGCCAAACTGATCACTTATCCCGACTGAGTGCGGATTCGGGCACAGGCATAGTGCTGTACTTGTTTTTCAATCGCCCGGTGCTTTCCGGATTCGGCGCTATGGCTGATAATCCGAAGCGTTACCGGAATTGGTCTCGACTGATGCGCGTTGGCTTATTCGTCACTTGTCTGGTCGACCTGATGCGGCCGAGCATCGGCTTTGCCGCGCTCAAGTTGCTGGAGGCCGCGGGCTGCGAGGTGGTGGTGCCGCCGACGCAGACGTGCTGCGGACAGCCCGGCTACAACTCGGGCGATCGCGCCTCGGCGCTCGCATTGGCGCGCAAGGTGCTCGCCGAGTTCGAGGGTTGCGATTATGTCGTCGCGCCATCGGGCTCGTGCGCCGGCATGATCCGCACTCACTATCCGGATTTGTTTTCCGATCAGCTTCAGGAACTCGAACGCGTCAGACGTCTGTGCGAGAAAACTTACGAGCTCACCGATTTTCTGCTGAATATCGCGAAGTTCGATCGTATCTCCGCATCGTTCAAGGGCACCGTGACCTACCACGATTCATGCTCGGGATTGCGCGAGATGGGCGTTAAATCGCAACCGCGCGCGTTGCTTGCCAAAGTTGCCGGATTGACGCTGCGGGAAATGAACGAGGCCGAAACCTGCTGCGGTTTTGGCGGCACCTTCGCGGTAAAGTTCGGTGAGATCTCGACGCGGCTCGCCGACAACAAGTGCGAGCACGCGCTCGCGACCGGCGCCGACGCCGTGGTGCTCGGCGATCTCGGCTGCATGTTGAATATCGAGGGCCGTTTGCGCCGCCGCGGCGATCGTAAAACCAAGGTGCTCCACGTGGCTGAAGTGCTCGTGGGAGCGACGGCGACAGAATGAAAATTGCGGTCATGGGTTCGGGCGGCGTCGGTGGCTACTTCGGCGCGCGGCTCGCTCAGGCCGGCTGCGAGGTGGCCTTCATCGCTCGCGGCGCGCATCTCGCGGCGATGCGCGAGCACGGGTTGAAAGTCGAGAGCCCGCTCGGCAACATCCATCTGCCCAAGGTGCGGGTGACGGATGATCCGCGCACGCTGGAGCCGGTCGATCTCGTGCTTTTTTCAGTGAAGCTGTGGGATACCGAGGCCGCAGCCGGATTGATCGCGCCGCTCATCGGGCCGGATACCGGCATCGTATCGTTCCAGAACGGCGTGCAGAAAGACGACATCCTGCGGCGCATGTTTGGCGACCGGGCGGTGATGGGGGGTGTCGGTTACATTGCCACCAGGATTGGTCAGCCCGGCGTGATCAAGCATAGTGGCACCATGCAAAGGCTGGTGTTCGGGGAATACGACGGCAGGCGCTCGGCGCGCGCCGAGGCCTTGCTGGATGCGTGCCAGCGCGGCGGGATCAATGCCGAATTGAGCAGCGACATCCGCCGCGAAATCTGGGAAAAGTTCGTGTTTCTGGTCGGCCTGTCGGCAACGACCTCGACCATGCGCGTGCCGATCGGACCGATCCGCGCGCATGCCCAGACGCGCGCTTTCCTGTTCGACATCATGCAGGAGGTGGTGGCAGTCGGGCGGGCGCACGGCGTGGCGCTGGCTGCGGACTACGCGGCGCAGCGCCTCGCGTTCTGCGATGGCATTCCGGCGGACATGACTTCATCCATGCACCACGATCTCGAGGGCGGCAGGCCGCTCGAACTGGCGTGGCTGAGCGGCGGCGTCGTGGCACTGGGCGAAGCCGCCGGCGTGCCGACGCCCGCCAATCGCGCCGTGCGCGACATCCTGGCGCTGCACGCGCAGGGACGCGGCAAATTTTCGGTGTAGGGTGCGCTTGCGCACCAATTGCCGGATGGTGCGCAAGCGCACCCTACACCAATTACAATTCCGCGTGGCTTGCCACGGGGATCAATAAGGGTTTTTCATGCAAGTAGCTTCGATGCACTTCAAGGCGCGCGCCGGCGGCAAACTCGCCGACGTGAAGCTGCAGGCGGCGCTGAAAAAGCTGCAGAACAATTTCGTCAAGGGCCGCGCCGAGCGCGTGCTCGAGCTCGACAACTTCGAGGAGATCCGGACTGCGGCGGCGGCGATCCGCGACCGCGCGCTCAACCACCTCGACGCCTGGCTCGAGGAATTCGAGCGCAATGCGCAGGCGCATGGCGCGGTGGTGCATTGGGCCGAGACCGCCGCGGATGTCAACCGCATCGTGTGCGAGCTTGCCGCGAAGTATGACGTTCGCAAGGTCGCGAAATCGAAATCGATGGTGAGCGAGGAATGCAGCCTCAACGACGCGCTCGAGGCCGCGGGCATCGAGGTCGTCGAAACCGACCTCGGCGAGTATATCCTGCAGCTCGCGCACGAGGCGCCGTCGCACATCGTGGCGCCCGTGGTGCACAAGAGCCGCGATGAGGTATCCGATCTGTTCCAGGCAAAACACGCGAAGCCCCGCAAGACCGGCATCGCCGAACTGTGCCGCGAGGCGCGGGAGACGCTGCGCCCGCATTTTCTGTCTGCGGACATGGGAATATCGGGCGCGAATTTCATCGTCGCCGAAACCGGTTCGACGCTGATCGTCACCAATGAGGGCAACGGCCGCATGGTGACGACGCTGCCGCGGGTGCACGTCGCGGTCACCGGCATCGAGAAAGTGGTGCCGACGCTGGAAGATGCGACCACACTGCTGCGCCTGCTCGCGCGCCACGGCACCGGCCAGTCGATCACCAACTACATGTCGGTTACGACCGGCGTGGCGCAGCCCGGCGAAACGGGCCCCGCTCACTTCCACATCATCCTGCTCGACGGCGGGCGCACCAGACTGGTCGGCAGTGACCTGCAGGAGATGCTGCGCTGCATCCGCTGCGGCGCGTGCATGAACCACTGCCCGGTGTATCAGAACATCGGCGGTCACGCCTACGGCTGGGTCTATCCCGGACCGATGGGATCTGTCCTGACACCGGCTTATGTCGGCCTCGAAAACGCGCTCGATCTGCCGCACGCAGCGACGCTGTGCAACCAGTGCGGGGTCGTGTGCCCGGTCAGGATTCCATTGCCCGACCTGTTGCGCAAGTTGAGGGAAAAGCAGTTCGAGCGCGGCCTGCGGCCGTGGCTTGAGCGCGCCGGTCTCGCCCTGTGGGGATGGCTTGCGCAGCGTCCGGTGTTGTATGCTCTGGCCACGAGTACCGGTGCGCGAGCGTTGCGCCTGATGGGCGGCCGCGAACGACTGATACATGCATTGCCTCTGGCGGGTGGCTGGACGGGCGGGCGCGACCTGCCGGCGCCGCAGGGAAAAACGTTTCGTGAACTTTATGCACAAAGGAGAAGGTCTTGAATAAGCCAGTCGACATGCAGAACATCCGGACAGTGCCGTTGTGGATCAACGGCAAGCACCAGCAGGCATCGGGCGCACGCTCGGGCGACGTCACCAACCCGGCGACCGGGCGCGTCACCGCGCGCGTGCCGTTCTGCAATGCAGCCGACGTCGATGCCGCGGTGCAGTCGGCGAGCCGCGCCTTTCCGGCGTGGCGCGATTCGCCGCCGCTGCGCCGGGCGCGTATTCTGATGCGCTTTCGCGAACTGCTCGATAAGAACAAGGACCAACTCGCGGCGCTGATCACCGCGGAGCATGGCAAGACGCTGGCCGATGCCGGCGGCTCGGTCCAGCGCGGCATCGAGGTGGTCGAATTTGCCATGGGGATACCGCATCTGGTCAAAGGCGAGCATAGCGAGGAAGTCGGCACCGGTGTCGACACGCATTCGCTGCGCCAGCCGCTTGGCGTATGCGCGGGCGTCACGCCGTTCAATTTTCCGATCATGGTGCCGTTGTGGATGTTCCCGGTGGCGCTTGCGTGCGGCAATACGTTCGTGCTGAAGCCTTCCGAAAAGGTGCCCTCGGCGGCGATGCGCATGGCGGAGCTGCTGAAGGAAGCCGGCCTGCCGGACGGCGTATTCAATGTCGTGCATGGCGACAAAGAGGCGGTCGATGCGCTGCTCGATCATCCCGGCATCAAGGCGATCTCGTTTGTGGGCTCCACGCCGATTGCGAAATATATTTACGAGACCGCGTCGAAAAACGGCAAGCGCGTGCAGGCGCTCGGTGGCGCCAAGAATCATGCGGTGGTGTTGCCCGACATGACGGCCAGCGCAGCGGACCTCGAATTCACGGTCGATGGGTTGATGGGCGCGGCCTACGGTTCCGCGGGCGAGCGCTGCATGGCAATCTCGGCGGTGGTCGCGGTGGGCGCAGCAGCCGATCCTTTGGTCGCGAAACTCAAAGAGAAAGCGTCGAAGCTCAGGATCGGGCCCGGCGACGGCAAGGTGGACGGCAGGGAAATGGACATGGGTCCGCTGGTTACCCGCGCGCACCGCGACAAGGTCGCCGGGTACGTCGACAAAGGCGTGGCCGAAGGCGCCAAGCTCGTGCTGGATGGCAGGGGGCTGAAGGTCACGGAATATCAGGACGGCAATTTCCTGGGCGCATCGCTGTTCGATCACGTCAAGACCGACATGACGATCTACAGGGACGAGATCTTCGGGCCGGTGCTGTGCGTGCTGCGCGTGGATACTCTGGAGGACGCGATTCGCATGATCAACGCCAATCCGTACGCGAACGGCACCGCGGTGTTTACGCGTTCGGGGGGGGCGGCACGCAAGTTCGAGCGCGAGATCGAGGTCGGCATGGTCGGCGTCAATGTGCCGATCCCGGTGCCGATCGCGTTCTTCTCGTTCGGCGGCTGGCGCAATTCCCTGTTTGGCGACCAGCACGTGCACGGCATGGAAGGCGTGCGTTTCTACACGCGCGGCAAGGTGGTCACCACGCGCTGGCCGGATGCGAATGCAGTGCCGCAGGGATTCAATATGCCGACGCTCGGCTGAGCGCCGGGCGACGAGAGACGAGAGGGTGAGGGGGAATAATGGCTGCACGAGAGAACATCCTCAACCGCATCCGCGCCGCGCAAGGCCGCGGCGGTGCGCCGGCGCCGCAGGAACGCGCGGCGGTGGCTCATTACATCAAAGCGCATCCGCAGGGCCCGCGCCCGAAGTCCGGCTGGGAACCGGTCGCGCGCTTTCGTGACCGCGCGCTGAGCCTCGCCAGCACGCTTACCGAAGTAACGTCGGTGACCGGCGTGCCGGAGGCGATTGCGACTTACCTCACGAGCCACTCGCTGCCGCCGGCTGCGGTGTGCTGGCCGGAGTTCGGGACACTGGACTGGCGGGGCGCGGGTCTTGCGGTCGAAGCGCGCGCGGCAGGGGAATCGGATCTGGTCGGCATCACCGGCTGTTTCTGCGCGATTGCCGAAACCGGCACGCTCGTGCTGTTGTCGGGCCCTGATACCCCGCCCGGGGCGAGCCTGCTGCCCGAAACCCACATCGCGGTCGTGAATGTGAATCGCATCGTTCCCGGCATGGAGGAGGCGTGGACGCTGCTGCGCGCGGCACCCGGCGGCGCCATGCCGCGTGCCGTCAATTTCATCTCGGGCCCATCGCGCACCGCCGATATCGAGCAGACGGTCACGCTCGGCGCGCACGGGCCGTACCGGGTGCATATCGTTCTGATCAGTGCGAGCCCCGTTGCCGCTTCGGGCGGTGAGGCGGCAGGTTGCGGAGGAACAAAATGACAATCGCGCGGCCCTTGCGGGTGTCGATCAGCGCAGTTCTCTTGCGGCATGCTTGATTCCGCCGGATTTCTCGAACGCGTCAGCGCACGCGCTGCCATTGCGTTCAGCCTTGCGCTGCTCGCCCTGTTGATACTCGGTGACTACGCCATCGGGAGGGAACTCAGCCTGGCGCCGCTCTACCTGATTCCGGTCATGCTGATCACGTGGAAGACGTCGGCGACCACGGGGGTTGCGGCTTCCATGCTTGCCTCAGGGCTGTGGGCGGCCGTGACTTTGCACCAGGACGGGACCGGGCTTGCGGCCTACGTGCTGTGGGAAGCGGCGATCCGGTTGGCGACCACCGTGTTGTTCGTCGTGTTGCTGTCCAGCCTGAAATCAAGCCTCGCGCGAGCCAGTCTGCTGGCCAGAAAGGATTCGTTGACCGACCTTGCCAACCGGGGCTCTTTTTACGAACTGGTGAATCAGGAAATGTTGAGGTGCAAACGCTATGGCGGTGCGATTTCCATCGCTTTCATCGACCTGGATAAATTCAAGGCGCTGAATGACCGGGCCGGGCACGATGTGGGAGACGAGGCGCTGCGCGTGGTCGCGCAAACCCTGCGCTCCCAGCTTCGATCCACGGACCTGCCGGCGCGTCTTGGGGGTGACGAGTTTGCGGTCATGTTGCCGGGGATGGATGCGCGGGGCGCCAGCCAGGCGACGCAAATACTTCAATCCCGTCTGCTGAGCGCGATGGAGCATCGCGGCTGGCCCATCACTTTCAGCATCGGTCTTGCCACGTTCGCCACCGCCCTTGACTCGGTCGATGAAATGATCAAGCGTGCCGATCAGTTGATGTACAAGATGAAACGCGAAGGAAAAGGCGGAATCAGCGAGCAGGTATTCGCGTAACGGGGGGATTCAGGCGGCGCGCTCAGAATGCCTGGTCCCAGCGGATGCTCAGGCGTATCGCCGCATTGATCAGTCCGACCATGCTGTAGGTCTGCACGAAATTGCCCCACTGCTCGCGCGTTTGCGGGTCGATATCCTCCGCGAGCAGACCGTGCCGGTTGCGGCAGGCGAGCAGCTTCTCGAACAATTCGCGGGCCTCCGCCATGCGGCCGATGGCGGCGAGCGCGTAGATGTACCAGAAAGTGCAAACCGCAAACGCATTGGCCGGCGCGCCGAAATCATCCTGCTCCACGTACCGGAAAATGAAGTCCCCCCTGCGCAATTCGTTTCCGACGGCGGTGACGGTGCCGATAAAGCGCGGATCGTCTGCCGCGAGAAATCCGACTTCATGCAGCAGCAGCAGGCTCGCGTCGAGGGCATCGCCATCGAAGGTCGCCACAAAACTGTTGCGCTGCGCGTGCCACGCGCGTTCGCATACGACGCGATGTATCCTGTCGGCACAATCGCGCCAGTAGTCGGCACGGACAGGCAGGCTCAGCCGGATGGCAATCCGGGCCAGACGGTCGCACGCGGCCCAGCACATGACGCTGGAAAACGTGTGTATCCGCGGCGGCCCGCGCCGCTCCCAGATCCCGGCGTCGGGTTGGTCGTGGAACTCGAGCGCCCTCTCACCGAGCCTCTCGAGTTGATGAAACAGCGTCTCGTCACCGCTGCGCACCAGGCGCTGGTCAAAGAACACATGGGTCGCGGCCAGAATCGCCGAGCCGTAGACGTCGTGCTGAATCTGGCAAGCCGCCTGGTTGCCGATGCGCACGGGCCCCATGCCGCGATAGCCCGGCAGCGTATCGATTTCCTTTTCCTCGAGCGTCGACGCGCCGGAGATGCCATAGACCGGCTGCAGCCGTCCCTGCTGCGTGCCGGCCGCGATGTTGAGGATGTAGCCGAGGTGGCGTTCCATGGTACGGGTCGCGCTGAGCCGGTTAAGGGCATTGACGACAAAATACGCGTCGCGCAGCCAACAGTAACGATAATCCCAGTTTCGTCCGCTGTCCGGCGCTTCGGGGATGGAAGTGGTCATCGCCGCGACAATCGCGCCGGTGTCCTCGTAAGTGTTCAGTTTGAGCGTGATGGCGGCGCGGATAACCGCTTCCTGCCATTCGAACGGGATATTGAGAAAACGCACCCATTCACGCCAGTAGGCGGCGGTTTCCTCCAGGAAATTGCGGCCGACGTCGACGACTGATGCCTGAACGGTTTCGTCCGGGCCAAGCAGCAGAGTCACCGTGTGCGCGAGGAAAAACGGCGTCTCTTCCAGTATCGCCGTGATCGAGGCATCGGTCGTGACCCGGAATACCAGGCCGGGAGCGACGTAGCGGATATGGTGACTGCCGTAGGTGACGCTCGGCCGCTCGGCGCCATAGCCATGAGCGGGACGGATACGAAGGCAAATGCGCGGGTTTCCGGCAAGCCGCTTGATGATGCGCACCAGCGACATCGGACAGAACATGCGTCCGTGCTGCCTGAAGCGCGGCGCAAAATCCGTGAGTTCGATACCGCCGCCGTGGCGATCGTAGAGGCGCGTGACGAGGATCGCGGTGTTGGGGAGGTATTCCTGCTCCGCGCGCGCAAAATCCACCAGCTCGACGGCGAAGAAACCAAAATCCTTTTCGGTCCTGCGCTCGCGCAGCAACGAGCAGAACACGGCATCGCCATCAAAGCGGGGGAGGCACGCCCAGACGATCTCGCCCAGGCGGTCGACCAGCGCGCCGACGGTCGAATTCCCGATCAATCCCAGATCGAGCGTGTTCATTCGGCACGCTCGCGGGATTGTCCGCCAGGTTTCGCAGGAGCCAGGGTGCCCGCGCACTGTTCGAGCCACGAGCGCACGGCGTGGACGTCCGGCAGGCGCCATCGCGCAGCCGACCGGCCGGGCCCCACCTTGATCGAGTGTCCCTTCATGGCATTGACCACGGAAAATCCGTACTCGTCGGTTACATCATCGCCGAGGAACACCGGAATTCTCCCGCGAAACGGACTTTCGGACATGAATTCCGAGATCGCAATTCCTTTATCGCTTCCCTTGGGCACGATTTCGAGCACCATTTTTCCGCGCTGCAGCCGCAGATCGGCGGCTGAATCCACCCGTTCGCGCAGCAGCCGGTGCAGGTGCCCTCCGAGGCTCGGCACCTGCCGATAATGGATGGCCAGCGTAAAGCCTTTTTCCTCCAGCAGCAGACCGGGATGGCGGGCAACGAGCGGCCCGAGCCGATTCTTGATCTCGCTGAACCGGTGCGAGGGCGCCGCGTGCCGGTGTACGACCCCGCAACTGTTGCGGCGTTCAACGCCGTGCTGGCCAGCGGTCGGAAGCCGCAGCGGCGCGAAAAGGCTGTCCACTTCACTGATCCGGCGCCCGCTGACGAGCGCAACCGCGCCCGCGGTGGCCGCGCACAGTTGTCCCAGCGTCTGCTTGAGTCCGCGGCCCACCGTTACGCCCGCGGGGGCGGCCGCAAGCGCGAGCAGCGTGCCGTCGATATCGAGGAAGAAAGCCCAGCTTGGCTGGGCTCGGAGCAGGACCGCCGGCTTGGCACGATTTGTCTTTGCTGGCCCGATCACAGGCCCGTTCATGTTTGCGCCACTGCGTGGAAATGTATCACCCGAGGAGTCCAGCCACATCCTAATCCCAGTGCGTGCATGTGGCAACTACTCAACAACGCGTTCGCGGGCATGCTCGCGACAGCGATGCGTATTCGTACATCAATCTGTCGACGGGGCCGGAAATGCCGGATTGCCTGTTCAACAATTTCCGGACTCCCCGATGCGAGCTGGGCTATGAACAGTGGCAGGGTGAAGCCGATACCGGCCAGCCAGTGCCGCAACCAATGCCAACGACGCCAACCGAAAAAGATTTGACAAAGAGACGGGCCACTCCGTAGCCTGTCAGAATATGGAAACTTGTCCCGGATCTATCGGTCACATCCTGGAAATATACTCCTAGCGCTTCAGCCTGAGCGTCTCCGGGGCCGGCGAGTGCAAAGGGATTTCGCATGAAGCTATTACTCCAGGCATGGCGCGCGAACGACCTTTACGACTGGACGATCGCCGCCGCCATCGTGGCCGGTGTCGTAGTCGCCACGCTCGTGATCAAGTTTGTGGCCCTGCGCGTGGTGACGGCGCTGTCCCGGCGCACCGCGACGTCTATCGCCGGTTTCCTCGCGCAGGCGATCACGGCAACCAAGGTCTGGCTGTTGTTCCCGGTGGCGATCTATGCCGGCGCCTCGGTGGTCGATCTGCCGCGCAAGCTCGAGCAACTGGTGGACACCGTGGTGGTGGTGGCGCTTATGGTGCAGGCCGCGTTGTGGGCCAACCGCTTTATTCGGGGCAGCTTCGAGCGGCAAATTGCGAGGCGGCGCGGAGTGGACGGAGAGGCCGTCACCACGCTCGCGTTGCTCGGTGTCGCCGCGCGTGTGTTGATATGGGTGCTTACGGGTCTGCTGGTACTCAATCACCTCAAGTTCGACATCACCGCCCTCATTGCGGGACTGGGAATCGGCGGGGTGGCCGTTGCGCTCGCGGTACAGAACATCCTCGGCGACCTGTTTGCCTCGCTGTCGATCGCGCTCGACAAGCCGTTTGTGGTCGGCGATTTCGTGGTTGTGGGGGAACTGCGCGGCACCGTCGAGCACATAGGACTCAAGACCACGCACGTGCGCAGCCTTGATGGCGAGTTGATTGTGTTCTCCAACGCCGATCTGCTCAAAAGCCGCATCCGCAACTTCAAGCGCATGCAGGAGCGCCGCGTCGCGTTTACAGTGGGAGTCACCTACGAGACGCCGCTTGCGAAGCTCGAACGCATTCCCGCGATTCTCCGTGAAGCGGTGGCGCATTGCGACCGGGCGCGTTTCGATCGTGCGCATTTCTCGGCTTATGGCGACTTCGCGCTGCAATACGAAGTCGTCTACTACGTGCTGAGCCCGGAGTTCAACGTCTACATGGACATTCAGCAGGCGATCAACCTGGAAATCTACAGGTGCTTCGCCGACGAAGGCATCGAATTCGCCTATCCCACGCAAACCGTTTTCTTGCGGGGCGCCGCCATTTCGCCCAAGTGACAATGCCGGCTTGGCTTACGGGCTGCGACCGCAGCCCGCCGGTCAGCGCTGGCCCCGGGCCGGCCGGCACTTATCGCCGACCGGCCCTGGCGCCACCCTCCTCCTAGGGTGCCAATCCGTCGAATGCAGGCATTATGTCCAAAGAATACGGCGCCACGTATCCGAACGGTTGCGTACGTAAAAACACCCATGGCGGCCCAGGCGCGGACGCGAACTCAATGAATTACGGGAATAATCGCGCAAGCCCGGATCTGACCGGGCGGCAGGGCCGGCAACCTGATGAATGCCTCAGGAGTTCTTGTCTGCAGTGAGCGCGAACCGCACCAGTTCGGCGACATTGCGCGCGCCGAGCTTGGCCATCATGCCCGCCTTGTGGACCTCGACCGTACGCGGGCTGATCGCGAGAGCGCGGCCGATTTCCTTGGCGTGCAGGCCCTGCCCGACCAGCAGCAGGACTTCCCGCTCGCGGCGCGTGAGCCTGGCAAGCTTTGAGACGTCGTCGTTTTCGGCCGTCCGCCGCTTCATCCGTCCCAGCTCTTTTTCCATGCTTTTTTCGATTGCGGCCCGCAACTCTGCCTCATCAAAGGGCTTCTCGAGAAAGTCCACGGCCTCCGCCTGGAACGCCGCGCGCGCCGACGACACATCACCGTGCGCGGTGATGATCACAAAGGGCAGGCGGCTTCCCCGCGCCCGCAGTTCCGCCTGCAATTCGAGACCGCTCTTGCCGGGGAGCCTGAGGTCGGCCACCACGCAGCCGGTCCATTTGTCCTGATACGCGGCAAGCAAGGCTTCCGCGCTGGCGAAAGAGGCCGCATGGTAACCCAGCAGTCCCAGCATCATCGCGAGCGAGTCGCGCATCGACGCATCGTCGTCCACGATGTAGACGATGCAACCGCGATCCGTCGCGTCACTCATTCGCGGCCTCGGTGGGTAACGTCAGGTGGAATTCGCCGTGTCCGCCATCCGCCGCACCCAGAGAGCCGCCGTGCGCGTCAGCGATGGCGCGACAGATGGACAGGCCGATTCCCATGCCGGTTGCCTTGTTGGTCGAATAAGGCTCGAACAGGCGCCGCCGCGTCGAAGGCGACATACCTTCCCCGGTATCCACGACGCGAAACAGTATCCGCCTCCCTTTCAGCATGCGGGTCGATACCGTGACTGCCTTTTTTCCCGGCGGCAGGCCCGCCACGGCCTCGAATGCGTTTGCAATCAGATTGCGCAGCACCAGCTCGATCTGCACCTGGTCCACCAGCAGCGTTCGTGCGCCATCCGCGCCGTCCACCCTGAATGTCACGTCCCCGGACCGGTTGAGCTTCTCGCCGACGGCCTGCGCGCTCGCCAATAGTGTAGCGACTTTTACCGGTTCGAGCCGCGTCGTCCCCGCGCGAAAGAAATCCCGCAGCCGGCGCACGATTTCGGCCGCCCGCCTCGATTCCTGAAGCATTTTTTCGATCGTGGCGTTCAGCGCGGAACGGGCAGTCGCGTCGTTTTCCTGGCGCAGCATGATCTGGCAGGCGCTGCCATAGTTGTGTAGCGCGGCAAGCGGCTGATTGATTTCATGGGCGATTGCGCCCGCCATTTCGCCGGCGGCTGCCAGGCGCAACGAGCGCTTGAGATCTTCTACCGCGCGCGCCCGCTCGTCCACGATGATTCCCAGAGCCAGGCCCGTGAGCGTAAGCGCGGACACCCGCACCTGCAGTTCCACGATGGCAAGGGACTGCAGGGCCCCGACCTCGGCGCCCAGCACCACGCCTACCTGAACCACGGCCGACGCCGCCGCGGCGCCACTCAGGCCGCCGCGCAAGGCGATCCAGATCAGGGGCAGGAACAGCAGATAGAAAGAGCGCCGCGGTTCGTCGCCGCTTTGGAACATGAAGTAAACCAGTCCGCCGAGGATGACGAATTGCAGCGCGGTTTCCGGTTTGCGCCAGGACTGGATCAGATGCCGGCGCCCCGCGGGATCCGCCGCAACCATGAGCAGCGGCGCGGTGACGAGCACGCCCACCGTGTCGCCCAGCCAGAACTGAAATGCGGCGGCGATAAACGAGTCTCCAACGCGAAAACCGGCGGACCAGAGTATTCCCACGTAGCAAACGCCGATGATCGCAGCGCCGGCCCCGGTGACCGCGATAAAGGTCCACAGTTGCCGCGTATCGTGCAGTCTGCCGTAGAACTGGAAGCGTAATCTGAGCGCCGCGGCGACCCCGGTGTAGCCTGCAGCGAGGATCAGCGAGGTCACGATCGTAAGCGCCAGACCGGCTGGCGCATCGCGTATCAGCAATTCGGCAACGAGGATCGCCGCGAATACAACCGGTGCGTAACGCAGCCCGCCGAGCAGCATCCACACGATGCTCAGCGCGGGCGGCGGATTCCAGGGCGTAATGTTGAATGGGCCGAGCGGATAAATGGAGCTCGTCCAGTCGAGGGCGACGTAGCAGGCGCCGAACAACACCGCGTCTCTCGCGTGAGCGGCGAGCGAACGGCGCGCACCGGCTGCCCGTAATTCAGCCAACGTAATCGCGCTCCACAGTGGCCGATCCGGCGTATCCAATCATTTGCATGGACGGGAACAAGTACGTAATTGCCCCTACTTAAATTCTCTTATAGCCAATGCGCTTTCCCGGGGCTATTTTGCCATAGAGATCAATCCGCAAGGCAACCAAGGGTCTTGCGTCCAGTGCAGGGTAGCACGATGAGAGCAATTCTTGATTTCAGCGCATGGGCCGAGTGGTTCGGGGCGCTGGATACCGCATGGCTGTTCGCGCCGATCCTGGTATTCGTAATCGTGGTCGTCCGGTTGTGGAGCAGGGGCCTCAGAGCGGACCGCACCCGGGAGACGAAGTCTGACTGATCGGGCTCGTGAATGGCGCCACCCGGGGTGGAGCGGACATCCGGGGCGGCTGACGACCGTCAATAACCCGTAGAACGAGGAGTTAAAACATGAAACTGCTTTACCGTATGACTGTAACGGTTCTTGCTCTGGCGATATATTTCCCGGCAATCGCCGTTGCGCAGGCCTATCCCGACAAACCCGTGCGCGTCATCGTCGTGTTCCCGCCCGGCGGTTCCAATGACGTGGTAGCCCGCATCGTTTTTCAGAAGATGTCGGAAATAGTGGGCCAGCAGTTTGTCATCGAGAATCGCGGCGGGGCCGCGGGCACCATCGGTTCCGAAGTGGTGGCGGGTAGTCCCGCTGACGGCTATACGATCATGGTGCAATCGGCCACGCACGTGGCCAATCCGCACCTCTACAAGAAGCTTTCCTACGACGCTCTGAAGGACTTCGTCGGCGTAACCACGCTCGCACGCCAGGTGGGCATGCTGGTCGTTCATCCCTCCTTGCCGACGAAGTCGGTGAAAGAGTTCATCACGCTGGCCAAGGCGCGTCCTGGTGAGATCAACTATGCTTCGGCCGGCAACGGCAGCTTCGTGCATCTGACGATGGCGCTGTTCGCTTCGGTCACCAACAGCAAGATGGTACACGTGCCGTACCGGGGCGGCGGGCCGGCCGGGACCGCCCTGATCGCCGGGGAGACACAGGCGATGATCGCCACGATAGGTTCGCTGTTTCCGCACATCAAGTCTAACCGGGTGCGGCCGCTGGGCGTGACTTCGGACAAGCGCACCGATCAGTTCCCCGATGTTCCCGCGATCGCGGAAACCGTACCGGGCTATGAGTTCACGGCGTGGGTCGGCTGCTTTGCGCCGGCGGGCACGCCCAGGCCGATCGTCGACCGGCTCAATGCCGAGCTGAAGAAGGCGCTCGCCGATCCCGGCGTGGCGTCGAAACTGACCGTGCAGACGCTCGACCCCATGCATATGACGCCCGAGCAATTTGCGGCACGCCTGAAGTCGGACTACGACAAGTACGAGAAGGTGATCAGGATTTCGGGGGCCAAAATTGGCTAGATTCGATCAACCCGCGCGAGGGGATGCAAGGAGGCCGGACACGATGAAATTCAGTGTGCAATTGTGGAGCTCGCTATTGATCGCCGCAGCCGGACTGCAGGGCGGGGCCGGCGTTGCGCTCGGGCAATCGTACCCGACCAAGCCGGTGCGACTGATCATACCGTTTGGCGCGGGTGGAGCCACTGATGTGGTGACACGCATCATCGTCAACAAGCTGCCTGACGTGCTGGGCCAACAGGTTGTGGTCGACAACCGCACCGGCGCCGGAGGCCTGATCGGCACGGAGCTCGCGGCCAAGGCCGCGGCCGACGGCTACACGCTGCTCGCCACCGGGACACCGCACGTCATCGTGCCCAATCTCTACAAGAAGCTGCCGTACGATCCGCTGCGGGATTTCGCGCCGATCATGCAATTCGGCAGTCAGCCCTACGCTTTGACCATCCACCCGTCGCTGGGGGTCAACTCGCTCGCGCAACTCATCGAATTGGCGAAGCGCCAGCCTGGCAAGATCGACTATGCGTCGTCCGGAAACGGGGGCGCGCAGCATCTGTTCGCGGCGATGTTTGCGTCGATGGCCAAGATCGACTTGCGGCATATTCCTTACAAAGGCAGCGGAATGGCGCGGGCCGATCTGCTGGGCGGCCAGGTCAAGCTCGGTTGTCTGGGCGTATCGAGCGTGATCCACAGTCACCGCGCGGGACAGCTGCGGATGCTCGCGGTGACGAGCGCTCAACGCTCCGCGCAGTTGCCCGACATTCCGAGTATCGGCGAGACGGTGCCGGGTTACGAAGCGACGCTGTGGAGCGGGATGCTCGCGCCCGCCGGCACGCCGCCCGCCGTGATCAACCGTATTTACGGCGAGATGGCGAAACTGCTCCAGCGGCCCGACGTGAAGGCGGCATTGACGGCCACGGGGACGGATATCGTTGTCAAGGATCCGAAGCAGTTCGCGGCGCTGCTCAGGGTCGAATTCGACAAGTGGGGCAAGGTCGTGCGCGAGGTCAAGCTGCAGATCAACTAGGCCCTTGCCGTTCCCGGGCCGGCGCCTTTTTGAGCAGGCGTCCGCGCTTGCGCATGGTCGCCGCGTCGAGCAGCATGCGTCCCGCCCAGCGGTAGACATTGAATTCCCGGATGAGCCCGCGCATGGTGCGCATGCGGTCGCGCTGTTCGTTCTGCGGCATCGTCAGCGCCACCTGCAGCGCGGCGGCGCACTGGTCGATATCGTAGGGATTGACGATGAGCGCCTCGGGAAGCTCGCGCGAAGCGCCGGTGAACTGGCTGAGCATCAGCACGCCCTTTTCGTCGTCGCGCGCGGACACGAACTCCTTGGCGACGAGATTCATGCCGTCGTGGAGACTGCTCACAATGCAGACATCGGCGGCCCGGTAGTATTCGTAAACCTGCTCGGGTTCGTGATGTTCGACCTTGAGGATGATGGGGACGTAATTGTCGCGCGCGAAACGCTCGTTGATCCTGGCGGCAAGCGCGCGCACATGGACTTCGAATTCGTGGTACTGCTCGATGCTCGAGCGCGTCGGCGCGCCGATCTGGACGAAGCTGAACCTGCCGATCCAGCGGGGTTGCAGTTCAAGCAGGCGCTCGATCGCGAGAAAGCGCTCGAGTATGCCCTTGGTGTAATCCATGCGATCGACGCCGACGCCCAGCGCATGGTCGGGGTGCAGGTCATGCCGCTGGCGGACGTCGGCACGGCAGTCGCCCACGGTTTTCCGCACCAGGCTCGCGGCGGGCGGCGACTCGATTGAAATCGGATAGCGCTTGACCGCGGTCAGTTTTCCGCCGTAGGAGATGGTGAACGATTCACGGTCAACCCGCGCCTCCAGCACGCGATCCACGGTGTCGACAAAGTTGTTGCAGTGAAACTGCGTGTGAAAGCCAAGGATGCTGCTGCCCAGCAGACCGTCCAGGAGTTCCGCGCGCCACGGGCAGATGGCGAATGCCTCCGGATTCGGCCAGGGGATATGCCAGAACGTCACGATCGTCGCATCGGGCAGTTTTTCCCGGATCATTTTGGGCAGCAGCGCGAGATGGTAATCGTGAACCAGCACGATCGGGTCGTCGGTCTTGGCTTCCTCGAACACCGCGCGCGCGAATCGGCGGTTGACTTCGATATACTGGTTCCAGTCGCCCGTGCGGAAGGTCGGGCGCACGTGCGCAATGTGGCATAGCGGCCAGAGCCCCTCGTTCGCGAAGCCGTAGTAATAACCGGCTTCCTCCTCTTTGGTGAGCCAGATCCGGCGCAGGGAATACGCCGGATTCCCGGGTGGAACCGCCACGCGGTCGTTGCGGTCGACGACCTCGGCATCCGCCGGGCCACTGCCGTGGGCGATCCACGTTCCGGAGCAGGCGCGCATGATGGGTTCGAGCGCGGTGACCAGTCCGCTGGCGGGCCTCTGAACCTCGATGCGCTCGTCGCGCCGCACGTGAAGGTAAGGCTCGCGGTTCGAGACCACCATGATGTCGTCCCCCCGCAGGTCCTGGCGCAGAATGGAGCGCAGCGCGTCCGCCGTCCACGTGAGTTGCATCTCGTCGCGGGGCCGGTATTCGGACTCGATGTCCCGGATGAGCGAGCGCAGGTCCCTCGCCAGCGGCCGCAGTTCAGGGACGTTGATTTTCTCCGCGGGCCGCAACAGACCTTCACCCCGCAGCAAGGCGCGGAATCCCTGCATCCAGCCGCGCCAGCTCAGCTGGGCAATGATGACCGTGATCAGCGAAACGATCGCGGCGAGGCCGACGAAGAAATAGAAGACGTATTTCTTGGTCTCCTCGCTGCGGCGCTGGATGAAACTCATGTCGTGCACCAGCACGAGCCGGCCGATCCGCGTATCCTCGTGCTCGACGTCCTGCACGGAAACATGCAGGGGGCCGCGCGGGCTGTCCAGCACGCGCGCGCCGGGGTCCCGAAACTTTTCAATGTTCTTGCAGGACAGACCCGGTGGCAGCGTCCGGGTGGCGATGATCTGCGGGGAGGCGTCGCCGCAATAACCGATGGCGAAGAGCCGCTCGTCCTGGGTGATTCGGCTGAAAAAGGCCACTATCTTGTTCCGCGTCCCGGCGCGTATCAGCTCCAGCAGCGGGTCCTGAACGGTATTCGCGACGAAGGCCGAACGGATATCGAGGTCACGCACGAACCATTGCAGCGTCAGCCGGTCGACCAGCGGAATCACCGCATAGGCGATTGCCGCCAGGACAATGGCGAGGGGGATCACGAATCGCAGGGACAGGCGCATGCGGGGATCGGCCAAAAACCGTGACGCTGCAATGATACCTCTTCTGCCCGCACTCTCACCGCATGGAGTTTCGCCATAAACGCGCCTGCCATCGCCAAGGGGGGCCAAACGGCATAAGATGCCAGTCAAGCAGTGGGCATGCCGCGCCGCATCGCGCCGGGGCGGCAGCGTAACTAACAGGGGGGCTGGCTCGGCCGAGCAGCGTATGTGGCTCATTCGACTCTGTCGTGTGTTACTGCTCGCGGGGTGGCCGCTGGCAGCGTTGGCCGCGCCGGCGCCGGTGATGGTATTGACGCTTGATGGCGCGGTGAGCCCGGCGACCGCGGACTACGTGGTGCGCGGTATCGGGCAGGCCGCGGACCAGGGCGCGGCGCTGGTCGTGCTGAAAATCGACACGCCGGGCGGTCTGGATACCTCGATGCGCAAGATCATCAGGGAAATCCTCGCGTCGCCGGTGCCGGTCGCGACATTCGTTGCGCCGGGCGGCGCACGTGCCGCGAGCGCCGGGACTTACATTCTTTACGCCAGCCACGTGGCGGCGATGGCGCCCGCGACCAACCTGGGGGCTGCAACGCCGGTGCAAATCGGGATCGGCCCCCAGCGCGAACCGGACTCCACACCGGGCAAACCAGCGGGAGGGGATCGCGGGAAGCAGAAAGACGGCACGGCGAAGGAATCCCGCAAGAGCGAGCCGGTGGCCAAAGACGCACTGACGCGCAAGCAGGTACACGATGCGTCGGCTTACATCCGGGGTCTCGCGCAGTTGCGCGGCCGCAACGCCGAGTGGGGCGAGCGGGCGGTGCGCGAAGCGGTGAGCCTGTCGGCGGAGGAAGCGCGCAAGCTCAAGGTGATCGATGTCATTGCACAGGACGTGAACGACCTGCTCCAGAAGCTCGATGGCAGGCGTGTGACGGTGGACGGGACACAGCGCGCGCTGAAGACCAGGGACGCGGCGGTCGTGGAACTCGAGCCCGACTGGCGCAGCCGGCTGCTCGCGGTCATCGCAGATCCGAACGTGGCGCTGCTCCTGATGATGATCGGCATCTATGGCATGATTTTCGAGTTTTCCAATCCCGGTTACGTGCTGCCCGGCGTGGCGGGTGCGATCTGCCTGCTGCTTGCGATGTTCGCGTTCCAGTTGCTGCCGATCAATTACGCCGGCCTGGGCCTGATCCTGTTGGGCATTGCGTTCATCGTGGCCGAGGCATTCATGCCGAGCTTTGGCGCGCTCGGCATCGGCGGGGTCATCGCGCTTGTGATCGGCGCAGTGATTCTGATCGAGCCGGAAGCGGCCGCCGCCGGATACCAGATGATGCTGCCGCTGGTGATCGGGATTTCGCTGGCGAGCGCGGCCATCGTGTTCCTGATCGTGGCGATGGCGGTCAAGGCGCGGGGACGACCGGTGGTAAGCGGGCACGAGGAGCTGATCGGCGCTACGGGTGAAGTGCTGGACGATTTCGCGCACGAGGGCTGGGTCCGCGCCCATAGCGAGAACTGGTGGGCGCGCAGCGCCATTCCGCTCGCGCGCGGGCAGAAAGTCCGGGTGGTGGCGCGCGATGGGCTGATGCTGCAGGTTACGCCGGTTGCGGAACGCCCGGACGCGGAGCAGTCGTGAGCGCCGGTTTCAAAGCGCAATACAATGGAGGCAGATCATGATCTGGGAATTCGGCTGGCTGGGCGTCACCCTCATCGTCGTCATTCTGGTGTTTTCCGCGCTCCGCATCCTGCGCGAGTACCAGCGCGGCGTGGTGTTCATGCTCGGCCGCTTCTGGAAGGTCAAGGGTCCCGGGCTGATCGTGGTGATACCCGGGATTCAGCAAATGGTGCGCGTCGATCTGCGCACGGTGGTGATGGACGTGCCGAGCCAGGACGTGATTTCGCGCGACAACGTATCGGTCAAAGTCAACGCGGTTCTCTATTTCCGCGTGCTCGACCCGCAAAAGGCGATCATCCAGGTCGAAAATTTCCTCGAGGCGACGAGCCAGCTCGCGCAGACCACGCTGCGCGCGGTGCTCGGCAAGCACGAACTCGACGAAATGCTGGCGGAACGCGACAAGCTCAACCTCGACATCCAGAAAATTCTCGATATCCAGACGGATGCCTGGGGGATCAAGGTCGCCACCGTCGAGATCAAGCACGTCGACATCGATCCGTCGATGGTGCGCGCGATCGCCCAGCAGGCAGAGGCGGAACGCACGCGGCGTGCCAAGGTGATCCACGCGGAAGGCGAGTTGCAGGCCGCCGAAAAGCTGCTGCAGGCCGCTCAGATGCTCGCGCGGCAGCCGGAGGCGATGCAGTTGCGTTATCTGCAAACATTGGGCAGCATTGCCGGCGACAAGAGTTCGACCATCGTCTTTCCCGTGCCGATGGATCTGTTGTCACAGTTTCTCGATATGGCGAAGAAAAACAAGCCGGCGGATGGTCGCTGAATCGCGGCATGGGCAGGGCCGGGGGTGACCCGGGCGCCGGGCATGGAAGTTGCCGCGCCGGTCAACGCGGCTTATGCCGTAAGCATCCGGGCGCCGCGGCGTTTTGGCCGCTGGAGCGTTCCCCGCTGGCCGCGCCGCGCTTGATTTTGCCCCATGGCGGGTATAGCATTACCCGCCTGTCGCAAGGCATCCGCGCCAAATAAAATACCGAAAAAGCGATTTTTCCGCCCGCCTTGCAACGAGTTCGTCCGAAGTTAATCTACCCATCTACCCATTAACCAGGAGGTCAATCATGAGCAAACAAGACCTGAAGAAAAATACGCAGGCCCAGCCTGACGTATCATCGCGCCGCAAGTTTTTGACCGGCGCCGCTGCCGCGACAACCGGCGCCGCGATTGCCGGATTCCCCATGATCGCGAGGGGTCAGGCCGGCCCGATCACCATGCGCTGGCAGAGCACCTGGCCGTCCAAGGATATTTTCCACGAGTACGCGCTCGACTTCGCCAAGAAAGTGAACGACATGACGGGCGGCGACCTCAAGATCGAGGTGCTGCCCGCGGGCGCCGTGGTGCCGCCCTTCGGACTGCTCGACGCAGTTTCGAAAGGCACGCTCGACGGCGGACACGGCGTGCTCGTCTACCACTACGGCAAGCAGAATGCCTTGGCGCTCTGGGGATCGAGTCCCTGCTTTGCCATGGACGCGAACATGGTGCTCTCATGGCACAAATACGGCGGCGGCAAGGATCTGCTCGAAAAAGTGTACAAGTCGATCGGCGCCAACGTGGTGTCTTTCCCGTACGGGCCGATGCCGACGCAGCCGCTCGGCTGGTTCAAGAAGCCGATCACCAAGCCGGACGACTTCAAGGGCCTCAAGTTCCGCACGGTGGGTATCTCGATCGACTTGTTCCAGGGCCTGGGTGCGGCGGTGAACGCGCTGCCGGGCGGCGAGATCGTGCCGGCGATGGACCGCGGGCTGCTCGACGCCGCGGAGTTCAACAACGCCACCTCCGACCGTCTGTTGGGTTTCCCCGACGTGTCCAAGGTGTTCATGCTGCAGAGCTACCACCAGAGCGGCGAGCAGTTCGAGATCACTTTCAATAAGACCAAGTACGACGCGCTGCCCGCCAAGATGAAGGCGATCATCGCCAACGCGGTGGAAGCGGCTTCCGCCGACATGTCGTGGAAGGCGATCGACCGCTACTCTCAGGACCACATTGAGTTGCAGACCAAGCAGGGGGTCAAGATGTACAAGACTCCGGACTCGGTGCTGCAGCGGCAGCTCAACATCTTCGACGGGGTCATGGAGAAGTATTCGGCGAAGAACCCGCTGTTCAAGGAAGTCGTCGACTCGCAGAGGAAGTTCGCCGAGCGCGCGGTGCGCTGGCAGCTCGACACCGTGGTCGGTGCGCGCATGGCCTACAATCATTACTTCGGCAAGAAGCCCGCGGGCAAGGCGGCCGCGAAGAAGGCCTGACGTTCAACGCACTTGTGACAGACACCATCCGGCGCCCCCGGATGGTGTTTTTTTTGGCGCGCTTCTCCAATAACGGGAGGCAAGTAGTAAAATAAACGTCCCGTTTGCCGCTACAACGCGAGTTTTCAGCCATGCAGAAACTGTTGCTGTTCGTTGACAAGGTGAGCACCTGGGTCGGGCACGCGTTTTCCTTTTTCATCGTGGGGCTTACCCTGCTCATCTCGTGGGAAGTGTTCTCGCGCTACGCACTCGATGACCCGCACGCGTGGGCGTTCGACGCCATGACCATGATGTACGGGACGCTCTTCATGATGGCCGGCGCGTACACGCTGTCGAAGAACGGCCACGTGCGCGGCGATGTGATCTACGGCTTTTTCACGCCGCGGGCGCAGGCCACGGTCGATCTCACGCTCTACATCGTATTCTTCCTCCCGGGGGTGATCGCGCTGACGTGGGCCGGCTATACCTATGCCGCCGAGTCGTGGGCGATCAACGAGCACTCGAGCATCACCGCCGGCGGACCGCCGGTCTACCCGTTCAAGACCGTCATCCCGCTCGCCGGGGCGTTTATCCTGGTGCAGGGCATCGTCGAAATCATCCGCTGCGTGATCTGCCTCAGGCAGGGTAACTGGCCTTCGCGCGAAGCGGACGTGGAGGAAGTGGACGTCGAGGAACTGAAAAAGATGGTCCACGTCAAGGACGAGGACATCGCGAAGCTTGACCAGTTTGTCGTGCGCCAGGAGCACGGCAAATGAAGCTGCGCAAGGAACTCTGGTTCGGTTTTTCGCTGATGGCGATCGTCGTGATAGCCATACTCGTGCTCATGCCCTGGGGCCATATCACCAACGGCCACCTTGGCCTGTTGATGCTCGCACTGATCGTGGTGGCGATCATGCTTGGCTTTCCGACCGCGTTCACGCTGATGGGCCTGGGAGTGTTCTTCGGCTGGCTCGCCTACCGCAGCGTGAACCCGGCGATCGCCAACCAGCAGGTTCTCGATCTCATGGTGCAGCGCACCTTCGGCGTGATGTCGAACGACGTGCTGATCGCGATCCCGTTGTTCCTGTTCATGGGCTATCTCGTCGAGCGCTCGGCGCTCATCGACCGGCTGTTCAAAAGCCTGCACCTCGCCACCTCACGCGTACCGGGTTCGCTCGCGGTGGCGACCATCATCACCTGCGCGATTTTCGCCACCGCGACCGGTATCGTCGGCGCGGTGGTCACGCTGATGGGCCTGCTCGCATTTCCGGCGATGCTCAAGGCCGGCTACAACGTCAAGGTATCCGCGGGCGCGGTCACCGCGGGGGGCTGCCTCGGCATCCTGATTCCGCCCTCGGTGCTGCTGATCGTCTACGGCGCGACCGCGGGCGTGTCGGTCGTGCAGCTCTACGCCGGCGCTTTCTTCCCCGGCATCATGCTCGCGGGGCTCTACATCGGTTACATCATCGTGCTCGCGAAGTGGAAGCCGGCGCTCATGCCGCCGCTCGCCGAAAGCGAACGGCGCGTCCCGCTTCCGCCCTTGGCGCAGACGCTGGCGCAGCGCGGCGACAACGCGTTGACCGGGCTTTTCGGCGCGCTCACCGGCGGCGGCGCCGGCATCGCGAAACACACCGTATTCGTGCAGCTATTCATTGCGCTGCTGCCGGTGCTGTTCATCGCCGCGGTGCTGGGCGTCACCTGGCGGGCGACGACCGCGCCGGTGATCGAAGCCAGCACGGCCGGACTGGTGCAGGCAGGCGGCCTGGTGGCGGCGGACATCAAGGAGGAATCGACGGGCATCATCGGCGGCGCACCGGAAGCGGAAGAGAAGGACTCAGCGGAACTCAAGGAACCTCCGGCCGAAGGCGTGAAAGAAGCCGCTCCGGCAGCCGGTGCGGAGGCGGCGGGGCCCGAAGCCGCCGCATTCGAGCGGCTCCCGACACCGGCCTGGTTCTGGATCGTGTTCGGCTTCGGCATCGCCGGGCTCGCCATCCTGTACTGGCTGTGGAACTGGGAGCGGCTCGAAGTATTCAAGCTGCTGCTCGCCTCGTTCTTTCCGCTCGCGTTGATGATACTCGCGGTGCTCGGCTCCATCGTGTTCGGGCTGGCCACGCCCGCCGAAGCGGCGGCGGTCGGTGGATTCGGCGGATTCATTCTCGCGGCAGTCTACCGCTTCATCGCCCGTTGGCGTGAAGCGGCGCCGCGCGGCCCGGGCGTCGCCGCCGTCATTGCGACCACCGTTAAAGATCTCGGCGGCATCGTCAAGGAGTCGTCGTTCCTCACCGCCAGGACGAGCGCGATGGTATGCTGGCTGTTCGTCGGCTCCGGCATCTTCTCGGCATCGTTCGCGCTGCTCGGCGGCCAGGAACTCATCGAAAAGTGGGTGCTGTCGCTCGACATGAGTCCCATGCAGTTCATGATCCTGGCGCAGATCATCATTTTCCTGCTCGGCTGGCCGCTCGAGTGGACCGAGATCATCATCATTTTCATGCCGATTTTCATTCCGCTGCTGCCGCATTTCCACATCGATCCGCTGTTCTTCGGCCTGCTGGTGGCGTTGAACCTGCAAACCGCGTTCCTGTCGCCGCCGGTGGCAATGGCGGCGTTCTACCTGAAAGGCGTTTCCCCGCCGCACGTGACGCTGAACCAGATTTTCGCGGGCATGATGCCGTACATGGGGATCCAGGTGGTCGCCCTGATCCTGCTCTACACGTTCCCCGGCATCGGGCTGTGGCTGCCGCATACTCTTTATAAGTGAAAATCGAGCACGCGCTGCGCCGCCACCGCTGGACTGCGTTTACGCTGGTGGTGCTGGGATTCGTGCTGGCATTTTTTCACCGCGTGGCGCCGGTCGCGGTCGCGGGCGAACTGCAGCAGGCATTCCATGTCAGCGGTGCCGCGCTGGGCGGCCTGGCAGCGACTTATTTCTATATCTACGCGGTGATGCAGCTGCCAACCGGGGTGCTGGTCGACACCCTCGGGCCGCGGCGGATCGTCGCGCTGGGCGCCGTGCTGGCGGGGATCGGCTCGATCGCGTTCGGCATGGCGCAGACGTTGGGTGCCGCTGCGGCAGGCCGTACGCTGGTGGGCCTCGGCGTGTCCGTGATGTTCGTTGCGATGCTCAAGATCAACGCGGCATGGTTTTACGACCGCCAATTCGCGACCGCAACCGGGGCCGGCGTCCTGATCGGAAACCTCGGGGCGGTAATGTCTGCAGCGCCGCTCGCGTACCTGGTGACGGTGACCTCGTGGCGTAATGTATTCGCCGCGGCGGGAATATTTTCGCTGCTGCTCGCCATTGCCACGTGGCAGTGGATGCGCGACAGTCCGCGTGCCGCCGGCCTGCCGTCGATGCGCGAGCGTGATGGCCTGCAGGCGCATCCGGATCGCGCGGGCCACTGGTGGCACGGGATGCTGCAGGTGTTGCGCAACCGCGATCTCTGGCCGGGATTCCTGATGATGTTTGGCGCGGCCAGCTCCTACATCACGTTCGCGGGGTTATGGGCGGTGCCGTATCTGATGCAGGCGCACGGCATGTCGCGCGGCGCGGCCGCAGGACACGCCAGCGTCATGCTGCTCGGGTTTGCGCTGGGTTCGATCGTGCTGGGATACTGGTCGGACCGCAGCGGGCGGCGGCGTCCGCTTCTGATCGGCAGCCTCGCGCTGCACGTTGCATGCTGGGTGCCGTTCGTGACCGGCGCCGCGCTGCCGCCGGCCGCGAGCTACGCGTTGTTCGCGGCGCTGGGTGCGAGCGTCACCGGGTTCACGCTGGCGTGGTCGTGCGCGAAGGAGCTCAGTCCGCCCGCGTTGTCCGGGATGTCTACGAGTTTTGTCAACACCGGGCAGTTCATCGGTATCGGAATCCAGCAGCCGCTGGTAGGATGGCTGCTCGACCGCGGCTGGCGCGGCGAGATGGTTGACGGCGTGCGTATTTACGCCCGCGACGATTACCAGCTCGCGCTCGGGGTGCTGATGGCATTCGCGGCGGCCGGGCTGGCGAGCGCGTTTTTCATGCGTGAAACTTATTGCCGCAACGTGACGGTGCCATGATCGATTGGGAGGCGGCGTGAAACCGAAAGTCCTCGTAACGCGTGAAGTATTTGACGAAACGCTCGCTTACCTCGCCGAGCATTGCGAAGTCGAATCGAACCAGGCCGACATGCCGTTCGATCCTGAGAGGCTGGCGCAGCGGCTCAAGGACAAGGATGGCGTCGCGTGCTGTCTGACCGACCCCATCGACGCGAAGCTGCTCGCGCGCTGCCCGCAGCTCAAAGTGGTGGCCAATATCGCGGTTGGCTACAACAATATCGATCTCGCCGCGTGCACCGCGCGTGGGGTGATGGTAACGAATACGCCGGGCGTGCTCGATGACAGCACTGCCGATCTCGCATTTGCGCTGATACTGGCCACCGCGCGCCGCCTGACCGAAGTCGGGAGTTACATCCGGGCCGGGGAGTGGACGGGGTGGCGGCTCAAGCAGTGGCTGGGCGTCGACGTGCACCACGCAACGCTCGGCATCATCGGCATGGGGCGCATCGGCCAGGTGATCGCGAAGCGCGCGCTGGGCTTCGACATGCGCGTGATCTACCACAACCGCACGCGGCTGGCTTTCGACATCGAGAAGCGGCTCAAGGCGACCTGGGTGACGCGTGACGACCTGCTCGCACAGGCCGATTTCGTGGTGCTGCAGATGCCGTATTCGCCGCAGACGCACCATCTGATCGGCGCGGCGGAGTTGAGTCAAATGAAATCGAGCGCGATCCTGATCAATTCGACGCGCGGCGGGGTGGTCGACGATGCGGCGCTGATCCGCGCGCTGAAAAGCGGCACGATCCGTGCGGCCGGACTCGACGTGTTCGAAGGCGAGCCGAAGCTCGATCCGGGGTTCCTTGAACTGAAAAACGTGGTGCTCGCGCCGCACGTCGGCAGCTCGACCGAGGCGACGCGACGCGCGATGGCCATGACCGCCGCGCGGAACGCCGTCGCGGCGCTGACGGGCGGCGTGCCGCCGAATCTGCTCAATCCCGGGGTAAAGTCAAAAGCATAGCCGCAAGACGGTAATTCGTGATTGGTGATTCGTGATTAGCAAAACCGGCGTTCACCAGTCACCGATTACCAATCACGGTTCTTGGCACCCATCACCAACGAAGGCAACCATGAGCTTCACATCCTATGAGCCCGTCACCCAGCGCCTGCATCGCTCCGAACTTGCGGTGCCGGCATCGAATCCAAGAATGATCGAGAAAGCGAGCCGCTGCGCCGCCGACGTGGTGTTTCTCGATCTCGAGGATTCGGTGGCGCCCGACGACAAGGCGCGCGCGCGCCGCAACGCGATTGCGGCGCTCAACGACATCGACTGGGGCGGCAAGACGGTGAGCGTGCGCGTCAACGGCCTCGACACGCATTACACCTGGCGCGACGTGACCGAAATCGTCCCGGTTTGTCCGCGGCTCGACATGCTGTTCATTCCCAAGATCGGGGTCGCCGCCGATCTCTATGCGCTCGACGTGCTGGTGACGCAGATCGAGCTCGAGCAGGGACGCGCCAGACGCATCGGCTTCGAGGCCATGATCGAAACCGCACTCGGGTTGTGCAATGTCGAGGCGATCGCGCAGTCCAGCCGGCGCCTCGAAGCCATGTGCTTCGGCTCCGGGGATTTTGCGGCGTCGACCGGCGCGCGCAGCACCACCATCGGCGGACTGAATCCCGATTACGGCGTGCTCGGCGAAGCGGATGCCGGCGGCCGGCGCGCCTATTTTCAGGCCGATCCGTGGCACTCGGCGCAGGCGCGCATCGTGGCCGCATGCCGTGCCTACGGCTTGCGTCCGCTCGACGGCCCCTACAGCGATTTCAATGATGCCGACGGCTTTCGCGCCTCGAGCAAGCGTTCCGCGGCGCTCGGATTCGAAGGCAGAATGCTCATCCATCCCTCGCAGATCGACGGCGCCAACGACAGTTTCAGTCCCGCGCCGGACGAGGT